>Ga0209578_10000113_pt1 | contig 168417 bp, 159 predicted proteins | sample tdAd472_FD_187127 | JGI IMG/M metagenome (GOLD analysis project Ga0209578, IMG submission 187127) | Marine sediment microbial communities from the Atlantic coast under amendment with organic carbon and nitrate - tdAd47.2 (SPAdes)... | ecosystem: Environmental > Aquatic > Marine > Coastal >...
CCCGCGAGACCCTCGAGCAACTGGAAGCCCGCGACGACTTCATCCGCCGTCACATCGGCCCGACCGACGCCGACATCCAAAGGATGCTCGCGGCCATCGGGCTCGGGTCGATCGACGAACTGATCGACAAGACGGTTCCGCGCTCGATCCGCGACGACCGGCCACTCGCCATCGACAACGTCAAGACCGAACGCGGCACGCTCGACTATCTCCGGGAAATGGCCGGCCGCAACAAGGTGTTCACCACCATGATCGGCATGGGCTACTACGGCACCAAGACGCCGAGCGTGATCCTCAGGAACGTGCTCGAGCACGCCGGCTGGTACACCGCCTACACCCCCTACCAGGCGGAAATCAGCCAGGGCCGCATGGAAGCCTTGATGAACTACCAGCAGATGGTGGTCGACCTGACCGGCATGGACCTGGCCAATGCGTCGCTGCTGGACGAGGGCACGGCGGCGGCGGAAGCCATGGCCATGGCGCACCGGGTATCGAAGTCGAAGAGCGAGCGCTTCTTCGTCGGCGAGGACATCCACCCGCAGACGCTCGCCGTGCTCCGGACCAGGGCCAAGTCGTTCGGTTTCCAACTGGTGGTCGGCAACGCCTTCGAGGACCTGCCCGACGACGACCTGTTCGGTGTTTTGGTGCAGTATCCGGGCTCCTGCGGCGCGGTGCGCGACCTCAAGCCGGTGATCGACAAGGCGCAGGGCATGAAGGCGTTGGCCATCGTCGCCAGCGATCTGATGGCGCTTTGCCTGTTGAAGCCGCCGGGCGAGATGGGCGCCGACATCGTCATCGGTTCGTCGCAGCGTTTCGGCGTGCCGATGGGCTACGGCGGGCCGCACGCCGCCTTCTTCGCCACCCGCGACGATTACCGGCGCCAGACGCCCGGCCGCATCATCGGCTATTCCATCGACAGCCAGGGCCGCCCGGCGCTGCGCATGGCGCTGCAGACCCGCGAACAGCATATCCGCCGCGAAAAGGCGACGTCGAACATCTGCACCTCGCAGGTGCTGTTGGCGGTCATGGCCGGTTTCTACGCCGTCTATCACGGCCCCGACGGGCTCCGGCGCATCGCCGAGAAAATCCACCGCATGGCGCAGATCACCGCCGAGGGGCTCCGGCGCCTGGGCTTCGAGATCGTTCACGACAGCTTTTTCGACACCATCATGGTGCACGTGCCCGGCCAGGCCGGCCGCATCGCCGCGCACGCGCGCGAGCGGGAAATCAACCTCCGCGTCATCGATGCCGACCACCTGGGCATTTCCATGGACGAGACCACGCGCCGGCGCAACGTCGCCACGCTGTGGTCGGTGTTCGCCACCAAGGCGGCCGAACAGCTCGATATCGTGAAACTGGATGGCGAGGTCGAGGAGAGCATCCCCGCCAACCTGCGCCGGCCGGTGGACTATCTCGAGCATCCGGTATTCCACCGCTACCACTCCGAGACCGAGATGATGCGCTACATGCGCAAGCTGGTCTCCAAGGACATCGCCCTCAACCGCGCCATGATCCCCCTGGGTTCGTGCACCATGAAGCTCAACCCGGCGACCTCGATGATCCCCATCACCTGGCGCGAGTTCGCCCACATGCACCCCTTCGCGCCCCTCGACCAAACCCAGGGCTACCAGCAATTGTTCGAGGAACTGGAGGACATGCTGTGCGAGGCCACCGGCTTCGACGCCATCTCGCTGCAGCCCAACGCCGGCTCGCAGGGTGAATACTCGGGTCTCCTGACCATTCGCAAGTACCTGGATTCAAAGGGCCAGGGCGGGCGTGACGTGTGCCTGATCCCGGCCAGCGCGCACGGCACCAATCCCGCCAGCGCGGTGATGGCGGGCATGCGCGTCGTCGTCGTCGACTGCGACGATCACGGCAACATCGACGTCGAGGACCTCAGGGCGCGGGCGGCCGAGCACGCCGACAGCCTCGCCGCCCTGATGGTCACCTATCCCTCGACCCACGGCGTGTTCGAGGAAGCGATCATCGAAATCTGCGACATCGTCCACGCGGCGGGCGGTCAGGTCTACATGGACGGCGCCAACATGAACGCCATGGTCGGGCTGGCGCGGCCGGGCAAGTTCGGTCCCGACGTGGCGCACCTCAACCTGCACAAGACCTTCGCCATTCCGCATGGCGGCGGCGGTCCCGGCGTCGGGCCGATCGGCGTCAAGACGCACCTGGCGCCGTTCCTGCCCGACCACCCGTTGATCGAGGGCGTCAACCCGGCCGCGGGCGGGCGCGAGACCATCGGCGCCGTGGCCTCGGCGCCGTGGGGCTCGGCCTCGATCCTGCCGATCTCCTGGTCCTACATGTTCATGATGAAGGGCCACGGGCTCCGCAAGGCGACCGAAGTGGCGATCCTCAACGCCAACTACATGGCCAAGCGGCTCGATCCCTACTATCCGGTGCTCTACACCGGCAAGGACGGTTTCGTCGCGCACGAGTGCATCGTCGACCTGCGCCCGGTGAAGGAGAGTTCCGGCATCACCAACGAGGACGTCGCCAAGCGCCTGATCGACTACGGCTTCCATGCGCCGACCATGTCGTTCCCGGTCGCCGACACGTTGATGATCGAACCGACGGAAAGCGAATCGCTCTACGAGATCGACCGCCTCTGCGACGCGCTGATCCAGATCCGCGAAGAGATCGCGGCGGTGGAGAAAGGCGAGGTGGACCGGGAAAACAACGTGCTCACCAACGCGCCGCACTGCCACCACCTGCTGTTCGACCAGGAATGGGACCGGCCCTACGCGCGCGAGTTGGCCTTTTTCCCGATCCCGGAACTGCACGAGGACAAGTACTGGCCGCCGGTGGGCCGCATCGACAACGTCTACGGCGACCGCCACCTGGTCTGCACCTGCCCGCCCATCGACAGCTACCGCGAAGCGGCGGAGTAGGCGCGGCGACCGTGCTCGGGGCTTAATCCCCGGCGCGGAAGCTCAAACTCGGAAGCAGCGCGTCCAGACGCTTTTTGGCAAGCGCCGGATCGTTGTAGAGGAACAGCGTGAACAGGTCCGCCTTGCGCGCCTTGTGCTGAGCCAGCAGGAAGCCCTGGTTGTAACCGGGGAACTTCTCGGGGTCGACGTCGAATGTGGCGGCGCTGGCCCAGTCCGCGCCGAAGCGCTTTTTCGCCTCTTTCTCGGGGAACTGCCGCGTCGGCGTATTGCCGCCGCCCGACAGGTTGCCGACCAGGGTCTCGAACACCAGCGGGAAGATATGGTCCGGATGCGGCGCCGAGGAATGCGGGTCGTTGTACTCGATCTTCATGCGGCTGATGGGCCGCACGGCGTAAAGCACCCGGAGCGACCCGGCGCCGGTCTGCACGGCCCTGTCGAACGGAAAACCCGGCACGTCCGGCACCGGTACGTCGGCGAAATCCGCCGGCGTGGCGAAGGTGGCACTGGCTTCTTCGAGCAGGGTTTGGAAGTTGGGCGGCGCCGCTTGAACCCCGCTCGGACTGGCGATCAGCAGGGCCGCGAAAAGGACAAAAGCGAAGGCTTTCACCGGCTCACTCCTTGGGCTTGGCGGCGAGGTCCTGCAGTTTCTTCTCCGCCACCTCGCGCCATTCCTTGGTCTTGGTCAGCTCCAGGAACCGCTTCAGGTCGGAGACCGCGCCCGGCTTGTCACCCAACTGCTCGCGCGTCATGGCCAGGTTGAACCAGGGCGGTGGGGCGTGCGGATCGACGGCGGCGCAGCGCTCGAAATCCACCAGCGCCTCCTTGTAGCGCCCGGCGTTGAAATGCATTGAGCCCCGGTTGAAACGCGCGGCGACGAAATCCGGCGCCAGTTCGACTGCCTTGTCGAGGTCCGCCATGGCCTTGCTCTCGTTCTTGAAACGGCGGTACGCCTGGGCACGGTTGACGTAGATGGCGGGATTATCGGGCGTCGCCCGGGCGGCGGCCTCGAGGTCGCTGAGCGCCGCCGCGGTCTGGCCCTGTTGCAGCAACAGGCTGCCGCGAATGTTAAGCAACTCCCCATTGGCGGGATAGCGCTTGAGCGCATCGCCGAGCGTCTCCAACGCCAGGGCGGGGCGGCCCTCCTCGTGGTGCTGCAACGCCACTCGGACCATGCTGTCGGGGCTGAGCGCCGCATGCGGATCCTTGGGCCGGTGCGCGCCCGCCTGGCGCGGCGGCGGGCTAGTCAGTTCCTGCAAAGCCTTACGTAGCTGGCCTTCGTCCTGCTCGACGGCAAAAGGCGTCTTGGCCTTGCCATCGCCGTCGGCCGCAAGCACGACCGGGCTGGCCAGTGTCAAGGCGGCGAAAAGTGCAAATCCCCGAGACAAGCTAGTCATAAATATCGGACCCCGAAAAAAGGCGGAGAGGGCACGCTAGCACACCCTCCCCTTGGGAAAAACCGGTCCCGGCAACGGCCGGGAGCGGCGAAGACGAAAGAGGGCGCCCCCCAGGGCGCCCTCTCTCTGCTGTCTACTTGTTGGCGCCAGCGAACGACTTGATCATCTTGTTCATCAACTCGATGTGCTGGCTGTCGGAGAGCGTGCCGGGAGTGGAGACCTTGGCCCATAGTTCGGCGTTGGTCATCTCCCGATGGCAGCCCATGCAGAGCCCGGTCCGGTTCATGCCGTCGCGCATCTCCTTGGTGAGCGAGCGCGAGAGCGGCCAGTGGGTTCCGACGGTCTGCACCTGCTCGCCCTTGGCGTTGACGATGGTCGACCAATCGAAGTCCATGTCGTCGATCTTGGGGATCTGGATGACATGGTTCTTGGGAATGACCTTGCCGGTCTTCTGGTCGATCAGGTCCTCGACGATGTTCTCCGTGTAGCGGGTCTGGAACACACCGCCGGAGATGCCGTAACCCTGTGCTTTCGGGTTGTTGTGGCAGCTCTCGCAGGTGCGCGCCTTGCGCTGCGCGGAGTGCGGCTGCACCGGCGCCATGTCGAGGCCGAGCGGCACCCGATCCTGGCCCAGTTCACGCGCCTCGTCAGTGGAACGACCGGTCTGGTTGAGGGCGATGGTCTTGCCCTTGCGGTCAATGACCGTATAGACCACCTGACAGCCCGGCATCAGTGGCGTCACGCGGCCTTCGCCGTTGATGCCCAGCACCGGTTCTTCCCAACGCAGGTAGGAGCGCGTCTCGGACACCTTGCCCGGGCTCTTGATCCCGTGCGTGCCCAAGGGCGATTCGGCCGTCTGGCCGTCCGGCGTGCGGGTGTTGCCGTTGGCGACCCAGTCGGTGTCCATCTTCGGCTTGCCGTTCTTGTCCGGGCCGTAGTCGACCTTGACGTGGCAGCCGTAGCACTGCGGCACCCAGGACGCATGGCAGGCGTAGCATTCGAGCGAGTCGTTATGCTTCTGGACACTGCTCATGGCTACCATGGCGTCTTCGCTCTTCCAGGTGTTATCGATCTTCAGCTGCTTCAGCAACGGCACGTCGAAGTCGTTGCCGGTGGCCGAATGCAGAACCACCTTCTTGCCGTCCTTGACGACGTTACCGAAGGGGTTGCCGCGGGTGGTCTTGAGATAACCGTCCTTCGCCTCGTAGGTGGTGGCGAAAGCTTCCGTCTCGTCCAGCAGGTCCTGGGTCAGGCCGCGCGGCGTCTGCGGCAGTTTCTTGGCGAACTCCTCGGAATAGCCCATCGGCAGTTCCCAGGGGAACTTGTCGGTGGTGCCGTGGCAGTCCTGACACTCGATTTCCACCTGCGCCAGCGTGGTGCCGAAGATGTTGCCGTCACCATGCATGTCGATGGAAGTGTGGCAGTCCTGGCACAAGAGACCACCCTTCGGGTTACCCGGGCGGCTCTGGATCTGGTGATGCAGGTCGTCCGAGATGAACAGGTAGTTCTTGGTGTGCAGTTTCGGTTGCTTGCCGCCCTTGGCATTCCAGGGCGAGCCGTAGGGGAACTCCATCAGGCCCTGGTAGGTGACGCCGATACGCTTGCCGCGGTTATGGCACGAGTTGCAAGTCTCCACCGGAATGCCGTTGCCGGCCTTGCGGGTGCCGTGGATGCGGTGCGACAGCATGTGACCCTTTTCCGTCTTGTCGATGGTCGGGTCGTTGCCTTCATAGAAACCTTCGTTGCCATACAGGATATGGCACGACGAACAGCCCATGCCGCGATAGTCACCGCGCTTCTCGCGCCCCTTGACGCCGACATGGCAGCGTTGGCACTGCTGCACCTGATAGGTGAAGCCCGCGAGCTTCGGATCCTTCTCGACTTCCTCGGGCGTCGGCAGCGGCATCCGCTTCAGTTCTTTCGGGAATTGGTCGGGATGCGCCTCGATCATCGCCGTCATGTATTTCTTGTATTCCTCGGTACCGACCTGCGGCACAGTGCCGTCTTCGTCGGCGATGTCGTAGTTGCCCCACGGAACCTTGTGGTTGAACGTTTCCGGGATGCCCCAGGTATGCAGGTTGCCCTGGATTTTACCGGCCTCGGTGTTCATCAACGCCTTTTTCAGGCGCGACGGATAGCCGTCGTGACACTGGCCGCAGGTGCGATCCGCGATCCAGACGCTGCCGGGGTCGGGATAGAAGGTCACGGGACCGGTGCCTTCCGCCAGGTCCTTGGGCGCGCCTTTGTGGGCTTCCGCGGCCGTCAGGCCCTGCGGGTTGCCGCCGTGGCAGGTGACGCAGCCGCCGGGATCGCCGTTGTCCATGGCGATGGCCTTGACCTGCATTAGCATGTCACTGCCCTTCTCGCGGATATCTTCGATACCCTCGTGGCACGACAGGCAGCCTTTTTGCTTGGCGGCTGCCGCGGTCACTTTTTCCGGTGCGGCGGCGTCCGCGTGGGTGCCGGCCCACAAGAATACCGCCAAAGCCGCAATGATGATCCGCATCATGATTTTCCCTCCTGGTCCCAATTGGGCACAATGACCCCACTGGCACTGTGCAATTGACATGCCAGCCGGGAGATGCGACTCGATCTCATCGGATCGATAGAAAATTTTGTAATTTCAATAGATTAGAGCTTAACACGATCTGGCCGCCACAGGGCCGTGTCGGACCGGATTCAATGAATCGTGAAAAGCGGGAGAAATATTGAACGATTCGTTCAATCGGGCGCCAGGTCGAATTCCTCGATGTGCCGCTGCAGCTTGGGCCGGGAAATTCCCAAAATCTCGCAAGCCCGGCCTTTGTGCCAGCCGGTATGCTGGAGCACCTGGCGGATGTGGCGACGCTCCATTTCCTTGAGAGAGACAATCTCCGTCTCGGCTTCCTGTGGGGCCGGTTCCGGGCCCGAGAACTCGCGGATTTCATCGGGCAACGAAAGCGCGTTGATCATCGGCCCGCGCTCCACCACCGCCGCTTTCATCAACACGTTCTCCAACTCGCGCACGTTGCCCGGCCAGGGATAGGCCATCAGGCAATCCATCGCCTCACCGGTGACGCCCTTGATGCGGCGTTGCAGATCGCGGTTGATGCGCAACAACAGGTGATTGCAGAGCGCCGGGATGCAGATGCGCCGGGCCCGCAAGGGCGGCGTCTCGATCTGCATCACCTTGAGCCGATAGTAGAGATCCTCGCGAAACTGGCCGTCCGCCACGCGCCCCGCCAAATCGGCATTGGTGGCAGCGACAAAACGCGCGTCCGAGGTCTTCACCTCGGTGCTGCCGACGGGGGTGTATTCCCGGGCCTCGAGCGCCCGCAGCAGCTTCCCCTGCATGGCCGGCGAGAGTTCGGCAATCTCGTCCAGGAAAAGCGTGCCGCTGCCGACCATCTCCAGCTTGCCCTTGTGCACCGACACCGCGCCGGTGAATGCACCGCGCGCGTGGCCGAACATTTCGCTCTCCAGCAGATCCTCGACCAGCGCGGCGCAGTTGACGGCCATGAACGGCGCCGCCGCGTTGGCGCTGGCCTCATGGATAGCGCGCGCCACCAGTTCCTTGCCGGTGCCGGATTCGCCCTCGATCAGCACCGTGGCGCGGCTTTGCGAAACCAGGGCGATCTGCTTGAACACGTTCTGCATCGCCGGCGACAGCCCGACGATCACGGTCGAGCCGTCGCCGGGCTCCAGGATCAGGGTATTGTCGCGATCCTCGCCGGAGCCGTCACCGCCGGCGGCCGCATCGCCGAGGGCGCGCGCCAGGGCGGCATTCATTTCGTCGATATCGATGGGTTTCGGCACGTAGTCGACGGCCCCGCCCTGCATGGCAGAGACGGTGCTGTCCAAGTCCTGGTAAGCGGTCATGATGATGACCGGCAGTTCCGGGAAGCGCTCGCGGATGCGCCCCAATAGCTGGATACCGTCCTCGCCGGGCATGCGGATATCTGAAATCACCGCGTCCGGCGGTGCCGCCTCGATATGGATCATGGCGTCCCGGGCATTGGCGGCGGTAATCACCTCGTGGCCCAACTCGCGGTAGTGCAGCTCCAACGACCGGCGGATGGCGGAATCGTCGTCGGTGATCAAAATGCGAGCCATGGGCAGCGGGTTCCCGTATGCATGACGGCGACAAGCCGGCGCATGTGCGATATGGTATTTTGCCGCCGCCATTCCGGGGGTGCAACCGTTGGCGGTGAACAAACGAGGTCAACGGTCATGAGATTATCCCACAAGATTTTCGCCTTCACCTTCGTCATCGCCGCCGCGACGCTGGCTTCCGTCGCCGTCCACACGGTGGACGAAACCACACAGCTCCTGGTCAACCAGTCCATTGACGCCGCCGACCGCCACGCCGAACGCGAAGCGGTCATCATGAGCGAACAGGTGGAGGCGGCGCGTTCCGACGTTTTGCTGCTGGCCAGTATCGATGCCGCGCGGCGCTTGCCCATCGCCGCCCCCGGCGAATCGCCCGCAGCCTACCGGGCCGAACTCGAGCACGTGTTCGAGACGGTGATGTCGGAAAAGCCGATCTATACCCAAGTGAGGCTGATTGGCCTCGGCGAGGGCGGCAAGGAACTGGTGCGCGTCAACCAGGATGAAAGCGGCATCCGTGCGGTACCGGAGGCGGAACTGCAAAGCAAGCAGGACCGCTATTATTTCCGCCAGACCGTGGAACTGGGCGACAACCAGACCTTCGTTTCCAAGCTCGACCTGAACCAGGAGCACGGCGCCATCGTTGAGCCGCACCAGCCGGTGTTCCGCATTTCCAGTCCGGTGTTCGGACCGAACGAGGACATGGTCGGAATTCTCGTCATCAACATCGACATGGACGTGCTGCTGAAGGACATCATCGCGCTCGGGCCCGGCGGCTTTCCGGTGCTCACCGACTGCGGCGGCGAAATTCTCTATCACCCAAACCCGGACCGGCGCTTCGCCTTCGAATTCGGCCGCCACGACAAGATCCAGGAGGAATACGGCATCCAGCAGGCCTGGTCGAACTGGATCAAGGACCCTGGCAATTCCGGCGTCACATCGTTCGCGACGCCGACCCACATCGTCTCCGTGGCGCGGGTCGACTTTCCCGGCGCCTGGGACGACCCCGACGGGGTGCGCACGCTGGTCATCGGCAACGTCCTGCCGCAAACCCTGATCAGGAAATCCAGCGAGGAACTGCGCGACCATCTTTACGTCACGCTGTTCGCCGTTTGCGCCTTTCTGGGCATCGCCATCGGCGGCGTTACCGGCTACCTGACCCGCCCGGTGAGCGCGCTTACCCGCGCCGCCGACCGTATCGCCGCGGGCGAAAGCGGCGTCGAGGTGAGCGTCACCTCGAAGGATGAGATCGGCGTCCTGGCCCGTGCGCTCCGGCGCATGTTGCGCGCCCTCGACGACGCGGCCCGCACCAAGGAACTGGCCGCCATGGGCCGCATGGCGGCGATGGTGGCGCATGATCTCCGGAACGCCCTTTCCTCGATCAAGGTTAACATGCACACCCTCGAGCTCGGTTGCCGCCACCCGGCCAAGCAACGTGAGCAGCAATGGGGATTGGCCAACGAACAGATCGGCTACATGGAGGCGGTGCTTTCCGACATGCTGACCTTCGCCAAGCCCGACCAGCCGAAATTCGACTGGCACGATCTCAAGAGCATCGTCGGCGCGGCCGCCATCGCCGTGGCGCCTAAGGCGGCCGAAAAAGGAATCGATCTGGCGCCGCCGGAACTGCCGCCGCTGCCCGCCGTCTGGGGCGACCGCACGCAGTTGATCCGGTTGTTCCGCAATCTCATGGAAAATGCCGTGCAGGCGGCGCTGGACGGCGGCCAGGTGACGCTCCGCGCGCGGGTCGCCGCGTCCGACGGCGGCGCCGAGGTGCTGGTCGAAGTCATCGACGACGGCGAGGGCATCCCGCGCGAGAACCGCGGCCACCTTTTCGACCCCTTCTTCACCACCCGCACCACCGGCACCGGCCTCGGCCTCGCCATCGTGCGGCGCATTGTCGACCAGCACGGCGGACGCGTCGATTTCCATTCCGAACTCGGCAAGGGAACCACCTTCCTGGTGGCGCTGCAGACCGGTCCCCGCCAAGACCTGGCGCTGGATGATGCGAACCTCGCCGTGCAGGCGGCCGACTGATATGAAAACAAAGCAGATGCGCGGGAGCGGCGGCTTCGGCTAGCGCCCTTCGCGCCACCAGGCGGCCATCACCAGGCTAAGCAGCAGAAGGATCAACGCCACCGGCGGCAACAGCGACGTCTGCGCCACGCCGGTAACCACGTAGGCGCGGTTCTCGACCATGCCGATCCAGTCCTTGCCCGAGCGGTTGCGGTCGGCGCGCACCATGCGCATGTCCGGCAAGCCGTCGGCGATCCAGTAGAGGCCGCCGCCGGTGCGCTCGGCCAGGGGCCCGAGCACCGCGCCGGTGGAGCGCAGGTCGGAGAACTCGATGGGGTTGATGGTGCCGGCGGCGGCGAGCGCTTCGCGGCGGCCGTCGCTAACCCGGTAGAGCCCGACCGCATCGGCCGGCAGTTCCAGCCGCGCCAGGCCGTACTTGTCTTCCGCCAGAGAATGCTTGGTCTCGGTGCCGTCGGGGTGGGTGACGGTCACCTCCACCGGATCCTTGGCGAGCGAGCGGCGCTGGATCACCAGCTTGCCGGCATGCACCTCGGCGCGCAGGTTGTCCTCCTCCAGGTCCGGCTCCTTCATCAGCCAGTGTGCGGTGCGGCGCAGCAGTTCCGCATAGGGCCCGCCGCCTTCGTAGCCGCGCGCCCAAAGCCAGATCTGGTCGGATAGCATGGCCGCCACGCGGCCCTCGCCGTAGCGGTCGAGGACCAGGAGCGGCCGCTCCGCATCGCCCTGCATCAGGGTATGACCGGCGCGCGCGCCGGCCTCGACCTGGCGGAACCAGCGGCCCCATCGCGGCCGTTCGGCCTTGCCGTCATCGCCGACGGCGCCTTGGCCCGGCAGGTTGCCGGTCACCGGGTGGCGCCGGCCGGTCTCGGTGACGCGCGGCTGGAAGGGGGTCTCGACGACCTTGCCGGTGGGCGCGGCCGGCAGCACGCGGCCCAAGGGCGTGTTGAACAGGCTGCGCTCGGAAGCGAACTCGGGCCCGACGGCCAACAGCAGCGCGCCGCCGCCGTTCACGTAGTCGTCGATGTTGCGCAGGTACGACGGCGGCAGCACGTCGCGCACCACATAGCGGTCGAACACCACCAGGTCGAATTCCTTGAGCTTCAGCTCGAACAGTTCGCGCGTCGGAAAGGCGATCAGCGCGATTTCGTTCAACGGCGTGAAATCGTCCTTCTCGGGCGGGCGCAGGATGGTGAAATGCACCAGGTCCACCGCCGGGTCGGCCTTCAGCAAGTTGCGCCAGGTGCGCTCGCCGGCGTGCGGCTGGCCCGACACCAGCAGAACCCGCAGCCGGTCGCGCACGCCGTTGACGGTCACCAGGGTACGGTTGTTGACCGGCGACAGCTCGCCCTGCACCGGCGCCACCTCGAGCGTCAGCACCGTCGGCCCGGCGTGGGCGAGCGGCACCTGGAAGCTGGATTCCCGGCCGATGGGGATTTGCGCCACGTCGAGCACCCTGTCGCCCTCGCGCAGCGTCACCCGCGCCAGATCGCCGAGGCCGGCGCCGGTGGCCGTGCCGACCCGGTCCTCGACCCGGAACTTGATCTCGACATCCTTGCCGACCAGCCCATAGGCCGGTGCCTGCTCGATGACGATCCGGCGGTCGATCTCGTTCTTGTCGCCGCTCAACAGGACATGCACCGGCGCGTTGTCGGGCCATTCGGCGACCACCTCCTTGGTGACGTCGTGCACCTGGCCGTCGCCGATCAGCACCACGCCGGCCAGGCGGCCGGCCGGCACACCGCCGAGCGCGCGCCTGAGACCGCGCGCCATCAGCGTGCCCTCGGCATCGCCGGCGGAACCCGGCAACGGCACGGCATCCTTCACCGTCGTCACCCGGAGCTCCGCGTCGGGGAAGCGCTGCATCTGTTTTTTCAGGTTTTCCAGCGCCGCCTGCGCGCGCGCCCGGCGCTCGCCCACCGACTGGCTGGCGCTTTCATCGACCACGGCGACGACCACGTCCGATTGCGGCTCGCGCTCCTCGCGCACCAGTCTCGGATCCATCAGCGCGGCGGTAATCAGCAGCGCCGCCAGCAACCGCCAGAACGCGCCGCCGCCGCCGCGCACCAGCCCGACCAGCGCCAACGCCACGGCGACGATGCCGAAGGCCGCCACCACGGGCCAAGGAAACAGCGGCGCGAATGCCAGTGCGCCGTTCATTGGCCGAGCCTCCGGATAATCGCCGGCATGTGCACCTGATCGGCCTTGTAGTTGCCGGTCAGCGTGTACATCACCAGGTTGATGCCGAAACGGAATGCCATCTCGCGTTGCTGCTCGCCGCCGGGAACGACCGCGAACAGCGGCCGTTGCGCCTCGTCCATGGCCCAGGCGGCGGCCCAATCGTGGCTGCCGGCAATCACCGGCGAAACGCCGTCATTGACCCGCTCGCCGGCCTTCTCGACCCAGATCTGGCCGCCGGTCCAGCGCCCCGGGAACTCCCTGAGCAGATAGAACGACCGGGTCAGCACGTGATTGGCATCCACCGGCACCAGAGCCGGCAACGCCAGCGCCTCGGCCAGTTCGCGGAACCCGAAGGCGTCCGCGCCCGATTGATCGCGGGTATCGAACAGGATGGTGCCGCCGTTGCGCAGGTAGCTCTTCACCTTTTCCACCGCGTCCGGGCCGATACCGGCACCGCCGACGATGGGCCAATAGATCAACGGGAAGAAGGCCAGTTCGTCGCGTGCCAGGTCGACACCGCGCGGCTGGCCCAGTTCCGCCGCCGTGCGCCGCCACAGGATCGTCGTCAACCCGGCGAGGCCGGCACGGCTGGTATCGTCGATGCGGGTATCGCCGGAGATCACATAGGCGAGCCGGGTTTCCAGGCTGTTGGCCATGGCATCCGAATCCTGGGCGCGGACACGCTCCTGCGCCCCTGCCGCCACCGGCAGCAGCGCCAGCGCCGCCACCATCGCGACGGCACGGCCGAAGCGGAACAGGCCGCGCATGAACAGGCTGACCGTGCTGTCGATGAGGAACAAAAGCGCCGCCAGCCCGAACAGCCAGGGCCTGAGATCGGTGGCGCCGCGTTCGGCGTAGTTGAGGCGCTGCACGCCGGCCGGCAATTCGCCCAGCGCCTTCATCACCGGCAGCCCGGCGCCCAAATTCAACGCCCGGCGCAGCCGCGCATCGCCGTAGAAACCCGGCGGATTGGCCGGCCCCACCTTGCCCGCCGCCAGGTCGGCCGGGCTGATGGCGGTGGCACCGCCCGGCGGGTCGCCCAGCCGCCCGAAGGCATCCAGGTTGGCGAGCGGCGGTGCCGGCCCGCCGGCGCCGCCCGCGACCCCTTGCGAGAGATCGACCAGGCGCCTGAGCATGTCGATGAACACGCCGGAGAAGTTCAGGTCCGTCCAGTTGCCGTCGGCGGTCGTGTGGATCAGCACCAGCCAGCCGTCGCCGCGCCGCTCCGCGGTGACCAGCGGCGTGCCGTCGGTAAGCCGCGCCCAGGTCTTCTCCGCCAGGTCCAGCGACGGTTCCGCCAGCACCTGGCGGCGCACCCGCACATCGGGCGGGATGTCGATGCCGTGGAACGGGCTCTGTTCGGAGAACGGCGCCAGGGTTTCCGGCTGGCGCCACGACAAGGCACCGCCGATCACCCGGTTGCCGCGCCGCAGCCGCACCGGCAAAAGGTTGTCGGTGGCGCCGGCGTCGCGCGCCATATTGGGACCGGCGAAGCGCACCAGGATGCCGCCCTTGTCGAGCCAGGCGGCGAGGGCCTTTTGCTGCGCCGGCGCCGGCAAGGCGCCGTCCGGCATGACCATGACGGCCAGCGGCCGCTGCATCAATTCCGATACCGGGCCCAAGCGGATTTCCGTGAACGGCTCCAGCGCCTGGCGCAGGTAATGCCGGGCATCGAGCAACGGCTGGTCGATGGCGCCGTCGCCGATCAGCCCGACCGGCCGGCGGCGCCAGCGTTCGTCGACCAGAACCACGGCGCCCGCCTGTTCGACGCCCGCCACCTCGAGCCGCATCAGCCGGTTCCTGAGTTCCGTCGGCAGTTCGAATTCGGCCTCGCCGGTGGTTTCGCCGGCGGCAAACACCAAGGGCACCCGGGTCAGCACCTGTCCCTGTTCGTCCAGGGCGCGCACCGCCAGGCCGTGTGACGCCAACGCGTCGGCATCGGCGGCGGGCCGCTCGGCCCTGACCACGAGCGCATTGCCGGCGTTTTCCGGCGGACGCAGGACCACCGGCAGCCGCCCGGCCGGCTCGGCCATAACGCTGACCGAGCCCAAGCGCCTGAGCCGGCGCGTCAGCCCTTCCATGGTGGCGGCTTCGCCGGTTTCCGCCGCCTCGATGCCCGACGACAGCCAGATCACGTCGCCCGGCCGCTGTTCGCCGGCGCTGGCCCAATCCAGCATCCGCTCGATGGCGGCCTGGCGCTGGGCTGGCCAGGGCCGGGGCTGCATGTTGTCGACGAGCGCGCGCGCATCGGCCGCCGCCATCAACTGTACCGGCTGGGCGCTGGCGCCCTTCGGCGGCGGCGCGGTTCGCACCAGCGCCACCGACCGGCCGCTGCGCTGGGCCTGGTCGATGAGTTCGTCGAGCGCCGCCTTGCGTTCCGTCCAGCGATGCGCCGCGGCCCAGTCGTCGTCGACGATGACGTACATGGGCCCGGAGCCGAACAGCCGGGTTTCGGCATTGAGCAGCGGATGCGCCACGGCGGCGACGAAAGCGGCCGCCATCAAAAGCCGCAAGATCAGCAGCCAGGGCGGAATGCGCGCCGGGCTCTCGCGCTCCGGCACCAACCGGCGCAGCAATTCCAGCGGCGGAAACAGGATGCGCCTCGGCACCGGCGGGCGCAGTTTCAAAAGCCACCAGATCAACGGCAGCGAAACCATCCCCACCAGCGCCCACGGCGCCACGACCGACAGGAATCCGAAGCTCAACACCCGGCTACCTCGTCATGCTTTGCGAGAGTTGCAGATAGAGCGCCATCAACGGCCCCTCAGGCGGATGGTCGGTGTGATGGAAGGTGAAGCTCCAACCCATGCGCGCCGCCAGCGCCTGCAAGCCGTCGCGGTGGCGGGCGAACTCGCCCTGGTAGGCGTCGCGCAGCGAAGAGACATGCGGGATCAGCACCTCGCCCTCGGCCTCCGGCCCCTCGAACAGTACCCGGCCGTCGTAGGGGAGTTGCTCCTCCGCCGGGTCGAGAACCTGCACCAGATGCCCTTTGACGCCGCGTCCGGCATAGGAATCGACCACCCGCTGCACCTCTTCCAGGGGCGAGAGAAAATCGCCGATCAGCACCACCCGCGCGAACCTGGGAGAGGTGCAGCCACCGGGCAGGCTTTGGTCCTTGAGCTTGCCGCTTTGCATCATCGCCCAGAACCGGGTCATCACCGCGCGCCCGGCCGACGGGAACATGCCGGTCTCCAACAGCGCCGTGCGCTCGCCGCCGCGCACCAGCAGCGACGCCAGCGCCAGCAACAGCAGATCGGCGCGCTCGCGCTTGGTTTCCAGGTTGGGCCGTGAGCGGAAATCCATCGACGGCGAGCCGTCGCGCCACAGCCACACGCTTTGCGCCGCCTCCCATTCGGTTTCACGCACGTAGAGCGGATCGGCACGGGCCGAGCGGCGCCAGTCGATGCGCTGCACGGCATCGCCGAACTCGAAGCGGCGGAACTGCCAGAAGGTCTCGCCCTGGCCGACGCGGCGCCGGCCGTGCACGCCCTGCGACACGGTCGACGCGACGCGCTCCGCCGCCACCAGAAGCGGCGGCAATCCGCCGCCGAGCGCTTCCGCCCGGTGGTGGGTGTCCGCCTGGCCGCGTGGGGCTGGACGCTCGGATGACATATGCCGGGTGTCTCCTTGGCCTAGGCGATGCGCTCGCAGAGCTTGTCGATGACCGAGCCCAACGTCACGCCCTCGGCGCGGGCGGCGAAGGTGAGCGCCATGCGGTGGCGCAGGATCGGATGCGCCAGCGCCAGCACGTCGTCGATGCTGGGCGCCAGGCGACCCTCGATGACGGCACGCGCGCGCACCGCCAGCATCAGCGCCTGGCTGGCGCGCGGCCCTGGCCCCCAGGAGACGTACTCGCGCACGTCGTCGATATCCGACGTTTCCGGCCGCCCGGCGCGGACCAGGTCGAGGATCGCATCGGCGACGCTCTCGCCCACCGGCACCTGGCGCACCAGGCGCTGGCCGGCCATCAGGGAATCGGCGTTCATGACGCGCTCCGGCCTGGCGTCGTCGACGCCGGTAGTCTTGATCAGGATGTCGCGTTCGGCGGCGAGGTCCGGATAGGTGACGTCGACCTGCATCAGGAAACGGTCGAGCTGCGCCTCGGGCAGCGGATAGGTACCTTCCTGCTCCAGCGGGTTCTGGGTCGCCAGCACATGGAACGGGCGCGGCAGGTTGTGGTATTCGCCGGCGACGGAGACCCGGTGTTCCTGCATCGCCTGCAGGAGCGCCGACTGGGTGCGCGGGCTGGCGCGGTTGATCTCATCGGCCATCAACAGCTGGCAGAACACCGGTCCCTGGATGAAGCGGAATGAACGCTTGCCTTTCTCCGTCTCCTCCAGCACTTCCGAGCCCAGGATGTCCGCCGGCATCAGGTCGGGGGTGAATTGCACGCGGCTGTCGTCGAGGCCGAACACCGAACCCAGCGTTTCCACCAACCGGGTCTTGCCGAGACCGGGCACGCCGATCAGCAACAGGTGGCCGCCGGCCAGCAAGGTGATGAGGGTTTCCTCGATCACCGTGTTCTGACCATAGATGAACTTGGAGATGGCGCTTCTGGCGGCGGCGAGGTCGCGCCCGAGGCTGTCGATGGACTCGATCAGGGCCTCGGAATTGATTACCTCTTCGGTTGCTTTATCCTGGTTTTCGGCGGTTGCGCTCAAGGTCTGAACTCCCGGGTCATGACAAAGACGGATTGGTCTCGTATCACATGATTATGGACGAAAATAAGGCGAACCTCAGCAGCTATTCGCATGGCGCCGGACCCGGCAACGCGGCACCGGCGGGCATCGAACCGACGCCCCGGCAGATCGTTTTCGGTGATATCGGCATGCGCATCGATCGGGACGGAGTCTGGCACTATCGGGGCTCTCCGATCAACCGCTTGGAATTGGTCAAGTTATTCGCCTCCGTTCTGCGCCGCGACACCGAGGGCGCGCACTGGCTTATCACGCCGGCTGAAATTGCTCCGGTCGAGGTCGAGGACGCGCCGTTCATCGTCGTCGCCCTCGACGTGGAGGGCACCGATCACAATCAAGTGATCCACCTGAAAACCAACGTCGATACCTCCGTTCGCGTCGATGCGGACCACCCGCTCCGGCCCGGCGCCGACGGCGTTCCCCGCGTGCAATTGGCGGGCGGCCTGGAAGGCAAGTTGAACCGGCCCGTCTATTATGATGTGGTGGCGCTGGGTGTTGAAAAAAAGAGCCAGGGTGCGCAAATCTTCGGGGTCTGGAGCGGCGGTGTTTTCCACCCCCTCGGCGATGCCGGCTTCGAAGACTGACGCGAACACCGAGAACAGCAAGAACAAGGGTAGGCAAAGCGCACGTGGACACCGACTGGATCATCGAGACCTTCAAGGCACGGCGCGGGCGCTCCACCGGGCGCGGCGATCATGACCTCAATCCGGGCATGACGCCGCCTGAAAAGCTCACCCCCGCGGCGGTGCTGATTCCGCTGGTGGCGCGCGAAGACGGCGTTACCCTGCTGCTCACCCAGCGCACCGATCACCTGGCCAACCATCCGGGCCAGGTCAGCTTCCCCGGCGGCCACGTGGACCCGGGCGACGGCTCGCCGGAGGAAACGGCGCTCAGGGAGACGGAAGAGGAAGTGGGTCTCGACCGCCAGCACATCAAGATCATCGGGCGACTGGCGGACTACTGGACGCGCACCGGCTTTTCCGTGGTGCCGGTGGTCGGCGTCGTCACGCCGCCGTTCGAGATCGAGCCCGACCCGCACGAGGTGGCGGAGGTGTTCGAGGTGCCGATGGACTTTCTCATGGACCCGGCCAACCACGAACGCCGAAGCCGGGAATACAAGGGCGCGGTCCGGCAGTTCTACGCCATGCCCTACAATGGTCACTACATCTGGGGCGCGACGGCTGGTATGCTGGTCGACCTCTATGACGTGTTGTTGGGCGAATGAGCCGTATCCTGATTCAATACCTGTTGCCGTTGCTGGGCCCGCTGGTCCTGTACCTGCTCTACATGTCGCTGGTGCGCAAGCGCGCCGCCAAGAAGGGCGAGGACATCCCGGCGATCGAACGCACCCACGTGTTCTGGTCGATCATCGTCGGGTTCGCGCTGATGATGGGCGGCCTCGCCTGGCTGGCGGTGGCCACCGGCGAGGCTCCCGGCGAAGGGACCTACCAGGCGCCCAGGCTGGAAGACGGCCGCGTCGTCGGGCCCAAGTTCGATTGATCCGGGGGCGAGGGCCATGGTCTCCCTCCACGCCAGCCTGGAACCGCAAGGGGATTTGGGGCCGCAGCCGTGGATAACGGCGGCCTCCACCAAGGCCTTGATGGAAGCACTGGCGGCGAACGGATCGGAACCCCGATTCGTCGGCGGTTGCGTGCGCGACGCCCTGGCCAAGCGCCCCGTCCAAGACATCGACATCGCCACGCCGGAAACGCCCGATGCGGTGCTCGGGCTGCTGGAGCGCGCCGCCATCAAGGCGGTGCCCACCGGCATCGCGCACGGCACCGTCACCGCCGTGTTCCCCGACCGCTCGTTCGAGGTGACGACGCTCCGGCGCGATGAGGAAACCGACGGCCGCCACGCCAAGGTCGCCTTCACCGACGACTGGATCGCCGACGCCGAGCGCCGCGACTTCACCATCAACGCCATGAGCGCCACGGCCGACGGCGCCGTCTACGACTACAACCTGGGAATTTCCGACCTGGCGCACGGGCGCGTGCGTTTCATCGGCCGCGCCGAGGACCGCATCGACGAGGATGTCCTGCGCATCCTGCGCTTCTTCCGTTTCCAGGGCGGCTACGGCAAACCGCCGCTCGACCTCGACGCCATGGCCGCCTGCCGGTCCCGCGCCGGCAAGCTGGCGGAACTGTCGGGCGAGCGGGTACGGAGCGAGATGCTGAAGATCCTGCTGGTTCCCGATCCCGCCGACATCCTGGTGCACATGCAGGGCGCCGGCGCGCTCGCCCATGTCCTGCCGGAGATGGCCGGGGTGGCAAGCTTGCGCATGCTCAATTGGCTGGAAACCCGCGCCGTCAATATCGACGGCGTCGCCCCGGACCCGGTCCGGCACCTGGCGGCGATCCTCGACCGCCACAATCCCGAGGCCGCGGCGCTGGCGGTGGCCGGGCGATGGAAGCTTTCCAACGCCGAACGGGCGCGTCTGACCGACATGCTGGCACCGACCCTGACGCTCGACGCCGACATGGACCTGGCCGACGCGCACCGTGCCATCCGCCGCATGGGCGCCGGGTTGGTGCGCGACCTCTTGCTGCTCGACTGGTCACGGGAGCTGGAGGCCAGCTCGCGCTTGCCCCGCCCGCGCACCGACGCCTACATTGAAATGCTGGAACTCTGCGCGCGCTGGAAGGTGCCGGAATTTCCGCTCGGCGGCGCCGACGTGCTGGCACTCGGCATCGACGCCGGGCCGGAGGTCGGCCGCCTGTTGGAGCGCGTCGAGGACTGGTGGGAAAACGGCGATTTCAAGGCCGGCCGGCAACAGTGCCTGGACCGGCTGGTGAAGGAAGCGGGGGGACAGACATGACAACGATCAGGATTTGCTTCGTCGGCGACAGCCTGGTGCTGGGCACCAACGACGACACCTATCTCGGCTGGCCGGGACGGCTGTGCCGCGAGGCCCGGGCGGCGGGGCACAACGTGTCGCTCTACAATCTCGGCATTCGCGCCGAGACCTCGGAGCAGATCGCGCCGCGCTGGCGTGCCGAGGCGACGCCGCGCATCCCCGACGCCTATCCGGGCGCATTGGTGTTTTCGTTCGGCGCCAACGACTGCGCCGAGATCGTCGGCCAAGGCCGGCGCGTGACGCTGGAGAAATCCGTCGCCGTGGCGCGCACCATGATGGCGGAGGCGCGCGACTGGAAACCGACGCTGTGGGTCGGCCCGCCGCCGGTGGACGACGGCCGCCAGCCCTTCCATGCGTCGGAGGATGTGGTCTATCACTTCGCCTCCGAACGGGTGGCGGAACTGAACCGGGCGTACGCGACCCTGGCCGGCGAACTCGGCATTCCGTATCTGGACATGTACGCGCGGCTTTCCGAGGACCCGGCCTGGCCCGGCATGTACGAGGACGCCGACGGCGTCCACCCCATCGCCGCCGGCTATGAGGTGATGGCCGAGCACATCGCCGCCTGGGACGCCTGGCAGGCCTGGTTCGACTGACCGACCCCTTGCTCGCCGACATATCTCCTTTCGCCTACGCGCTGTTCGCGGCGCTGGCCTTCGCCTTCGGCGACCAGTTCCAGGCCCAGGGCGTGCGCCACTACGACGCCCGCGCCGGCGCGGTGCTCGGCATCGGCGCCGGGACGCTGTGTTTCTGGCTGCTGGCGCCGTGGCTGCTGCACCTCGAACGGCTCTGGCATCCGGCGGTGCTGCTGTTCGCCGCCACCGGGCTGATCCGCCCGGCGCTTTCGGCGCAACTGGCCATCGCCGGAATCCGCTACCTGGGACCGACGCTGGCCGGCACGCTGTCGTCGGTGTCGCCGCTGTTCGGCGCCGCCTTCGGCATCCTGTTCCTGGGCGAGGTGCTGAGCTGGCCGGTGGCGCTCGGCACCGCCGGCATCATCGTCGCCGTGGCGCTGCTGGCACAAGGCAGCGGGCGCGGCACGGGCATCCAGCGCAGCTGGCCGGTGTGGGCGCTGGCGCTGCCCATCGGCACGGCGATGATCCGCTCCATGGGGCACGCGGTCACCAAGGTCGGCATGATCCACGTGCCCGATCCCTACATCGCGACCTTGGCCGCCTTCACCGTGTCGACGGCGGTCTCGCTGGTGATGCAATCGACGCGGAAAACCAACCGGCTCGCGTTCCGGGGCGTCGGCCCGACCTGGTTCCTGACCAGCGGCGCCATGTACGCGCTCGGCGCGGTGAGCCTCAACATGGCGCTGCTGAACGGCGAAATCGTCACTGTCATTCCCATCGTCGCCTCTGTGCCGGTGTTCACCATGGCGCTCAGCGTCACCGTCTTCAAACGCGAGCGGATCACGCTCCGCACGCTCTGGGCGCTGGCGCTGGTGCTACCATCGGTCATTGCGGTGGTGGTTTGGGGGTGAGAATAAGCCGGGAACGGCTGAATGGTACGGGTGGCCGGACTCGAACCGGCACGTCCTAGGGACACCAGATTTTGAGTCTGGCGCGTCTACCAATTCCGCCACACCCGCACAATCGGCGCCATATTAGCCGCGCGCCCGGCCCGGTCAATAGCAGCTTCCGCGTTGCAACCTCACCGGCCGCTTGATACAAGCCGCCGACCGCCCGCTGCACAGGACCGCCGCCCCATGATCCGCCCGCTCTACGACTGGACGCTCGCCCTCGCCGGCCATCGCCATGCGCTCTGGGCGCTGGCGGCGGTGTCGTTCATCGAAAGCTCGATCTTCCCGATCCCGCCCGACGTACTGCTGATCCCGATGGTGCTGGCCGCACCCACGCGGGCCTGGAAAATCGCGCTGGTCTGCACGGTCTCGTCGGTGCTGGGCGGCATGCTCGGCTACGGCATCGGCTATTTCCTGTTCGAGCAGGTCGGCCGGCCGTTGTTGGAATTCTACGGCTACGCGCCGAAATTCGCCGAGTTCAAGGAAACCTACAACGATTGGGGGGCTTGGGCGGTGTTCATCGCCGGCGTGACGCCGTTTCCCTACAAGGTGATCACCATCCTGTCGGGCGTCACGGCGCTCGATCCGGCGGTGTTTTCCGTCGCCTCGGTGCTGGCGCGGGGCTTGCGCTTCTTCCTCGTCGCCGCGCTGCTGTGGAAGTTCGGCCCGCCCATCAAGCATTTCATCGAGGCGCGCCTGGGTCTCGTCTTCATCGTCTTCTGCGTCGGCCTGGTCGGCGGTTTCGTCGCCATCAAATACCTGATTTGAGGCGGTTCTGGCATCGCCGGCCCGGCTGGCGTATATCGATGGCATGAGCTTCGAACCCACCCCCACCCTGCTGCAGCGCAGCTTTCCCGCGTTCCTGGCGATCGTCGGCATCGGCGCGCTGGTCACGGCCTATACCGCCGAATACGCCTTCGGCCTGGAGCCCTGCGTGCTCTGCCTGCTGCAACGCATCCCCTATGCGCTGATCGCGCTGATCGGCTGGGTCGGACTGAAGCGTCCGCACTGGATGTGGGCGGGCAACCTGACCGCCATTGCGGGTTTCGTGTTCCTGGCCGGCGCCGGGCTCGCCGTCTACCATGTGGGGGTCGAGCAGCATTGGTGGCTGTCGGCGACCGGCTGCGGCGGCGAGGTCGGCAAGGCGGTCTCGGCCACCGACCTGACGGCGATGCTGCAGAACAAGCCGCCGAAGGCCTGCGACGAGGTCGACTGGACCCTATTCGGTGTCTCCATGGCGAGCTATAATGCCTTTTTCTCGTTCGTTTTGGCCGGCATCACCTTCAACGTGGCCAAGCGCATCTGGGTGACGTCATGAAGAAGCCGACGACAAAACACGGCCCCGACCGCCTGCCCGGCGACCCGACACCGGAGCAACTGGTGGAGCGCGTCATCCGCGTCGACCATGCCGGCGAATACGGTGCCGTGCGCATCTACCAGGGCCAGTTGGCGGTGCTCGGCAAGGGCAAGTCCGGCCCGCTGATCGAACACATGCTGGAGCAGGAAAAGCACCACCTCGCCACCTTCGACAAGCTGGTCGGCGAACGCCGCGTGCGCCCGACCGCGCTGTTGCCGTTCTGGCACGCGGCCGGTTTCGCGCTCGGCGCCGCCACCGCCATGCTCGGCGAAAAGGCGGCGATGGCCTGCACGGTGGCCGTCGAGGAAGCCATCGACGAACATTACGCCGGCCAGATCGAGGCGCTGGAGCCCTACGCCGCCGAAAAGCCGCTCAAGGACACCTGTGCGAAGTTCCGCGAAGAGGAACTCGAGCACCGCGAAACCGGCCTCGCGCAGGGCGCCGAACAGGCGCCCGCTTACGAACTCCTGACCGGTGCCATCAAGACCGGCTCGAAGCTGGCGATCTGGCTGTCGACGCGCGTTTAGCGCGCCGACATCACCGCAGCCTTACTTCTTCGCGTACCAGGTCTGATTGGCCTGGCCGTTGCCGCATTGCCAGATATTGACGTTGGCGCCGTCTTTCTTGTTCCAGCCGCCCACTTCCATGCACCAGTTGTGCGATCCGCGCGCATCGCTGATCATCAGGTCGTTGACGAAGCGCCAGCGCTGGTTGTTCAGACCGTGGCAATCCCACATGTGCACGTTCTGGCCGTTCTTGCCGGCCTTGGTGGCGCCGGAGACGTCCAGGCATTTGCCGTTCATGCGGCTTTTGACGATGCCGTTCTCATAGATGTCCCAGCGCTGGTTCTGCTTGCCGGTGCATTTCCACAGATGCACGTTGGCGCCGTTTTTCTTGTCCCAACCGGAAACGTCGAGGCACTTGCCGGTGTCCTTGGACTTCAGCATCACGTTGTACTTGGCGCGGCCCTTGTTGGGACGGTAGGGCCCCTCCGGGAAGACGAAATTCCGGCAGCCGGTGCGCGAGACGCTGCCGGTGTCGTTGCGGCATTCCATATGGTCGGTGGCGCCGATCTTGACCAGCCGTATCATCTGGCCGGCCTTGCTTCTGAGCGTCTTATTCTTGGGCAGATCCTTTGGCCAGGGAACGGTGATGCGGAACCAGTTCTCGCCGTCCTTACGGCCGCTCGGGTTGCAGGATTTGTCCGTGTAGCGGCAGCACTCGGTAGCGCCGGGCTTCACGTCCTTCCTGAAATCGGTCGTGAACTTGCCGACGATGTCGTCAATCAGGTCGGTCTGCCATGCACCGTATTCCGCGAACTTGCGCTCGGCGTAGCTGCCCGCGTCCTTGATCGGATCGCCGACCAGCGGCAGGCCGGTGACGAATTCGATGATGTCCTCGGCGGCGCCTTTTTTCTTCTTCTCGTAGTTGTCGCGAAGGCTCTTGCATTTCTTCTTCGCCGCCGCCGGCAGTGCATCGCACTTGGAAATCTGAGTAAAGTCCGAAGCCTTTTTGTTGACGGTGCTTGGGTCGAGCCATACGACCTTCATCGTGCCGTGCGACAGCAAATCGTTGGAGAAACAATACGCCAGCGCGCTCTGGGCGCCGACCATACCCGCCGCGACGACGACGGCGGCGAGCAAGAAATTGGGTATCGTGGTTTTCATATAATCCCCCTGTGACTTGGATGAATGAAAGCCGCGGCAGGCATGCAAAGCCATGTTCGCATCCATCTGATGCCGCGGTCCCGCACCGGAGGAAATGCGGGCATCAATTCGGTTCGATCGCGATATTCTCCCCCGCGCGACTACGGAGACCAAAACTCGATGAGTTCCAATCATACAGGCTTAGGTGTGTTTTTGAGAAAAAAGGTTCAAAAAAGAACCGAATCTGCGGATTCCGCTCAATCGCCCCAGATTTCGGCGTGGGAATTGATCACCCATTTCAATAGCACCGGCACCATCAGCGTCGTCACCACCGCCATGATGACGATCGACGAGAACAGGCTCTCGGTGATCCGGGTGTCGCCGCCGTTCATTTCGAACAGCCCGGCGTTGAGCGCGATGCCGGCGATCACCAGTTCGACGGCGCCGCGCGCGCTCATGCCGATACCGACGGCCATCGACTCGCGCCTGCAGAGCCCGGCGGCCATGGCGCCCAGCCCGGCACCGGCCAGCTTGCCGATGAAGGCGACGAAAATCAGCGCCAGCACGAACAGCGGCGCCTTGAAGATGGCGCTCAGGTCCAGTTCGAAACCGATGGAGGCGAAGAACAGCGGCGCGAAGAAGCCAAAGGTGACGCCCGACACCTTGGAGCGCACGCTCTCGTAGCCCTTCTTGCCGGCGACGCCGGGGCCGAAGAACACGCCCGCCGTGAACGCGCCGATAATCAGGTGCAGCCCCAGCGCGTGCGCCAAAAGGCCGAAGGCAATGGCGATGATGACCATGACGCTGAAGTCGATCTCCTTCACCCGCACCTTCCGGAGTCGCCGGCAGATGGCCGGGAACATCCGGTAGCCGATGGGGATGACGATGGCGAAATAGAGCATCACCTTGCCCGCGATAACGGCCACGTCGGCGAGGCTGAAGCCGGTGCCGGCGCCGATCCAGCCGGTCAGCCAGGCCAACAGCACCAGGCTCATGATGTCGTCGAACACGGCGGCGGCGACGATTACCTGGCCGATGCGGTTGTTCAGCATGTTGAGGTCGATGAGGATGCGCACCGTTGCCGGCACCGCGGTGACCGCCAGCGCCACGCCGATGAAGATGGATTGCGTGAACTTGGCGTCGCTTTCGGGCAAAACGTGCCAGCCGAGCGCGAAGCCGAGCGCGATCGGCACGATCATGCCGCCGACGGCCGTCAGGATGGCGGTTCGGGAATGCACGGCGACTTCCTTGGGGTGCATCTCGATGCCGGCGTAGAGCATGATGAAGAACATGCCGAGCTCGGTCAGCGCGCGGAACACGTTGCTTTCCTGCAGCTCGTGCAGCACGTCGAGCATGCCGCCGCCCAGTTCGTGCACGAAGATGGCGCCGAGCATGACGCCGGAAACCAGTTCACCGATCAGCGCCGGCTGGCCGATCCGTTCCGCCAACTCGCCGAACAGGCGGGTCGTGACCAGCAGCACCAGGATCAGAATAAACAGTTCCATCTCAACCCATGCCGTGAATCCCCTAACGCCTTGTTTTGGGCAGCCTAGCAAATTCTCGGGACGCGGGCGTTGACCTCCGTCAGGCGCCGCCGGGCCGGGCCGTGGCGGCGAGCGCGAATGCCGATGCCGTCTCGATCCGGTCGAAGGTCATCCGGCGCGCCTGAGGCCGTCCCCATCGGGGTCCTCGGCGTGCGGCGCGAGTGCGTCGAACAACGCCGCCGGGCCCGATACGGGCAACGCCTTGGCCGCCTGCACGATGGCATCCCGACGCTCGCCATCCAGCAGGCGCCCGGCCAGCAGGTGGAACTTGCCCAACAAATCGTCGCGCGTGGTATCGCCGCCGGCATCGCCCCAGGCCTGGATCACGGTGGCCTCGAAACGCCCGGCGGCTGTCTCCACCGCCACCCGCGCCGGTGCCCGGTGCGGCAGGTGGGCGTCCATTTCCGGCGCATGGCGGACATGAATGCGTGCCGCCAATTGTTCCGCCGCCGCGTCGCCGATGGCGTCCGCCGTGAGCGGCGCCAGCGCCCCTTCCCCGTGCAGGGCCGCCACCGCCATGGTATAGGGTAGGCTGTATTGGGCGCCGATGATGTTGTCGGGGGCGCTCTCGTTGTTGAGCGCGGCGGCCTCGCGGAAGGTGTCAACCGTGACCGCCTGGAGGTCGTCCGGGCCGAGCCCGTGCGCGCGCATGATCCCGACCAGCCCCTCGATCGAGGTGTGGCCCCAGCGGCAGACGGAATAGCGTTTGAAATAAGTGCCGGCGATCTTGAAGTCGTCGCCGAGCCCGGCGCGGATCACCACCGGGTCGAAACGCCCGTCGAGATCCAGCGCATCGCGGCAGCCGGTGAACCCGTTGAGCGCCAGGTCGGCGGCGCCGAGCCCGGCGACGACGGACCAGGGGATCGATTCCTTCACATGCGCGCCCATGAACTTGGATTGCGTCAGGTCCTGCAGGCGCGGGCAATGGTAGGCGGTGATCACCAACGCCTGGGCAATCTGTTCGGGCGTGGCACCCTTGAGCTTGCAGGCCGCGGCGGCGGCGCCGAAGCCGGTCCAGTTGCCGGTGTGGTAGGGCTTGGTGATTTCGGCGTGCCCCAGCCGCACGGCGATCTCATAGCCGGCGACGATGGCGGCGACCAGCTCGCGCCCGCCGGCCCCCGTTTCCGCGGCAACGGCCAACGCGGCGGGAATGACGGCGGCGCCCGGATGGCCCATGGCGAGCCGGTGGCCGTCGTCGATATCCAGCGCCGAGGCGGCGGCGGCATTGACGTAGGCCGCCCCGACGGCGTTCAAACCGGTGCCGGAAAACCAGACAGGGGCGGCACCGGCGGGATAGGTCTTGGCCGCCATCGCCGCCACGGCGCGGGCCGAGGGATCGGCGAAACCGGCGACGGCGCAGCCGATGGCGTCGAGGATGCAGTCCTCGGCCTTGGCGATTTCGGTATCGGAAAGGTCGTCATAAGAGAGCGCCGCGACCCATTCGGCCAGCAGGTCGGCGGACCATCGTTCATTCACGCCGGACATGGTCACCCCCAAGCGAAATTCGATGAGCGAATATTCTCACGCATCGCCAATGCAAAAGAAAATCATAACTTTCTCTTCAGCTTGTTAGAAAATTTCTATCGGATCGAGGCCAGCCGGAGGCCTCATGACTCGATCCCCTCCCAGATGCGCGTCGCCGTCCGCGCCGCCAGCAGGAGCGCGCAACCGCCGGAAATCGACACGCAAACGGTAATCACGATCAAGGCGTCATACCCACCCAGGGTCCAGATGTAGCCCGCGACCGAGGGCGCCAGGGCGAGCGCGACGAGAAACGGCACCGCCAAGAGCCCGGCAATGGTGCCGAATTTCCGGCGACCGAGCAGTTCGGCAATGAGCAACGGCCGCACGATACTGGCGACGCCGAAACCGGCCCCCTGAAACAGCACGAAGACAACCAGCAGCATGGGCTCGTACTTGACGCCGAACAGCGCTATCGAAGCGAGCGCCATGGCCAGCACGCTGGCGGCGGCAACGGAGATCGTCGCAATCTTGGTTTCGAAGGCCATCATGGCAAGACGCCCCGTCACCTGCATGGGCCCGATCATCGCCGCCGCCAGGACGGCAACCTCGCCATGCACGCCGCGTTCGCTGAACAGCGGCAGCAAATGCGCAATCAAGGCGCCATGATCGAAAGCGATCGCGGCAAAGGAAAAGGCCAGCAAAAGGAATGTCGGCAGGGAAGCGGCATCGATGGTCTTGCCCGTGTTCGGCGCCGGCGGCTCGATCGGCGCCGGGTTCGCGGTTTCGGCATTGGAAATGGCATACAGGTTCAACGGCGCGGCGACGAAAGCGATGAGGCCGGCGAAAACCAGCGTCACCCCGCGCCAGCCGATCACCCCCACCAAGGCGTGCGAGGTGGGAAAGGCAAAGGTGCCGGCGAAACCGGCGAGAAGCGTGACCAGGGTAATCGCCTGCCTGGCGCGGCCGCCGAGGTGGCGGGTAATGATGGCGAAGCAGGGTTCATACAGGCTGCCGGCCATGACCACGCCGAGGACCGCCCAAACCAGGTAGAACTGCCAAAGCGTCTGAACCGTGGACAACAGCCCGAGCAGAATGGCCGCCGTCAGGGTCGCGACGGGAAACAGCACCCGGCTTCGGCCATAATCGATTTGCCGTCCGACCAGGGGGGCCAGGAGCGCGGAAAGCAGCAGCGCCAGCGTGAACGCGCCGGCCAGTTCCGTCTTCGTCCAACCGAGCTCGCTTTCCCAGGTCCGAAGCAAGGATGGGAACAGGTAAAAGGCCCCGGCCCAGAGCAGTGTCTGGGCGACGGCCAACGGCCATACGATGCGTTTGAATTTGCCGCCGGTCTCTTGTGGCATAAGGCTTGGCCTCATCCGTTGCCGCCCGAGGCGCGAGTTTCGCCTTTCACCGCATGTTCCGCCAGGGTTATCGCGCCGATATTCGAAGAACGGATGACGGTGTACCGGGGCCGGGTCACGGGGATGCCGATGGGACTCGTTTAGATAATTAGGAATTTATTGACTTTTATGATTTTAATGCTATAGTGCGGCCGTGGCATGGTCTCCGGCCATGCGGGCGCGCTATTTCACAATTGAATAGGGAATGCGCAGGCATTGGGACCGGCTTTACCAGGGCTGAACATTCCCCTTGTCATTCCCGCCAAAGCGGGAACCACGAAGGGGGCAAAAAGGGTGGGAAACCGAAATTGGGTTCGTTCCTGAGATTTTTTTGGGAATCTTTTGGAATCAAATACTTCCAACCCGCGCTTTTTCGGCCGCCCTCCCCCAACGGGTAGGGAGTCAGTCGCGGAACTTGCCGCCGAACTTGGCCAGGCCGGTGATGATGCCGCGCCACGTGCGCACCTCCTGCTCGGTCATGCGGGCACGCTGCAGGATGTTGCGGATGTTGCGCACCATGATCGGGCGCTTCTCCTTCACCCGGAGGAAACCGCAGGCGTCCAGTTCGTCCTCCAGGTGCTCGAACAGGGCCAGCATCTCTTGCTTGTTGGCCGGGCGCGTGTCCTTCGGCATGACGATCTCGGCGTCGGGGGTGTCGTCGGCGGCGACGAACCACTCGTAAGCGGTAACGAACACCGCCTGCGCCAGGTTGAGGGACGTGAAGCTGGCGTTGAGCGGCACCGTGACGATGGCGTCGGCGAGCGCCACGTCGTCGTTTTCGAGCCCCCGCGCCTCCTTGCCGTAGAGGATGCCCGCCTTGATGCCGGCGCCGACGTCGCGGCGCAGCCGCGCAGCGGCGGCACGCGGTGTCAGCACCTCGGTGGTCATGTCGCGCGGGCGCGCCGTCGTCGCCAGCACCGTTTCCAGGTCGGCGACGGCGTCGGCGGTGGTGTCATAGACCTTGGCATCGAGCAAAATACGCTCGGCGCCCGACGCGGGCCCCACGGCATCCGGGTTGGGCCAGCCGTCGCGGGGCGCGACCAGGCGCAGTTCATGCAAGCCGCAGTTGGCCATGGCGCGCGCCACCATGCCGATGTTCTCGCCCAGTTGCGGCTGCACCAACACCACGGCGAACCCCGGCCCCGGGGGGCCGAGGTCGCGCGGTTCGGTCGCCGCCCCGGTGGCCACTGGCACCCGGGCCCCTAGCGGTGGTGGGGCTCGGCGCCGTGACGGAACAGCGTATAGATGATGCTGTCGCGCAGCGCGTTGTAGGAAGCGTCGATGATGTTGGTGGAAACCCCCACCGTCGACCAGTGATGGTCGTCGGCGCCGTTGGCCGATTCGATCATCACCCGCGTCACCGCGCCGGTGCCGTCGCCCGGCGTCAGGATGCGCACCTTGTAGTCGACCAGCCGCAAGTCGGCGAGCAGCGGGTAGTGCGGCAGCAGGACCTTCCGGAGCGCCGCGTCGAGCGCGTTCACCGGGCCGTTGCCTTCGGCCACGGTCATTTCCTGCTCACCGCCGGAATCGATGCGCACGGTCGCCTCCGAGAAGGTCACCAGTTCGCCCGCCGCGTTCCAGCGGCGCTCGTCGATGACCCGGAACGAGTTGCAGTGGAAGTACTCCGGCACCGTGCCCAGCGTGCGCCGGGCCAGCAGTTCGAAACTGGCCTCGGCGCCGTCGTAGGCGTAGCCGTTGAACTCCTGCTCCTTCACCAGTTCCACCAGGCGGTTGACCTTGGGGTTCTTGGGATCGATGTCGAGGCCGATCTCGCGGAACCGGGCCAGGATGTTGGAGCGCCCGGACTGGTCGGAAACGACGATGTGGCGCACATTGCCGACGGATTCCGGGTTCACGTGCTCATAGGTGGCCGGGTCCTTCTCCACCGCCGAGACGTGCAGCCCGCCCTTGTGGGCGAAGGCCGATTCGCCGACGTAGGGCGCGCCCCGGTCGTGCGGCCGGTTGAGGCGCTCGTCGAGCAGGCGCGAGAGATGCGTCAGCTTGGTCAGGTCCTTGGCCTCGAGCCCTGTCGTGTAGCCCATCTTCAGGACCAGCGACGGGATTACCGAGATCAGGTTGGCATTGCCGCAGCGCTCGCCCAGGCCATTGAGCGTGCCCTGCACCATGCGCGCGCCGGCGCGCACGGCGGCGAGCGAGCCGGCGACGGCGTTGCCGGTGTCGTCGTGGCAATGGATGGCGACGTGGCTGCCGGGGATCAGTTTGCAGACCTCGGTGACGATTTCCTCGATCTCGTGCGGCAGGGCGCCGCCGTTGGTGTCGCAGAGCACCACCCAGCGCGCGCCGGAATCGTAGGCCGCCTTCAGGCACTTGAGCGCGAACTCGGGGTTGGCCTTGTAGCCGTCGAAGAAGTGCTCGGCGTCAAACATGGCCTCGGTGGTCTTCGCCACCTGGCTGACGCTGTCGGCGATCATCGCCACGTTCTCGTCGAGCTCGATTTCCAGCGCCTTCTCGACGTGGAAGTCCCAGGTCTTGCCGACCATGCAGACGGCCTGCGTCTTGGCGTTGATCAAGGCGGAGAGGCCGGGATCGTTGTCGGCGCTGCGGCCGGGCCGGCGGGTCATGCCGAAGGCGGTGAACTTGGCGCGCTTCAGTTTCGGCGGATCGCCGAAGAAGGCGTCGTCGGTGGGGTTGGCGCCGGGCCAGCCGCCCTCGACGTAGTCGAAGCCGGTGTCGTCGAGCTGGCGCGCGATGAAGGCCTTGTCGGCGGGATTGAAATCGACGCCCTGTGTCTGCGCGCCGTCGCGCAGCGTGGTGTCGAAAATGTATACGCGGTTATCGTCTGAAGCTGGTGTGCTCATGAGAAAGGTTCCTTGCGATGAAGTCGATAGCGAACGGCACGGTTCCCCGGTCCCCTAGTTGGAGGCCGGGCCGGTAATTCGCCGAATGATCGACACCATCTGGAACGTTTTTTCATACATGACCGGCGCATGATAGTCGGGGCGCCGGCCGGGTCAAGCGGAACCCGCCGCCGGGGCCGTTCGATCAGCCTGAGAAACCGGGAAAAACCGTTGTTCGTCATAAGCTTGGCTGACAGTCCGGGGAGGGCTATGATCGCGCCTGACAGGACCAAACAATGAACGCTTCCTCCGAACCCACGCCCGCCCCGGTCGAGATCGGCGACGCCACCTACGAGGCCATGCGCGCGCGCATCGCGGGCTCGAACCTCGACCCGACGACGTTCCTCGCCACCGACTACCTGAACCACTTCAACGAGGTGGTGATGCTGCTGGAAATGATCCCCGACATGCCGGAGATCCTGGAAGAAGCCAAGGAATGGCAGCCGAAAGCCTACAAGGATCATTTTCTCGACAGCACCATCGCCGACAAGGAAATCGCCATCGAGGCCTACGACGCGGTGCCGGCGGTCTACAAGGAACCGTTCGAGACCACCATCGGCCAGATCGACACCACCATCGCGTCGGCCATCGCCTCGCTGGAGCGCGATCTGGAAACCGGCAACATGGATCTGGTGCGCGAAAACGCCACCACGCTCTCGCGCATCATCCAGCGGCTGATGGACACCGCCTCGGCGATCATCCACGGCAGCGCCGAAACGCTCGATCAATCGGAAATCGACAACCTGCTCGGCACCTGAGGTTACTGTCCTTCGGCCCGCAGCCACATGTCGTGCTGGCAGATCAGGCGGCGGAACTCTTCGTTCGGCACTGGCTTCGAGAACAGGTAGCCCTGCCCCAGGTGGCAGCCGAGCGCATGCAGGAACCCGACCTGACGCTCGGTCTCGACGCCCTCGGCGACGATGTGCAGCCCCAGGTGCTGGGCCATGGAGATGATGGCCCGCGCGATCGCCACCGCGTCACGGTCGTCGGGCAGGTTGGTGACGAAAGCGCGGTCGACCTTCAGCGAGGTGAGCGGGAAACGGGTCAGGTAGCTGAGCGATGAATAGCCGGTGCCGAAGTCGTCCATGGAAACGCTGACGCCGAGCGACTTCAGGGCATGCAACACCTCGATGGTCTTGTCCGCGTTCTCCACCAGCATGCTCTCGGTCAGTTCCACGTCCAGGCACTCGGGCCGGAGCCCGGTGGCCTCGATGCAGCGCTCGACCCACTCGACGATATCGGGCTCCAGGAACTGGGCGGCGGAAAAGTTGACGCCGACGTGGTAGTCGCGGTCCATCAATTCGGCCCACCCCGCCGCCTTCTCGCAGGCGGTATAGAGCACCCAGCGGCCGATGTCGCAGATCAGGCCGCTCTCCTCGGCGACCGGAATGAACTCCACCGGCGAGACGAAACCGAGCTCCGGGCTGTCCCAGCGAAGCAGCGCCTCGGCACCGGCGATGGTGCGCGTATCCAGGTCCACCTTGGGCTGGAACACCAGGTGGAACTCGTCGCGGCCAAGCGCGCGGCGCAGCCCACGCTCCACGTCCATGCGCCGCTCCGCCTCCTCGCTGAGACGCGTGGTGTAGAACTGCCGCACCCCGGTGCCCTGGCGTTTCGCCGCATGCACGGCGAGATCGGCGTTCTTCAACAGCGTCGACAGCTCGTCGCCGTTTTCCGGGTAGGTGACGACGCCGATGCTGGCGGTCATGAACACTTCCTTGCCGTCGACCACGAATGGGTCCGCCAGCGCGCCGTGGACGCGGTCCGCCATTTCCTCGATGCCGATGCGGTCCGGCAATTGGTCGACGACGATGCTGAACTCGTCACCGCCCAGATGCGCGACCAGGCCGAAATCCCCGACCCGTTCCTCGAGCCGGCGCCCGGCCTTGACGATGACCTCGTCGCCGGCGGTATGGCCGAAGGCATCGTTGATGTTCTTGAAGCTGTCGAGATCGACGAACATGAAGGCGAATACGCGCCCACTGTTCGCCGCCAACGCGATGGCGCGCTCCAGGCGCTCGTTGCGGGCGTAGCGATTGGGCATCTTGGTCAGCGGATCGCAGGTCGCCATTTCGACCAGCCGCGCCTCCGCCGCCTTGCGCTCGGTGTCGTCGTGCAACGCCCCGATGAAGACCTGCCGGCCGCCGGCGGTGAAGGCACTGATCGACAGCACCAGCGGTACCGCTGAGCCGTCCTTACGCCGGCCCGCGACTTCGATACTGCGGCCGATGACCGGCCCCTCGCCGGTTTCCATGTATCGCCGCACGCCGATCTGATGGGCGGCGAAGTTCACCTCGTCCATCAGGACGCTGACGCTGGCGCCCGCAAGTTCGCCCGGCGCATAGCCGAAGATTTCCTCCGCCGCCGGGTTGATGGTTTCGATCATGCCGGCCTGGTCGATGGTGATGATGCCCTCGACCACGGTGTTCATGATGCGGCGGATGTGATCCTCGCGCTGGGCGACCTCGCGGAGCGCGCGGTTGCGTTCGGTCACGTCGCGGCCGATCAGCATCACCGCGGCACCTTGCGCGGGCGCGTCATCGCCGGTGTAGCGCAGTGCCGCCAGTTCCACCTCCACGTCGGCGCCGCCGACGCGCTTCAGCTTCAACGGAAGCCGCGCGGTGCGCTGGGCCAGGGCCTCGAGGCCGTCGGCGAGCACCTCACGCCAGTCCTCCTGGACGAAATCGATGAACGGACGGCCGACCAGGGACTCCACCGGCCAGATGCCGAGCATGTTGGCGCCGGCCGGGTTGATGAGTTGGATGACGCCATCGCGGCAAACGCTGATCAAATCCGGCGCCAGCTCGATCATGCGGCGAAAATCCTTCTCGCTGCGCTGCATGGTCTCGAAACGCTGGCGGTCGAGGACATCGTTGAGGATATCCAGCATGGAGCGGCCCTCGCGGCAGATATCGGCGAGGTAGCTGCGGTACTGAGGGTTCTCGATGGGACCGAGGATCGCCTGATCCATCATGTCGGCGAAGCCGAGGATGGTATTCAAGGGCGTACGCAGGTCGTAGCTCAGGGTCTCGAGAAGCGAATCGACGGCATTGTTTGCCGCCTCGAGCTTGCCCTCCAGATCTTCAGGGACCTCTGATTTGGATGGGTTGCGTTTCATGCCACGCACCATCTCTTGACTATCCTTTTGGCCATAGAAATATAGCTTATAGGATATTGGCTCGCGCGGCAATCCTCCTCCGAGTCGCGATTTCAACCGCAGTTCAGTACCGCACCGTTCAGGCCAGAACGTCCAGGCGCTCGGTCCGGAGATCGACGAAGCGCTTGATGCGCAAGAACTTTCCGGTATTCGGATCGAGCTTTCCCTTGGCACCGATGTCGCCGCTGGGCCCGCCGCCGAGCGCGCCGTTCAACAGGCCGAGCACGCCGACGCGATGCACGTCGCCATGTTTCTGCACCTTGATGGTCGGATGCGCCGCCAGGCGCTCGTTGCACTCGGCGCGCAGGTTGACCAGTTGCGTCACCGCGTCGGGATCGCGCTCAAGCGCGTCGTTCAGGAGTTCCACCGCGAACTGAATGGGATCGGGCATGGCGTCGTTCACCTCCGTTGGCAACGGCTGATGGCGACAACGCTATCGGATTTCGACGCCGCGTGGTAGCGTCCGGCATGCTTGAGCAAATCGTTCTACTCACCGGCGAGGTCGAGGCCCCCTTTCTGGGCGATCTCCTCTGCCGGTTCAATCCGGCGCTCGAGACCGCGCACGCGGAAACCGCCGAACAGTTGATCGATATCTGCTCGCAAACGCCCGAGGGCGGCGGCGCGCGGCGGCTGATCGCCTTTTGCACCGGCGTCATCGTGCCGGCGGCGGTCCTCAATACGCTGCCCGGCCCTGCCTACAACTTCCATCCCGCGCCGCCCAGCTATCCGGGCTCGCACCCGGCCAGTTTCGCCGTCTATGAAGGCGCCGAGCTTTACGGCGTCACCGTGCATGAAATGACGCCGAAGGTCGACGATGGCGCCATCGTCGCGGTCGAATGGTTCGACATGCCGCCGAACCCGCGTTTCACCGACGTGGAAGTCCTGGCCTATAAGAAGCTGGTGGAAATCTTCGCCAGCCTCGCCGAGCGCCTGGCCACCGACCCCACCCCGCTGCCGCCCACGGGCGATCAATGGTTCGGGCCGAAACGAACCAAGCGCGAGTTCGAACGGATGGGAGAATTCACCGCGGACATGGACGAGCAAGAGATCAAGCGGCGCTTCCGCGCCTTCGGCTGAGCGCCTTAGCCGCGCCGCCAGGTGGTGCCACCGGCACCGTCCTCGAGCACGATGCCTTCCGCCGCCAACTGGTCGCGGATTTCATCCGAGCGGGCGAAATCCTTGGCCTTGCGTGCCTCGGCACGTTCGGCGATCAGGGCCTCGATAGCGCCGTCATCGAGGGCGCCCGCATCCGCGACCCCGCTCGGCTGCCATTTGAACCAGACCTCGGAGTCTTGCTCGACGAGCCCCAGGAACCTTGCGCCGGCGAGAAACGCCGGGACATCGGTGCCGGCCAGCCCATGCAGTTCGGCCAAGGCCTTGGGCGTATTGAGATCATCGGAAAGCGCGGCGATGACGCTGTCGGGCACCTCAGCGGCGGGCACCCCGGTATCGGCGGCGATGCGATACCAGCGGTCCAGCGTGCGCCGTGCCTCGGCAATGCCGGCGCGGGTGAAATCCAGCGGCTGGCGGTAGTGGGTCTGCAGCAACACCAGCCGGATCGCCTCGCCGGGGAATTCTTCCAGCAGCTCATGCACGGTGTAGAAATTGCCGAGGGACTTCGACATCTTCTCGCCTTCGCTCATCAGGTAGCCGTTGTGCATCCAGTACTTGGCGAACGAGCCATGGCCCAGCGCGCAGGTCGATTGCGCGATTTCGTTTTCATGGTGCGGGAAGATCAGGTCCTGGCCGCCGCCGTGGATATCAAAGGCGGCGCCCAGGTGGGCCAGGCTCATGGCCGAGCACTCGATGTGCCAGCCGGGCCGGCCGCGCCCCCAGGGGCTGTCCCAGCCCGGCAGGTCGTCGCCGGAGGGCTTCCACAGGACGAAGTCGGACGGGTCTTTCTTGTAGGGTGCGACATCGACGCGCGCGCCAGCAACGATCTCGCGCTTGTCCAGTTTCGAAAGCCGCCCGTAGTCGGGCATGGAGGGCACGCTGAACAGCACATGGCCGTCGGCGGCATAGGCATGGCCCTTGTCGATCAGGTTTTCGATCATCGCCACCATCTGGGCGATGTGATCGGTGGCGCGCGGTTCCACGTCCGGCAGGCCGGCACCGAGCGCCGCCATGTCGGCGTGGAAGGCGTCGGTGGTGCGCTGGGTGATGGCGCGGATGTCCTCGCCCGATTCCTTCGCACGCGCGTTGATCTTGTCATCCACATCGGTGATGTTGCGCACGTAGGTGACCTTGGGATACAGCCGGCGCAACAAGCGCACCAGCACGTCGAACACCACCACCGGGCGCGCGTTGCCGATGTGGGCATAATCGTAGACCGTCGGCCCGCAGACGTAGAGCCGCACATGGTTCGCGTCGATGGGTTCGAAAGCGACCTTGGCGCGGCTCAGGGTGTCGTGGATGCGAAGCGTCATGCACCGCCCCGGAAGCCGTTGGTGATGGGATAGCGCCGCTCGCGGCCGAAAGCGCGGCGCGTGGTCTTGACCCCGGGCGGCGCCTGGCGGCGCTTGTATTCGGCGAGGTCGAGCATGCGCCAGACGCGCTGCACGGTCTCGCGCTCATAGCCCTTGGCGACGATGTCATCGCGCCCCATGTCGTCCTCGATCAGGTGGCCGAGGATGGCATCGAGCACATCATAGGGCGGCAGCGTGTCCTGGTCGGTCTGGTCGGGCTTCAATTCCGCCGTCGGCGGCTTGGTGATGATGTTGTCCGGCATCACCGGCCCGTCGGGTCCCATGCAATCCGCCGGGCGATGGGCGTTGCGGCGGCGCGAAAGCTCGAACACGGTGGTTTTGTAGACGTCCTTCAGCACCGAGAAGCCGCCGCACATGTCGCCGTAAAGCGTGGCGTAGCCGACCGACATCTCTGACTTGTTGCCGGTCGACAGCACCATGTAGCCGAGCTTGTTGGAAAGCGCCATCAGCGTGATCCCGCGCGAACGCGCCTGGATGTTTTCCTCGGTGGTGTCCGCCTCGGTGCCCTCGAAATGCGGCGTCAGCATTTCCTCGAAGGCGCGCATGGCGGGGCCGATGTTGATGCTATCGAGCTGGATGCCCAAAAGACGCGCGCATTCGGCCGCATCATCCAGGCTTTCGCGCGACGTATAGGGCGAAGGCATCATCACGCAGTGCACCCGCCCGGGGCCCAGCGCATCGACCGCGACGGCGGCGGAAAGGGCACTGTCGATACCCCCCGACAGACCGATCAGCACGCCCGGGAAACCGTTCTTGCCGACATAATCGCGCAGCCCCAGGACCATCGCCCGGTAGGTGGCGTCGGCGATATCCAGCGACGGCACCACGTTGGCGGGATCGCAAATCCAGGCCTCACCGTCGCGCTGCCAGCGTGTGAGCAGGACCTGTTCCTCGAATTCCACCATCTTGGCGCGGAGCGAACAATCGGCGCCGATGACGAAGGAACCGCCGTCGAACACCAGTTCGTCCTGTCCGCCGACGATATGAGCGTAGATCAGCGGCAGCTTGGCTTCCGTCACCCGCGCCACGGCGTGGTTCAGGCGCTCGTCGTGCTTCATGGTCTCGAACGGCGATCCGTTGAGCACGACGAAAATCTCGGCACCCGACTCGTCCAGGCACTCGGCGACCTCCGCGAACCACATGTCCTCGCAGATCATGACGCCCAGGCGCACGCCGCGAAACGGCATCGGCCCCGGCAGCGGGCCCTGCCTGAACACGCGCTTCTCGTCGAAAACACCGTAGTTGGGCAATTCATGCTTCGTCCGCACCTGGGCGACCTCGCCGCCGTCAAGCAACAGGGCGGCGTTGAAGAGCTGGCCGTCCACCAGCCATGGCGCGCCGATCAACATGCCGGGGCCGCCATCGGCGGTTTCCGCCGCCAGTTCCCGTACCGACGCCTCGACGGCACGCTGGAACGTCGGTTTCAGCACCAGGTCCTCCGGCGGATAGCCGCAGATCACCAGTTCGCCGAAAACCACCAGTTCCGCGCCGGCCGCCGCCGCCTCGGCGCGGGCGGCGCGAATCCGCCCGGCATTGGCGGCAATCGCGCCGACGGTCGGGTCGATTTGGGCAATGGCGATGTTCAGGGCGTCGCTCATGGCTCGGGTGTAGAGAGCCCTGCCGGCCCTGTCAACGCCGCCCGAAAAGGTATGAAGTTCACTACATCTAGATATGGAAATCCCAAGCCTGAGGACATATGCTGTCGCCACAATGGCGAGGCGCTCTAAAAAAACCGAAGTCCTTATGGCGGGCGATGTTGTCGACAACCGGCAGCGTTTCCAAACCCGCATGGACGGCCCACCGGACAGCGCCACGGCGGAGTTCTTCGAACCCAATGCCGACGGTCACGGTTACCACAAGACGGCGGAGCCGCCCGAGACCTCGGCCGGCAAACGGCTGCGGCGACCGCCCAAGGTCATCGATGCGCGCGAGAACAAGGATGACGGCACCGGTCGCCTGGAAGATCAGGGCACGCCCGCCGGCGACGACAAGGGCCCTGAATGGGAGGCACTGCAGGGGCGCACCCGCGAAGACCCCGACTGGAAGGAAGCGCAACGCGAGAAGAAGCCTGACGTCGACCTGCCGCCCCCGCCGCCCGAGCCGAAGCCGGCGGTGCCGGCTGCCGCGCCACCCGCCAAGGCGGCGCCGAAACCCGCCGCGCCACCGGCCCCCAAGCCGAAGCCGGCTGCGAAACCGGCCGAGGCGAAGAAGAAACCGCCAACGCCGAAACACGCCAGCCAGGTGGTGGCCAAGACCATGGTCAATTCCATGGTCGAACGCATGCGCGAGGAGGCCAAGCTCAAGGGCTCTCTCACGCTGGCCGATATCGAGGCCATGCAGGCCGATTTCGACCGCCAGGCGCAAAAGCTGGGCCAGGCGCTCGAGCGATCCTTCGATGATTTCGTCGAACACCGCGAACGCGAGGAATGGGGCCTGAAACGCGACCTGCCGTTCGACCGGGTGATCGTGAAATCGTTCTCGGAACTGTTCATGGAGGACGACTACTCGCGCTTCGACCGGGTGTCGCGGCGCATGCTGCCCGGCTTCTTCATGGCGCTGAACATGATGCTCGGCGAGGAGCTGGTGGAAGAGTACCAGGAACACTGCCGTCTCATCGTCGAGCGCCTGCGCGAGGCGCGCGGCGCCGATTTCGATTGGGACGAGGTCTATATCGATCCGGAAGCGAAGGCGCTTTTGCTCGACGCGGCGGTCACCATCGCCACCTTCTTCAAGAACTACGACCGCCGCTCGCAGTGGTTCATGGACCTGATCAACGGCCACCTGGGCCCCATGGACGGTGCGCCCCGGGAAGAAGGCGGCTGGGAAATGACACCCGCCGCGTTCAAGCGCTTCCTCGACCACCTGTTCAAGGATCTGCGCGCCGAACTGGAGACCGACAGCGGCAAGCTGCGCATCACCAAGCGCCACGGCGCCGACGTCTGCGCCGATATCTTCGAAATCCTGGAAGCGATCGAAGCCTAGACCGACGTGCCGCCGACGGTCAGTTCGTCGATCTTCAAGGTCGGCTGGCCGACGCCCACCGGCACGCCCTGGCCGTCCTTGCCGCAGGTGCCGATGCCGGGGTCGAGCTTCATGTCGTTGCCGATCATGGATACGCGGGTCAGCACGTCGGGACCGTTGCCAATCAGCATGGCGCCCTTCACCGGCGCGCCGACCTTGCCGTTCTCGATCTTGTAGGCCTCGGTGCACGAAAAGACGAACTTGCCCGACGTGATATCCACCTGGCCGCCGCCGAAGGAAACGGCGTAGATGCCGTTCTCCACCGAGGCCAGCACCTCCGCCGGGTCGCTCTCGCCGGCCAGCATGTAGGTGTTGGTCATGCGCGGGATCGGCGCGTGGGCGTAGCTCTGGCGACGGCCGTTGCCGGTGCCGGCGACACCCATCAGGCGCGCGTTCATGCGGTCCTGCATGTAGCCCTTGAGGATGCCGTCCTCGATCAGCACGGTGTACTGGCTGGGCGTGCCCTCGTCGTCGACGCTGAGCGAGCCGCGCCGTTCGTGCATGGTGCCGTCGTCGACCACGGTGACGCCGGGCGACGCCACGCGCTGGCCCAACAGTCCGGCGAAGGCCGACGTCTTCTTGCGGTTGAAGTCGCCCTCGAGGCCGTGGCCGATGGCCTCGTGCAGCAAAATCCCCGGCCAACCCGGACCCAGCACCACCGGCATCTCACCGGCCGGTGCCGGCACCGATTCCAGGTTCACCAGCGCCTGGCGCAGCGCTTCGTCGACACCGGCCTTCCAGGCGCCGGGTTCCAGGTAGGCGTCATAGACGGTGCGTCCGCCGGTGCCGTAGCTGCCCGTCTCCATGCGCCCGTCCCTTTCGACCACGACCGAGATGCTGAGCCGCACCAGCGGGCGGATATCCGCCACCCGGTGGCCGCCGGCGCGGACGATCTGCACCGCCTGCCACTCGCCGCTCAAGGAGGCGGACACCTGTTTCACCCGTTCGTCCTTGGCGCGCGCGTAGGCGTCCATCTCGGCCAGCAGCGCCACCTTGTCCTCGAACGGCACCAGGCCGAGCGGATTGTCATCCGAATAGAGCGACGCATTGGTGCCGGCCGGGTCGACCGCCATGGCACCGGTGCCGCCGGCGTGCACGGCCTTGACCGTGTCGGAAGCCCGCTTCAGCGCCGCCTGGCTGAGCTCGGAGGCATGCGCGTAGCCCGTCGCCTCATCGGCGACGGCACGCAGCCCGAAGCCCTGCGCGGTGTCGAAGGCGGCACTCTTGATCTTGCCGTCGTCGATGACGACGCTTTCCGACTGGCAGTATTCGAGGAACAACTCGCCGTCGTCGGCGCCGTTGAGCGCGTCGTCGACGATACCTTCGACGCTGGAACGCTCGAGGCCGGCGCGGCCGTAAAACAACTCGTCGGTGGTCGCCAGATCGGACATGGACTTTTCCTCGGAAATTCTTGCTCGCAGTTGTGCTATCTATATAAGGCGTCGCGGCGGCAATGACGAGGACACGATGTTTCAGGACCATCCGCTCAGACAGACCCTGGCCGGCGAACTGCACGCCAGGCCCTACGGCCGGGTGTCGTCACCGGTGCAGATCTCGCACCTGGCGCTGGTCTCGGGCGAGGGATCGGCGGCCGACGAGGTCAAGCACCTGAAGTCGCTGTGCAGCCACTTCCAGGTCACGCCGCCGCCGGAAAACGCGGCGCTGTTCACCGCCGATCTCGGCCCGTTCCGGCTGAAATGGGAACGCCACACGGAATTCTCCTCCTATACCTTCATCAACGAAGGACCCATCGAGACGCCGTTCAAGGACCCGGCCATCAACGCCGTCCCCGAGGACTGGCTGGCCGACGCACCGGGTCGGGTGATCGCGGCGCTGCATATCGCCGTCGAGGACCGGGACGGCACCGCCGAGGGCCCCGAAGAGGTGCGCGGCTATTTCGACAACAACACCCTGGTCGGCGGCCTCTTGATCGACGGCCAGGCGGCCTGGTGGACCGACTTCGCCGTCCATGCCGACGGCTTCACCCGGTTCCTGATCCGTGGCCGGGAGCTCCGCGTCACCTCGCTCGGGCGTATCACCCAACGCATCGCGGAGATGGAAACCTACCGGATGATGGCGATGCTGGCGCTGCCGCGCGCGCGGGCCGCCCGGCCCGAGGTGGCGGGCGCCGAGACCCGGCTGTCGGCGATCCTGCAGGCCCTGGCCGATCCGGCGAGCGACATGGGCGAACGTGAGCTGCTGAAGGACCTGACCGATCTGGCGGCCGAGACCGAGCGTGTCTCGGGCGAGCTTTCCTACCGCTTCAGCGCGGCGCGCGCCTATGCGGAGATCGTCCGCCAGCGGGTCCGCGCGCTCAGGGAATCGCGGATCAGCGGCGTGCAGCCGGCGGGCGATTTTCTGCTGACGCGGTTCGAGCCGGCGATGGAGACCTGCGAGAACCTTTCCAGGCGCCTGGAATCGCTGGGCGGGCGCATCGCGCGCGCGTCCAACCTCCTGCGCACGCGGGTCGACGTGGCGCTGGAGGAACAGAACCGCGACCTGTTGCGTTCCATGGACCGGCGCGCGCGGCTGCAACTCCGCTTGCAGGAAACGGTGGAGGGCCTCTCTGTCGCCGCCATCAGCTATTACGTGGTCAGCCTGATCATCTACCTGGCGCGCGGGGCGGAGAAATTGGGTGCCCCGGTCGAGCCCTACCTGGTCGGCACCGTCAGCCTGCCGTTCGTCGCCGGCGGGCTGTGGATCGGCGTCAGGCGGATCCGGAAGGCGGTGAAAAAGGGCCGCGAATAGGGAATCCAAGCATGAACGCGAACGCCAACCCGGTTTCCAAGTACACCTTCTATAGAAGCCGATTCTCGCCGACCATCCGGTTCCGCCCGGTGTTCTTCTACCACCTGCCCAAGTGCGGCGGCTCGTCGCTCTTTTCCATGGCCGACCTGACGTGGCGGGCGATGTGCGATTCGGTGAAGATCGATCCCCCGGTCATGAGCCGCTGCGACACGCCCGAGCACGAGGAAGCTTTCGGTGCCCAGCCCTACGGCTTCATCGCCTCGCACCTGCCCTTCGGCCTGCACGCGCGGCTTCCCGGCGCACCGATGCTGATGACCGTGCTGCGTCATCCGCTCCAGCGGCTGCGCTCCGCCTACGGCTACACCTGCATGCGCGAAGGGCGCACCGCCAGCCTGGACGGCTTCCGGGATTTCGCCGCCGAGCCCGCCAACACCGACCTGATGACCAAGCTTCTGAGCGGTAATGCCCTCGACGGCGAGGCGACGGCGGGCGACCTGGAGGCCGTCGAGCGGCGCCTGGAAACCGAGTTCGCCTTCGTCGCCACCACCGCCGGCATCCAGGCGGTCAGCGAATCGCTGCTGCAATTGTTCAGCCTGCCCAACGTCATCGCCATGCGGATCAACCCGACGCACGCGAAATTCAACATCGACCCGGCACCGCTGGCCGACGACATCGCCGCCGCCAATCCGCTGGATACGGCGCTGTTCGACGCCTACCGCGACCGTCCGCCACAACTGCCACCCGCCGAAGACAACGACCCGAATCCGCCGCTGCACCCGCTGACCCTGATCCTCTGCGAGCGCGGCGACGAAGAGGGTTCGATGGTACGCGGCATTTCCATGGAAACGCGCCGGGTCTTCGATGACGGGCTGATGGATTTCGACGGCACCCTGCACCCTGAAGCCCTCGACCGGATGATCGAGCTCGAGCTCGGAAGCTGACGCCGGCTAGTCGGTCTCCATCGGCAGGGTCGGATCGAGCGCCCATTCCTGCAGGGAGTTGTCGTAGACGGAAACGGTTTCGGCCCCCATCAGGGTGAGCACGAAGGCGTCCAGCGTGGCGGCGATGCCGCCGCCGCAATAGCAAAGCACCGACCGCGACGGATCGACGCCCGCATCGGCGAACTTGGCCTTCAATTGCGAAGCCGGTAATAGACGGCCGGTCTCCGGGTCGGTCAGTTCCCGGGCCGCGACGCCGACGGTACCGGAGATGCGTCCGGGCCGGCCGTAGGTAATGCCGCCGCCGGCGTGCTGTTCGGCGGTCAGCGCGTTGACGACCGAAGTCGCGGGCGCGTCCAGCGCGGCGAGCACGGCATCCTTGCCGACCAAAAGGCCAGGGCGTTCATTGACCGTCGGCGGTGACGCCTCGGCGTAGGCGCAGGGCGCCGTCGAGAGCGGCCGGCCGTCGGCCTTCCAGGCCGGCAGGCCGCCGTCCAGCACCGCCGCGTCGTCGAAGCCGATGGAGCGCAGCATCCACCAGATGCGCGTCGCCCACATCATGCCGCCCTGGTCGTAGAGCACCACCTGGGCGCCGTCGCCGACGCCGCGCCGCCCGAACACGGCAGCCACTCGCTCGGCCGCCGGCATTTTATAGCGCCAGCGGCTTTCCGGGTCGGAGAGCTCACCCTTGAGGTCGAGATAACCGGCACCGGGAATATGGGCGGCGTCGAATTCCGCCTGGCAGGGCTCGGCCTTTACGTAAAGCGCGGGGTCCGGCACCAGGCGTTGGGTGCAGTCGAAAATGCGGAGGTTCGGCGCCGCCAGCCGCCCGGCCAATTCCGCGGTGGAGATCAGGTACGGGCTATCGAAACGATCATTTTCCATGGCCGGAGTTTGCGCGATGGCTGGCCCCGAAACAACGCCCATGCCGCCAAAAATGCGCGAAAATTTCTTGACCCGGACGCGCTCGCGGCTATGTTTCGTCTCACGTGGTGATTTGTCCGACCGGCTTGCGGCCACGTTAAAACAAACCGCTAAAAGGTCTCGGTTCGAGAACCCTGACCCCGCGCGGGCGGGGTTTTTGTTTTTCAGGGATGATCGATCCGGGGCCCCGAGAGAAGGAGGGACCCGATGGAAGACCAACCCAAAACGCCCGACACCTGGCGTCCGCAGACCCGCCTGGTGCGCGGCGGCGCCGAACGTAGCGCCTTCGACGAAACCAGCGAGGGCCTGTTCCTGACGTCCGGCTACGTCTATGCCTCGGCCGAGGATGCCGAGGCCGCCTTCAAGGGCGATAAGCAGCGCTACATCTACTCGCGCTACGGCAACCCCACCGTCAACATGTTCCAAGACCGCCTGGCGGCACTGGAAGGCGCGAAACACTGCATCGCCACGTCGTCGGGCATGGCCGCCGTGTTCGCCGCCTTGGCCAGCCAGATCGGCGCCGGCGATCGCATCGTCGCGTCACGCGCGCTGTTCGGATCGTGCAGCTACATCGTCGAGGACATCCTGCCGCGCTTCGGCGCCGAGCACGAATACGTCGATGGCACCGACCTGGATCAATGGCGCCACGCCCTTTCCAAGCCGGCGAAATGCGTGTTCCTGGAAACGCCGTCGAACCCGACGCTGGAGGTCATCGACTTGCCGGCGGTTTCCGCGATGGCGCACGCCGCCGGCGCCAAGGTGGTGGTCGACAACGTTTTCGCGACGCCCGTCCTGCAGCGCCCGCTCGAGCTCGGCGCCGATATCGTCATGTATTCCGCCACCAAGCACATCGACGGCCAGGGCCGGACGCTGGGCGGCGCGGTGCTGACCAACGACGACGCCTTCATGGAGGACGAACTGGTGCCGTTCTTCCGCCACACCGGCCCCTCGTTGAGCCCGTTCAACGCCTGGGTGCTGCTGAAGGGGCTGGAGACGCTCGATCTGCGCGTCGAGCGCCATTGCCGCAACGCCGCCGCCATCGCCGAATTCCTGGAAACGGACGGCCAGGTCGAAAAAGTGCTCTATCCCGGCCTCGCCAGCCATCCGCAGCACGACCTCGCCATGCGCCAGATGAAGGCCGGCGGCACCATGGTGTCGTTCCAGGTGAAGGGCGGCAAGGAAGCCGCGTTCAAGCTCCTGAATGCGCTCCGTGTGGTCGACATCTCCAACAACCTCGGCGACACCAAGAGCCTGATCACCCATCCGGCGACGACCACCCATCAGCGATTGAGCGACGAAGACCGGGCGCACCTCGGCATTTCAGCGGGCCTGGTGCGGCTTTCGGTCGGGATCGAGGACGTGGACGACCTGCTCGAAGACCTGGACGGCGCGCTGGCCGCCATTTGACGACCGGCTTGATTCGCCACCGCCGGCGACGGAGACTGGCACCATGAAGATCAACGCCGATCTCAGCCGCCGCGCCGTCATCGAGACGGAAACGCTCGAATGGGTGCCCTCGCCCGCGCCCGGCGTCGAGCGCCGCATGCTCGACCGTGACGGCGCCGAGCAGGGCCGCGCCACCACCATCGTGCGTTTCGCCCCCGACAGCGCCTTCCAGCCGCACGCCCATCCGGGCGGCGAGGAATTCCTGGTGCTCGACGGCGTCTTCTCCGACGAAACCGGCGACTTCGGTCCCGGCACCTACGTGCGCAACCCGGTCGGCTCCAGCCATACGCCCGCCAGCCGCGCCGGCTGCACCATCTTGGTCAAGCTCTGCCAGATGGACCCCGCCGACCAAGCGCTCGTGCGCATCGACACCAACGGCGCCGAATGGTTCCGGCCCGAAGGCATCCCGGGGGCGGAAATCCTACGTCTCCACGAATTCGGCGACGAAAGCGTCGTCATGGTGCGGCTCACGCCCGACGCCCCGGCCATCGACCACGACCATCCCAAGGGCGAGGAGATCCTCGTCCTCGAAGGATCATTGACCGATGAAAACGGGCATTACCCGAAAGGCACCTGGATCCGCAGCCCCGCCGGCAGCCGCCACGCGCCCTATACGGAAACCGGCTGCACACTGTGGGTCAAATCGGGTCATCTGGGCTGAGCCAGCGGGCCGGTCTGGGTCTCTAAAAAAAATTCCGGACCCTCTTGCAAGCGGTTTTCGCCGCACATAAATCCTCGTCGCCGACGGAGTCTTTTTCGGGAGGGGGCCCCAAGTCGGCCCCTCCGAAAGCGGACTCTCCGGCACTGTCGTTTGCTTCAATCAAGGAATGGCAATGGAGGTTCCAACGATGCAATTCCGTCCTTTGCATGACCGCGTTCTGGTTCGTCGTATCGAGGGCCAGGATAAGACCGCGGGCGGCATCATTATCCCCGATACCGCCCAGGAAAAGCCCATGGAAGGCGAGATTCTCGCCATCGGTTCCGGCCACAAGGCCGATGACGGCACGGTAACGCCGCTGGACGTGGCCGTGGGCGACAAGGTGCTGTTCGGCAAGTGGTCCGGCACCGAAGTGAAGATCGACGGCGAAGACCTGTTGATCATGAAGGAATCGGACATTCTCGGCGTTCTGGTGGAAACCGTCGCCAAGAAAAAGGCCGCCTGAACGGCACCGGTCCTGAAACCCAATTCAGCGTAAAGCGAAACTGCCAAACATAAGGAGTTTTCCATTATGGCTGCCAAGGAAGTGAAATTTCACGGCGACGCCCGCGCGCGTCTGTTGAAAGGCGTCGACACCCTTGCCGACGCGGTGAAGGTGACCCTCGGCCCCAAGGGCCGCAACGTGGTTCTGGACAAGGCGTTCGGCGCACCGCGCATCACCAAGGACGGTGTTACCGTCGCCAAGGACATCGAACTTGCCGACAAGTTCGAAAACATGGGCGCCCAGATGGTCAAGGAAGTGGCGTCCAAAACCAACGACCTCGCCGGTGACGGTACCACCACCGCCACGGTTCTGGCCCAAGCCATCGTGCGCGAGGGCGCCAAGGCCGTCGCCGCCGGCATGAACCCGATGGACCTCAAGCGCGGCATCGACATGGCCGTCGAAGCCGTCGTCGCCGACGTCAAGGGCCGCTCGCGCAACGTCAAGACCAACGCGGAAGTCGCCCAGGTGGGTACCATTTCCGCCAACGGCGACCAATCCATCGGCGGCATCATCGCCGAGGCCATGGAGCGCGTCGGCAACGAAGGCGTGATTACCGTCGAGGAAGCCAAGGGCCTGGAGACCGAACTCGATGTGGTCGAGGGCATGCAGTTCGACCGCGGCTACGCGTCCCCCTACTTCATCACCAACGCCGACAAGATGACCGTCGAATTGGACGATCCTTATATCCTGCTGCACGAAAAGAAGCTTTCCAGCCTGCAGCCGCTGCTGCCGCTGCTGGAATCCGTGGTGCAGGCGGCGAAGCCGCTGCTGGTCATCGCCGAGGACGTGGAGGGCGAGGCGCTTGCCACACTGGTGGTCAACAAGCTGCGCGGCGGCCTCAAGGTGGCATCGGTGAAAGCGCCGGGCTTCGGTGACCGCCGCAAGGCCATGTTGCAGGATATCGCCATCCTGACAGGCGGCACGGTGATCTCGGAAGACCTGGGCATGAAGCTCGAAAACGTCAGCATCGACATGCTTGGCCGGGCCAAAAAGGTGCAGATCACCAAGGACGAGACCACCATCATCGACGGCGCCGGCGCCAAGAAGGAACTGGAAGCGCGCTGCACCCAGATCCGCGCCCAGATCGAGGAGACGACCTCCGACTACGATCGCGAGAAGCTGCAGGAACGTCTGGCCAAACTGGCCGGGGGCGTCGCGGTGATCCACGTCGGCGGCGCCACCGAGGTCGAGGTGAAGGAGAAGAAGGACCGTGTCGACGACGCACTGCATGCCACCCGCGCGGCGGTCGAGGAAGGCATCGTCGCCGGTGGCGGCACCGCCCTTCTCTACGCCACCAAGGCGCTGGCCAAGCTGTCGCCGGTGAACGACGACCAGAAGGTCGGCATCGAGATCGTCAGGAAGGCGCTGCAGGCGCCGGTGCGCCAGATCGCGGAGAACGCCGGCCATGACGGCGCCGTGGTCGCCGGCAAGCTGATCGACCAGAAGGACACCAACTGGGGCTTCAACGCCCAGTCCGGCGACTATCAAGACCTGGTCAAGGCCGGCATCGTCGACCCGACCAAGGTGGTCCGAACGGCCTTGCAGGACGCCGCCTCGGTAGCCGGCCTGCTGATCACCACCGAAGCCATGGTGGCGGAAAAGCCGGAACCGAAATCGGGCCATGCCCATGCCCCAGACATGGGCGGCATGGGCGGCATGGATTTCTGATCCAGCCCCGTTTCCCGAAAATAGAAAGGCGCGCCCCCGGGCGCGCCTTTTTCTTGTGTGGGGCCCGAGTGCCTACCCCTGCTTCCACGGCAGCCCCGCCACCTTCCAGCCGCCGACGGTGCCGCGGTGGCCGCCGGCGTCCTTGTCACCCTCGAAGCCTTCCAGAACGTTATAGCAATCGGCGTAGCCCGCCTGGGTCGCGGCCTGGGCGGCGAAGCGCGAGCGCACGCCCGACCGGCAGAGGAACATCACCTTGGCGTCCTTGTCCGGCGCCGCCGCATGCAACTGGCTCAGAAAATCCGGGTTGGCGCCGCCGCCCGGGAACATCACCCAACTGACCAGCTTCACCTCGTCGCCGAGCGCCGTCAGGTCGGGATGGCCGACATATGAGAACTCCGCATCGGTGCGCACGTCGACCAAAACGGCATCGGGAAGGTTGGCCAACGCCTGCCAGCTTTCGGCCGGCGTCAGTTCGCCGGCGTAGTCGCCGTCTTCGGCACTGGGAAGTTTCGCTTTCGCCATGTCAGGTCCCTGTCCTTTCGGCATCGAGGGCGGCCAGCATCTCGTCGACGGAGACGAACTTGCGCCGGGGCGCCCCTTCGGTGGCGGCGGCGCGTTCCAGCGCATCCAGCCGTTTCCATTCATGAAACCCGACCCAGCGCCGCCCGCGCCGGCTCAAAAGCGCCTCCAGCCCGTCGTGGCCGGTCTTCGCCGGATCGCCCTCGGGCGCGATGTCGGCCTGAATGTGGCGCGCCGCCTCCTCGCCGTCCGGGCGGTTGGTGGAGATGACCCCCACCGGCCCGCGCTTGATCCAGCCGACCGCATATAGCCCCGGCTCGACCCGGCCGGCGTCGTTGGGGACGATGCCGCGCGCCTCGTCGAAGGGCGCGCCGGCCATGGGCTCGGCACGGTAGCCGATGGCGGAGACCACCAGGCCGCAGGGTATCTCGAAGAAGGTGCCGGTGCCCTGGGCGCGGCCGTCGACGACGCGGGTGCGCTCGCAGCGGATGGCCTCGACCCGTTCACCGCCCAGGACCTCCACCGGCGAGGCATAGAATTCCAGGTGCAGGGCCTTGGGCTTGGCGCCGATGGGCCTCGCGGCATAGTCCGCCAGCACCTCCAGGTTGCGCTGGCGCACGCGGCGGTCGCGCCCCTCATAGCCTTGCAGCGCCGCCTCGAAGTCGTCGGGAAGCTGTTCCGCCCGCACCCGAGGCTCGGCATCGCTCAATTCGCCCAGTTCACGCAATTCGACGTTGGTGAAGGCGGCGTCGGCGGGACCACGCCGGCCGAGCACGTGCACGGATTGGATCGGCGAAGCGTCGATCATCGCCCTGGCATGTTCGGGCAAATCGGTGCGCGCCCGGCCATAGGGCGAGCGCATCAGCACCCGCGCGCAATCGATGGCGACGTTGCCGTTGCCGACCACGGCGACACCGGTGGTATCCAGGTCCGGGTCCAGGTACTGAAAATCGGGATGGCCGTTGTACCAGGCGACGAACGCTGACGCGCCGTAGACGCCTTTCTTGTCGGCGCCGGGAACGTTGAACGGGCGGTCCGAGCGCGCGCCGATGGCCAACACCACGGCGTCGTAAAGCTCACGCAGTTCGTCCAGGCTGACGTGCTCGCCGATTTCCACGTGGCCATAGAAGCGCACGCGCTCCATCATCGCCGTCTGTTCGTACTTGTCAGCGACCCGCTTGGTGGTCTGGTGGTCGGGAGCGACGCCGCCACGGATCAGGCCATAGGGCGTCGGCAACCGCTCGATGATGTCGACCTCGCAATTGGGGCAGGTCTTCAGCAACGCGCTGGCGGTATAAAATCCGGCAGGGCCGGACCCAACGATGGCGATCCGAATGGGCATCAGTTCACCCCCCGCGCGCCGGCTTCAACCCTCCACCTGCCAGGTGTGACCCTGGCGCAGCAGTGCATTGAAATCGGCGGTGTTCATCTTCGACGTGCCGCCGGCGTGCTCGCGTACCGCAGCCTCGTAGCTCGGCGCCGGATCGCAATACAGCACGCCCAATGCCACCGGCACGTCCGGTCCGTCCATGCCGGCGAGCAGGGTCGCCAGTTCGTGATCCTTCTCGTCATGCACCAATAGATCGCCCTCGCCGATGCCGTCCTGGCCGATGGTCACGACCTCGAGTTCCAGCTTGCCGGGCTTCAGCCTGAGCCCCTTGTCGCGGTCCTTGCCGAAGATCAGCGGCTGGCCGTGCTCGACCGCGAGTTGGCGGTCCTCGGCGACGGTCTTGTCGGTATATTCGGCAAAAACACCGTCGTTGTAGACGATGCAGTTCTGCAAGATCTCGACGAAGGACGCACCCTTGTGCTGATGCGCGCGCTTGAAGATTTCCGGCAGCACCTTTTGCTGCGTGTCGACGCCGCGCGCCACGAACCGCGCACCGGCGCCGAGCGCCAGCCTGGCGGCGGAAAGCGGCCGGTCGACGGAGCCGGTCGGTGTCGAGGGTGAACGCGTCCCCACGCGCGAGGTCGGCGAATACTGGCCCTTGGTGAGGCCGTAGATCTCGTTGTTGAACATCAGCAACTGCACGTCGACGTTGCGCCTGAGTACGTGGATCAAGTGGTTGCCGCCGATCGACAGAGCATCGCCGTCACCGGAAACGATCCACACGTCCAGTTCCGGATTGGCCAGCTTGATGCCGGTGGCGAAAGCAGGCGCACGGCCGTGGATGGTGTGGAAACCGTAGGTGGAGACGTAATAGGGAAAGCGCGCGGCACAGCCGATGCCCGACACGAAAACCGTGTTCTCTCGCGTCGCGCCGACATCGGCGAGCGTCTTTTGCACGGCGCGCAGGATCGCATAGTCGCCGCAACCGGGGCACCAGCGGACCTCCTGGTCGGAGGCGAAGTCCTTGGCGGTCAGTGGGGTCTCGACGTTCATCTCAGGCCTCCAGGCGCGCTTCGAAGGCGCTTTCCAGTTCGGCGATCTTAAAGGGCTGGCCGGTGACCTTGCCGAGGCTCTCGGCATCGACCAGGTACTCGCTGCGCAACAGTTTGACCAACTGGCCGTCGTTCATCTCCGGCACCAGCACGCGCTTGAAGCCGGCCAGCAACTCACCCAGGTTGGACGGCAGCGGCCAGATGTGACGCAGGTGGATGTGGCTCACCGCGACGCCGCGGTTCGACAGGTTCTCGACGGCGCGGCTGATCGGGCCGTAGGTGGAGCCCCAGCCGACCACGGCAAGCTCGCCGGTCTCGGGGCCGGCTTCGACCTTCTGCGCCATCAGGTGGCTGGCGATGCCCTGAACCTTGGCGGCGCGCAATTCGGTCATCTTCTGGTGGTTGGCCGGGTCGTAGGAGATATGCCCTGAGCGCGCGTCCTTCTCGATACCGCCGATTCGGTGCTCCAGGCCGGGCGTGCCGGGCCGGACCCAATCGCGGGCCAGCGTATCGGGATTGCGCACGAAGGGCTCGAACCCTTCCGGGTCGGTGCGGAAGGCGACCGGCAGCGGGCTGATGCTTTCCAGGTCGGGGATCAGCCAGGGCTCGGCGGCGTTGCCGATATAGCCGTCGGTGAGCACGATCACCGGGGTCATGAACTTGATGGCGATGCGCACCGCCTCGATGGCGACGTCAAAGCAATCGGCCGGAGAACGCGCCGCGATCACGCACAAGGGGGCATCGCCGTTGCGGCCGTAGACGGCCTGCAGAAGGTCCGACTGCTCGGTCTTGGTCGGCATCCCGGTGGACGGGCCGGCGCGCTGCGAGTTGACCAGCACCAACGGCAGTTCGGTGGAGATGGCGAGGCCCAGCGCCTCGCCTTTCAGCGCCACGCCGGGACCGGAACTCGACGTGACGCCGATCTTGCCGGCGTAGGAGGCGCCGATGGCGGCGCAGACGGCTGCGATCTCGTCCTCCGCCTGGAAGGTGGTGACACCGTAATTGCCGAGACGCGACAGCGAGTGCAGGACCGGCGAGGCCGGCGTGATCGGGTAAGAGCAGAATACCGTTTCCAGGCCGCTGAGCACGCCGGCGGCGGCCAGCCCCCAGGCCATGGCCTCGGCGCCGGTGACGGTGCGGTAGAGGCCAGGCTGAATTTCCGCCTTGGCCAACGCAAAGCCGTGAAATCCATCCTGCTGCTCGGCCGTTTCGGCCAGCGCGTGGCCGGCGTTCATGGCCGCGATATTGGCTTCGGCCACGTCCGGCAGCTTGGCGAACTTCTCGCGCAGCCACTGGACGGTGGGGCCGCGGTCGCGGGCAAACATCCAGTAGATGTAACCGAGCGCCCAGAAATTCTTGCAGCGCAGCGCGTCCTTCTTGTTGAGCCCGTGCTCGGCGACGGCGTCCATGGTCAATTGCGAGATATCGAGCGCCACCACCTGGTAGGGATCGAGGCTGCCGTCCTCGAGCGGGTTGTTTTCGATTCCCGCCCGGCGCAAGTGACGCTCGTCGAAATCGTGGATGTCGACGACGATCACCCCGCCCGGCTTGAGGCCCGGCAGTTCCACCTTCAGCGCCGCCGGGTTCATCGCCACCAGCACGTCGAAACTGTCACCGGACGTCTTGATGACGCGGCTGCCGAAATTGATCTGGAACGACGACACCCCGAAGGTGGTTCCCGCCGGCGCGCGGATTTCCGCCGGGTAGTCGGGGAAAGTGGCGAGGTCGTTGCCGGCCAGCGCCGTGGCCAGGGTGAACTGGCCGCCGGTGACCTGCATGCCGTCGCCGGAATCGCCGGCGAACCGGACGACGGCGGACTCCACCTGCTCGCGCAGGGAATCCTGCGGCAAATCCTGTCTTTCGATGATGTTCATGATGCTGGCATCCGTCCCATTTGCTGGAGACCGCTCCCTGCCGTGCGAATTCTTCGCCGGACCTTTCGGCCGCCGGGTGAAATCATAAAGAGTTTTTTCCGGTTAAAAAGTCTGAACCCTTGAAATCCTTCACTTTATCATTTGCGAATTTGTCGCCGTGCTTGGCAGCGAGCCGGCGGCGGGATACATAGGTTCCTATACCCTTTCCCGTCCCCCGGAATTGATGTCAATCATGCAAGACACAGAAGACACCATTCTCGCGCGCCTGGGCGATCTCATGGACCGCGCCAAGCGGGGCGGCGCCGACGCCGCCGACGCGGTCTACGTGCACGGCGTCTCGCTGTCGGCGAGCCAGCGGCTCGGCAAACCGGAAAACCTGGAACGCGCCGAGGGCGCCGACTTGGGCTTGCGGGTGCTGATCGGCAAACGCCAGGCCATGGTGTCGTCGTCGGACATTTCCGACGCGGCGCTGGACGAGCTGCTGGAACGCGCTCTGGCCATGGCCAAGGTGGTGCCCGAGGACGAATTCTGCGGCATCGCGGAGGCGGACATGCTGGCCGGCGAGGTGCCGGACCTGGACGAATGCGATACCGCCGAACCGGACGCGGAAACGCTGACGGCATTGGCGGCGCGCGCCGAGGCGGCGGCGCTGGCGGTCGAAGGGGTGAGCAATTCCGAAGGCGGCGATGCCGGCTGGAGCCGCAATTTCGTGGCGCTGGCGGCGACCAACGGCTTCGCCCGCACCCGGGTGCGCACCGGCTATTCCATCAGCGCCGCGGTGCTGGCCGGCCAAGGCACCACCATGGAGCGCGACTACGACTGGGCCACGGCCGTGCACTTCGAAGACCTGCCCGACCCCGAGGAGATCGGCCGGCGCGCCGGCGAACAGGCGGTCCGGCGCCTGAACCCGCGCAAGGCGGAAACCGCGCAGGTGCCGGTGATCTACGATCCGCGCGTCTCGCAGTCGATCCCGGCGCACCTGGCGGGCGCGGTGAACGGTTCCGCCGTGGCGCGCGGCACCACGTTTCTCAAGGACAGGATGGGCGAGCGGGTGATGAACGCCGGCATCACCATCGTCGACGACCCGCTGCGCCGGCGCGGGCTGCGCTCCAAGGCCTTCGACGGCGAGGGCATCGCCACCCAGCGCCGCAACCTGATCGAGGACGGCGTGCTCCAGACCTGGGTGCTGGATCTGCGCTCGTCGCGTCAGTTGGGTCTCCGGACCACCGGCAACGCGTCGCGCGGCACGTCGGGCCCGCCGTCGCCATCGACCACCAACCTGCACCTGGAAGCCGGGACCATCAGCCGCGACGACCTGATCAAAGGCGTTGATGCGGGTTTTTACGTCACCGAAATGATGGGCCGCGGCATCAGCTTGATAACCGGCGATTATTCGCGCGGCGCCACCGGCTTCTGGATCGAGAACGGCGAGATCGGCGAACCGGTCAGCGAGGTGACCATCGCCGGCAACCTGAAGGACATGTTCCTGAACCTGACGCCGGCCGACGACCTGGTATTCCGCTATGGCACCAACGCGCCGACGCTGCGTATCGACGGCATGACCGTCGCCGGCAAGTAAAGCCCGGAAAGTAGCCCTAGCGGGTGCGCCGTGTTACATTGGCCGAAGATCTTCAGAGGGCCGGAAAACCTTGACCGATCAAGACCCTAAGCCGAACCCGACCGACGGCCATTCGAGCACCATGCATCTGATGGGGCGGCTCTGGCACGACGCCATCCGCCATTATTTCGGCTGGATCGTGTTCGCCGTCCTATGCATGGCGGTGATGGCCGGCGCCAACGCCTTTTCCGCCTACCTGATGAAGCCCATCGTCGACGACGTCTTCGTCGCCAAGAACGAAGACCTGTTGTGGCCCGTCGGCCTGATGGTCATCGGCACCTTCCTGGCCAAGGGATTCGCCAACTACGGGCAATCCTACATGATGAACCTGGTGGGCCTCAGGATCATCGCCGACATGCAGAACCGGCTGTTCCGGCATTTGTCCTCCATGCACATCGGCTTCTTTCACGCCAGCCCGACCGGCACCCTGATCTCGCGCTTCACCCTCGATATCCAGTTGATGAAGGCCGCCGTCTCCAACGGCATCACCGGCTTCGGCAAGGACATCCTGACGCTGATCGGTCTCGTCGGCGTGATGTTCTACCAGGATTGGCAGTTGGCGGCGGCCTCGTTCTTCGCCTTTCCCATCGCCATCTACCCGATCGTCCGCATCGGCAAGCGCATGCGCAAGGTGACCGCCAACACCCAGGTCGAACTGGGCATCTTCACCACCATCCTGAACCAGACGTTCCAGGGCATCCGCATGGTCAAGGCCTACGGCATGGAAGCCTACGAGGCGGGCCGCCTGGCCGAGGTGGTCGATCGCATCCTCACCCTCAACATGAAGGCGGTGCGCACCCGCGAGGTGTCGCGTCCGGTGATGGAGACGCTGGCCGGCGCGGCGGTGTTCGTGGTCATCATCTATGGCGGATCGCGGGTCATCGACGGCTCAACCACGGCCGGCGCCTTCTTCTCGTTCCTGACGGCGCTGCTGATGGCCTACGAGCCGATGAAAAAGCTCGCCACCCTGAACGCCTCCGTGCAGCAGGGCCTGGCCGGTGCCGAGCGGCTCTATCACATGCTCGACCTGAAACCCGCCATCGCCGACAAGCCCGACGCCAAGGATCTCGGCCGTGCCACGGGCCGGATCGCCTTCGACGGCGTCTCCTTCGCCTACGGCGAGGAAAACCTGGCGCTCGCCGACGTGACGCTCGAGGTTCCCGCCGGCAAGACCGCCGCCCTGGTGGGACCGTCGGGCGCGGGCAAGTCGACGATCCTCAACCTGATCCCGCGCTTCTACGATATCGAAACCGGCACCATCGCCATCGACGGCATCGACGTGCGCGACATCAAGATGCAGAGCCTGTTCGCCAACGTCGCCCTGGTCAGCCAGGAGATCACGCTGTTCGACGATACGGTGGCGGCCAACATCGCCTACGGCAAGGCCGGCGCCGGCCTGGACGAAATCGAGCACGCGGCGCGCCATGCCGCCGCCCACGACTTCATTGTGGAACTGCCCGACGGCTACCAGACCGTCGTCGGCGAGCAAGGCGTGAAGCTCTCGGGCGGGCAGCGCCAGCGCCTCGCCATCGCGCGCGCCATGCTCAAGGACGCACCGATCCTGCTCTTGGACGAAGCCACCTCGGCGCTGGATACCGAATCGGAACGCCACATCCAGGCAGCCTTGGGCGAACTGATGCAGGGCCGCACGACGCTGGTCATCGCGCACCGGCTGTCGACGATCATGGACGCCGACCTGATTTACGTCATCGACCAGGGCCGCGTCGTCGAGCAGGGCACCCACGCGGAGCTGCTGGCGCGCGGCGGCCTCTACAAGAAACTCTACGAACTGCAGTTCACGGATGAGCCCCAGCCCGTCCTGGTGGCGGCCTCGGAAGGTTGAGCGGCCGGTGGCGGCGCTGAAGCGCGTCATTCAATCCGAAGGCGCCAGGCGTTTTGCCTGTTGGCTGGGTGCGGTCTATATCCGGCTGGTCGGTGCGACCAGCCGCTGGCGCGTTGTCCGCGGCGAGATTCCAGGCGCCCACTGGGATGCCGGCAAGCCCTTCATCCTGGCCTTCTGGCACGGGCGCTTGTTGATGATGCCCTATTTCTGGAACCGCAAACAGACGATCCACATGCTGGCCTCGCAGCATCGCGATGGCCGCCTGATTTCCGACACCGTGGCTCATTTCGGTATCCAATCGGTGGCCGGATCGTCGACCAAGGGCGGTGCACAGGCTGTCCGGGCGATCGTCAAGCATCTGAAGTCCGGGGAGTGCACCGGCATTACCCCGGACGGCCCGCGCGGACCGCGCATGCGGGCATCGGAAGGCATCGTCGCCGTGGCCCGGCTTTCGGGCGCGCCGATCATCCCGGCCGCCTATTCCGTCAATCGTGGCCGCAACCTGAAAAGCTGGGACCGATTTCTCCTCGCATGGCCCTTCGCCCGCGGCGTTTGCGTTTGGGGCGAGCCGATCACGGTGCCCCGCGACGCCGACCCGGCCGCCCTGGAAGCCGCCCGCCAACAGGTGGAGACCGCGATCAACGCCGTCACCGCGGAGGCCGATTCGCTGGTATCGCGCCCCGCTGTCGTGCCCGCCGATGCGGAGGGTATCTCCGCATGAGCAAACTGCTGCCGCTCTACCGGGCCGCCACGGCGCTCGCCGCGCCTTTGATCGCCCGGCACCTGAGAAAGCGCCTGGCCAGCGGCAAGGAGGACGCCGAACGGTTCGGCGAACGCCTGGGCGAGGCCACCCAACCCCGCCCCCTGGGTCCGCTGGTTTGGGCGCATGCGGCGAGTGTCGGGGAATCGCTGTCCATGCTGCCGCTGATCGAGGCCCTGGTGGCCGCCCACCCGACCCTCTACGTGCTGATGACGTCGGGGACCGTCACCTCCGCCGGGCTGCTTCGTGACCGGCTGCCGGCACGCACGCTGCACCAGTACGTGCCGGTGGACCGGGCACCCTACGTCAACGCCTTCCTCGATCACTGGCGCCCAGACCTGGTGCTGTGGGCGGAATCGGAGTTCTGGCCCAACCTGACCACGCTCCCCGCCCAGCGTGGCGTGCCCATGGTGCTGGTCAACGGCCGCATCTCGCCGGAATCGTTCGCCAAGTGGAAACGCTGGCCGGGCCTGGCCAAGGCCATTCTCACGAACTTCAACCTGTGCCTGGCACAGGCCGACCTTGATGCCGGGCGGCTTCGGCAATTGGGCGCGGAACATGTGCGTTCGGTCGGCAACCTCAAGTTCGCCGTACCGCCGCTGCCCGCCGATGCGGACGAACTGGCGGCCTTGAAGCACGCCCTCGGTGGCCGGCCGCGCTGGCTCGCGGCGAGCACGCATCCCGGCGAGGAGGCGATGATCTGGCAGGCACATCAACGCATGGCGGCCACGCACCCCGATCTTCTCACCATCATCGTGCCGCGCCATCCCGACCGGGGCGAGGCCGTCGCCGCCGAGCTTGCCGCCGCCGGCGCGCGGGTCAAACGGCGCGCGGCGGGCGACGCACCGGACGCCGACACGGACATCTACGTCGCCGACACCATGGGCGAACTGGGCCTGTTCTTCCGCCTCGCGCCGGTCAGTTTCATGGGCAAGTCGCTGGTCGATCTCGGCGGCCAAAATCCCATCGAGCCGGCCCGGCTCGGCAGCGCCATCCTGTTCGGCCCGCACATGTGGAATTTCCCCGATGTGTCCGAGCGCCTGCTTGCCGCCTCCGGCGCCGAGCAGGTCGCCGACGTGCCGGCCTTGGCCGAGGCGGCGGCGGCGCTGCTCGGCGACGAGGCGCGGCGGAGCGCCCTCGCCGCCGGCGCCCGCGCGGTTGCCGAATCGGAAACCGCCGTGATGGCTTCGGTGCTGGGTGAACTGGAACCGTTCATCGCCGCCATCACCGGCCACGAAAGCGCCGCCTCGTGAAAGCGCCCGCCCATTGGCAGGCCGGCCGGGGCGGTCTCGCCGCTGCCCTGCTAACACCGGTTTCCTGGCTCTACCGCGCCGGCGCGGCCATGAAACAGGGATTCGGCCCGGCGCCGCGCCAGGTACCGGTACCGGTCATCTGCGTCGGCAACGTCACCGCCGGCGGCGCTGGCAAGACACCGGTCGCGCTCGATATCGCCGGGCGGCTGTCGGCCATGGGTCTGGCGGTGCATTTCCTGAGCCGCGGCTACGGCGGCCGGCTGAAGGGGCCGCTCAGGGTCGATCCGGGGGCACACACCGCCGCCGACGTCGGCGACGAGCCGTTGCTGCTGGCCGCGACACATCCCACCTGGATCGGTGCCGACCGGGGCGCGAGCGCCGAAATGGCGGTGGCGGCGGGTGCCCAGGCATTGGTCATGGACGACGGCTTCCAGAACTTCACCCTCGCCAAGACGCTCAGCCTGCTGGTGCTGGATGGCGGCTTTGGCGTCGGCAACGGCAAGCTGATGCCGGCGGGACCGCTGCGCGAGCCGCTGGATGCGGCGCTGGCACGCGCCGATGCGGTGGTGCGCATCGGCGCCGATACTTGCGGCATCGATGCGCGCATCGGCGGGCGCGTGTCGCTGCTGGCGGCGCGGCTGCAACCGGGGCCGGAGGCGGCCGGGATGCGGGGCCGGCGCTATCTCGCCTTCACCGGCATCGGCCGGCCGGAGAAGTTTTTCGATACACTCGAAGCGGCCGGGATCGAAATTGCCGGCAGCGCCGCCTTTGCCGACCACCACCCCTTCACCGAACACGAGATCGCCGATCTACGCGCGCGCGCGGCGGGGCTCGGCGCCGGGATTGTCACCACCGCCAAGGACATCGTCCGATTGGCGCCACAGACCCGCGGCAGCATCGACGTCTTGACAGTACGCCTGGAATGGGATGACCAAGGGGCCCTTGATGCCCTGTTGTCTCCACTTGCCGACGGAATCCCGAATGCCGGCTAACCGCCCGCCCCTGAAACGCTTTCTTACCGACCCGCTGATGGCGCTGGTGGCGGCGCTGGCCTACGGGTTCTTCCGCGCGCTCCGGTTCTGGGCGGCCTCGGCGCTGGGCGGGCTGTTGGGGCGTTCCATCGGGCCCAGGCTTTCGGTCAGCCGCCGCGCGGCGCGGAATTTGCGGATCGCCTTTCCCGATATCTCCGACGCAGAGATCAGCGTCATCGTGCGCCGCATGTGGGACAACCTCGGCCGGGTCGCCGGCGAGTATCCGCATCTTACCAAAATCAATGTCTACGATCCCGGCGGCTACGTGCGCGTCGAGGGCGCCGAGATCGTCGACCGGCTTCGCGATGACGGCAAACCGGGCATCTTCTTTTCGGCCCATATCGGCAACTGGGAGATGATGCCGCTGGCGGCGCGCCAGCGCGGCCTGCCCTTGGACCTCGTCTATCGCGCCGCCAACAACCGGTTGACGGAATGGCTCTACAGGCGCGGCGTCGGCGGCGGCGAGATGATCCCCAAGGGATCCGAGGGTGCGCGCAAGCTCTTGAAATCGCTCAAGGACGGCAAGCACGTGGGCATGCTGGTCGACCAGAAGATGAACGACGGCATCCCGGTGCCCTTTTTCGGCCGCGACGCCATGACCGCGTCCGCGCTGGCGGAGTTGGCGCTCCGCTACGATTGCCCGGTGGTGCCGACGCATGTGGTCCGGGTGAAGGGGCCGATCATGCGCCTGGTCATCGAACCGCCGCTGGAATTCACGCCGACGGGCGATCGCCACGCCGACGTGGCGGCGCTGATGGCCATGGTCAACGCGCGGGTCGAGACCTGGGTCCGCGACAACCCGGAACAATGGCTCTGGCTGCACAACCGCTGGCCGGATTGAAACCGCGCTGCCCTCTTGAACATCCGTGATAACGTCCCAAGGTCTTTGTAAGGGGCCGCGGCCGGTCCCGGTTTTGGGAGGATATGGAGACATGAAAGCATTGATTTTCGCGCTCTTGGGCGCGTTCGTTCCGCTCACCGCGCAAGCCGGCGAGAACGTCACCTATTCATCCGGCGGCGCCGACTACGAAGGCTACATGGCCAAGGCGCCGGGCACGTCGAAGGGGCTGGTGCTGGTCATTCACGACTGGGACGGGCTCACCGATTACGAGGTCAAGCGCGCCGACATGCTGGCGGAAATGGGCTATGACGCCTTCGCGGTCGATCTGTTCGGCAAGGGCAACCGCCCGCCGGATGTGGCCGGACGCCGCGCCGCGACGGGCGCGCTCTACAAGGACCGCGAGAAGATGCGCCGGCTCCTGCTGGCCGGCCTATCGGAGGCGCGCAAAATGTCCAGCGGCAAGACGGTGGTCATGGGCTATTGCTTCGGCGGCGCCGCGACCCTGGAAATGGCGCGCTCGGGCAAGGCGTCCGACATTGCCGGTTACGCCACCTTCCACGGCGGGCTGAAGACGCCGGAAGGGCAGAGCTATCCGGCCTCGACGCCGCCGCTGCTGATCGCGCATGGCGGCGCCGACACGTCGGTGACCATGGAACACGTGGCGGGCCTGTCACAGGAGCTGGAGACGGCCAAGATTCGCTACGAAATCCAGGTCTATTCCGGCGCGCCGCACGCCTTCACGGTGTTCGGCTCGGGCCGCTACCGCGAGGTCGCGGACATGCAGTCCTGGGATGCCTTCAAGGACTTCCTGGCCAAGAACTTGGGCAGTTGATCAAGCGGCCTTAATGCTGGCCAGCGCATCGTCGAAGGCGTCGAGCGTCGTCGCCACGTCTTCGTCGGTGTGCGCCAGCGACACATAGAACTTGTTGTCGCCCTTCAAGACGCCGCGCTTCAGCAGCTCGGCATTGATCCGCTTGTTGAGGCCGGCGTCGGCGCCCATGGTGGCGCGGTAATCCGAAATCTCGCCGGCCTTGAAGACGATATCGAACATCGGCGGCTCGCCCATCACCTGCCCGGCGATGCCATGCTTGGCGAGGCGCTCGGTGAGGCCGTCCATCAGCGCCCGGCCGGTGGCGAACAGGCGCTTATAGGCGCCGGGCTCGCGCAAGACCTCCAGCGTCGCCAGGCCGGCCGCCGCCGCCACCGGATTGCCCGATAGCGTGCCGATCTGTTTCACCGCGCGCTCGGCCGGCACCTCGGCGGCGTCGAAAACAGCCATGATCTCGTCCGAACCCGCGATCGCCGCCAGCGGATAGCCGCCGCCGATCACCTTCCCGAGCGCACAGAGGTCCGGCACCACGCCGTAGTATTCCTGGGCGCCGCCGTAGGCGAAACGAAAACCGGTGACCACCTCGTCGAACACCAGGGGCACGCCGGCCGATTTCGTCGCGTCGCGAAGGGCCTGCAGGAAGCCCGGTTTCGGCGGGATCATCCGCTGCAGGGGCTCGACGATGACGCCGGCCAGGTCCGCCGCGTGCTCCTCGATCAGCGCGCAGGCGGTGGCGGCGTCGTTGAAGGGCGCGATCAGCATGTCGTCGGAGATATTGGCGGGTATGCCGGCGGTGTCGGGCTGCGCCTGCGGGAAGTTGCCGGGCTGTGCCGGGGCCATGCTCATGAGCGCGTAGTCGCTCATGCCGTGGAAGCCGCCCTCGAACTTCAAAACCTTGTCGCGGCCGGTATGCGCGCGGATCACCCGCATGGCGTAAAAGGTCGCTTCCGACCCGGTGGAGACGAAGCGCACCTTGTCGGCGCAGGGCACCGCATCGACAATGGCTTCCGCCAGTTCGATGCCGAGTGCGTTGTTGGCGAAGAAGGTGGAGCCCTTGGCCACCTGGGCCTGGACGGCCTCGGTCACCTTCGGATGACAGTGCCCGACCAGCATCGGGCCCGAGCCCAGCAGGAAATCGATGTATTCGTTGCCGCTGGCGTCCCAGACGTGACCGCCCTTGCCCTCGGCCACCACCACGTCGAAGGTGACGTTGCCGAAGCCGCCCGCCGGCAGGACCTTGCGCGCGCGCTCGACGATGGCCTCTTCCGCCGTATTCACTTGCCGTTCATTCATGCTGTTCTCTCCCCTAATTCGGCATCGGCCCGACCAAAAGTGTCGGGTCCAGGTGCGTCGCGAACAGCGACACTCCCCAATGCAGGTGCGGCCCGGTGGCGCGGCCGGTTTTGCCGACCTTGCCGATGATATCGCCCTTGGCGACCCGTTGGCCTTCCTTCACGGCAATGGCGCTCATGTGCACATAGACGCTGGTCAGCCCATGGCCGTGATCGAGCATGATCGACTTGCCGGTGTAGAACATGTCCGGATGCACCAGGCGCACCACGCCCGGCGCCGGCGCGTGGATCGGCGTGCCCGTCGGCGCCGCGATATCGACGCCATTGTGCGGGCTCCGGGGTTGGCCGTTGAGAATGCGCTGCGAGCCGAAGATGCCGGAAATGCGCCCCTTGAGCGGCCAGTTGAACCCGGCCAGAAAGTCTGTGGTCGCGGTATCGAGTTTGCGCACCTTGCCGATGGCCGCGTTGTCGGCGCGGATGCGCGCCAAGGCCTTCGGGTCCGGTGTCACCTGGCGTTTCGGCAGGCCGTCGATGCGCTGGATCTGGTAGTGGCGCCTGGCCACGCTCACCGGGCAGCCGAGCCGACGGCCGTCGCGCATCACCGCCTCCACCCGTGCCTCGGATTTGGCGTCGCGGCCGAAGCCGACCAGGAAATGCCCGTCCGCCGAGACCCGCACCGCCCTGCCGTCGACGCTGACGCTGGCACCCGGCGTCACCGTGCCGATCAAAAGCCCGCCCTGTTTCGCCGGGCCTTCCAGCGACAGCTCGCAGGCCAGCGCCGGCGTCGCTATCAGGAAAACAGCCAAGGCGGGCGCGATGCGGTTCACAGCAGACTCCCCTGGCGCGCGTCGGGGCCTTTCGGTTTCGATTTCGGCTTCGGCGCCGGCTTCGGTCCCGGCTTTGATCTGGTGCCGCCGCCGGTGATGCGCGCGCTCAAGGCCCCGTCGGCGAGGCGCAGCGCCACTTCGTCGCCGGCGGCCACCGCCTGAACCGACGCCACGGTCTTGCCGTCGGCATCGGTGACCAGCGCGAAACCGCGCTCCAGCACGCGCTCGTGCGAATAGCTGTCCAACAGCGCGCCTAAGGATTCCAGCCGCTGGCGCCGGCCCCTGATTTCATCGGCGAAGGCGCGCTCCAGCGCCTTGGCCTCGACCCGGAGCCGCTCGCCGGCCTGGGCCAGTTGATGGGTCGGCTTCCTGAGCCCCGCCACGTGGGTCGCCAATTCCCGCGCGCGGGCCTCGATACCGCGCCGGAGCCCGCCGGCCAGGCGTTCCGACCAGTCGTCGAGCCGCTGGGCGCGCTCGTTCACCAGCCGCGCCAGGTCCGGCAACCCGCGCGAAAGCCCGCTCAGTTTCAGCCGCCCTTCTTCGAGCCGGCGGTTGGCGGCGGCGGTGAGGCGCGCGCCATCCTCCATCACCTGGGCCAGCAGTTCGTGGCGCACCGGCACCGCCATTTCGGCCGCCGCCGTCGGCGTCGGCGCGCGCACGTCGGCGGCATAGTCGATCAGCGTCGTGTCGGTCTCGTGGCCGACGGCGGAGATCAGCGGGATGGCGCTCTCGGCCGCGGCGCGCACGACGTTTTCCTCGTTGAAGGCCCAGAGGTCTTCGAGGCTGCCGCCGCCGCGCGCGACGATCAAAAGATCCGGGCGCGGCACAGCGCCCTCGCCGTCGAGGGCGTTGAAGCCGGCGATGGCCCTGGCGATCTGCTCGGCGGCGCCGTCGCCCTGCACCAGTACCGGCCAGACCAGCACGCGGCTCGGGAAACGGTCGGCCAGGCGGTGCAGGATGTCGCGGATGACCGAACCCGTCGGCGAAGTGACGACGCCGATGACGGCGGGCAGGAACGGCAGCTCGCGCTTGCGCTCGGCGTCGAACAGGCCCTCGGCGGCCAATTTGCGCCGCCGGTCCTCCAAGAGCTTCAAAAGCGCGCCCTCGCCCGCCAGTTCGAACGATTCGACCACGAGCTGGTAGCGCGAACGGGCGGGATAGGTGGTCATGCGCCCGGTGACGATGACCTCCATGCCGTCCTCGGGCTGCAGGCGGATGCGCCCGGCGGTGGTGCGCCAGCAGACCCCGTCCAGGACCGCGTCCTCGTCCTTGAGCGCGAAATAGAGATGCCCCGATGCGGCACGTTTGAAGCCCGAAATCTCGCCGCGCACGCGGACCCGCTGGAAGGCCTGCTCGACCGTCAGTTTCAGCGCATGCGAGACCTCCGCCACGCCGTAGACGGGCAGGTTGTGCTCGGTATTCGAGCCGTTGTTATCGGTGGACTGATCGTCGATCATGATTATGTTAGGAGCCTACAATAAACAGGGAGAGAGAAAAGCACCATGAAGGTTCTTGTCGTCGGATCGGGGGGCCGCGAACACGCACTGGCCTGGGCCATCGCCAAATCGCCCAAGTGCAGGAAGCTCTATTGCGCGCCCGGCAACGGCGGCATCGCGGCCATCGCCGAATGCGTCGACATCGCCCCGGAAGACCTGGACGGCATCGTCGAATTCGCCGAGGAAAACAAGATCGATTTCGTCGTCGTCGGCCCGGAAGGCCCGCTGGTGCTGGGTTTGGCCGACCGGCTCCGGGACGCCGGCATCACCACTTTCGGCCCGTCCGCCGGCGCCGCCATGATCGAGGGCTCCAAGGGCCTGATGAAGGACCTCTGCGCCAAATATTCGATCCCCACCGCCGAATACGCGCGCTTCGACGAATGCGACGCGGCGAAGGAATACATCCGTGCCCACGGTGCGCCCATCGTGGTCAAGGCCGACGGCCTGGCGGCCGGCAAGGGCGTGATCATGTGCCGCAACGAGAACGAGGCCTACGCCGCCATCGACCACATGATGATCGAGGACCAGTTCGGCACCGCCGGCGCGGAAGTGGTGATCGAGGAAATGATGGAGGGCGAGGAAGCGAGCTTTTTCGCCCTGGTCGACGGCAACAACGCCCTGGCGCTGGTCGGCGCCCAGGACCACAAGGCCGCCTTCGACGGCGACGAGGGCCCCAATACCGGCGGCATGGGCGCCTATTCGCCGGCGCCGATCCTCGACCAAGCCTTGGCGGAACGGGTGATGACGGAAATCATCGAACCCACCATCAAGGGCCTGGCCGCCGAGGGAACGCCCTACCAGGGCGTCCTTTACGCCGGGCTGATGATCACCGAGGCCGGGCCCAAGCTGATCGAGTACAACTGCCGCTTCGGCGACCCGGAATGCCAGGTGATCATGATGCGGCTCAAGTCGGACGCGCTGGACCTGCTGCTCGCCACCGCCGAGGGCCGTCTCGACAAGCACCGCCCCGATTGGCACGACGACGCGGCCTTGACCGTGGTGATGGCCGCCGAGGGCTATCCGGGTCCTTACGAAAAAGGCACCGAGATCAAGGGCATCGCCGAGGCGGAGAGCGTGCCCGGCGTCACCGTTTTTCACGCCGGCACGGCGCAAGACGCGGACAGGTTGCTGGCCAACGGCGGGCGGGTCCTGAACGTCACCGCCATGGCGCCGAGCGTCAAGGAAGCACAAAGGAAAGCCTACGAGGCCGTCGACAAGATCGACTGGCCGGACGGATTCTGCCGCCGCGATATCGGCTGGCGGGCGATCGATCGCTGAGGGAACCTTCCACAACCCCGCCCAAGGCGGCGTGCCACCAGCTTCACGAAGAAAGCACCGGCCCGTTGCCCGGCAAACAAAAACAAAGGGACAACATGACATTTCCGTTTAATTTCAGACAGCTCGGGGGCTGTCTATTGATTGCTGCCTGCCTCGCATTGACCGCCGGCACGGCACCGGCCGAGGCGGCGAGCAATTCCGAGATCAAAATCGAGCCGATCAAGATCGATCCGGGCCAGGTGACGTTCATCCAGACCAACAAGGGCCTGATCAACCTCAACGACCTGAACGCCGAGAATTCCAACATCGTCGTCGTCGGCCCGCCGGCCGGCAAGCCGAGCGGCCCCGTCTGCGGCGGCGCCAACCAGAAGAAGTGCGCCGCCAAGCCGGCCCTTTTCCAGTCGGCGGCGCGCGGCAACTGCCCCAAGGGTTCGTTTTTCGATATCGGCCTCTGGCAATGCTGGTCGTGCCCGAAGGGCTTCAAGCGCACGCTGGCGGCGGTCGATTCGGATCGCGCCTGCTCGCGCCCCAACAAGAAAATCCAGGGCACCTTCACCAAGGCGAAGTTCATGGGAGCGGTCTGCCCCAAGGGGAGTTTCTATGACGGCATCCGTGACGGCGAATGCCGCAAATGCCCGTCCGGCTACAAGCGTTCGGCGGCGCACGTGGACGCCAAGAACGCCTGCTTCATCGCCGCCCGCGAGGATTTCCAGAAGATCCGCAAGCACGCCAAGGGCAAGGGCCTGATCGGCACCGACTGCCCGAAAGGCCAGTTCTGGGACGGCATCGACGGCTATTGCTATAGCTGCCCGTCCGGCTACAAGCGCACCGGCTATTCGGTCCGCGACAAGCGGGCCTGCTCGAAAGCGATCAAGGAACAGCAGGCCAAGGCCGCTCACGTCAAAAAAGGCGTCTGCGAAAAGGGCGAATTCCGCGATGCGCTTTACCAGCGCGGCGGCGATGGCGGCACCTGCTGGACCTGCCCGGAAGCGCATGACCGCACGGTGTTCCCGGTGCACGGCAACAAGGCCTGCGAGAAAGGCGGCGGCGTCGAGTTCAAGACCGCCACCAAGGTCGCCGACCTGACCTGCCCGGCCGGCCAGGTGTTCGATTTCATCGGCCTCACGGCCAACGACATCCGCACCCGCCCGGAATTCAAGGGATCGAAGCAAAAGCCGATCACGAGCGGCACCTGCTGGTCCTGCGACACCGGCTACGACCGCACGCTCTCGAGCGTGAAAGCCAAGGACGCCTGTTCGGCCAAGACCATGGTCTGGTATTCCCGCCCGTTCGACGAGCCCGGCCTGTTCAGCCTGGCGGGCGCCGAGGAGGTGCTGCTCGACATCACCAAACGTAACCCGAAGCTGATCGCGCAAAGCATCGAACAGGCGGCGCGCACGGCTTCGAAATCGAACAAGAAACTGACCCTGGCGAATGCCCGCAAGCAGGAGATCCAGCACTTCCAGAAGGAACCGCACAAGAGCACGGCGGCCGCCGCCGCGGTCCTGACCCGGCTTGTCGTCGCCGTCGGTGAACCGAAGCACGCCAGCCCGGCGGAAAAGAAGCTGGCGAAATCCTTCGCCGACTACATCATCGCCAAACGCTCGCACGTCGCCGAAGACGCGCTGGCCGCCTACGACGCCTGGAAACTGGCGGACACCTATTGGCGGAGCCAGGAAAAGCGCAATGCGGGGCTGATGTCGCTGCTCGATTACGGCACCGTGCCGCCGGACTACTCAAGCGTGGCGCTGATGAACTCGCTCGCCATCAACTCCGCCGGCACGGCGCTCGGCATTGCCACCGGCTCCATTCCGGTGCTGGGTGACGTGCTCGGCGTGGCGCTGGGCGCGGCCGGCAACGGCTTCGGCGATTTCTCCAGCCCCGACAAGGCGGCGCGGTTCGGCGCCCGCACGGCGGCGGAACTGGCGGTCGGCAAGGCCATCGAGTTCGCCATCACCCAACTGGCGAAATCGACGGTCAAGTCGCTTGCCACCCAGGCGGCGCAGAAGGTCGGCTACCTGGCCGCCCACCGGGCGGCGGCAGAGGTGACCAAACAGGCGGGCAGCCGGCTGTTGTCGCTGGCCGGCGGCGCCGGTCCGCAGATCATCATCTCGGTCTCCTTCATGATCGCCACCACGGCGATCGACCAGGTCACCGAGATGGCCAACGCCCGGCCCAAGCTGCAGAACGCGGTGGCCCATGCCAAGCGTGACCCAGACCTGGCCCGCATGGTGAAGTCCAATGCCGGCAACACCGAACTGCTGGGGTATTGGAGCTACCTGATCTCTGCCGACAAGGCACCGTCGGCCGCCTTCGGCAAGGAATTCGCCAAGGTCGCCAAGAAGGCCGCCACCACGGCGGCGCCGAAAGCCGACTACCGCTAGGGTTCCGACCCCGCCGCGCGGTCATCCATCGCGCGGCGGGGCGGGTTCGGCCCTGGGCCGGCCCCGCCTCAGCGGTATTTCTTCAAATACCGCCGCTCGAAGAACGTCTTGGAGAGATGGCCGAGCCCCAAGGGCGGCAGGCTGAGGCTCAGGCTCGGCGTGCGCGCCACCAGCGCACCCGACGCGTTGTCGTCGATGATGCAGATGAGCTCGGTGCGGAAGGTCTCTTTCCCCGGCTTGCCCTTCAATTCCGCCACCAGGTTCTTGGCCGCCGCTTCCGCCTGCAGGTCCGCCATGTGCGCCTGCTTGGGCATCCAGTCGGGACCGGGAAAACTGCCCGAATCGCCGGCCACGTAGACGGCGTCGAAACCCGGCACCTTGCAGTGCGCATCGGCCTCGATCAGGCCACCCGGCGAGCGCGGCAGTTCGGTCGCGTTGAACCAGGCGTTGCCGGTCATGCCCGGCATGAACAGGATCACGTCGACGGCGAACTCGCCCCCTTCGGTGACCACCTTGTCGGCCTCGAAGCGGACCATCTTATCGCCCAAATGCTTCTTGATTCCGAGATCGTCCATGCGCTTCAAAAGCTTCGGCACCATCTTGGCACCCAAGCGGATGCCCGGCTTCGGCGCCGGGCTGAAGAACACCAGCTCGAACTTGTCGCGCCGGCCCTGCTTCCTGAGCAACTCGTCGGTGCCGAACAGGAACTCGAACATCGGCCCGCCGCGCATGGCGGTCGGTTCCTTCGGGTTGCCGCTGAACCCGAAGGCCAGCGTGCCGCCGTCCATGCGCTCCAGCTTCTCCTTGAAGGCCATCACCGGCTTGATCCCCTCGCAGGGCGTCAGTGCGTGCTCGATGCCGGGAAGCTTCTTGATGAACTGGCCGCCGGTGGCGATCACCAGGCCGTCGTTGGCGATGTCGCCGGCACTGGTCTTGACCACGCGGCCGCCGGCCTCAAGCCCCTCGGCCTTGGCCCGGGTGTAGGTGACGCGGTTCTTGTTGAAGAAGTTATCCAGCGGAATCAGCAGGTCATCGGGTGTGCGCTGGCCCGACGGCAGCCAGATCAGGCTCGGCAGGTAGACCAGGGTCGGCTCCGGCGCGACCAGGGTGATTTCCAGGGCGGGGTCGGCGGCACGCAGCGCGCGCACCGCGGTGAGGGCAGCAAATCCGCTGCCGAGGACAGTGACATTGGCCATGGCGATACCGTTCGGGTCCGTGGTTCGATTTTCGGGCGCTATTATGTTTCCTCGGTCCGGCGAAATCGATATCTGTTTTCTTTCAGTTTGTTTCCAATTCAAGGAGCCGCCATGCCCAGCCTGTTCGATCCCATGACCTACGCCCACGGGCCCGAACAGAAGAACCGCTTCATGCTCGCGCCCCTGACCAACTGCCAGAGCCACGCCGACGGCACGCTGTCGGCGGACGAATTCAACTGGCTCACCCGGCGCGCCCAGGGCGGCTTCGGCCTAACCATGACCTGCGCCGCGCACGTGCAGGCCGTCGGCCAGGGTTTCCCGGGCCAGTTGGGCTTTTTCTCCGACGACCACCTGCCCGGCCTCACCCGGCTGGCGGCGGCCATCAAGGGCGAGAACAGCCTGGCCATCGCGCAGTTGCATCACGCCGGCATGCGCGCGCCGGCGGAACTGATCGGCACCCGGCCCGTCTGCCCGTCGGCGGACGAAGAGACCGGTGCGCGGGAAATGACCGAAGCGGAAGTGGAACAGGTGATTCATGACTTCATCGCCGCCGCGAAGCGCGCCGAACGGGCCGGTTTCGACGGGGTCGAGGTGCACGGCGCGCACGGCTACCTGCTGTGTCAGTTCCTGAGCGCCGAAATCAACCGCCGCCGGGACCGCTTCGGCGGATCGCTGGAAAACCGCGCCCGGATCGTCACCGAAATCCTCAAAGGCATCCGCGCGGCCTGCCGCGACGATTTCAACCTCTCGATCAGGCTCTCGCCGGAACGCTTCGGCATGCGCCTGGCGGAGGTCCGTGAGCTGGCCCAGGAACTGATGATCGGCGGGTTGATCGATTTCCTCGACATGTCCTTGTGGAACGTGGCAAAGGAGCCGATGGAGGAGGAATTCCAGGGCCGCACCCTGATGAGCTATTTCACCGAGCTGGAGCGCGGCCACGTGCGCCTCGGCGCGGCGGGCAAGATCTACGATGCCGAAACCGCGCGCTGGTGCCTGGACCAGGGCTGCGACTTCGTCATCATCGGGCGCGGCGCCATCCTGCACGCCGACTTCCCCGAGCGCCTGCGCGCCGACGCGGCGTTCCAATGGGCCGGGCTGCCGGTGACGGCGGATTACCTGCGCGGCCAGGGGCTCGGCGAGGCGTTCGTGGATTACATGCGCACCTGGAAGGGCTTCGTCGCGGATTAAACGCTCTACCGGCCGATCGAGATATCCTTCAGCCGGTCGATGCGGCGGATCATCGGGAAGATCAGGAACCAGATCCCGGTGACCGCCAGCGTGGCCACGCCGCCCACCACCACCGCCGGCACGGTGCCGATCAACGCGGCCATGGAACCGGCGCGGAAATCGCCCAGTTCGTTGGACGCATTGATGGAGACCGAGTTGACGGCGCTGACCCGGCCGCGCATGTCGTCGGGCGTGGCAATCTGCACCAGGGTCTGGCGCACGTAGACGCTGATCATGTCGGCGCCGCCATAGGCCGCCAGCGCCACCAGCGAAATCCAGAACGTTTCCGACAGCCCGAAGACGACGATCGAAGCGCCGAAGCAGGCGAGCGAGATGAACATCGCCGGCCCCATGTGGCGGGGCACGGCGATCTGCGTCAGCACCAGCCCGACACAGAGCGAGCCGATGGCCGGCATGGAACGCATGATCCCCAGTTCCGCCGGCCCCACGTGCAGGATGTCGGTGGCGTAGACCGGCAAGATCCCCATGACGCCGCCGAACAGCACCGCCAACAGGTCGATGGAAACGGCACCGAGGACGATCTTGTTGCGCCAGACATAGACGAAGCCGCCGAGGACGGAGGTGAGGTTGATCGGCTCCTTCTTGCGCGTCTGGCCGCCGGTACGGATCAGGCCGCCGGCGACGGCGCTGACGGCGAAAAAGCCCATGATCGCCGGGTAGACGCCGTCGCCGATCCAGGCGATCAGGGCGCCGCCGACGGCCGGGCCGATCAATTGCGCGGCCTTGTTGCCGGACGAGGTAATGGCGATGGCGCGCGAGAAGTCGTCCGGCGGCACGAGGTTCGGCAGCGTCGCCTGGCTGGCCGGATGATAGAAGGCCCGCGCCGCGCCGTGCACGGTCAGGATCATCAAGATCACCGCGACGCTGCTGAGTTCGAAATGCAGGACCAGCATGATCGATCCCACCGTCGAGAATTGCACGACGTTGCAGAGGATCAGGATCAGGCGCCGCTCGAACCGGTCGGCGGCGACGCCGGCGACCAGGAACAGAACCAGCACCGGCGCGAACTGCGCCAGGCCGATGAGCCCCAGGTCCAACGGATCGCCGGTGAGGTTATAGACATGCCAGCCGATCGCCACCGTGAAGGCGTGCATGCCCATGACGTTGAAGGTCCGGTTGACGACGAAGGCGAGAAAGCTGCGGTTGGTCCAAAGCGGCATGTGCGAAGTTGGGCACAGAAGCGGGTTTCGGTCACACCCTTTTTTTCGCCGGGTGTTCTTGACCAAAGCCATGGACTCCGGCGCCAAATCGCGTAGGCTTTCGCGATGGCCATTCCACCATCCGCCCAGCACGATGCCGGAGAGGAGACGGGCCTTCCCGCCCCCTTCGCCGCCGCCGTCTACGTGCCGCGCCAGCCGAGGGGCGATGCGCTCGGCGAATTCGTGCGTGAACTCAAAGCGCTCGGCGTCAAGGTCGGCGGCCTTTTGCAGGAAGTGGTGCGCAATCCCGACGGCTCGCGCGACCGCATCGACACCATCGACATCGCGACCGGGAATCGCGTGGTCATCAACCAGACCACGCCGGCGACGCTGAAGTCGCACCTCTGCTCGCTCGACACGGCGGCACTGGCGGAAACCACGCAGGTCCTGCGCCGCGCCGTCGCCGACGGCGCACGGCTCATCGTCGTCGAGAAGTTCGGCCACCAGGAAGCCGAGGGCGAGGGATTGGCCGCCGACATTCTCGATGTCATCGCGTCCGGGGTGCCGATGCTGGTGGCGGTGCCGGAGACCTCATATGAGGCCTGGCAGGATCGCACCGGCGGCCTCGGCGTGCGGCTCGGCTTCGATCTGGATGCCTTCCGCGACTGGTGGGCGGGAATCGAAGGCGATTATTGAAATTCCTTTATATAGGAATTTATTGACTTTTCCAAAAAGACCGGATACAGTGCGCCAATGGTATCGCGGCCGGCGCCGCGACGGCCCGCTATTGGACATCGTGAATAGGATAGGGATCGGCGCCTCGTGCGCACCGTTCGCCGTCGTGCGTCCCATTACTGAGAAAATTGGGTTCGTTCCTGAGATTTTTTTCGAATTCCTTTAAAATCAAAGGCTTCCAACCCGTGAAATTTTATCGCAAAAGTCGTTAGGCGCCGGGGCTGGCCATCCGAGGCCGGGCGTCTTATATCCTGGAACAAGACCCATCACCGCCAGGGAGGGATAGCATGGACGACCAGACCCGCATCGAACTCGAGGCCGCCGCCTTTCGCGGGCTCATCAAGCATCTGCAAAAACGCACCGACGCGCAGAACATCGACATCATGAACGTCGCCGGATTCTGCCGCAATTGCCTGTCGAAATGGTACAAGGCCGAGGCCGATGTGCGCGGCGTCGAGATCACCGACGAGGAAGCGCGCGAGGCCATTTACGGCATGCCCTACGGCGAGTGGAAAGAGAAGCACCAGGAAAAGGCTTCCGAAGAGCAGATGCGGAAGTTCGAGGAAACCAAGCCGCTGCACGCCGAGATCAGCGGCCACAATTAGGCGCGATCAAACAGCCGCCGAGTGCCGTCCCTTGCCGGTTTGCAGGTAGGTGTCGAACACCGCGCAGACCGAGCGCACGAAGGGCCGCCCGGCTTCCGTCACCTCCACATGGTCGCCGTCCAGGTTGACCAGTCCGTCGTCGGCCATCGGCACCAGGCGCGCGCGTTCGGCGGCGAAGCCGTCGTCGGGGGCGCCGTCCTTGGTCTCGAACGGTGCCAGGTCGACATGCAGATCGCACATCAGCCGCTCGATGATGTCGCGCCGGAGCCGGTCGGCGGCATCGAGTTCGAGGCCGCGCTCGACGGCGAAACCGCCGCCATCGACGGCGCGGCGCCAGGCGTGGATGGAGGGCGCGTTCTGCACATAGCCCTGCGGCAGCGAGCCGATCGCGGACGCCCCCATGCCGATCAGGCTGGCGGCCTGGTCTGTCGTGTAGCCTTGGAAGTTGCGGCGCAGTTCGCCGGCGTCGAGATGCTTGGCCATGGGGTCGTCGGCGCGGGCGAAGTGATCGAGGCCGATGCGCACGTAGCCGTGCTCGGCCAGGCGCCGGGCCACGGCCTCTGCCTGTCGGAAGCGCTCGGCGGCGCCCGGCAGCGCCGCTTCGTCGATCATCTTCTGGTGCGTCTTCATCCACGGCACGTGCGCATAGCCGAACACCGACAGCCGGTCGGGGGCCAGTTCGACCGACAGATCGACGGTACGCTCGGCGTCGGCGACGCCCTGGTGCGGCAAGCCGTACATGAGGTCCAGGTTGACCGACTGGATGCCGTGGCGGCGCAGGATATCGAGGACGCTCTTGGTGTCCTCATAGCTCTGCACCCGGTTGATGGCCTCCTGCACTTGCCTGTTGAAGTCCTGGACCCCGAAGCTGACGCGGTTGATGCCGCTCCGGGCCAGGGTCTCGGCCATGCTATCGGTCATGGTGCGGGGATCGATCTCGACGGCGAGCTCGGCGCCGGGGGCGAAGTCGAAACGCTCGCCCAGGCGCGCCATGATCATGCGGAAATCGTCTTCCGACAGCGTCGTCGGCGAGCCGCCGCCGAAATGCAGGTGCGAAACCCGGAGCCGCCCGGGAACCGCGGCGGCCACCAGGTCGGCCTCGCGCGCCAGGGTCTCGGCGTAGTCGTGGATCGGCTCGTAGCGGCCGACGACCTTGGTGTGGCAGCCGCAATACCAGCACATGCGCTGGCAGAACGGCACGTGCAGATAGAGCGACACCGGCGCGTCGGCCGGCAGCGAAGCGAGCCATCCGGCGTAGGTCTCGGCGCCGACGCCGTCATGGAAATGCGGCGCGGTGGGATAGGAGGTATAGCGCGGCACGGCGCCGCCGTAGCGTTTCAGGAGTTCGGTTGTCATGGCCTCGGTTCTACGCGTCGGATTCGGTTCCCGCCTTGATGGAGATCAAGCGGTTCGGGTGAACAGATTCGCATTCGTGAATATACGTTGATTCATGTCAAGGCCCCGATCACCGCCGCCCGGTTATATCGCGCCACGGACAACACATAAGCCAACAACAGGGAATAACTCGGGGAAACATGACCATACGTTCCGTTCTCGCGCTGGTCGACGGGGGTTCGCAAAGCGAGCAGGCGCTGCTCGCGGCAATCCGCGTCGGCATGGCCTTCGGCGCCCATGTCGAGGTGCTGCATGTGGTGCCGCCGATCGAGCCGCTGGTGCCGGCGGTGCCGGACGCCATCGGCGCCGCCGGCGCGGCGCGGCTCGCCGACGACCTGGAGGCCGAAGTGCGGGCGCGCGCCAAAGCCGCGCGGGCCCTGTTCCAGACGCATTGCGTCGACGCCGGGCTGAAGATCGTCAACCCCGACGACGAGCGCATCGCCATCGCCAGCTTCGCCTGGCGCCTGGTCAGCGGCCACGACAACCCGGAGATCGCGCGCCGTGGCCGGCTGGTCGACCTGATCGTGCTCGGGCGGCCCGATGCCGGCGACGGCGGCGTCGATTCGGCGGCCCTGGAAGCGGCCTTGTTCGACACCGGCCGCCCGGTGCTGATCGCCGGCGCGCGGGACCTGGCCATCGAGGGCGCCGCCGTGGCCATCGCCTGGGACGGCTCGCGCGAGGCGTCGAGGAGCCTGAGCGCCGCGTTGCCGGTGCTGGAATCGGCCGGGCGCGTGGCCATCGTCTCCGTCGCCGACGCGGCCGGCGGCAACGGCCTCGATGGCCTCGCCGTCTATCTGCGCGGCCATGGCGTCGATGCGGAGATCCGCGCCGTCGCCCGCGGCGATCGCTCCGTCGCGGACGCGCTCGGCCAGGAACTGCAGGCCTTCGGCGCCGATATCACCATCATGGGCGCCTATGGCCATAGCGTCATCGGCGAGTTCCTGTTCGGCGGCGTCACCCGCGACATGCTCAAAGACCCCGGCCAGGCCCTGTTCCTGGCCCACTGAGCCCGGCCCAGGCGGCTTTCCAACCGGGGAGCCGCCATGGTAGAGTCCGCCATCCCCTCGGGAGGGATCGCCCGCCGCCATGGCGCGGGCGCGACAAGGAGATGGCGATGTCGTCAGACGGGTCCTCGAACGTGGTACGCCTGCCCGACCCGGCGAAGCGGTCGGTGGAGCCGGAATCGCCCTGCGCCGCCTGCCCGATCCGCGACCTGGCGCTGTGCTCGGCGCTCGACGACGACGAAATCGGCCTGCTCAACGACATCAGCACGGACGTGCAACTGCCGCACGGCGCCGCCGCCTACGACGAGGGCGAACCGGCCGACTACGTCTATAACCTGACGGCCGGCTTCATGAAGCTCTACAAGCTGCTGCCCGACGGCCGCCGGCAGATCACCGGGTTCGTGTTCCCCGGCGATTTCCTCGGCCTGGCGTCGGACAAGGAGTACGTGCACACCGCCGAAGCGATCACCGACGCGACGCTCTGCAAGTTCAAGCGCACGAAACTGGAGCGGTTGTTCTCGGATCTGCCGAAGCTGGAAAGCCGGCTCCTGGAAATCTCGCGGAACGAGTTGGCGGAAGCCCACAACCAGATGCTGCTCTTGGGCCGCAAGTCGGCGAAGGAACGGATCGCCTCGTTCCTGACCATGCTGCTGCGCCGTGCCGAGAAGCTGGAACTGCCGACCGAGCCGCTGGAAATCCCCATGAGCCGCAACGACATCGGCGATTACCTGGGCCTGACGACGGAAACCGTCAGCCGCACCCTGACCCGCCTCAAGCAGAGTGGCATCATCGCGCTCAATTCCGATCGGCGCATCATCATCGTCGATCCCGCCTCCCTCTCGGAGATGGCAGAGGGATATTGAGTGAATCGGCGGCCCCGACCTTTTGTTGGCAGCATTGATCCACATCAATCATTTTTCGGCTATTGTGACATAGGTTACGGACATCCTCTTGGAGGGATGGGAAATTTGTTCGTAAAATCAACGAACGACTCCAAGAATTACGTCATCAAACGACGAAAGAGGTCTTAAATTATGAGTGGGTTGGTTTGGCTCCCTGTCGGGGGCTTTGCGGTGTTGGGGCTGGTTCTGGCCGCCAATGCCGTCGATACAGCAATCTACGCACACGGTTTGCTGCTATTTGTCGCCAGTGTCATGGCCGGCTTCGCGGTCCTCAAGAAGGGCCAGAGCGTGGTTGCCGAGCACGCATCGGATGGAGCGGGCGGGACCACCGTCTATAACGAATCCATCGTCCGGTTCGGCGTCGTCGTGTCCACCTTTTGGGGTGTCGTCGGTTTTCTGGTCGGTTTGGTCATTGCCCTGCAATTGGCCTTCCCGGCGCTGAACTTCGACCTGCCGTGGACCAATTTCGGACGCCTGCGCCCGCTGCACACCTCGGCGGTGATCTTCGCGTTCGGCGGCAACGTGCTGCTGATGACCTCTTTCCACGTGGTGCAGCGCACCACCCAGGCCCGCCTGGCGGGCATTTGGGCGCCGTGGTTCGTGTTCTGGGGCTATAACCTGTTCATCATCATGGCCGCCACCGGCTATGTGACGGGCATCACCCAGGGCAAGGAATACGCCGAGCCCGAGTGGTACGTCGATCTCTGGCTGACCATTGTCTGGGTGACCTACCTGCTGGTGTTCCTGGGGACCTTGTGGAAGCGCAAGGAGCCGCACATTTACGTGGCCAACTGGTTCTACCTGGCCTTCATCGTCACCATCGCCATGCTGCATCTGGTCAACAACGCGGTCGTACCCGTGAGCTTCTTCGGTTCCAAGAGCTACACCGTCTGGGCCGGGGTGCAGGACGCGCTGACCCAATGGTGGTATGGCCATAACGCAGTCGGCTTCTTCCTGACCGCCGGCTTCCTCGGCATCATGTACTACTACGTGCCGAAGCAGGCCGAACGTCCGGTTTATTCCTACCGGCTGTCGATCGTCCACTTCTGGAGCCTGATCTTCCTCTACATCTGGGCCGGGCCGCACCACCTGCACTACACGGCACTGCCGGATTGGGCGCAGACGCTCGGCATGACCTTCTCGGTGATGCTGTGGATGCCCAGTTGGGGTGGCATGATCAACGGCCTGATGACGCTTTCCGGCGCCTGGGACAAGCTGCGCACCGACCCGATCCTGCGCATGATGGCGATCTCCGTCGCCTTCTACGGCATGAGCACCTTCGAAGGCCCGCTGATGTCGATCAAGGCGGTAAACTCGCTCAGCCACTACACCGACTGGACCATCGGCCACGTGCACTCCGGTGCGCTCGGCTGGGTCGGCATGGTTAGCTTCGGTGCCATTTATTTCCTGGCTCCGAAGATGTTCGGCCGCGAGCGCCTCTATTCGCTGCGTCTCGTTTCCATGCACTTCTGGCTGGCGACGCTGGGCATCGTGCTTTACGCGGCGGCCATGTGGGTCAGCGGCATCATGCAGGGCCTGATGTGGCGTGCCTACGACAGCCTCGGCTTCTTGGAGTATTCCTTCGCCGAGACCGTCGAAGCGATGCATCCGTTCTACGTGATCCGCGCTTTCGGTGGCCTGCTGTTCGTCACCGGTTCGCTGCTCATGGCCTACAACGTGTGGCGCACGGCGCGTGGTGATCTGCGCACCGAGAAGCCTTACATGCCCGCCCACCAGCCGGTCGCGGCATAAGGAGACACATCATGTTTGATCATGGAAAAATTGAACGAAACTCCATCGTGATGCTGGTGGGTATCCTGATCGTCGTCGCCATCGGCGGGATCGTGGAACTGGCGCCATTGTTCTACCTGGAGAGCACCATCGAGAAGGTGAAAGGGGTGCGCCCCTATACGCCGCTCGAACTCGCGGGCCGCAACATCTACATCCGCGAGGGTTGCTACAACTGCCACAGCCAGATGGTGCGGCCGTTCCGTGACGAGATCGAGCGTTACGGCCATTACTCACTGGCGGCGGAGAGCATGTACGATCATCCGTTCCAGTGGGGCTCCAAACGGACCGGCCCCGACCTGGCGCGGGTCGGCGGCAAGTACTCCGACGAGTGGCACCGCAACCACCTGATCGACCCGCGCAGCGTTGTGCCCGAGTCGGTCATGCCCGGCTATCCGTTCCTGAGCGCACCGCTCGACGCCGCCGATATCGCGGATCACCTGAAGACCAACGCCATCGTCGGCGTCCCCTATACGGAGGACATGGTCGCCAAGGCGACCACCGACCTGGCCGCTCAGGCCGATCCGGACAGCGATGAGGCCGAAGCAGTGGCCGAACGTTATCCCGGCGCGGTGGTCCGCAATTTCGATGGCAAGCCAGGCGCGCCGACGGAAATGGATGCGTTGATCGCCTATCTGCAAGTCCTCGGCACCATGGTCGACTTCGGCAGCTTCAAAGCCGAAGGCGATAACCTGCGATAGGAGGCGGAACCATGACATACGAAACCGTTTCCCACTTCGCACAAACATGGGGCTTGGTCTACTTGGTGGTGCTGTTCGGTGGCGTGTTGTTCTACGCACTCCGCCCCGGCTCCAAGGAGAAGTTCGAGCAGGCCGCAAACATTCCGTTGAAGGAGGACTGATCCGATGGCCGAGAAACATATCGATGACGTTACCGGCGTCGAAACCACCGGACACGAATGGGACGGCGTCAGGGAACTCAACAACCCGCTCCCCAACTGGTGGCGCTGGATCTTTTACGCCTGCATCGTCTGGTCGGTGGGATACTTCGTCGCCTACCCGGCCTGGCCGCTGGTGAGTTCCTACACCAAGGGCATGCTGGGCTATAGCTCGCGCGCCGCGGTGGCCGCCGAAGTGGCGATGGCGAAGGAAAGCCAGAAGGTCCACCTGGACAAGCTGAAGAAGGCCTCGCTACAGGACATCCGGACCGAACCCGAGTTGTTGAACTTCGCCCTGGCCGGTGGCCGCTCGGCGTTCAACGTCAACTGCTCACAGTGCCACGGCTCCGGTGCCCAGGGCGCCAAGGGTTATCCGAACCTGAACGATGACGAATGGCTGTGGGGCGGTACGCTCGACGCCATTCACCACACCATCACCCATGGCGTGCGTAACGCCGACGGTGAACAAGCCCGCGATTCGGCGATGCCGGCGTTCCTCAAGGACGAAGTCCTGGAAGCCGCGCAGATCAACGACGTGGCCGAGTTCGTGCTGGCCCTCAGCGGCCAGAAAGGCGATGCCGCCGCCGCTGAACGCGGCAAGGCAATCTTCGCCGAACAGTGCGTCTCTTGCCACGGCGAGAACGGACAGGGCAACGCGGAATTCGGTGCTCCGGCGCTGAACAACGGCATTTGGCTCTATGGCGGCGACAAGGAGACGCTGGTGGAAACCATTTCCTACAGCCGATCCGGCGTCATGCCGGCTTGGGGCAAGATCCTCGACCCGGTGGTTGTGAAGCAATTGGCCATCTACATTCACTCCCTGGGCGGCGGGCAGTAAACGCCCACAAATGAAGACACGGCGGGCGGGGCTTAGTCCCCGCCCTCGTCAATTGGATGGAAGAGAAAATGAACGACACCGGAACGTTACCGGACGTCGAACAGATTGACGTCAAGGCGGTCGACCACAAGGAAAGCGGCTCGCTCTACAAGAAGCGGGAGAAAATCCACCCGAAACGGGTCAACGGCACCTATCGGTCGCTGAAGTGGTGGATCATGATCGTCACCCTCGGCATCTACTATGTGACGCCGTGGCTGCGCTGGGACCGCGGGCCGGGCGCACCGGACCAGGCGGTGCTGATCGACCTGCCAGGGCGCCGCTTCTACTTCTTCTTCATCGAAATCTGGCCGCAGGAAGTTTACTATCTCACCGGCATGCTGGTGATGGCAGGCCTCGGTCTGTTCTTCATCACTAGCCTCGTTGGCCGCGCCTGGTGCGGTTATGCCTGCTGGCAGACCGTCTGGACCGATCTGTTCGTCTACGTGGAACGCTGGATCGAGGGAGACCGCGCAGCACGTATCCGCCTCGACAAGGAGCCTATGTCCGCTTCGAAAGCGGGCAAGCGAATTCTCAAGTACATCGTTTGGCTGCTGATATCGGTCGCCACGGGTGGCGCGTGGGTCTTCTACTTCGCCGACGCGCCGAGCCTGGCGATCGACCTGGTGACGTTCAATGCCCTACCCGTCGCCTACATTACCGTCCTGGTGCTGACCTTTACGACGTTCACGGCCGGTGGATTCATGCGCGAACAAATCTGCATCTATATGTGCCCCTGGCCGCGTATTCAGGGTGCCATGATGGATGAGGAATCGGCGGTCGTCACTTACCGGGGCGACCGGGGTGAGCCGCGCGGTCCGCACAAGAAAGGTTCCAGCTGGGAAGGCCGCGGCGACTGCGTCGACTGCAATCAGTGTATCGCCGCCTGCCCCACCGGCATCGACATCCGGAACGGTCTACAGCTGGAATGCATTTCCTGCGCGCTCTGTATCGACGCCTGCGACTCGGTGATGGCCAAGGTCGGCCGGCCGGCCGGTCTCATCGCCTACGCCTCAGTTGCCGGTGAGGAGCGCCGGAGGCGCGGCGAAAACGCCGGCGTGCGGATGGCGCGGCCACGAACGCTGTTCTATTTCGGTTTATGGGCCGCCGTTGGATTGTTCATGATCTGGGCGCTGATTTCGCGCAGCGATCTAGACATCAATGTGCTGCACGACCGCAACCCGCTGTTCGTTGCCCTCAAAGACGGCCGTATCCAGAATGGTTACACCTTCAAGATCCTGAACAAGGCACGTGAGCAGCGCATTATGGTTCTTTCCATCGAGGGCCTGCCGGGTGCGCGGCTGAAAGTGGTCGGCAGCAGCGACTCCGGCGACGACGCGACACCGTTCTTCACCGCAGAGCCCGACCGGGTGCATAGCTTCCGACTGTTTGTCTCGGCGCCAGGCGATATCGTGAAGAGCGATTCCATGCCGATCCGCTTCGTCCTTTCGGACCAGGGAACGCGGGCCCGTGCACAATACGACACCGTGTTCCGAGGCCCCGGAAAATGACGGCGCGCCCCATCACCGGCAAAACGGTCCTGATCGGATTTTTCGCGTTTTTCGGTGTGATCTTCGCGGTGAACGGGGCCTTCGTCTATTTTGCCTTGGATAGCTGGCCCGGCCTTCGCTATGACAAGGCTTACGAACGCGGCATCAACTACAACAAGGTGCTGTCGGACGCCGAAGTCCAGGCCAAGCTGCGATGGACCAGTGCCATTGTCACGACAGCAACGGACGATGGATCCCATCGGCTTTCGGTGAAGCTGACCGGTCCGTCCGGCGAGCCCGTCACCGGTGCCAAGGTGCAGGTCGAACTGTCGCGGCCGACCAACGAGTCCGAAGACCACAGCCTCAGCCTGGCGCCGTCGGCGCCCGGTGAATACGCCGCCGAATTCCGGTTCGCCGCCCAGGGACGATGGCTCGCGGCGCTCAGGGTGGAAGGCGCCAAGGGCGAAACCTACAAAATGATCCATGATATCATCGTTAAACAATGACGGTTGCCAACGCCCGCCCCCTGAATGACGCCGCCCTCGACAGCATGGGCGGAGACTGCTGCGACATCGGCGCCGCGGCGATGATGGCCAGTGCCGGCGCCGCCAAGGAAGCGCCACAGGACCTCGCCGCCATCGCCGATCCGGCGGCCTTCGTGCGCACCGATGCGGCAGGTGGTCATCACTTGTCCATGTTCGTCGACAACCTTCAGTGCGCCGCCTGCATCCGCAAGATCGAGGCCGGCCTCGCCACGCTGCCCGGCGTAAGCGAGGCACGGGTCAACATGAGCACCCGGCGCGTTGCCGTCAGTTGGCAGGGGGACGAGACCTCCGGCCAGGACGTTGCCCGCGCGGTCGCGGCGCTCGGCTACCCGGTGGCGCCGTTCAATCCCGAACAGGTGCAGCAATCGAAGGCGAACGAACAGCGCCGACTGCTGTCGGCGTTGGCAGTGGCCGGGTTCGCCACCGGCAACGTCATGCTGCTGTCGGTTTCCGTCTGGTCCGGACTGGTGTCCGACATGGGGCCCGCGACCCGCGACATGTTTCACTGGATTTCCGCGCTGATTGCGCTTCCCGCCGTGGTCTTCGCCGGACAGCCGTTCTTCCGCTCGGCAATCGCGGTGCTCAAGGTCCGGCACATGAACATGGACGTGCCGATCTCGCTGGCGGTAATCCTGGCCAGCGCCATGAGCCTCTACCAGACGATCATGGGCCGCGAGCATGCCTATTTCGATGCCGCTGTCGGCCTCGTGTTCTTCCTGCTGATCGGTCGCTACCTGGATTTCCAGGCGCGTTCCAAGGCACGCGAGACGGCCGAGCATCTGCTCGGCCTTTCCGCAGTCGCCGCCACTGTCATCGAGGCCGACGGCCGGCGCCGCGCCGTGCCCGCCGCCGAGGTCACCGCCGGCATGACCGTATTCGTCGCCACCGGTGAACGCGTGCCGGTCGACGGCGCCATCGTCGAGGGGCGCTCCGATTTGGATACCTCGCTGGTCACCGGCGAAACCGTGCCCCGGAGCGTCGAGCCCGGGTCGGACGTATTCGCCGGCACCCTGAACCTGACCGCCCCTCTGACCATCCGCGCCACCGCCGACGGCGACCACACGCTGCTGGCCGAGATCGTCCGGCTGATCGAACATGCCGAGCAGGGCCGTGCGCGCTTCGTCCGCATCGCCGACCGCGCAGCACGCGTCTATGCGCCGGCCGTACACCTGTTGGCGCTGGCGACCTTCCTGGGTTGGTGGGTATCGGGCCTGGCGCCGCTGGAGGTGGCGGTGTTGCACGCGGTTGCGGTGCTGATCATCACCTGCCCCTGCGCGCTCGGCCTGGCGGTGCCGGCGGCGCAGGTGATCGCGTCCGGCGTGTTGTTCCGGCGCGGCGTCCTGGTCAAATCGGGCGACGCCTTCGAACGCCTGGCAGAAACCGACACCGTGGTCTTCGACAAGACCGGCACGCTCACCACCGGCGACCTGGTGCTTGCCAATGCCGAGGCCGTCGACGCCGAGACGCTTCGCCTTGGCGCCGCGCTGGCGGCGCATTCCAATCATCCGCTGTCGCGCGCGCTCGCCGCCTCCGCCGACACCGCCGGTATCGAGGTGGTGGAAGTTTCCGAATTCCCCGGACTCGGGCTCGAAGGGCGGGTCGCCGGACAGCAACTGCGGCTCGGCAGCGGTACCTGGTGCGGCGTTGAATTCGGTGCCGAGCCCGGCGGCGACGGGCCCGAGCTTTGGCTCAAGGCCGGCGACCATGCACCGGAGCGATTCCAGTTCATCGACCGGTCGCGTATCGACGCGGCGGCGGTGATCGCCGAGTTGAAACGGCTCGGCATGAAGGTCGTGCTGCTATCGGGCGATCGCAAGGCCGTGGTCGGGCGGATGGCGGCAGATCTCGGGATCGATGAATGGCAGGGCGAGTGCCTACCGACGGAAAAGATCGATGTGCTGGAGCGGCTTCGCCAGGGTGGCGCCAAGGTTGTCATGGTCGGCGACGGCCTCAACGACGCGCCGGCATTGGCCGCCGGACATGCCTCGATTTCACCGGCCAGCGCCGCCGACGTGGCACAGACGGCGGCCGACTTCATCTTCCAGGGCGAACGCCTCGCGCCGGTGGTCACCGCCGTCCGGGTCGCCCGGCGCACCCACGCGCTGGTCAAACAGAACATCGCCATCGCCATCGGCTACAACATCCTGGCGGTGCCGGTGGCGGTGCTGGGGTTCGCGTCTCCGCTGGTGGCGGCGGTCGCCATGTCGTCGTCGTCGCTGTTGGTGACGCTGAATGCGCTGCGCCTCAGGCTCATGCGCGCGAACTGATCCGATGGACGTTCTCATTTACCTGATTCCCATCGCCCTGGTGCTCGGCGGGCTCGGGCTCGCGGCTTTTATCTGGGCCTTGCGTTCCGGTCAGTTCGACGACCTGGACGGCGCCGCCATGCGCATTCTCAACGATGACGACATGCCCGCCGCGGAAACCGAGGCGCCGGACGATCAGACGGCGACCAATGAACGCGGCACGGTAAAATCCAACAACTCGTAGCTCTTCGGCTCCACCGGCTTCCATGAATCCCGGCTCGCGCGCAGCACGCAAAGCGCCGCCGTCGGATACTTGATCTGCAATCCGCCATAGTCCTCGGAATCGGACGGCTGAGCCAGCGCCAGCGCCAGCATGTGCAGGCCCGGGTTATGCCCGATCAGCATCACCGAAGCGACGCCGGGATCGATCTGCTGGATGCGGTGCGCCAAAGCCTTGGGATCGGCCATATAGAGGCCCTCATCCATGCGAATTTCGCACTTTTCCGGGGCCATCGGGCGAATGGCGTCGAGTGTCATTTCGGCGCGCTTGGCGGTGGAGCAGATGATAATTTCCGGCGCGTAGCCCTTATTCTCCATGTATTGCGCCATGGCATATCGGGCCTTGCGGCCGCGCTTGTTCAGCGGCCGGTCGAAATCGGCCTGTTCTGGCTCCGACCAACTGGATTTGGCATGCCGAAGCAAATACAGCGTCTTATAACGTGTCTGGGGGCTCGCGGTCGCGTTCATCATCACCTCGGACGGCGGCAGCCTAACACCCTAATGTTGCACTTTTTGTTGCCCGCCGGCAGAGGGATTGCGCCAATCCGGTTCGCTGTAGAAGTTGTGTGCGGCCAGACCCTGTTCGGATTTCTCCGTCAGTTTCTTGACGAAGTCGAGAGCCACCATGGCGAAATCCTTGGCCTGGTGAATGGAGGTGAACAGATACTCGCCGTCGATACAGCCCTGGGCGCGGAAATTCGATGCCAATTGCAAAGTGGATTCCAGATTTTCGCGGGAAACCCCGCTCGGTGCCGGCACCTCGACGCATTCGATAGCACTCACCAGGTTGTGCGCGACGACCACCCGATAGACCCGTTCACGTTCCATAACCACCTCCCCGGCCCGCCGCCGCCAAACGCTGATGCCCGCGGCAATTGCCGAAACAGAACGGCTTGTTGTCCGATTGCTTGCAGCCGCACATGTAGAATTCCGCCGTGATGGGCGCGGTGAATTCGATCGGCTCAAGACCGGTGCCGGCGTGCGAGCCGTCGCACCAGGGCTGCGTCCGGCTCCGTCCGCAGCGGCACCAGAGGTAGCTCTCGCCTGCTTCGACGTCGACGGCATAGGGACCGTTTTGCGCGGCGATCGGTTCGTCGTCGCTCAACAGTCGTTTCTCCGGGCCATCTTGTAGGCCTTAACCTCGTCCAGCAGGAAGTCGCGCAACACTTCGATGCGCTTGGAATGGCGCAGTTCTTCGGGATAGACGAAGTAGGCGTCGATATTGGGGCCCTGCAGGTGCGGCAAGATATGCACAAGGTCGGCCGATTCCTCGCTCAGGTAATAAGGCAACGCGGCGATGCCGAGGCCACTCCTGACGGCACGGTAGATACCGTGCACACTGTTGACCCTGAGCGCCGGTTTGCGCGGGTTTCCCGGCGGGCGGCCGGCGCTCAACAGCCAGTTGATGTCCTCCACCGGCGACGGCACGTCGTCGCCGTAGACGATCAGCCGGTGCGCGTCCAGGTCGTCCTCGCTTTCCGGGGTGCCGTGCGCGTCCAGGTAATCGTGCGATGCGAAGACATGGTAGTGAATGGTCATCAATTTGCGCAGCACCAGGTTGGCCTGGGTCGGACGCATGAACCGGACCGCCACATCGGCCTCGCCCTGGCAGAGGTCGAGTTCCAGGTTGTCGACCAGCAACAGCGACACGGCAATATCGGGATAGGTTTCCAGGAACGAATTCATGCGCGCGCTCAACCAGGCGGAGCCGAACGTCACCGTGGTGGTGATACGAAGTGGCCCTTCCGGAATCTCCCGGTATTCGTTGATGCGTCCGGTGGCCAACGCCAGCCGCGACGACATGTCGCCGACCGCGCTCTGCAGTTCGCGGCCGGGTTCGGTCAAGGAAATGCCGCTGGCGTGGCGACGGAACAGCATAACACCGAGATCGCGCTCCAGCGTGCTGATCTGACGGCTGACCGCCGACTGGCTGAGGCCCAACACCTTTCCGGCACCGGTGAAGCTGCCGACGTCGGCGACGGTGGCAAAGACCCGCAACTGGTTCCAGTCCATGCCTAACGGCCCCCAGGCATCGAATAGGGGGCAACCCGGCATACCGGACCGCCCTCCGGCGCCTCGTCGATGCCGACAGCGCGCTGGTTGGCGAGCACGAACCATTGCCGGACCTGCTCGCCCTCACCGGGCCAGGTTTCGAACGGACCCACATGGTTGGAACAGGGAGCGCCGGTGTTGAGCCTGACCGCGACCACGTCGACGTCGAGCAAATCCACGACCGTGTTGCTGGCCGCGTTCTCCGGCAGGACTTGTCTAAGTGTCGGCACCGATGGTCTCCCCAATATTCGCCAACGCCCAACAGTCGGTCGTCGACGGGGCCCCGTCAAGAGGCGATGGCCTCAATCGTCGCCGGCGCCACCCATGAGCCCAGCCAGGGTTGCCTTGCGCTTGGCTTCCAACAGGCCCTTCTGCGAATGCATCAAGCGGCCCACCGGCGTCGCGCAGGAATGCACCAGCCGCTTCACCGGCACATAGGCGATAAACGCACAGGAGCCGAAGACGTGCAGGTACCAGAGTGCTTGGTGCGCCGCGCCGCTGACCGTCGCCCCATCCAGGGCGCCGGCGAGGGCATAACCAGCGAACGACCACCAATGCGCCGGATCGGGCGGCAACGCCGCCAGCCTGAGCGCTTCCAGAACGAAGCCGCTGGCGACCACGAACAGCAGGAACAGTGCACTCGGCGTATCGGCGAACTTACGCTCCGGCGTGCCGTTGACGGCAAGGCGCCAGCCGAGCGCCAGCAGGCAACCGACGAGCACCATGGTGCCGGTGAAATCGTAGCCGAAATCAAAGGCTAGGCGTAGCGGATGGTGGGTATCCTCCCAAATATCGTATCCGCCGAACGCCGGCCAGGCCTCGCGCACCAGCACCGCCAGGAGCTCGATACCGAACATCAGGCTGAAGCCCCAGAAGATCAGGGTATGGCGCAGCCAGCGAAAGCCCGACACCGACATCAGGCTTTTGTGCAGCACGACATCGTCGATGAAGGTGCGGCGCATGGCGGCCGGATCGCTGCCCGCACGGGTGACGTGATGGCCGAAGCGGTTCCAGGTCGGAAGATTCTTGCGGACCAGCAGCTTGTAGAGCCCCCAGTCGACGACGGCGATCGCCGCCAGCGCCGCCGGCCCGAACAGCACCCATTGCAATTCCATGCGTCCGGCGAGCGTTTCGGCGAAAAAATATCCCCCCAACGCCGCCACCGCCCAGACATAGGCCCAAGCGCCGAACCTCAGCAGCCAGGCCCAGGCGGTACCCAGGGCATCGGTTTCGAAAGATCGGGAAAAGGCGTAGATGGCGAAGGCAGCAACGCCGGTGCCGAGCAGGATCATGGCCGCAACGAACAGCCCGTAGCCCCAGGCCGCGCCCAGGTTTCCGCTCACGCCCGCCACCAGCAATGCACCGGCGCCCGCCAAGGGTATCCAAAGGCGCGGGCCGGCGGTGGTCAAAGCGGGCATGGCATGGCGCTCCGGACGGCTGGGGTTAGGCGCTGTCGGCCTCCAACTTGGCCTGCTCGCGCGCGGTGTCGATGGCGATCATCGCCTCGTGCAGCTCGGGATCGCCACCCTTCATGTTGGCCAGTTTGGTGACGCAGGCCTTGGCCTTTTCCACGGCCACCAGGGCGTCCATGGCATAGGCATCGGCACCGATCTTGTCGCACCAGTTTTGGCTGATCGGGGCGCCGCCGACGAAAACCTTCAGGTCCTCGCGCTTTCCTTCGGCGGCAATGCGTTTGAGGGTCTCCCACTGCATGTTCATGGTGGTGGTCAACAGCGCCGAGAATCCGACAATGATCGGTTTGTGTTCCTCGATGGCTTCCATGAACTGGTCGGGCGTCACCGTGACGCCGAGATCGACGACGGTGAATCCGGCGGCTTCCAGCATCATGGCGACGATCTTCTTGCCGATATCGTGCAAGTCGCCCTGCACGGTGCCGACAACGACGGTGCCGATCTCTTCGGTTTTTTCCGCGACGATCAAAGGCTTCAGCACCTCCAGCGCCGCTTGCATGCACTTGGCCGACATCATCACTTCCGGCAGGAAGTATTCGTCCATCTTGAAGCGCCGGCCGACCTCGGCGATGCCGGTGGCCATCGGCCCGGAGATCAGGGTGCGGGGTGAAATGTCACGGCCCAACGCATCGTTGATGAACTCGACGGTCTCCGTGTGCTCGCCGTCGATGATGTTCCATTCCAGCTCGTGGAACAGTTCTTTGATCTCAGCGGGCGCATCCGACCAGCGGTCGGTCTGGCGCGAAGCCTCGATGTCGTCCTTGAGGTCTTCGAGGTCGAATTCCTGTTCGGTATCAATCGCCAACGGCATGAATTGGGTCCTCGTCGTCGTTCAGTTTTGTTCGGGTTGCCGCCGCGTCAGCGCTGCAATTCAGGCAGATCTTCGCCAACATCGGCACCTTCGGGGGGTTCTTCCGGCAACGGATAGACCCCGTATTGCCTTGCCTCATCGATCATGGCAAGCGTGTTCTCGACCGGCACGTCGTGTTCCAGGCGGTGCGACGACGACAACAGATAACCACCGCCCTTGCCCATTTCCCAAATCCGCTGGCGCACTTCCTTGCGCACGTCTTCCTCGGAGCCCCAGGGCAATGTTTCCTGCACGTCGATACCGCCATAGAAGAACATGCGGTCGCCCAGCATCAGTTTCTTGGAGCGCGGCCCCGAATGGCGCGCCGCCTTCGGCTGGACCGGGTCAAATCCGTCGATGCAGGACTCGCCGTTGGAGACCTTGCCTTTCAGCAGCGATTCCATGAACGAAGTCGGAATGGCGCCGCAGCTGTGAAACTGGATCTTGCCACCCGGATTCTTCTTCAGGAAATACTCCTTGGTCTCAATGCAGGCGCGGTGATAGTGCGGGATCAACTGGCGCTCGAACATTTTCAGCGACAGGAACGCCGTCTTCTCGCTGGCCAGATCCTCGGGGCTGACACGGATCCAATCGATGTAATCGCCCATGCGGTCGATCATCGCCTTGTTGAAGGCGATTTCCAGATCGGTCAGCTTGGTCAGCAGCGCTTCGAGAAACTCCGGTGCCTCGATGAAGTCGGAGAAAATCTTGGCGTAGCCGACCATGTACTTGGCTTGCTCGAACAAACCGCCGCGGCCGGCCTGCGCCATCAAGGCAAAGGGCGTTTCCTCGCGCACGTACTTGCAATAGGTCAGCATGTCCATGCCGGGAATGGGCGAGTCCTGAAAACAGCTTTCGTCGTAGGGATCGGGCCAGGGATAGGCTTCGAGAATCTTCAAGCCCTCTTCCAAGGGCGCGCTGGTGGCATTGAACAGCGGATAACCGATCATCTCGAAGTAGCTGCCGTTTTCGTGCGGCGTGAACTTGCGGATGACGCCCCATTCGTCGACGTTCACCTCTTCCTCGCCCGACGGCTTGACATCCAATTTGAACGGAAAATCGCCCTCCTCGACCGGACGGAACCCGGGCGAGCCGCCGGGCGGTCCGACGGAAATGCGGACGAAGTCGATATCCAGCTTTTCCGCCAGATCGAGCTCGAAGGCGACATCGGTGGTCCAGGTGGTGGACCCGGTGCGATAGTTCCTGGGATTGTCGTTGTATTCCATGCCCAGGCCCTTGCGCAGGTTGGTGTAACCTTCGACGGTGCCCCAAAGCCCGATCGGCACCTTGTCCGGCTCGCGCAGGTTGATGGCGTCGATTGTCCGCTGGCGCTGCGGCGACATGGCATTGGTTTTGATCGCGACCATGATGCTCTCCCCAAACTCGTATCCACGTCCGGTTTACCGGATTGTCGTGTTATGGCTTCATTCTAGTGTTGATACGGCGGTGCCGCCAACTGGTTATAGCCATGCGCGTTTGCCTGACCCCATGCGCTGGCAACATGGTAAACCGAGAAAAACAGCTTCCTCAGTCGTCGCCGAACTGCTGCTGCGCACTGACCACGATGCCAGGAAATCCTTGCATGTTGGCGCCGCCCAACCGCGCGGCGGCGCGTTCACGGCCCTGGTTGGCAAGCTTCACCATCGAGCCCGACTTGATGGCGCCGGTGGGGCAGATCTCCTCGCAGGCGCGCGGCATGTCCAGGGGCCGCTCCTTGCCCGGGGTCTGGCAGAAATTGCATTTTTCCATCTTGCCGGCCGCGGCAGAGAGCTGCGGCGCATTGAACGGACAGGCCCAGGCACAAAAACCGCACCCGATGCAGGTATTGGGATCGACCACCACGACACCGTCATCGGCGCGCTTGGTGATGGCGTTGACCGGACAGGCGTTGCGGCACGGCGCGTCGCCGCAGTGCATGCAGGCCATGGAGACGTTCATCGCCTTGACGTTCGGATAGGTGCCGCTTTCGATCTTCACCACTTCGCGCCAGCGTGGGCCGATCTCGACCTCGTTCCAGGTCTTGCAGGCGATCTCACAGGCGTGGCATTTGACGCAGCGCTTATGGTCGAAATAGAAGCCGTGTTGCATCGTCCGTCTCCCCCTAACCGGCCTTGCGAATGCGCACTTTGCATTCGTTGTAGCAATTGGCGCCGGTGACCGGATTGGTATGGGTATCCATCAGGTTGTTGGAATGGGCACCCTTGCCCTTGGCCGTCGACCCCATGGCCCAATGACCGAACCCGTGCCCATGGCGGATGGAAATGCATCCCGGCACCAGGCCCTCGACCACTTTGGCACGGATGGTGATGTTGTCCTTTGGGCTCTCGACCACGCACATCTCGCCGTCGACGATGCCGTACTTGGCGGCGTCCAGGCTGTTCACCTCGACCCAGTTCTCGCCGCAGATCTCCATTAGATAAGGATTGTTCTGGGTGACGATATTGCAGTGCATGGAGAATTTCGAGTGCGTCACCTGTAGTGGGTAATCATCGTCGGGAATGACCGAGCGCCCGACGAATTCCGGATACGGGTTGAGACCGGCGTTCTCGTAGTCCTTGGAATAGATCTCGATCTTGCCGGAAGGCGTCGGCAGGCCGTCCGGGACACGGTTGTATCGCACTTCACCGGCCCAGAATCCTTTCTGCTTCAGCTCGTCCAGGCTCATGGGCACGTCCTTCATGGCGATCTCGCCCCAGTCCTCCCACTTCTCGTAGGGGAAGTATTGACCCCAGCCCATCTTCTCGGCGATGCCCTTGACGATCTCATAGGCCGGCTTGGCCTCGCCCACGGGCTCCACCACCGGTTGACACAACACCACTTCCGGTCCCAGCCACATGCCCTGGCGGATTTCCGCCTGTTCATGGAACGAGGTTTCCGGCAACACGATGTCGCACTCGAGTGACGTCTCACTCATGTACAACTCCAGCGAAACCGCCAGTTCCAGGTTCTTGAACATCTCCTGGACCCGCTCGCGATTGGGATCGCTCATCACCGGATTGGACGAGTGCACGAACCAGGCCTTGACCGGATAGGGATCGCCGTTGATGACCGCATCGGGCAATTTCGAGTTCGGCAGGTCCGGCGCCAGCGGATAGCCCATGGCGATGTGCAGCGGATCCTTCTCGGGTTGCTTGATGGCGTCGGCCGGAATTTCCACCGGCGCGCCCAAGGGCGCCCAGTCCTTGAGGTTGATGTTGCCGGGCTTGTCGACCTCGCCGCAGATGGCGTCCAGGATATAGCAGGCACGGCCGGCATCGTGGCCGTTGGTATAATAGCCGGAGCCCTTGAAGATCGCCGACATGGCCGGCTTGGTGGTGGCGAATTCGCGCGCCAGACGGCGAATGCGCTCGGCATCGATGCCGCAAATCGCCTCCGCCCACTCTGGCGTGTAACCCTTTTCGTTCAGATGATCACGAAATCCGTTGAAGCCCTCGCAATAGGCGTTGACGAAGGCTTCGTCGTAGAGCTTCTCGTCGATGATCACCTTGCACATGGCGAGTGCCATGGCACCGTCGGTACCGGGCTGGATGGGCACCCACTCGTCGGCCTTTTGTGCGGTCTCGGTGAAATTCGGATCGACCACCACCAACCGGCAACCCTTGGCCTTTGCGTCCATCAACGCCCGGCTTTCCCACAGGCCCTGGTTGGCGCCTAGGTTATTCATGCCCCACAGCATGACGTACTTGGAATTGGCGAAATCGTGCATGGGGAAGACATGGCCGAACAGGTTGAGGCAGGCCGCGCGACGGTCCTGCTCGCAGCCCGATGTATGGGCGTACATGTTGGGCGAACCGTAGAGGTCTTTCAGGAGATGATGGTAGAAGACGGTGTTCGGATCGTGGTGACAGGTGAGTGCCACCGATTCCGGTCCCCACTTCTCGGCGATCTCTTTCAATTTATCGGCAATGAAGGTGAAGGCCTCGTCCCAGGAAATTCGCTTGAACTGACCTGGCTCGCCCTTCGGGTTGGTACGCAGCATCGGATACTTGAGCCGGTCCGGATCCTGGCTCACGTACCAACTGGCCATGCCCTTGGCACAACGCGAGCCAATGTTGTTGGGGGCTTCGGGATTGCCTTTCTGATAAACGATCCGCCCATCGCGGACGAACACCTCCGTCGGGCATTGCCACGGGCAGGTATAGCAGAAACTCTTGATGACCTTGGCGCCCTTGATCCCCGCCAGGCGCTCGCCAAGATTGGTGTCGACGACGTTCATGATCGGTGTCCTCCCTGTCGGCCGAAACGCGGGCAATCCCACGGCGGGCCGGTTGGCGGCCGGTTCGCCAGCCATTGACAATAGGTTACAGCCGGGCCGAATACCACGCAACCAAGCCCACCCCCGCCATGCGAACCGGGAATGGCGGCTGCCGTATCGCGCATGACAGGCGCAACGCGCTGATCCTATCTATACGTGTTTTTGCGATTCACCACTCTACAGGTGCACTAAAGTTCGAATGATGTAATAATGCCGCAAATCCACCGAATTTGGGGAAGGGGCCGCGTACAACGCGCGATAACGCTTTAGGGGTATTGTTATCATGGCCAAAGACATCAATCCGCCGACAGACGGCAACCAACCACCGGACCCGGACGACGCACGCGCCGATTTCTGGGAAGCGACATTCTTCAATCCGGACGGCACGGAAATCGCCACCCAGGAGGCCGATCCGAAACCGGCGCCAGTGGCGGAACCGCCACAAAACCCGGTTGCCGCCCGCCCGGCATCCCGCGGCATCGGCGACGACAAGGTTCTGCAAGAACGCATCGACCGCGAAGCCCTGGAAACCATCGAAACCCATGCGGAGGATCTGGGTGAGGCGCTGCACGCCAAATTCATGCACCTTTTGAATGAGCGCATGGAAAAGACAGGTGGGCACCTGACTCCCGAGGATGTCGAGGAGATGGGCGAGGAGTTCCGCGAGAACCTCGCGGATATCAAAACCGCGTTTCTCAACGCCGTCGAATCCTACACCCTGGCGCGGGAGCGAACCCGGGTCGAAAAAGCCCGTAATCATCTGTTCACGCGCCTCATGGTGCGCAAATTCGAACACCGTCTGCGCGACGAGAGAACGCTGCGGGACAATCCGGAGTTCCTATCGCGGCGCATGCTGCCAGGCTTTTCCACCATGCTGTCGATGATGTTCGGAAAACCGAAACTGGCCAGCTACGAGAAACGCATCAAAGCCGTTGCCGAACGCCTGAAAAACGAGAACGGCGGCCATCTCGACTGGGATGAACTGTACCGATCGCCGGAGATCAAGAAACTGACGCTGCGCGCCGAGATCGAGATTGCCCAGAATTTCCGCAATGTCGACAAGCGCTTCCAATGGATGGTGGCGATGATCAATTCCAACCTGATCCCCGCCAACGATCATTGGATGGGCGTGGAGTGGTCATTCAACGAAGACGCGGCGCAGAAGTTGCTTTCCTCGCTGTTCTCTGATTTGCGCGCAGCCCTGAAAAACCCCAATGCCCGGGAACGCTTCGGTCAATCCCTAGGCGACGAAACACTCGAGGTCCTCGACACCGTCGCCACGCGCTTCCACTGAACGGCGGTCGCCCGCCCAGTCAGTTTTTGGAGACACGCGGCAAGCGCGATGCGATCAGCCGATAGATTCCGCCGCCGAGCACCGCACCGCAAATCGGTGCCAGGATATAGACCGTGAAGAACCCGTTGCGCGGTCCCGGAATGGCGATATCCCCCCAGCCCAGGAAATAGGCGACCAGCCGCGGCCCGAAATCCCGCGCCGGGTTAAGGGCCGCCTGGGTCAGCGGCGCCACCACGGATATGATCGCCGCCACGCCGAGCCCGATGACCACCGCCCCCATCGCCGAGGGCGGCCGGGCGGCATTGCGCTCGTGCGTGACCGTGCAAACGATGAACGCCAACATGGCGGTACCGATCAGTTCGGCGATGAATGCGGATGTCGGCGTGATCACCCGCCAGGCGTCCTCGGCGGTGCCGTAGACCGCCGGATTGGGGAAATACTCGCCGAACATCATGGCGCTCAGTTCACTGCCGGGCCCGCCGCGCAATAGACCCTTGGCGCGCTCGAACTCAATGATGGCTTCCGAGAACATGGCGTAGAGCACGACCGTCGCCGTCGCCGCCCCGGCCACCTGCGCCACCCAATAGGGGATGACCCGCTTCAGCGGAAACCTGTCATAGACCGCGGCCATGACCGTGATCGCCGGGTTGATATGCGCCCCGGACAGGCTGGCCGACGTATAAATGCCGAGGCTGACGCCCACCGCCCAGACCACAGCCACCTGCCACAGCCCCGCTTGGGCGCCGGTGGCGACGGCCGCCTGGACCGAGCCGACACCGAAGAACACCAGGACGAAGGTACCGAAATATTCGCCGATCATGGCGGTCATCAGCGTCGTCGGCTGGCCGTCGTCGGACGCCGCCTTGGCCGGTTTCTCTCGCTTCTCGTCGCTCACCTTATTCGCCCCCCTTCAATCCTGCGGGCACGTTGCGTGACGCCCTGAAATTGACCCCGTCCACCTGCGCGCCATCGAAACGCGCCGACGTCATGTCGGTTTGGGTCAGGTCCGTGCGGTCCAGCTTGGCGCCGCTGAAATCGGCGCCGCGCAGGTTGGCACCGGCGAACTGCGCCAATGTCAGGTTGGCGCCTTGGAAACCGGCACCATTGAAATCCGCGCCGTAGCCCTTGGCCCAACTCAGATCGGCCTTGGCGAATTCCGCCCGCGCCGCGCGGCACCAGGTGAGATCGGCAAACCCCATCTTGGCGCCGCCGAGGCGCGCGCCATCGAGGATGGTTTCCATCATCTCCGCGTTGACCAGATTGGCACCGGAAAGATCGGCATCGGTGAAGTCCGCGCCGCGCATGCGCGCGCCTGTCGGTCCCGGATGGGCGAGGCCGCGCCCGCCCAGGTCGGCACCCTTGAAACTGGCGCCGCGCAGATCGGCTTGACGCAGGTCGCCATCGGCCATGAAGGCGTTGGTGAAATCGCCGCCCCGGGCACGCGCCTTGACCATGGAAATGCCCGGCAGGAAGGCTCCCATCGCCTTGACGCCGTCCATGCGCGCCGAATCCAGATCGGCCAGGGCCAGATTGGCGCCCTGCAGGTCGGCGCCGCCCAACTGGGCGCGGGTGAGATCGGCATTGCCCAGGTTGGCACCGCGGAAATTCGCGCCCGCCGCCTTGATGTCGCGCAGGTAGGCCTCGCGCAAATCCGTGCCGCTCAGGTTGGCGCCGCGTAGATCGGCACCTGTCAGGTTGATGCCGCGCAGGTCCTTGCCCGACAGATCGGCGCCGGAGAAATTGCCGCCCTTGTACTCGCCGCCGGCGACGGGCGCGACGTCCTCGGCCACCGCGGGCACCGCCGCGAAAAACAACAAAGCGAACAGGAAATGCCGGACCGCCATCGTCATTCCACCTTGTTCCGAGGCAGGAACGAGACCGTCTTCAACTCGTCCGGTGCCGGCCCGATGCGCCGGATATCGGCCCAGGCGCCCTTGTAGTAGGGAATCGTCGTCGCCGGATCGACATGGTCGGAAATCAGGTCGCCGGCCGCGCCGCGCGGTTGGCCGAACAGCATGAAGGCATGATTGGGTTTCACCGCATCGGTGATATAGGCCATGGCGCGCACGCGCCCGACGTCGTTCTCCACCTCCAAAAGGTCGCCCGACGAAATGCCCAGCTCCTGGGCGTCGGCGGCATTCAATTCCAGGCACGGGATCGGATAACGCTCGCGGTAAAACGGGATGTGCTGGTGGTGGTAACTGGTTTGCCAGATGTGATTGACCCGCCCGTTGTTGATCCAGAACCGGTAGCGCTGGCGCTGGCGCTCGATGGTGGCGGCGTATCCGGGCCAGGGCCGGTGCGCCGGGATGAAACGTGCTTTTCCAGAGGGCGTGCCGAACTTGCCGTTCTCGAACAGCCGGGGCGTGCCCACCGGCACCTTGTTGACCAGCCGCACCGGTGTCTGGATGCCATTGTTGCCGAGCTTGCGCAGCAGATCGTAGGTAATGCCGGCGTAGCCTTCCATCGGGTCGGAGCCGTCGCCCTTGAAACTGTAGCGAGCATGAATGAAGACATCCTCATCCGTCTTCCAGCGGTAGTCGCGGAAACGGTTGGCCATCAGGGGGTTGTTGTCTTCCTCATAGAGCTGGCGCAGGCGCTCGGCGAACAGCGCCATGATCTTCCAATCCGGCCTCGCGTCCCCCGGCGGGTCCACGAATCGTTCGTAGAGCCTGAGGCGCCGCTCGCCGTTGATCGACGTCAGATTCATCTCTCCCCAACCGGCGGCGGGCAGTACCACATGGGCATGGCGCGCCGACGCGGTCATGTAGAGATCCTGCGCCAGGATGAACATGCCGCCTTCCTTCAAGGCTTCGACCACCGCGACGACGCGTTCTCCCACCGGCTTGCCTTTGGTCTCCTCGAGCACGTTGCGCACGCTGGCGCCGCGCTCGATCAGGGAATTCTCCATGGCCTCGGCACGGAGCGTGGTCAGCACCGGGTTGCAGCCGCCGATCCAGAATACCTTGGCCTCGCCCCGGCGCACCGCCTCGTCGACGTTGAGCGCCGGCCGCCCGCCCGGATAGGGCGGACGCACGTAAGCTTCCTGGTGCCCCCCCAGGCGCGAGCAGCCGGTGCCGGGCTTGCCGACGTTACCGGTCATCAGCGCCAGGTCGACGATGGATGCGATGTTCTCGTAGTTCTTGAGACCCCAGATCAGGCCCTTTTCGTAATGAAACAGCGTGCGTCGGCGCGCACCGCCTTTTTTCGGCTCGGCGATCCATTCCGCCGCCTTGTGCAAATCGGTCTCGGCAACGCCGCAATGGGCGGCAGCCTCGGCGATGTACTCGTCCAACGGCCGGTCGACACCCAGCGACGAACGCTGGTAGGCCTCGAATGTCTGCCATTCGGTGCGCTGGCGCATGAAGGCGATATCGTGCCAGCGGCGCGCCAGAACGATGCGGGCGATGGCATTCAGGAGCACGATATCGGTGCCGGGCTCGATCTGCAGGTGCAGGACGTTTTCCGCCCCGGCCGCGGCCTCGGCGGCAACCACCGACATGGTGCGCCTGGGGTCGACAATGATCATCCGCCCCGATGCCGTCGGCTCGCCGGTGAAGGTCTTCTCCTTCAGCGTCTGCGATTCGCCGTTCAGGTTGAGGACCATGTGGTTGAGGAAGTAGTTGGTCTGCGTCTCATACGGATTGGCGCCGACGATCATGATGGTGTCGGCCAACTGCGCATCCACGTATGCGTTGGTCAGCGGCGCCAAACCGGCATCGCCGGCGGCATGAACCTCACTGTTGTAGGCGGGCCGGTTGTGGATCGAGGCCCGGCGCGTGCCGATGCCGGAAAAGAAGAACCGGCCGACCGCCCAGTTGTTTTCGAAACCGCCGCCGCCGCCGCCATGATCGAAGAACTTCATGCCGACCGCGTCGGCGCCCCAGCGATCGATCACCGCCTTGATGACGCGGGCTCCCAGATCGACGGCCTCGTCCCAAGCCGCATCGGCATGGCCGCCAGCACCCAGGAGCTGCGGCTTCATCAGCCGCACCTTGGTCTCCCGGTCGGGTGCATAGAGGGTCTGCGCCAGGCCGCCGCCGCGCACCGATTCCAGCCCGCCGTTCACCTGGCAGTCCTGGTCCGGGATGATCGCGACGCTGTGGCGCGAGCCGTCCTTGTCGGTAACGACGGTATGCATGTTGGTCGAGATCCAGACCCCATCGGCGGGCTGCTGCTCGCGAAAATCGACGCCCAGCGCATTACCCTCGGGCTCGGGCGTGCCGTTTTTGCCTTCCGGCCATTTGAACACCCGGTAGCCGCACCCGACGATGCAGAACTGACAGACCGTCCGGAATGTCTTGGCGTTTGTCGGCGGCAGTGGCACGCGGGTCATCGGCAGCGAATCAAAGAATATTGGTGTGACGGCCGTAAATCAGGCCGTCGATGCCGATGGCGCGCACCATGCCGTCGCGGACCTCGAGCCGCATCTGCGGCAGCGACTGGCTGGCCTGGCCGATGATCAGCCGGCCGGCCTTGGCCGGGTCGAAGCTGCTCCAGTGGCAGGGACAGACAAGCATCTTGCGTTCCGCCAGATAGTTCAGCGGGCAACCCTTGTGCGTGCAAAGCATGGAAAAGGCGACGATATCGCCGTCCGGGCCAATTCCGCCTTCGGCCGGCGCGCCCATGCGCAGGAGCACCGCCGGAGAATTCTCGTCCGGGTAATCGAAGGATATCTCGGCGCCCGGCCCGATCGAGTCCAGCGGCGCAATATCCAGTGAGGGATAGTTGGGCTGGGCATCGACCGCCGCCGCGTCGGCATTTTTCGGTCCGGCGGCAGGTGCCAACCCCGATGCCACCGCCAATCCGGCCACGCTGCCCTGCAGGAAACGCCGTCTGTTCACATCCGCCATGTCCACCCCCTGTCAACTCGCCCGGATTATCGTTTCGGGTTGATTGTCTTGCTGCCGGCGCGCCTGTCAAGAAGCCGGCATGGATCCGACGGCAAGTTAAAGGTCGACTGTTACAGAAAAGCCGCTGCCCTTGCCGTTCATGTCGAAATGACCGTCGGTCACCGCATAGGTCCATTTGGCGGTCTTTTTCAGTCCGCCCAAGGGATACATATGAACACCGATGACCCCGCACGCCGGGTCTGCCGCACGGTAGCGCGCCAGGTCGGTAATCTGCTGGTCGGGTGTCGAGACGGTCATCAGCTTGGTGACGTTGCGCGCCTGGCGCTTGAGGAAATTCATCGACTGCCCGACGCCGCAGGCCTTGGCATAGTTGAGCAGCGTCTTGATCGTCGCCAAGCCGGGCACGCCGATGCGGATCGGGATGCGGTTGCCTTCCGCCTGGATGGCCTTGTCCCAGGCGATGATGGGCTCGGCTTCGAAACAGAATTGGGTGACGATGTAGAGCTCGGCGCCGGAGCGCTCGGCAAAATCGTTCTTCCATTTGAGGGCGCGCGCGATCTCGGCGTCGGATATGTCGGGACTGCCTTCCGGGTGACCGGCGACGCCAACCTTGCGGATGGCAAACTTGTCCAGGAGACCGGTTTCCATGATCTGCATGGAATCGGCAAACTCGCCCACCGGCCGGTCGACGGCGCCGCCGATGATCAGCACCTCATCGATATCGGCCTGGTCCTTGAGTTTGGACAGGTTGTCTTCCAAGAACGCCTTGTTGGGCACCGAGCGCGCGGCGATATGCGGCACCGGGCGCATGCCTTCGGCCTTCAGGCGCTTGGCGACGCTGATGGTATCGGCGAAATCGGTGCCGGGCAGGAACGTCACATAGACGGTCGTGCCGGGCCGCAGAACTTCGGCGAAATTTTCGATCTTGGCAGCCGAAAACGGTGTCGTCTCAGCGGTGAAGTCGCCAAGAAAGGCGCGAATATCTTCGCGCACGGCATCATCGGCCAAGGTGGTTGCAGTCATCGGCATTTCAAGCCCCCCGTATTCGGCAATTCGATCGGTTGCGATACTAGCACAACAGTCATTCCGTAAAACGCGTTCGGGTATGCGCGGGGCGGATATCTGACCCCCTTCCGGGCATGGCCGCGGATGCGCAAACCCTCACAAAAGCTGGCGAATCTCCTTGTGCCGGCCATGTATGTAGATTTTCACCGCCAGTTCGGCTTCGTCAGGGTCGCCGCGTTTTATCGCGTCGACGACACCACGGGTCATTTCGGCATGTGCGCGGGCGATCTCGTGCCAATCGCCCAGTTTTTCCGAAATCAGGAACCAGAGCCGCAGGTGCAGATTGAAGATGCGGGGAATGACCTCGCCCAGATAGATGTTTCTGGCCGCCGCCGACAGCACCAGATAGAAGCGCCGGTCGTTATCGACGAAACCGTCGATGTCGTCGTCGTCGATGGCGGCGGCGAGGCTGCGGTGCATGGCGGCCAGTTCCTGCACCTCTTCGGTGCTGGCGCGGAGTGCCGCCAGCCGTGCTGCCTGTCCGTCGATCATGGCGCGGAACTCGTAGATATGCTGGGCGCTTTCGACGTTGATGTCGGTGACGAACATGCCGCGGTTCGGCCGGTGCACCACCAACCCCTCGGCGGAAAGCCGCTGCAGGGCCTCGCGGATCGGCGTGCGGCCGATGCCGAGCGCCTGTACCAAAACCTTGTCGGCGAGGGTCGTGCCGGGCGCCAGTTCCAGCCGCGTGATCTTGCGCACCAGCATCTGGTATGCCTTCTCGGTGAGCGAGCGTGTCTCTTCGCCCCGACTCTCCGCGACCATGGCCGTGCCGATCACGGCTGTTCTCCGCTCATCACATCGGCGAAAGCGCGGGCGAGAGCGTCCTGATCCAGACCGTCACCGATGAACACCATGTGATATTTGTCGCGCGGCCCGGCCGGACTGATGTCGAGCTGGCCCATGGTGAACTGCACTAGCACCGGTGCGCCGTCCAATTGGGTGAAACCCTTGGCACGCCATAGCCGTTCCGGCTGGGCCTGGAAAAACGCCTCGATCGCATCGCGCCGGCCGCCTGCCGAGGCGTCGAGCACGAAGGATTGCGCCGGGGCATGGCGATGGTCGTCATGGTCATGGTCGTGGCTGTGATCGTGATCGTGGTCATGATGCTCGTGGCCACCGTGCGGCTTGCCCAGCGCCTCGGCCATGACCCGGCTTTCCGGCCCGAACAGCAATGCGCCGGTATCCACGTCGCATTGTTCGGCGAAGATAATGGCCGCGTCGGGGTTGAGGCCCAACACTTCGCGGCGCAGACCTTCCAGCGTATCGGCGTCGGCCAAATCGGTCTTGTTGAGGATGACCGTATCGGCGTTCTTCACCTGGGCTTCGTAGAACGGCCCCAGCATTTCGCGGATTTTCATGAACTTGGGCGAATCGACCACGGTCACCATGGGGCCCATGTCATAGAGCTCGGAGAGCGACGGGTCGGAAAAGGTCTCCACCATCTCTTCCGGTTCGGCGACGCCGGTGGCTTCGATCACAACCAGGTCGGCCGCCGACTTCCGCCGCAGTTCCTCGACCGCCTGCAGGAGGGAGCCCTTCAAGGTGCAGCAAAGACACCCCGAGGTCAGTTCCACCATGTCGATGTTTTGGCCTTCTTCACGGCCATCGAGAATGGCGCCGTCGATGCCGACGTCGCCGAATTCGTTGACGATGACCGCCATCTTGCGGCCCCGCGAATCGCTCTGCAACAGGCGCCTCGCCAGCGTCGTCTTGCCGGAGCCGAGAAACCCGAAAAGCAGATTGACCCGCATATCAGTCGCCTCCCGCGGCCGCCCTCCGGCCCCCGGACCGGCGGCGCTTCGCCGGTGCCGGTTGGTCGTCGGCGGCGGTACCGCTCTTCAGGAAGCTCATGCCTTCGACAAAGAGGTCCTGGAAATCCGGATGGGTCGCCAGCCCCACATGTTCGATGGAGCGCGCCAACACCGAAGCGCGCTCGCGTTCGGGCTCCGACAGGAGCGCGATCTGCGCCCCCATCAGCGCGGCGTTGCCGGCATAGGTAATCTTTTCCGTCGGCAGGTTCGGCACCAGACGGATTTTTACCGCGCTTTCGACATTGATGTAGTTGCCGAAACCGCCGCACATCATCAGTTCCTCGAGCTCCGCGTCGGAAACCCCCATGACCTTCTGCAGCATGGCGATACCGGAGAAGATCGCGCTCTTGGCCAACTGGATCTGACGCACGTCGCTTTGGGTGATGGTTATGGCCTCGTCCTTGCCGGACTTCTCGCGCTCGACCAGCGAAAACTCGATGCCGTCCGCGGTATCGGCGAAACGCCGTTGCAACGCTTCGGGAAGCGCCTCGCGCCCCTTGCGCAGAAAACGCCCGGACGTCTCCATGATTCCGCTTTGCACCATTTTGGCGCAGGCGTCGATCAGCCCGGAACCGCAGATGCCGATGGCCGGCGCATCGCCGATGATCGAGCAACTGACGTCGTCGCCGATCTCGACCTTTTCGATGGCGCCGACGGCGCCGCGCATGCCGTGGCGGACCTGGGCGCCCTCAAGCGCCGGCCCGGCCGGCGCCGAACACGCCATCAGCCGGCCCTTGCGGCCCATCACAACTTCGCCGTTGGTGCCGATATCGACAAGGGCACGCATCTCCTCGCTCTCATAGATGCGGGTCGCCAGCACGCAGGCCATGGTATCGGCACCGACGAAACCGGCGACAATCGGCAGCAGGCAGACTTGCGCATTGGGTGCCGCCTTCAGCGGCAATTCAGACGAGGTGACGACGATCGCCTCATTCACCGTCGGCGCGTAAGGTGCGAGTCCGACGTAGCTGACGTCGATCCCGAGCAGCACGTGATGCATGCAGGTATTGCCGACGACAACCATCTTGTAGATATGGTCGGGTGAAATTCCAGTTTCCGTGCAGGCTTCCTTGATGAAATCGTTCAACGCATTGAGCGCGCGGGCACGGAGCGTGGCGAGTTTCTTTTCGTCGAACTGGGCGTAGGCGATGCGCGACATCAGATCGCCGCCATAGACGGCCTGCGGATTGACGCCGCCGACGTTTGCCAGGCATTCGCCGCTGGTCAGGTCGATGAGGCTGCCGACGATCGACGTGGTGCCGATATCGAAGGCCATGCCGTAAAGGTGTTCAGTGCTGTCGCCGGCCTCCAGGTCGATGACCCGGCCGTTGAAGGTGGTTGCCGTTAAGGTACCGCCTTTGTCACGCAGCGCGCGCGGAATCTTGCGCATGACGTCCAGCGTCAAACCATGATCGATGGTATCCGGCAAAGTCGCGAGGATTTCCTCCCAGTCAGCTGTCTGGTTGTGCTCGCTGGCCGGCGCTTTGGCGTTCAACAAATGCTTTTCGACACCCGACGCGATCTCAAACCCGGGGGCATCGGTGGCCGAGGCACCGGCACCGAGGATCTGGTGCCCCGATTCCGAGCGCGGCGGCAAGGCCATGGCCTCGCTGTCGGCGATGACCTTGGTTTGGCAGGCCAGGCGGAAGTTCTCCCGCACCTGATCGTGGCCGAGTTGGACCGTGTCCTGAATGCTGGGCGGCGGCATCTCGCCGGACACGATCTTGATACGGCAAGACCGGCAGCGGCCGCGCGCGCCGCAGGTCGCCTCCATGGCAATTCCGGCGGCATGCGCGGCATCCAGGTATGTCTTGCCGTCCCCGACGGTGGTGCGACGCGGTGCACTCTCACCGGACGGGTCGACGAACGTGACCGAAAAGCTTTCCGCCATGCTATACCTTTCCCAGACCCGGCCGCTTTAGGCCCAAGCGACCCGGTCGTCTTTTTTCACCAGTTCCAGCGCCTTGCGCACGGCCTGAACCGCGTCCCGGCCCCAGCCGTCGGCACCGCATTCCTCGGCCCATTCGGGCGAAGTGGGGGCGCCGCCGATGAGAATATGCACCTTGTCGCGATGACCTGCTTTTTCGAACTCGTCGATGGTGACTTTCTGATAATACACGGTCGTCGACAAAAGCGCCGAGAATCCGACCAGGTCGGCCTTTTCCGCCATCGCCGTCTCGATGAATTTATCGGGATGCACGTCGGTGCCGAGATTGATAACATTGAAGCCCGCATTCTCCAGCATGATGGTGACGATCGATTGCCCGATATCATGCATATCGCCGAGCACGGTACCCATGACGAAGGTGCCGATCGGCTTTTCCGCCTGGGCGGCGAGAAGCGGACGGATAAGCGCCAGGCCGGCCTTCATGGCGCGCGCCGTGATCAGCATTTCCGGGATAAAGATCACCTGAGCGCTAAATCGGTCGGCCTGCAAATCGAACCCAGGAAATAGGCCGTCGTCGAGAATGACGCGCGGGTCGATGCCGGCTTCAATGGCCTGCTGGACACGTGAATCCGCGTAACCGTGGTCGCCGTTTTCGACGGCTTCCCAAAGCGTCTGCCATTCCCATCCTTCGGGCGCGCGCGCCTCCCAGCCTTCGGGAATTACCAATACCGGATCTTCCATTTTTCAGATCTCCCTTTCGCCATGCCGCTCAATCGAGCGGGTATTTTCCATAGATGCCGAACTCGCGCTGTGCCTCGAGCATGGCGAAGATATTCTGGATCGGCACGTCGGCCAGGATGTAGTGCGACGGCGAGAAAATATAGCCGCCGCCGACGGCCAGGTTTTTCATCACCTCGCAGACGCCCTGGCGCACTTCCTCCACTTGGCCGCGCGGCAACAAGCGCTGCACGTCGAAGCCGCCGATCAGGGCGAGGTCATTGCCGTAGGTCTTCTTGATCTCAACCTGTTCCTTGTTGCCGCCGGTCGGCTGCAACAGCCCGGAGAGGTCGACACCGAGGTCGACCATATCGGGAATGATCGGTGAATAATCGCCGCAGGAATGCAGCTTGATCAGGATGTCCGGGTTTTCCTTCTTGAATTCCTTGAACATATGCGCGAAGCGCGGCTTGGCCAGTTCGCGCCACTGCGCCGGCGAGATCATCATCGATTGCTGAGCGCCGACGTCGTCGCCGACGCGGATCATGTCGATGCCGCGCGCGATGGCGTTCCTGCCGAGCGCCGTGTAGTACTCGGTCAATCCGTCGAGCACGCCTTCGATCAGTTTGGGCTCGTCAAACATCTGCAGGAAGAAGTTCTGAGTGCCGATGATGTGCGCGTAGGCGGCCTCGATCAGGGTCGAGGACAGATCGACGACGGTGAAGTAATCGTCGCCGAAGGTCTCGACCATCTCGGAGATGGGATCGAGAAGCGCCGGATCGTTGGGGTCGGGCCAGGTATAGGCCTTCAACTGATCCATCGAGGTGATCGGGTGATGCGACGGGAAGTTTTCCGGCACCACCTTGGCCGGGCCCCAGAATTCCTGGGTCTTGGCGAATTCCGCTTCCTCTTCCGGTGTGCGGCCCTGCAGCCCGCTCTTGCCGTATCCGACCCCGAAGTGGTTGTACCAGGTCTCGCCGATCTTGATGTCGCGGTGCGAGAACTGGGCGTTGATGCCGATCTGGTACATGACGATGTCGTTGCCCAGACGGAACTCCAGTTCGGGGTTGTGCTTCATGCCGGTCGAGGCATCGTCGATGCCGTAGATACGCGCCAGCTTTGCCTTGGCTTCGTGCTTCATGCGATAGAATAGCGGCACCCGGTCGACGGGCTCTCGCCTGAGCGTGCGCAGCACCCGCTCTTTCGAAGTTAGTTCTTTCATGGTTCATCTCCTCCCATGTGCATTTCCGGGGTGAAGCCGAAGCCGGAGCACTACTTCCGGCGCTCGCGCTTCGACGTGTCGGATCCCCGGATGAATTTCAGGTATTTCATCGAGTACTCGTCCTTGCCGAGCAGTGCCTCGGCGGCGAACTTGAATTGCGTCAGGCCGGCGACGCCGTTCATCACCGGATCGATCATCATCGCGTCGCAACCGGCGATAATGGAAAGCGATACGAACACCTCGTTCAGCAGCTTGCGGTTAGGCAGGCCGAACGACACGTTGGAATGGCCGCCGAAGATATGGACTTCGGGATACATGCCGCGCAGTTCCTTAACCGCGTCCAGGTAGTGGCCGCCGAACTCCGGGCCGGCGCCGATCGGGAACACCAGCGGATCGAGGAAGCGGTCCTCCATGGCGATGGATTCCTTGTCCATCATCTCCATGCAGGTGACCAGGTTGGCGACGCGCTCCTCTGCGTTCTGCGGCATGCCGGCGTTGCCGCTGGCGTTGGCGAACAGCAGCGCATTATGCTCCCTCGCCATCGGCACCAAGTCCTGGCGTCCGTCTTCCAGGTTGAAGGAGTTGATCGCCGGGCGGCCCTTGGATTTGTCGTGGGCTTCCAGGCCGGCGTAGATGGTGGTCGAGTCGGACGAGTCGATGGCGACGATCTTGTCTGTCACCTGCTGCGCCGTCTGCACCGTCCATTTGATCCACTCGTGGCGCTCTTCGGGGTAGACCGACATCTCGTCGACGCAGAGGTCGATGATGTGCGCTCCGTGCGCCTCCTGGTTCTTGATCGCCCAGGAGATGTAGGTCATGTCCTTGTTGCGTAGCGCCTGGCCGATGTGCGGGATCATGAAGCTGTTCCGCTCGGCCGGGTCTTCCGGGATGATGTCGGTACAGTCCAGGATCCGCTTGTTGCCGTCCAGGTCGGTGTAGGCAATACCGATTTTGCCGTCTTCCTCGAGCACGCGCGGGCTGGTCGCCTTGATCTTGCGGGTGGAGTTGAAATTCTCGCCGATGACGATGAGGCTGTCTGATTTCATGTTTCGAGTATCCTGATTTTCATGCGTTTCGATTCAGGCCGACGAAATGGCGGCCTCGCGTTCATGAAGTCCTTAAAGGGCGGGTCTTCACGGGCATTGGCGTTTACGACCCTTTCATCGCTTGCAACGACATCGCGGATCAATTCACCGGCGCCAGCCCGTAGATGCCGGAACGCGACATCTTCGGCAGCATGGCGCAGCTTTCCATCAAGGTGACCGGCAGTTTCTCTGCATCGAACAGGGAAAATAGTTTCTTTTGCTGCTCGAGCGGCCAGTTCACCGCTTTCCCGCCGACCTTGTACTGATAGCCGGGCCCGAGCCGGCGCGTGACGCGCAGGCCCTCGCCGCGGGTGCGTTCCTGCAGGTCCTTGACGAAGGCCTTGGTGGCGGCTTCGATACCGAGCCAACCGGCAGTCTCCAGGAACAGCGCGTCGAGCGGTTCGAACACCCCCTTGTCCATGGCGGCGATCACCGCCTCGTCGAGGCCTTTGCCGACGGTCAGCACCACCGCAACCACGGAGCGTGCACCGTCGAGCACGTCCTCGAACGCGACGTCCTCGAACTGGGTGCCGTCGGCGAGAATCAGGCTTTGATCGTCATAGGAAGCAACGTCGATGCGCCGCGCGTGCGCAACCGGGACCATCAACTCCCGGGCGCGTTCGGCAATGTCGTCGGCCGCCTTGCGGATCACCGGCCGCACTTTCTCAAGGTTCTTATACCCGTGAATACGCAGCATCTTCACCGGATCGATACGCACCGGACCGGTCTCCACCACCCATGCGTCGCCGGCGTCGGTCGAGGCTTCGACCGGGCCGGAAGTCAGCGATTCACTTGGCATGGCGCTCAGCATTCCGTTGCCGCATAAAAAATATATTCTTTGTGTTTTCTGATCATATCTGGCCCGATCCGCTATCGTCGCTATTGTCCGAAAACAGTCCTGGCCGAATGCTAATTCAAGGCCGCGTCGCGGATCTCCGCGAACGCGCCTTCGATCTCGTCGGCAACCTGCTTGGCGACGGACTCTGCATCGCCATCGCGCTCCTCCGCCGGTGCCTTATTCCATTCTTCAAGATAGGCGTCGGTGCCTGCAAGTTCCTGGCGCATCGCTGCCTCATCAATAAGTGCTTGAAATTTATCACTTAATTGAATTTTCTTTACGCCCGACTCATCCCGCGCCTCGACCAGAGAGGGGATTTCCTGCCAGCGGAGAACTTGAACCTTTGCCACGCCATCTGCTCCCATTCGTTTCGACGCCCCCACCCCCGGGGGGTTTCAGGTGGCGACTATAGGGGTCTTATGCCCCTTTGTCCCGGTGAAATTTCGGTCCAGGCAACGCTTTCGACAACGGCCGGGTCAATTTCACTTTCGCTCATATAATATATTTTCCGCGACCGCGTATACAGGATTGTCCTCGGTGCGGCCCCACGCAGGCCAATACCGCCATGTCACAGCGGCATGGCCGGCGGGCCGGAAACCCTTGGATCGATCAATTGCCTTGATTACCATGCTCGGCAGCGACGCTCGCAAACGGCGATACTCGAACGCCGAAAAGGCGAGTGCATCAATGGGAGGACACAAATGGCCTACGTTCGCTTTCCGATCCCGGCCTTCGACCACAAGTCCCTGCGCGGGCTTTCCTGGTCGGAACCGGCCTATCTCGACGATGCCGGCGTATCGGCGAAGATTGCCGCCGCGGAACCCGGCGCCTATCCGGTGCGCGCCGATGCCGCCCTGTTCGACGCGCTTGGTGTGAGCGGCGCGCATTGCCACGCGCATCTCTGCCTGTTTCCGGCCGGCGCCCGCCTGGTCGGGCGTTCGCACTCCTGGTGGCTGCAACGCGCCACGGTGATCGATTCCCTCGACCCCGGTGCCGTGAACGTCATCGCCGACTGGCGCACGCCGCGCCCGATCAACACGCGCTTCGGGCCCGAGCAAGGTATCGAGCTTCCGGATGCGCCGGTCTACGTCGTCTCCAGCCACGCGCACGGCGGCGATTGGCTTGCCAACCGCACCTTGACCCAGGATTTCGATGGCGGTTACCGCATCCTCGCCACGGCCAAGGACGGCAGCGCCAACTTCGACGAATTCTGTCTGACCTTCAGCTGGGAGGCGTAATCATGGCCCGCATTCTGCCAAGCTCCGTCAACGCGGATTTCCTGAAAGCCTATGGCGTCGAAGGCATGGACAACTGCGCGCCGGAAACCCTGACCATCAAGGTCTGGGACCGTTACGGCACGGCACCGAAGGACAACGCCGATGCCAAGGCGGAAGGCGAGTACGTCGCCGCCGTGGTCATATGCGACGGCTGCGAAAAAAGCGTGGAGTTGCATCGTGAGCGATTGAGTGCCTGAATAAAGGGGCCGGGCCCTTCTCCCGGCCAGGGAGGCACCAACCGATGCTCAATCCGGTCAACTTGATCAGCGAGTCCTCGATCGAGGAAGCCGCCTACGAGGCCCACCGCCTGGCGGCAACGACATTACCAGCCGACGTTCAGCAGGCATTCCACGGCATGCACGAACGTGAAACCCATGAGCTGCCCAAGCAGGTCATGGCGGCCATCGTCGAGAATATGGAAGTGGCCGAGATCGACCAACGGCCGATCTGCGCCGACGTGGGCGTCTCGCGCATCTATGCGGTCTGCGGCAACGAGGCCGGCGTCGCCGGCGGCGGCATCGCCTTCGAACGCGCCGTGCGCCGCGCCACCGAACGGGTCACCCATGACCTGGCGCTGCGCTCCAACCGTTGCCACCCCTTGAACCGCACCAATCCCGGCAACAACTTGGGCGTCTTCTCGCCCAACGTCGAATACCGCTTCGAGCCCGACGCCGACTGGATCGAAATCATCGCCGTGCACAAGGGCGGCGCCTTCGGTTCCGACTTTCGCATGATGGTCGACGGCGACGGCGCCAAGGCCGTGCACAAGGGCGTTTTGGACGCCATCGCCGAGTTCGGCCGCCGCGGCCTCACCTGCCCGCCGGTACTGATCGGTGTCGGCATCGGCGGCACCAAGGACCAGGCCTTCGCCATCGCCAAGCAGGCCGCCGTGCTGCGCCCCATCGGCGACCGCCATCCCGAACCCGAGATCGCATCCCTTGAGGACGAGCTTCTGGACCTCGCCAATTCCTTAGGGCTCGGCGCCATGGGTTACGAAGGGACCGGCGGTTATGCCACCGACGTGCATGTGGAAATCGCCTATACCCATTCGGCCCTGACACCGCTCGGCATTCATCAGATCTGCCAGGCCTGCCGGCGCGGCGTGGTCCGCGTGCACAAGGACGGCACGCTGGAACGCCGCGAGCAGCCATCCTGGTTCACCCCCTATTCCCGGCGCCTCGGCGTCGAAGTGGCGTGAGGAGCGGATCATGGCGACACATCGGCTCTCCATCCCGCTCACCGAAGAGGCCGTGCGTGAGCTCCGCATCGGCGACATCGTCTACCTGGACGGCAAAATCCATACCGGGCGCGGCATCTATTACGACCACGTCCTGACCAAGGGCAACAAGCCGCCCATCGATCTTGCCACCGAGAGCAACGTACAGATTCACTGCGCCCCCGCGGCGGTGGAGGATGCCCCTGGCAAGTACCGGGTCTCCTCGGTTCAGGCGACGGCGAGTTTCCGCTATTGGAAATGGGTGCCCGACTATATCGAGCAATTCGGCATTCGCGCCGTCATCGGCAAGGCCGGCATGGACAAATGGGTCTACGAGGAATCCTTCGCCAAGAACGGCACCGTGTTCCTGACCACGGTAGGCTACGGTGTCGCAGCGCTCTACGGCCGCGCCATCAAGAACGTCGATGCGGTCTACTGGAAAGAGGAACTGGGACTGCCCGAGGCGCTCTGGATCTTCGATGTCGAGAACCTCGGCCCCTTCATCGTCGACGGCGACTGCACCGGCGCCAGCCTGGCGGCGCAGGAGATCGAGAAGATCAATCCGAACTTCGCCGCTGCCTACGAGAAGCTCCCTGATTTCACCCTGAAGCGCATCGGCGAAATCGACGACACCCTCGAACACGAGGTCATCGTCGGGCGCATGGGCTGCCCGGACCCGAAGGCCGAATAGGCCCGCCTATTCGCTCTTGTAGCTGCCGATCTCCACGTATTTTGTGGTCGGCATTCGATCCGTGAAACCGGGATCGCGCATCACCTGCCCCAGGAACGCCACGTTGGTGGACGGCCCTTCGATGACGGTCGCATCCAGCGCTTCGGCCATGCGCCGGACGGCGCCCGCCCGGTCGGTCGCTCGAACGATCAGCTTGGCGATCATCGGATCGTAATAGGGGGTGATGGCGTCACCCTCCCGCAACCCGGTATCGATGCGGAGATCGTCGGCCGGGTCGGGGAACTGCAACCGGGTCACCTGGCCGGGAGACGGCAGGAAGTTCTTTTCCGGCCTCTCAGCGTAGATGCGGCATTCCAGCGCCGCACCTTCGGCCCGGATGTCGTCCTGCCCGACAGGAGAGAGCGCCCCCGCCGCCTGCTCGATCTGCCAGGCGACGAGGTCGATACCGGTGATCATCTCCGTCGCCGGGTGCTCCACCTGAATACGGGTGTTCATCTCCAGGAAGTGGAACTCATCGCGGTCGGTGTCGAAGATGAACTCCACCGTGCCGGCGCCGGCGTAACGTTCGTGATGCACCAGCGTCAGGGCGGCCTGGCGCATCTGTTGGCGCGTTTCGTCGGGCAACCCGTGTGCGGGCGCTTCCTCGATGATCTTCTGGAAGCGGCGCTGCACGGAACAGTCGCGTTCGAACAAATGCACGCCCGTGCCGTCACCAAAACCGAACACCTGCACCTCGATGTGGCGGGCATTGGCGACGAAGCGCTCCAGATAAACGGTGCCGTCGCCGAAACTACGCTCGGCCAGGGTCTGGGTCGCCTCGACCTGCTTCAAGAGGGTTTCGCCGTTGTCGACCAGGCGCATGCCGATGCCGCCGCCGCCGGCCGCCGCCTTGACCAACAGTGGAAAGCCGACCTCCGTCGCCGCTTCCGCGATGCCGGACATGTCGCCCGGCTGGAAGCGCGGGCTGCCCGGCAACACCGGCACGCCGGACGCCATGGCGATGTCGCGCGCGCGTTCCTTGTCGCCCATGTCCTCGATGGTCTTGGCGCGCGGTCCGATCCAGGTCAGGCCGGCGTCCGTCACCGCGGCGGCGAAGCGCGGGTTCTCGGCCAGAAAACCGTATCCCGGATGTACCGAGTCGGCGCCGACCTTGTTCGCCACCTCAATGATGGTCTCGGCCATGAGGTAGCTCTTGGGCGCGGGTGGCGGGCCGATCAGGTAAGCCTCATCGGCCATTTCCGTGTGCAGGGCACCTTCGTCGGCTTCCGAGTGGACGGCGACGGTCTCGATGCCCAGCGCCCGGCAACTGCGCATGATGCGGCAGGCGATCTCGCCGCGATTGGCGATCAGTACCTTCTTGATGGTCATAGATGTTCCTCGGCTTACGGCGCGACACCCGCCTTGGCGCGGGGTCCGAGCGTGATCTTCAGGCGGCTCTCGGCGAGCGCGATGTACTCACAGAGCAAGGGCCGGGTCTCGCGCGGGTCGATGATCTCTTCCACGGCGAGTGCCTCGGCGGTACGGAACGGCGAGGAATAGGCACGCAATTCCGTTTCCAGTTCCTTCTCCCGTGCCTTCGGGTCCTCGGCGGCGGCGATCTCGCGCCGGAACGCGGCGGCGACGCCGCCCTCCACCGGAAGCGAGCCCCACTCGCCGCTCGGCCAGGCGATCTTGAGATCGATGTCGTTCTTGTTGCAGGTCGCCATGCCGGCCATGCCGTAGCACTTGCGGATGACCAGCGTCAGTGTCGGCACCTTCAACTGCCCGGCCATGTAGACGGCACGCATGCCTTCGCGCAGCGTGCCTTCCGTTTCCGCCTTCAACCCGACCATGAAGCCCGGCACATCGACGAAGAAGACCAGCGGGATATGGAAGGTGTCGCAGAGTTCCATGAAATGGATCTGCTTGCGCGCCGCGTCGGCATCCATGGCGCCGCCGTAGATCTTGGGGTTGTTGGCGACGATGCCCACCGGCCGGCCGCCCAGGCGCGCCAGCATGGTAATCACCGCTTTCCCGAACGTGGGGCGGATTTCAAAAGCCGAATCCCGGTCGACGACCATGCCGACCAGTTTCTTCATGTCGTAGGGCTGGGTGCGCTTGTCCGGCACGATGCCGAGCAGGTCGTCTTCCATGCGGTCGACGGGGTCGTCCACCGGGAGCACCGGCGGCAGCTCCCAGACGTTCTGCGGCATGAAGCTGAGAAAACGGCGAATCTGTTCAAAGGCGTCTTCCTCGGTGGCGGCGGCGTTGTGGATGGAGCCTGCCTTGTTGACCGCCACTTTCGGACCGCCAAGGTCTTCCTTGGTAATCTCCTGGCCGAGCGAGCGTTTCACCACCGGCGGGCCGGCGGCGAAGATCTGGCTCGAGCCCTCCACCATGACCGAGAAATGCGACAGGATGGCGCGTCCGGCGGGACCGCCCGCGGCCGTACCCATGACCGCGGAAACCACCGGCACTTCACCCAGGAGTTCCACGGAACGCTCGAAACCGTCGACGCCCGGAAACACCACGTAGCCGCGCCGCTTCGCCGACGTCACGGTACCGCCGGCTCCGTCGATCAGATTGACCAATGGCATCTTGTAGTGATGCGCAAGGTCCTCGATATAGCCGCCCTGGCCCCCCTTCCGGCGCATGGCACCGAAACTGGTTCCGCCGCGCACGGTGAAGTCCTCACCGCCGATCGCCACCGGCCGGCCGTTGATGCGCGCCGATCCCGCCACATAGGTGGCGGGCGTCAGCTTCTTGAGCTTCAGGTTCTCATCGTACTCACCGGTGCCGGCGATGGAGCCGACCTCGCGGAAGCTTCCCGCATCGGTCAATGCATCGATGCGCTCGCGGATGGTAAGCCTGCCGGCGCCGTGCTGGCGTTCGATATTGGCCGCGCCGCCCATTTCGGCGACATCGGCGCGGCGCTTCTCGAGCTCGGCGATCTGCTCCGGCCAGTAGCCGCCCTCGCCTTCTAGCTCTCGATCAGACACAGGACCTGGTCCTCTTCGACGGAGTCCTCCGGCTTCACCTTGATTTCGGCGAGCGTGCCGGCGACCGGCGCCTCGACCGGAATTTCCATCTTCATGGATTCCAAGATCATGATCAGATCGCCCTCGGCGACGCTGTCGCCTTCGGACATTTCGACCTTCCAGACCGAGCCGATGACCTCGGACGTGACTTCGGTTGTCGCCATTTTCAGATACTCCCTGACTATAAGATCAATAAGTTGTCGGCCAGGCGGACATACGGTGCTTGCCGATGCCGCCGGACAGTCGAAGCTGGTGGATGTCCAACTGCTGGATAAGGTAGCGGCGCGTTTCGCGCGGGTCGATCACCGCCTGCACGCCGTAGATTTCCGCCAGACCATAGGCGGAGTTGTCTTTCTCCATCTGGTCGCGGATCGCCTGTTTGGTCTCCTCTGACGCGTCCTGGCCCCAGGTAACGATCTCGGTGGCGAAATGCGGGTCCATGAAGCTGATTTCAGCGGTCGGCCAGGCGGCGACGTCATCGGAATTCCGTCCGCCGCCCATGTTCAAGTACGCTTGCCCATAGGTCTTGCGCATGATCACCGAGAGCTTCGGCACGGTGCACATCTGCAACGCGGTCATGAAGTTCATGATCTTGCCGGGCGCCTTCTGGCGCTCGCCCTCGATGCCGATGACGAAACCGGGGGTGTCGACCAACAGGATCAGTGGAATGTTGAAGCTGTCGCACATGACCGTGAAGCGCGTCGCCTTCTCGCAGCCGGCCACGTCCAGTGCGCCCGCCTTGCCCATGGGGTTGGACGCCAGGAAGCCGACGACCTTGCCGCCGAGCCGGGCCAGGCCGACGGTAATGGTGCGGCCGAAACGCGGCTTGAACTCGAAGAAGCTGTCCTTGTCGGCGATGCACTCGACGATCTTCTTCACATCGTAGCCGCGCTTGCGGCTGTCGGGCAGGATATCGAGGATGCGTTCGGGCCCGTCGTCACTGCCGGCCGGCACCGGAGCTTCGGGCGGCAATTCGTTGCAGTTGGACGGCATGTAACTGAGGAAGGTCTTGATCGTCTCGATCGCTTCCTCGTCGGTCTCGACGACCCGGTCGACGAGACCGGTCGTGCGCTCATGCAGCTTCCAGCCGCCCAGTTCCTCGGCGTCCACCTTCTGGCCGATGGCGAAAGATGCGAGGCCTGGGCTCGCCACCGCCATGATCGCGCCTTTCCTGAAGACGGAGAAATCGGAAAGGCAGGTGTACCAGGCCGAAGACCCATAGCACTGGCCGAGGACGGCCGAGGCCCATGGGCTTTCGCGGTTGCGCACGTACTGTTGCGGGTCGTGCCCCAGGTTCACGCCCATGCCCTTGGCGCCCATGTTGTCGGGCATGCGCGCACCGGACGATTCACCGAAGAACACCAGCGGGAAACCGCGTTCCGTGGCGACGCGTTTGACGTGGCCGATCTTCTTCATGTTGGTGGCGCTGGACGATGCCCCTTTGGTGGTGAAGTCGTTGGCGACGACCCCGACCCGGCGGCCGCCCACCGTGGCGAAGCCGGCGACCTTGCCGTCGGCGGGGGTCTTCTCACGATCTTCCGGGACGATGGAGGAAATGGCCAGGAGACCGGTTTCCAGCCAGGAACCCTCGTCGATGAAGGTATCGATGCGCGAACGCGCGTTCAGGAGCCCCCGCGCTTCGCGTTTCGCCAGGCGCTCCGGTCCACCCATGGCGCGGGCCTTGTCTTCGCGGGCTTTCAGGTCGGCCAGCATGTCGTCGAAATTCATGAATTCTCTTCCTCGGTTGGCAAATTTTCACCGTAAACGATACCGGCGCGCGCAAGTTTCTCGATGCTGGCGCCGTCGAGCCCCAGTTCGTCGGCCAAAACCGCCGACGTGTCGGCGCCGATGTCGCGCCCGGCCCAGCGGATGGTGCCCGGGTTCTCGGACAATTTCGGCACCACGCCGGTGACCGTCACCGGCCCCAGCACCGGATCCTCCACATCGACCAGCATGTCGCGCGCCTTGTAGTGGGGGTCTTGGAAAATGTCCTCGACCGTATAGATACGCGCCGCCGGCACCTTGGCGGCGTCGAGCGCCGCCTCCGCCTCGGTCAGGTCCAGGGTTTCGCTCCAGGCCGCCACCTCGGCATCGCAGGCGGCCTGGTTCTCGGCCCGCGCCACGGCGGTGGCAAAACGCGGGTCCTGCATCAGTTCCGGCCGCCCCATGGCTTCGGCCAAGCGCTGGAAGACGGCGTTGGACGCGGCGGCCAGCAACACGTAGCGGCCGTCCTTGGTGGGATAGATGGAGTTGGGGGCGTTTCCCGGGAGCAACGGCCCGGCGCGCTCGGCGACAATGCCGAGCTGCTGGAATACCGGCACGTGCGGCTCCATGAAACTGTAGGACCCTTCATAAAGCGATGAATCGACCACCTGGCCGCGGCCCGTCTGGCTGCGCGCGTAGATCGCCATCATTGCCCCGAAGGCGCCGTAGAGACCGGCGATGTAGTCGGCCATGGAGGTGGCGACACGCGGCGGCGGCCGGTCGGGATCGCCGGTGATTTCGCGCAAACCGCTGACCGCCTCGCACACTACGCCGTAGCCACCACGATCCGAATAGGGACCATCCTGGCCAAAACCGCTGATGCGCACCATGACCAGCCCCGGATTGGCCTTGCTCAGGCTGTCGTAGCCGAGGCCCCATTTCTCCAGCGAGCCGGCGCGGAAATTCTCGACCACGATATCGGCGCCCTCGCATAGCCGCCGCACGAGCTGGCGCCCTTCGTCGGTGCGCAGGTTGATGGAGACGATTTTCTTGCCGCGCTGCATCGACGCGCTGTAAAGCGAGCGGCCCTGGACGCGGTGGGAGAAAGAACGGATGGCGTCGCCGTCGGCCTGCTCGACCTTGATCACGTCGGCGCCGAAATCGGCCAAAAGACGCGCGCAGAACGGCCCCGCCACGGTGGAGCCCAATTCGACCACCCTGAGCCCGGCCAGGGGCCCCGAGGCTTTCTCGTCGCCGCTCATAACAGGTATTTCCGGTAGTTGTGAAACCATTCGCGCGCCGAACGGATATTCTGGCGCTTCAATTTCTCGGCCTTTTCCGCCTTCCCGGCACGCATGGCGGCAAGGATTTCCTGATGCTGGCGCATGCCCTCCTGGGCACGGCCCGGCACCAGGACCAGGCGACGGATCAACACCTGGGTACGGTCGTAAAGGCTGTCCAGAAGGTTACTCAGCACCTCGTTCTCGGCCGCCGCAATGCAGCGCCGGCGAAACAGGTGCACCGCGTCCTCATAGGCATCCAGGTCGTTTTTGGCCAACGTGCCGCCCATGCTGTCGCCGAACAATTCGATCAGGTCGTCCCAGCTTTCCGGCGGCGCTTTCTCGGTCGCGAGACGCACCATCTGCGCCTCCAGCACCTCGCGCACCTCGAACAGTTCGTCGGCCTTGGCCGGATCGAGCTTGGCCACGAGCGCGCCCCGGTTGGGGATGCGCTCGATCAGGCCGCGTTCTTCCAAGATGTTGAAGGCGTCGCGGATGCGCGAACGCGAGACGCCGAATTCCGACGCCAGATCCTGTTCACGGAGCCGAGTGCCGGGCGGCAGGTCGTGATCGACGATGCGCTGGCGGAGCGCCTCGATAACCCCCTCGCCGGCTGCCTTGGCGGCGCCGAGCCTGACGATTTTTGCCGTGGATGCGGTCGCCATGACCTGCCTCCTCCCCAATCGAGGAGGCAGGATCAATCATGGCGACAAAATTGTCAACAATCTTGTTGGCAAGATTAGAAGGGTTTGTCCCCCTGGATGGTCACCCGGCGCATGCGGCGGAAGTGGCCGGTGTAGTCGTTGACCGCGAAGTGCTGGGTGGTGCGGTTGTCCCACATGGCCACCGTGCCCGACTGCCACTTGAGCCGGCAGGTGAATTCGGGACGGATGATGTGGCCGGCGAGGTATTGGATCAACGGCTTGCTTTCTTCCTCGGTCATGTCCTTGAAGTGCAGCGTGTGGGCGACGCTGACATAAAGGCTTTTGGCGCCGGTCTCGGGATGGGTGCGAACGACCGGGTGCTCGGAGCGCATGGGCTCGGAGCCGTCGTTATAGGCTCCCTTCATTTCCGATAGGCTGCCGATACGGTTGGCGCGGCCGCCGGGATAGAGCGCTTCCGAATCGTTGACCCCGATCAGGCCGTCGATCATCGCCTTCATGCCATCCGACAGGGTCTCGTAGGCGAGCTGCGTATTGGCATAGAGCGTATCGCCGCCAGCGGGCGGCACCTCGATGCCGTAGAGCACGGTGCCCATGTCGGGCTCCGGCTTGTAGGCGGTGTCGGAATGCCAGACGCCGCCGAAATTGACCTCATCGTCCGGCGACTTGGTCAGTTCATGGGCTTCCGGCACACCGTCGACGCCGGCGAGATAGGGATAAGCGATGGGCGTGCCGAGGATGCCGGCGACCTCCACCTGGCGCTTGGCGTCCAGATTCTGGCCACGGAAATAGATCATCTTGTAGTCCAGGAAGGCGCGGTGGATTTCCTCGCGCGTCTGGTTGCCGAAATCGGCGGCCAAGTCGACGCCGCGCACCTCCGCACCCATGGAGCCGGCCAACGGCGCCAATTCAATCGTCTGATAGTCCATCGAAAATCTCTCCCCTCGATATCCGCACATGGTATCCGGATGCCCGATCCGGGGAAAAGCTAACAAAGACAATCGATAAATTCCAATATATAAAACATATCATTATTGATAACTTAAAAGCATCGGTTATTCTGGCACGGGGAGCCACCGATGATCGACTTGCGCCAAATCCGCTACTTCCTGGAGATCGCCGCCGAGGGCAACATGACCCGAGCGGCGGAACGGCTGCATATCACCCAGCCCGCCCTTTCGCGCCAGATCTCGGCGCTGGAGGACCGCTTGGGCGTGGCGCTGTTCGACCGCGTCGGGCGCGGCATTCACCTGACCGCGGCGGCGCGCAACCTGCTTCCGGACCTGCGTGACCTGATGCAGCGCGCCCGCGCCGTCACCGAGCGGGCCGAGCTTCTAGCCGGGCGCGAGCGGGTGCGGCTTTCGATCATCGCGCCGCCGCAATCGATCGAAGTGTTCCTGGCCGACGCCCTGGTGGCCTTTCTGGCACGCTACCCGGACGCAGAAATCAAGATCGTCGAGGCCGCCGCCCAGGACAACCAAGACCTGCTGGAACGCGGCGAGGGCCAGATCGCCATCGCCGCCCGCCCCATCGGGCCGCAGTTCCAGGCGCGCGACCTGGCGCTTGGATACATCCATCTGGCCATGCCGAACAAACACCCGCTCGCGTCCAAGGAGAAGATCGACGTCACCGACCTGGACAACGAACCGGTGGTGGTGATGCGGCGCGGCACCTTGGCGCGCGACATGTTCGATTCCGCCTGCCGGCTGACCCATACGCTTCCGAGCATCGCGCACGAGGCCGGCTCGCCACAGGCGCTGACGGCATTGGCCGGCGCCGGCATCGGCATTGCCATCATGCCGTTCACGGCGCGCGTCGACCGGCCGGACCTGGCGCTCGGCCGGCTCCACGCCAACGGCCGGCCACTGACGGCGGAACTGGCGGCGGTGTTGACGCCGAGCCTGTTCGTCACCCCTGCCATCGACGCGCTGATCGAGGAGGTGCAAAAGAGCATGCACGCCGCCCCCTTCCTCGAACCGCTTCCCTAGTTGCAACGCCTAACGACCCGCCTCAGAATATCCACCCGAACCGAGACCAAAAAACATGACCTCCGGAAATTCCATGCAGCCCCAGAACCTCGTCATCATCATGTCCGACCAGCACACCCGCAACGTCACCGGGTGCTACGGACACGACTTCGTCGCCACCCCGAACCTGGACGCACTGGCGGCCCGGGGCACCAAGTTCACCAGCGCCTATACGCCCTGCCCGGTCTGCGTGCCGGCGCGCGGCGCCTTCGCCACCGGCAAGTACGTGCATCAGATGGGCTACTGGGACAACGCCACGCCGTTCACCGGCGCGGACGCGAGCTGGCATAGCCTGCTGCGCGACCGCGGCCACCAGACGGTCTCCATCGGCAAGCTGCATTTCCGGTCCGACAATGACGACAACGGCTTCTCCGACGAACAGATCGCCATGCACATCATCGACGGCGAAGGCGACCTTCTCGGCCTGGTGCGCGACGAGGACATGCCGAAACGCGGCGCGTCTTGGAAGATGGCCAAGATGGCGGGGCCGGGGGAATCCATCTACACCCGCTACGACCGCGACATCACATCGCGCGCCCAGACATGGATCTACGGGGAAGCGCCCAAATTCACCGACAAGCCCTGGGTGCTGTTCGTCTCCTTCGTGGCGCCGCACTTCCCACTGACCGCGCCGTCGGAGCATTTCTACCGCTATTACAATCGCGATCTGCCGCCGCCGAAGCTCTATGACCTCCGGCACAAGCCGATCCACCCCTACGTGGATACCTACCGCGCCACCTTCGCCTACGATGAGTTCTTCGAGACGCCCGACATGCTGAAGCGCGGCCAGGCCGGGTACCTGGGTCTGGTGTCGTTCATGGACGAGCAGGTCGGCAAGGTGCTGGGGGCATTGGAGAACGCCGGCCTCGCCGCGACCACGCGCGTCGCCTACACCACCGACCACGGCGACAACCTGGGCAACCGCGGGCTATGGGGCAAATCGGTGATGTACGAGGAAGCCGCCGCCATTCCGCTGATCGTCGCCGGGCCGGACATTCCCAAGGGCAAGACCGTCGATACCCCGGCATCGATGCTGGACCTTTACCCCTTCATCATCGACGGGGCCGGCGAACGCGACGCCGAAACCATGCCCAGCGACATCCCCGGCACCAATATTCTCGATTTGATCAACGGCGGCGAGAAGGACCGGGTCGCCTTCTCCGAATACCACGCCATGGGTTCCAAGACCGGCGCCTTCATGGTGCGCAAGGGGCCTTACAAGCTGATCCACTACGCCGATTACCCGCCGCAATTCTTCAATTTGGCCGACGATCCGGAAGAGCTGAACGATCTCGGCCGGGACCCGGCGGCGAAACCGCTGATCGACGAAATGACGGCGGCGCTGATGGAAATCTGCGATCCCGCCGAGGTCGATCGACGGGCCAAGCAGGACCAGGCCGTGCACCTGGAGAAAAGCGGCGGCAAAGAGCGCGTGATCGAGCGCGGCGATCTCGGATTTTCCGTGCCGCCCGGCGTCGCGCCGATGTTCGATTGAGGAGCCAGACATGATTGAGACCACCAATACCCCCTTCGCCATGGTGCCGCTGCCGGCGGCACGCTCCACCAAACCCCGCAAGACCGGACTGACCATGATGATGGACTGGGGCCTCGCCTACCGCCGCGTCGAGGACTACCTGGAACTGCTGGAACCCTATGTCGATCTGGTAAAGATCGTCGTCGGCACGGCCCGCCTCTATCCGTCCGATTATCTGGAGCGCAAGCTCGCGTTATATAAAGAGAACAACGTGGTGCCGTTCCTGGGCGGACAGTTCTCCGAATATGTCTATGCGACGCAGGGCTGGGACGGCATGACGCCGTTCTTCCAAGAGGCCAAGCGGCTCGGCTTCGATGCGCTTGAGGTTTCCGACAACTGCGTACCCCTGAACGACCAGGAACGCATGCGCATGATCCGCATGGCCATCGACTGCGGCCTGGAAGTGCACGGTGAGGTCGGCTCCAAGGTGGAGATGCAATCCGCCGCCGAATTGATCTCCCAGGCAAAGGTGTGCCAGGAAGCGGGTTGCGAAATCGTCCTGGTCGAGGGCGCCGAGTTGATCGCCGACGGCAAACCCAACGTCGAGATGCTGCGCCAGCTCAGGAGCGAGCTCGACCTGGAGAAGACCCTGTTCGAATTGACCGGCCCCTGGATCAAGGGCGTCACGCAATCGAGCGTGCACCAGCTGAAGCGCTTCCTGCTGGACGAGTTCGGCCCCGACATCAACATGGCCAACGTCATGCCGGACGACGTCCTGGAGACCGAAGCGTCGCGCGTCGGGCTCAGCGTCGTAGGGCCGACGCCGGGCTAGAGGATGTCGAGAACGCCGCGGAGGTCTTGCCCCTGCCAATCCGCGCCCAGGGCCGGATCGAGCACCAGATCGCCTGTCCGGTTGGACCAATAGCAGCGAATGCCGAAGGCCTTGGTGCCGAGCACGTCGTTGGGGCTGCCGGCGACATGCAGGGTTTCGGCGGGGGCGATACCGAGCTTTTGCCCGGGCAGTTGGTAGACCTTTGGATGCGGCTTATAGACGCCGGCCAGTTCAGCCGACAATACGTGGTCGAGCGCATCGCCGAATTGCCGTGCGACGGCTTCCAGCATGTCCTGGTCGCCATTGGACAGGATGGCCGTGGTATAGCCCCGGCGCTTGACCTCGGCCACGACCTCGACCGCTTCCGGCCAGGCCCGCATGTCGTCCCAGGCCATGACCAGACGTTCGCGCTCGCCAGCCGGCAGGTCCAGCCCGGCGCGGCCGAGCGTATAGTCCAGGCCCTGCCGGGTGCAGTCGCGAAACGGAAACCGGCCACGGTCCAGGGAATTACTGGCCGCGGCGCGTTCCATCTGCTTGGCGCGCCAAGTCCGCACAAGGGGATCGGCACTGGCTCCGTCAATGCCGAGCGCATCGGACAGCACCGGCACCAGGCTGCCCTGGATATCCAGGAGCGCCATGTAGACGTCGAAGGTGACCAGCTTTGTCGTCACGGCGGTCCGGTCCCCTTAATAGGGGCGGTCGCCATGGACGGTGGCGCGATGCATGGAGCGCTCGAAGCTCAAGTCGTAAGGCGTCGCGCAATGCATGGTGCAGCGGTTGTCCCAAAGCACCAGGTCGTTGGTCCGCCATTTGTGCGCAAAGACGAAGCGGTCTTCTGTGCAGTGGGCGAAAAGACGTTCCAGCATGGCGCGGCTCTCATCCTCGGGCCAGCCGTCGATCCGCGCCGTGAAACCCTCGTTGACGAACAAGGCTTTCCGGCCGGTTTCCGGATGGGTGCGGACCACCGGATGGAAGACGTCCTTCCATTCGGCCATCTTCTCTTCCGGTTGCGGCGGGCGCACGCCGGCTTCCACCATCAATTCGTAACGGTAGCGGTAGGTATGGACGCCAATGGCGCCATCGAGCTTGCGCTTGGTCTCCTCGTCGAGGGCCTCGTAGGCAGCGGTCATGTCGGCATACAGCGTGTCGCCGCCGCTTGGCGGCACGATGAACCCATAAAGCACGGAGGCCATCGGCGGCTCGTCTTCATAGGTGATATCGCTGTGCCAGTAGGCGCCGCCGTTGTTGATCGGCGAAGCGCCGCCGCGTCCGACATTGGACAGCACCAGCAGATCCGGATAGTCCGGATGCAGAATTTCCTTCACCGTATGGCGCCGCAGGGGGCCGAAACGCTCGGCGAAGGCGAGGTGCTGCTCCGGCGTCAGATGCTGATCCGAGAACACCAGCACGGGATGGCGCATCCAGGCGGCGTGAACTTCGGCAAATTGGCCGTCGTCGAGGGGTTGGGACAGATCCATCCCCTCGATCCGGGCGCTAAAGTCATGCGAAGTGTCCGCGGAAGAGATATCCAGCGGTGCCATGTTCTATTCTCCTTAGTCGGTCAGCTGCGCTGCATGCCCCAGCGATTGACGGTCTTCAGTTCGATATTGCGGAACAAAACGTTCTCAACGGTGATGCCGATGAGGATAATCATGAATAGTCCGGCGAACACGCCGGCCGTCTCGATATTCTGGCTGTTTTCGAAGATGTACCAGCCGAGACCGCCACCGCCGGACGAGGCACCGAACACCAGTTCCGCGCCGATCAGCGTGCGCCAGGCGAAGGCCCAGCCAACCTTCATGCCGGTCATGATCGATGGCAACGCCGCTGGCACCAGGATCCTGATGACGAAGCCGACGCCCTTGAGGCCGTAGTTCTCCCCGATCATGCGCAGCGTTTGCGAGACGTTCTTGAACCCGGTATGGGTGTTCAAGGCAACCGCCCACAGCACCGCGTGGATCAGCACAAAGATCAGACTCGCCGTGCCAAGGCCGAACCACAGCATCGCCAATGGCAGCATAGCGATCGACGGCAGAGGGTTGAACATGGCCGTGGCCATGGCGATGAAGTCACCGCCGAGACGCGACGACGTCCCCCACAACACGATGACGGCCGCGATCGCCATGCCGGCGGCATAACCGTAGATCAGCACCTTGATGGAGAACAATATCTTGCCGGGCAGGTCGCCGTGGAAGAGATCTTGCCACAAGCGAGCGGCCGCATCCGTGAACGGCGGGAACATCAGCGGCTGGACATCCATCAGCACAGTATAGGCCTGCCAAACGACAATCAGGCCCAACAGCACGGTCGCCTTGCGTACGCCGTTGATGTTCCAGATCTTCTCAATGAGCGAAAGCTCGCGCGCGACATCACCGGTATGAGCGTCACCAATGTTCTCGTTGACGAACTCGGGCCGAATGACCAGATCAGGTAAATGCTTATCGGTACTCATTACGACTGCATCCCCCAGCGCCGGACGGTGCGCGATTCAATGTTGGTGAAGATGATGCTCTCAACGAAGACGCCGACCAGAATCACCGTGAACAGGCCAGCGAACACCGCTGGAATCTGCAACTCCATCTGGTTCGAGAACACGAACCAGCCGAGCCCGCCGGACTGCGTGCCCGACGTATCGGCGATGGCACCGCCGAACACAAGTTCGGCTGCGATCAGCGTGCGCCAAGCATAGGCCCAGCCAACCTTAAGCCCCATCAGGATTGACGGGAAAGCTGCCGGGATCAGAAGCTTGACGACATAGCTGACGCCACGCAGGCCGTAATTGCGTCCGACCATACGTTGGGTGTCGGAAACACTCATGAAACCCGTGTGCGCGTTCAGTGCAACCGGCCAGATGACCGAATGCAGCAGCGTGAAGACGACCGACGCGCTACCGAGGCCGAACCACAGCAGTGCCAACGGCAGAAGCGCGATGGCCGGCAGCGGGTTGAGCATGGCCGTCAATGTCGAAAGCGCGTCCGAGCCGAAGCGCGTCATGATCGCCGCGGTGGTCAGCAGCGTCGCGATCACCAGCCCGATGGCATATCCGGTGACCAAGATCGAGAGCGAGTTCTTGATCATGACCAACAGGTCGTCGTAGACGAGCGAGTTGAACAGCGCCACCGCCGTGTCGGAGAACTTCGGCAGCATCAACTCGGAGACACCGGAGAGACGTGTGTACATCTCCCAGGCGACCATCAGCACCAGCAGGATCGAGAACTTGCGGACGCTGTCCATGTCGGACAGCCTCTCGAAAAACGACAGCTTGCGCGCAACGTCCGCCGTACCGGCATTGCCGATGCTGTCCGCTTCAAACTCGGAACGGACGACGATTTCGGGCGTGTTGCTCATGTTTCGGCTTCCACGATTTCGTGGACCAGCTCATCCTCGAGGATTCGATCGGCGAACAGCATGTTGTGAATCTTCTGCTGCAGCGCCGCGAACTCCGGCTGACCCACGTTGGCGTGGTTGAGGTGATGCGCGTTGAGCTCGGCCTTAACCTGGCCGGGATGCGGCGACAGCACCAGAATGCGTGAACCGACAATCAGTGCCTCCTCGATGGAGTGGGTCACGAACAGCACCGTGAAGTGGGTGTCCTCCCAAAGCTGCAACAGCTCTTCCTGCATCTGCAAACGAGTCAGGGCATCGAGCGCCGCGAAGGGCTCGTCCATCAACAGCACGTCCGGCTCCATGGCCATGCCGCGCGCGATGGCGACACGCTGCTTCATGCCGCCGGAGAGCATATGCGGGAAAGTGTTCTCGAAGCGGTCGAGCTTCACTTTCTTGATATACTCCATGGCGATGTCGTCGGCTTCCGACTGCGTCTTGCAGCGGCCGCCATTCATCAGCGCGAAAGTAATATTTTGTTTGACCGTCTTCCAGGGCAAAAGCTGATCGAACTCCTGGAACACCATGACCCGGTCCGGACCCGGCTCCTTGATGTCGACGCCCTTGAGACGCATGTTACCTTCCACCGGCTTAAGATAGCCGGCAACCCCCTTCAACAACGTCGACTTGCCGCAACCGGAGGGCCCGAGCAGGACGAAGCGGTCCGCCGGATAGACCTTGAACCCCACCCGGTAAGTGGCGGTGATCAGGTGCTCTTTGGTTTTATATTGAAGGGTGACGCCGTCGACATCCAAGATGGGGCCGACGGCGGCCGCGGCGGAGTTGTCCGCCGCAGCCTGAGAACCGTCACTCATATTTAGCTACCGTTCAAGTCGTAGTTGTTTTCCCAGTAGTATTCCTTCCAGTTTACCGGAAGATTCTTGATGGCCTTGATGGAGTGCATGAACGTGGCGAACTCCATCGTCCGCTGGGGTTGCGTGGTGTAGTCGATCTCATTGGGATCGCCGACCATGGCCTCGATGTCCTTGATGTCCAGTTTGGACCTGGTGAAGGACTTGTAGAGACCCGCGGCACGCTTGAGGTCTGCTTTGATCCATTCGTAGGCCTTGCGGAAGCTCGACGAAACGCAGCCGAAGAGTTTCGGGTTCTCTTCCTTCCATTTCTTCGTGTTGTAGAGGGCGACCGTCGAGTGCGGGCCACCCATCACGTCATAGGAGCTCAGAACCATGTGCGTCTTGCCGCTCTTCAGTTCCTGGTAGGAGAACGGCAGGGTCGCGAAATGGCTCTTCACCGCCTGACCACCGGCCAGCAGTGCCGCCACCGCGGTCGGGTGTTTCATGGAAACCGTCAGATCGTCGAGCTTGTAGGCCTCAGAGGCGCCCCACTTCTTCGCGGCCGCCATCTGCAGCACAACCGCTTGGATTGAGACCTTCACCGAAGGCGTCGAAATCTTGTGATCCTCCAAGCCGACGTAATCCTCAAGCTTTTTGATCTTCGCGTCATTGGTGATCAGTTTCAGCGGCATCGCCGAAAGCTGAGCGATCGCGCGCACCTCGATATCGGTGCCCTTGGTCTTGTCCCAGAGCTTAAGAAGCGGGCCGACACCGCCGGCGCCGAAGTCGACGTTACTCGACAGAAGCGCCTGGTTGATCGCGGCACCACCCGAGAAAGCCTGCATGGTCACCTTAATATCGCCGAGACCGGCTTCCTTGGCACAGGCCTCGACCATCTTCTGGTCGACCACGACCTGCTGCGGCAGATAAAGCAAGCCGAACTGCTGTGCAAAGCGCACTTTGTCGGCCTCTGCGTGCGCCGACGTCGCCGCGCCGACGACCATCGCCGAGGCGAACAGGCCGCCGAGCGCAACGGCGCTCAGTTTTCGTTTGTCGAAGGTCTTGATCATTTCGGAACTCCTCCCGTGGTTTGGTGCCGGGCTTTCTTGTCCCAGCAAGGCTGTTTCAAGTGTGTTGGCTAATTCATCACGATGCAAATGAAAATCCGTTTCAAGCGCCGGCGCAGCCGTCGCTCCCCTCTCCGGTACGGATCGGTCCGTGAATCCTCCCTTACTGCAGGGTCATTATCGCAACGAGAAATTTTAACGAAAGGAAAAAATATTTATGAATTACTTAAATTTTTCTAATATCCGGAAAGATAGAAATCACAACGGAGAACCATCGTGTCCATTCGCCGCCTTCGCACGCTGGTCGCCATCGCCGAACAGGGAAGCTTCGGTCACGCGGCAACGGCCGTCTCTTTGTCACAAGCCGCCGTCAGCCTGCAGATGAAATCCCTCGAGGATGAACTGCAAATGTCGTTGTTCGACCGCTCCAAGCGTCCGCCGACGCTGAATGCCAAAGGTCACGCCCTGGTCACCAGGGCGCGCGAGACGCTCGAGGCCTACGACAGGATGATGGGCACGGTATCGGAACCGGACACCCTTTCCGGTGAACTGATCATCGGTGCCATGCCCTCGACCATGACCGGCACCATGCCGCGGGTGCTGAGCGCGCTCAGGCGCATCTATCCGGACCTGCGCCTGCACGTCGTGCCCAGCCACGCCATCGAGCAGTTGCCGCAATTGGACCGGCGCGCGCTCGACGCGGCAATCGTTACCCGGCCACCGCATATTCCCCAGCACATGGAGTATCGGCCGTTCGCGGAAGAACCGCTGATCTTGCTGGCGCCGCCCGACAGCCCCACCGGCAGGCCGCAACATTTGCTCGCCCGTTATCCGTTCATTCGTTTCGACCGCAACCAGTGGGTTGGGCAGTTGGTCGACAACTGGCTCCGGGCCGAAGGCATTCGGGTCAACGACCTGATGGAGCTCGATACCATCGAATCGATTTCCAACATGGTCTACTTCAATCTCGGCGTCACCATCATCCCCAAGCCCTGCGTGCCGCCGCCCAATCCCTTGCCGCTCCGCCACATCGGCCTCGGCCCGAGCGCACCGAAGCGGGTCATCGGCCTGATGACCCGGCGCGACAATCCGAAGACGCGGCTGGTTGACGTTCTCCTCGAACAGTTGGTTAATCTGGTGACCACCGAGGGAGAAACGTCGTGAAGATTACCATTCTGGGTTCCGGCACGCCGGCGCCGTCCTTGAAGCGCGCCTGTTCGGGCTACATGGTCGAGGTCGGCGACGATCTCATCGTCATGGACCACGGTCCCGACGCGCACCGGCGGCTGTTGGAAAGCGGCAAGCGCGCCACCGACGTCACCCATGCTTTCTTCACGCATCTGCATTACGATCATTTCCTCGATTACGGCCGGCTGGTGCTGCAACGCTGGGACATGGGCGCCGGCAAGATCGGCGAACTCGACGTCTACGGACCGCCACCGCTGGCGCGCATCACCGATCAACTGTTCGGCGACGACGGCATTTACGGACCCGACCTGGCCGCACGGGTCGGGCACCGGCTCAGCCTCGATATCTACGAACTGCGCGGCGGCGCCCTGCCCCGCCAGAAGCCCAAGCCCAACGTCACCGAGGTCGCCCCCGGTTCGGTGGTCGACGGCGGCGCCTGGCGCGTCACGGTGGGCGAGGCGAGCCACGTGCAGCCTTACCTGCAATGTCATGCCTACCGGCTCGAAAGCGAGGCCGGGGCCATGTGCTACACGGGCGATTCCGGCGGCATCTCCGAGGCCGTCATTGAGACCGCCAAGGACTGCGATGTGCTGATCCACATGGCGCATTACGAATCCGGCACCGAGCCGTCGCCCGAATACAGGGCCGGTTGCGGCGGCCACATGGATGTCGCGGAAGTCGCCGCGCGCGCCGGGGTCAAGACGCTGGTGATGTCGCATGTGCTCGAACACATCGACCGGCCCGGCACCCGCGAACGGCTCATCAACGAGGCGTCGCAGGTGTTCAAGGGCGAGATCATCTGGGCCGAGGACCTGATGCAGATCACCGTCGGCGGCGACGCCAAGCGGGTGCGCGCCACCGGCTCGAAGGAATGGTAAAGGCGCCTAACCGGCGGCTGCGTCTTCCAGGATCATCGCCGCCGCCTTCTCGCCGACCATGATCGCCGGCGCGTTGGTATTGGACGACGGGATCGTCGGCAATACCGAGGCGTCGGCCACCCTGAGCCCCTGCAGGCCATGCACTATAAGCCGCGTATCGACGACGCTGCTCTCGCCCGTCTCGCCCATGCGGCAACTGCCCACCGTATGCCAAGCGGTCTGGCCGCTCTCCTTGCCGTACTGCAAAAGCGCCTCGTCATCCGTGACAGCGGGCCCCGGCCGTTCCTCGGCAACGATGACCGCGCGCATGGCCGGCGCGTCGGCGACGCGGCGCACCAGCTTCAAGATACCGAGCGCCGTCTCGCGATCTTCATCCTCAGCCAGGTAGTTCGGGTCGAGCGCCGGCGGCTGGTCCGGATCGGCGGAGCGCAGATGCACGCTGCCGACCGACTTCGGCCTCAGCTTGAACCCGCCGAGCGTGAAGCCGGAAAACTTGTCGATGCCGCCCTCGGCGGAACGCGAATAGCGGTCGGCGCCGCTGATCTGGTAGAGCCGGATCATCACGTCCGGTGCATCCAAGCCGTCGCGCGTGCGGGTGATGGCGTGTGCCGTCGACGATGTGCCCGCCAGCGGCCCCTTGCGCGCCAGAAGATACCGCAGCCCGAACCGCACCTTGTGCCAGGGACTGGCGAGCAGGTCGTTGATGGTGTTGGCGACGTTGGTCCGGTAGGTGCAGCGCACCTGCAGGTGATCGCTCAGGTGTTCGCCCACGGCCGGCAGGTGATGCTGGGTCTCGATGCCGAGCGGCCGCAGCCGTGACCCGTCGCCGATGCCGGAAAGCTCCAAAAGATGCGGCGACTGGATGGCGCCCCCCGCCAGCACGATCTCGCGTGCGGCGCGGAAGGTCCGCTCGCGGCCCTGGTGACGGACGTCGATGCTCTCGGCGCGGCGCCCCTGCAACCCGATGCGAAGCGCCATGGCGCCGGTGAGAACGGTGAGATTGCGCCGGCCCTTCGCGCCCTTCAGGTAAGCGCGCGCCGCCGATGAACGCAGGCCTTTGGCGGCGGTCTGCTCCAGATAGCGCGCGCCCTCATAGCTCTCGACGTTGTAGTCCGGTGTCTCGGCGATGCCGACCGCCTTGCAGCCGGCGATGAAGGCGTCCGACAGGGGGTCGGGATCGTAGCGCTTGCGGTCGGTAATGGCGACGGGACCGCCGTGCCCGCGGCGCGGATCGTCGCTAAAGGGGTTGTCCTCAAGGCGCCGGAAATAAGGCACCACGTCGTCCCAGCGCCAGCCGGCCAGGTTCCAGCCATCGAACACGGCGGGCTCGCCCCAGATATGCGCCATGCCGTTGACGGCGCTGGAACCGCCCAGCACCCGGCCGCGCGGCGAATAAATCTGCTGGCCCGCGAGATTGGGCTGTGGCTCTGAGAAGTACGGCCAAACGACATCGGGATTGTTCAGGAGCTTGCCGACGCCCAAGGGGACGTGGATCCACTTGTTGCGGTCCTCGCCGCCGGCTTCCAGCAACAGTACCGAATGGCGCCCGCTCTCGCTCAACCGCGCGGCCAAGGCGCAACCGGCGGAGCCGGCGCCGACGACGATGAAGTCGAAGACCCCCTCGGCGCTCACTTGTCGTTGCCAGCCCGGTGCTGGAAGGAATCGCGCCGGAAACTGTAGAGCGCGTCCGGATCGACGGCGATCTCGACCACGGCGGGCGCGCCGCAGGCGATGGCGTCAGTGAGCGCGTTCTCGATCTCGGACGCCTTCTCCACCCGGAAGCCCTTCGCGCCCCAGAGCTCCGCCAATTTGTCATAGGGCGGGTTGACCACGTCGGCACCGATGTAGCGCTGGCCGAAGAAGTCCTTCTGGTAGGCCTTCTCGGCCCCCCAGCAGCCGTTGTTCATGACCACCGCGACCGTATTGAGGCCGTTGGATACGGCGGTGCCGATTTCCGACGTGGTCATGCCGAAGCCGCCATCGCCCATCAGGCTGATGACGGTGCGGTCCGGGCAGGCCGCCTTGATCCCGAGCCCACAGGCATAGGAAAAACCGACGAGACCGAAATCCAGCGGCGAGAACAGCGCCGGTGGCCGGTGATAGTTGAGCGCATCCGTCGCCTGCAGGCAGAGCGTGCCGGCATCCAGCGTCACCATGGCGTCTTCCGGGAACGCCGCGCGCATGGCCTTGTAGACTTGCGCCGGCTGGATGACGCCGGGCGCCGTCATATCGATGCCGGCCTCGCGCTCCGCCAGGAAGGTGGCGTAACGCGCCTGGAAGCCGGACGTCCATTCCGCCGTGCGTTCCTTGACCGAGTTCGAGCGCATGGCCTCGACCTCGGAGGCCAAGGCATCGGCGACGCTGCCGGCGTCGCCAAGGATGCCGACCTCGGCCGGGAAGAAACGCCCGATGGCGGTGGGCTCGGCCTCGACCTGGATGATCTTCGCCGCCTTGTTGATGTTGTCGTAGGAATAGAAGGTGGTGTTGAACCCGAGCCGCGTGCCTAGCGCCACGATCACGTCCGCTTCCCGCGCCAGGCCGGACGCCACCGCGTTGCCGCGCGGCCCCACCTGGCCGGCGTTCAGCGGATGGCCGAACGGAATGGCGTCGCCATGGCCGGGCGACATGGCGACCGGTGCGTTGACGGCTTCCGCCAGGCGCAGCGCTTGCGCGTGCGCGCCGGCGTTCTTGACCCCGCCGCCGGCGATGATCAGCGGGCGTTCCGCCGCCGCCAGAAGCTTCAGCGCCGCCTCGATGCCGGCCGGCGCGCCGGCGGCGTAGCCCTGCGCCTCGAACACGGAAGCCGGCGGCTCGCCCGCGTCTTCCAGGGTATCGGCCAAAATATCGCGCGGCAGGTTGAGCACCACCGGCCCCCGCCGCGGCGCCAGCGCCGTGCGGAAGGCTTCGCGCACCATCTCCGGCAGGCGCGCGGTCTGCGTCACGGTCCAGGTCTTTTTGGTGATCGGCTGGAACAGGGACTGCTGATCGACCTCCTGGAAGGCATCGCGGTAGACGTGCCCGGTCGAGAGCGAGCCCGCCAGCGCCACCACCGGTGAATAGGCCGCGCGCGCCTGGGCGATGCCGGTCACCAGGTTGGTAACACCGGGACCGTTCTGGCCGGCCAGGATGACGCCCGCCTTGCCCGATGCGCGGGCGTAGCCGTCGGCCATGTGGGTGCCGGTGCGCTCGTCGCGCACGCCGATGAAGCGAATGTCCGAGGCATCGAACAGCGCGTCGAACATCTCCATGGTGGCCGAGCCGATCAGGCCGAAAACGCACTCCACGCCTTGCTGGCGCAGCGCATCCACGACCGCCTGGCCGCCGGTTTTTGTCGTCATGGCGAAAACTCTCCTCCCTTGGGCGATAAGCTTGGCGATATCCGTTATTAGATCAGCGCCGGCCAATGGGCAAACTTGAACCGGCGGGCGATTGCGGCTTAACATCCCCGCGCGATTCGAACGGGGACGGTTCGGCAGGGAGGAAACCATTGAGACTGAGTGACGAAGAACAGGCCATGCTGGCCGGGGAAATGGGCGACGCCAAACGCTGGGCCATCGACCATCAGATCAAGGTCGGCGAGATGTTCGACGCCGACGACCTGGTGGCGATCAGCCAATCGCACATGCACGTCGATCCGGAATCGGTCGGCGAGGCCGGCGTTGCCTTCCTGGAAGGGTTGGCGGCGTCCGGCGGACGCGTCAGCGTGCCGATGATCACCGACCCGCGCGGTGTCGACTTGGACTACTACCACCCGCTGGGGCAGACCGAGGAGATGGCCGAACTCGAGCGGCGCACGATCGCCGCATGCGAGAAGATGGGCATCCTGATGACCAACACCTGCATCAACTACCAGACCATCATGCCGCCGGTGATGGGCGACCATGTGGCCTATGGCGATACCGGTGTGGTGATTTATTCCAACAGCGCCTGCGGCGCGCGCTCCAATTTCGAGGGCGGCCCGTCGGCAATGGCTGCCGGGCTCACCGGCCGTACGCCGCGCTACGGCCTGCACCTGGACGAAAACCGGCGCGCCACGCGGCGCTTCGTCGTCCGCGAGCAGCCCAACGGCCTGACCGATTGGGGCGTCCTGGGTGCCGTTGCCGGACGCATGGCCGGTTCCTATTGGGAGGTCCCGGCCATCGAGGGACTTGAACGGGTGCCGACCTCGGACGAGATGAAGCACATGGGCGCGGCGATGGCGAGCTGGGGCTCGACGCCGCTGTTTCACCTGATCGGCATCACCCCGGAGGCACCGACGCTGGCGTCGGTCGGCGCGGAAAAACTGGACGCCGAAGAGATCACCAAGCAGGACCTGGACGCGCTGCGCTCCACCTTCGGCGGCAAGGGCGACAAGGTCGACGTGGTGGTGTTCGCCGCCCCGCAGCTTTCCATCGTCGAAATGCAGATGGTCGCGGACCTCTCCGCCGGCCAGCGCTTCAAATGCCCGGTGATCGTCTGCACCTCGTCGCAGGTCTATCCCGACGCCGCGCGCGCCGGGTTGGTGGAGACCATCGAAGGGGCGGGCGGCAAGGTTCTGCAGGGGACCTGCTTCTATCAGCAGTACGCACGCGAAATCGGCGAGGCCAATGGCTGGAAACGGCTGCTGTCCAACTCGGTCAAGATCGTCAATATCCTGGGCGGTTACGGCTATCAGCCGGCGCTGGCCAGCATGGAGGACTGCGTCGCGTCGGCCGTGGCGGGAGAAATCGTATGAGCACCGAACTGAAATGCCACAAGGGAATCGGCGAGAAGGTCGAGGGCACGGCGCTGGTCGCCGACGACAACTTCTCGGCGCGCTACGACCTGGACCGCATCAAGGGCATCTTCTCGCGCCCCCAGCACAAGCTGCACGGCCAGTCCTACCAGGACAAAATCCTGGTCCTGAACACGGCCAAGGGTGGCGTCGCATCGGCCTGGATGCTGCACGAGATGAAATCGCGCGGCATCACGCCGAAGGCGATTCTGTTCAACGCCGCCAACACCATCCTGGCCCAGGGCGCGGCGCTGGCCGGGCTGACCATGTGCGACCGGTTCGAGGACGGCGACGTTACGCAACTGATCAACACCGGTGACGAATTGATCGTCGATCCCGCCGCCGGGCTGGTGACCATCGTCAAGCGGGCCTAGCCTTGCGGCGGCCCCCAGCGGTGGGTGTCGGCGAGGCCGGCGGCGATATCGCGGAGCAATCCGGCCACTGCCGCGACGGCGCTGACCGGCGGCCGGCCGGCGAGCGACGCCAGGGTCCAGTTGCGCGATAGCCCGTCGACGGCGAGCGGCCGGATCGACAGATCGCCGCGCGTCACCTCCTCGTGCACGAAGCTGTAGCACTGCACCGTGTAACCGAGCCCGGCCGCAACAAGGCGCTTGATGATCGAGGTGCTGTCGACCGTCTCGCGGATGTCGAGCTTGAGGCCGCTTTCCGCCGCCAGCCGGTCGATGGCGCGGCGCAGCGGATTCGGTTGGCCCGGCAGCAACAGCGGATAATTGGGCAACTCCCCGGATTTGAGCGGCGCGCGGCGGCTCGGGCGTTTCGGCGGCGCGCCGGCGCCGGGGCCAATCAGGAACATGGGCTCGTCGAGCAAAAGCGTGCTTTCCAGGGCGGCGGTCTCCTGGTCGGCATGGAACAGGCCGAGATCGAAGCGGCCGTCGAGCACGCCGTCGCTGATGAAGGCGCTGAGCCCTTCCGCCAGGCGCAGTTGGATTTTCGGATAGGTGCCGCGCAGCCGCGCCACCAGCGGCGGCGCCACCAGCGAGCCGACCGCCGGCATCAGCGCGACGGAAACCGGCCCCGACGGCTCGGCGCCCCAGTTCTGCACCTCGGTCCGGGTTTGCGAGAGCCCCTGCAGCAGCCCGGTGGCACGCCGGTAAAGGTGCTCCCCCTGGCCGGTAAGCGTGACGCCCTGCGCCGTCCGGGTCAGCAGCCGCACCCCCAGGTCTTCCTCCAGCTTGCGGATCTGGCGGCTGACCGCCGGCTGCGCCACGTAAAGGTGCGCCGCGGCCTTGGTGATCGAGCCGTACTCGGCGGTGGTAACGAAATAGCGAAGCGCCGTCAGGTCCATGGGCGGCCTCCCTTCGGCCGTTGGCGATAGAATTTCTCCCCTCACCTTAAAGAATGCGAATACGATGTGTCATGCCATTTCGGCATGACTTAAGGCAGCAACGGCATTTCCCTCGCGCCCGCCGGAAGCGCTATACCCGTCTCCGAGACAAGGCCCGAGACGATTGGGGGGCCGGCTTGGAGGGAGCCCATGGACGCGGCGGCATCGGACATCACCATCAAACGCCTGACCGGCGCCATCGGCGCCGAGATCGGCGGCGTCGATCTGGCGGCGCCCAACTACGGCAACATCTATCCGGTCATCCACCAGGCGTTCCTGGAGCACGCCGTGGTGGTGCTGCGCGGCCAAAACCTCTCGCCCGAGCAACTGGTCTCCGTCTCCAGGCCCTTCGGCAAGCTCGAAGCCCACGTCCTGACACAGTTCAACCTGAAGGAACATCCGGAGGTGTTGATCATCTCCAACATCAAGGAGAAGGGAAAACCCATCGGCGCGATTTACGCCGGCCAGTACTGGCATTCGGATCTTTCCTACATGGCGCACCCGACCCAGGCGTCGTTGCTGCACGCCAAGGAAATCCCGAGTTTCGGCGGCGATACCATGTTCGCCAACATGACCCGCGCCTTTGAGGAGTTGTCGGAACCGGTGCAGCGCATGCTCGACGGACTGACCGCCGTGCACGACTACACCAATGCCTACGACACCTATTTCTCGCACCTGCCCGACCGGCCGCCGCTCAGCGAAGAAGAAAAGGCCAAGGTGCCGCCGGTGGTGCACCCGGTGGTGCGCACCCACCCGGAAACCGGCAACAAGGCGCTTTACGTCAATCCCGGCTTCACCCGGCGCATCAACGAGCTGGCACCCGCCGAGAGCCGCGCCGTTCTCGACTTCCTGTTCCGCCACTGCCAGCAGCCGCACCTGATCTATCGCCACACCTGGCAAGCCGGAGATCTGGTGATCTGGGACAACCGCTGCACCATCCACAACGCGGTCGCCGACTACGACATGTCCGAACGCCGCCACCTGATCCGCACCAGTGTCGAAGGCGACGTACCGCGCTAGTCGCGTCCATGCTAGAATAAGCGCGTAACAACCCTCGGGAGCGATCTGGAGCGATCCCATGGACGCCCTCCGCCGCGCCGCCTTTCTTTCCGTCGGCATGGCCAGCGGCTATGCGACGCTGGCGATCTTCTGCGTCGTCTTCGGTTTCATGTTCGAACCGCCCTTGGCCACCTTCATCGGCGGCGTGCTCAGCCTGATGCTGGCCTCCGCGCTCTATATCTACGGCCGATGCGCCCGCACCCGCCCCTACGATAAGACGCAATTGTGGTTGATGCTGGAAAAGGACAAGCGCCCGCCCGGCAATGTGGCGCAGCAGCTGGTGAGCGGCGTGCTGGTCGAGACGGCCGGGTGCTTTGCCAGGAAGGCGTTGATATTCGGCGGCATCTTCCTCGCCGCCTCGATCCTGTTCCGCCTGATCGGCTTCGAGACCTTCCCCGACCCATCGACACCCGGATGAGAGATGGTGCGCCCGGCAGGATTCGAACCTGCGACCCCAGGATTAGGAATCCTGTGCTCTATCCTACTGAGCTACGGGCGCCCTTGAGCGATCGTTGCCGCCCTTAGCGGAACATCTTGCCGATATTGTCGAACGGGATCGAGTAGTTGACGAGCAGCGTCTCGGTACCCGGGTTGGAATCGCCGAGGCTGGCATTCGAGGAATGCGAGATGGCGACGCCGAGGCGCGAGCGGTCGTCGAAGCGGTAGGCCAATTCCAACTGCGAGCGGAACTCCAGCGCGTGGCCGAGGTCGAGATCGTTGGTCTTGCCACGCCACCAGGTGGGGGCGAAGCTCGGCGTCAGCACCCAGCGGCGACCGAAATAGACGTCGATCAGGACGCCGGCACCCAGGAAGGTCATGCCGTTGGAGGCCGCGGCCACGGTGGCAAAGGGCTTGAACACCCAGAATTTCTTGTCGTGGCGGTAGTCCAGGCGGAACTCCGCGCCATCGTCCTTCTTGCGGTTGAAGTCGAACCAGCCGGCACCGGCGGTGATGAAGGCCGGATCGTCGGCCTTCGCGGCGCCGGGCGCGGTCCCCATGGCCAAACCGATGACCAGGGTAAGGACGGCAAGTGCTGAAATTTTGTTGTTCATCGCCAGGAATCCCCTCAAGGGGGCGCATCTTAGAGGGGTTGGCGGGCGCAAATCAAGGCGAAGTGGAATCGTCGGCAAAGCCGCCGCGATGCTTGAACGCCTCCGTCGCCCGCACCAGGGCGCGGCGGATGCCGGGCTCCATGGCGGAATGGCCGGCATCGTCGACCACGCGGAGCACCGAGCCCGGCCAGTTCAGGTGCAGTTCGCGCGCCGTCACCATGGGACAGACCATGTCGTAACGGCCCTGCACGATGATGCCCGGAAGATGGCGGAAGCTCGCCACACGGCTCAGCAGGTCTTGGTCCAGAAACATGTCGTTGACGAAGTAGTGCGCCTCGATGCGCGCCAGCGACAGCGACGCCGGACCCGTGGCGCCGGCATTGGCGCCGGTCGCCAGCCACGACGGCGGCCGCAGGGTCGAACAGGCGGACTCGAAGGCGTTCCAGGATCTGGCCGCCGGCCCGTAAACGGACGAGTCGTCGCTCATCAGGCGTTGGTGATAGGCAGCCAGGGGTTCGGCGCGTTCGCTTTCGGGCAGGAATTCGACGAACCGCTGCCAGGCTTCCGGATAGACCGTGTTGACGCCGCCGAAAAACCAGTCGAGCTCGCGCCGGCGGCCGAGGAAGACGCCACGCAGCACCAGGCCCAGGCAGCGCTCCGCGTGGTCGGCGGCGTAGGCGACCGCCAGGGTCGCGCCCCAGGAGCCGCCGAACACCAGCCAGCGCTCGATACCGAGCGACCGGCGCAGCGCCTCGATGTCGCCGATCAGGTGGCGGGTGGTGTTGTCGCGGGTCTCGGCATAGGGCTTGGAGCGCCCGGCGCCGCGCTGATCGAACAGGATGATCCGGTAGGCGTCGGGATCGAAGAAGCGGCGATGGTTCGACGCCGTCCCGGCGCCCGGGCCGCCGTGCAGGAAGACCACGGGAATGCCGTCGGGATTGCCCGAATCCTCCCAATAGATCGAATGGAGATCATCGACCGCGAGCATGCCGTGCTGGCGCGGCTGGATCTCCGGGAACAAATCCCGGTCATTGGCATCGCCGGTTGCCGGATCGCGTTCGGGCATGGTTCAGCCGAGCTTGCCGGTCAGCACGTAGCGCAGCACGCCGGCCACCTGTTCGGGCGTTTCCGCCACCGCCAGCGCGGCACCGTCGACCTCTTTCAGGGGATGCGTCAGCTCCGGGTCGTGCAGCGTGATGATCGGCGTGCCGAGCGCATGGGCGTAGCCGGCGTCGAAGGCGGCATTCCATTGCCGGTACTTGTCGCCGAAGCGCACCACCACCACGTCGGCGCGCTCGATCATGGTCTGGGTGCGGATGGCGTTGACCCTGGCCCCCTTGTGATCTTTCCAGAAGGCCTGGTCTTCGCCGCCCAGGATGGAGACGCCGCAATCGTCGCTGGAGGGATGGTCGGTCACCGGCCCCAGGAACTCGATATCCAGGCCGGCGTCCTCGCAGGCGGCTTCGATCTGCTCGCGCCAATCGGTGTGGATCTCGCCGGAGAGGTAGACGCTCAATTCCATGCTCTGGCTCATGCTGGCAAACTCCTTGTTATGTCTCGCCGCCTAGCGGTGCAGGCCGGCGACGATTTCCGTATACCCCGGCGCGTCCGGTTCGACAAACCCATGGCGTACCAGGAAATCGATCACCACCAGGGCGGAATTGAACTTGAACAGGCCCTGCCTGGCCACCTCTTCCGCCACCTTCGCCATCGGCCAGAGCATGAACTCGGCGACCTCGCCGTCCTCGTTCACCGGCGTCACGTCCGCCGGCAGTTTCAGATCGTAAACGAAGAGCACATCGTTGCGGAGCCCCTCGTCGCGCTCGGTCAGATAGGAGACGGTGCCCGCGGGCCGCGCCCTCTCAGAAAGATCGGCGGCGAGACCCGCCTCCTCCTTGCACTCCTTGACGACGTTCTGCTTGAGCCCCAGGCCCGACGGCTGGCCGCCGGCGACCATCTGGTCGAGAAGTCCGGGTCCGGTCGGCTTGGAAAGGCTCCGGCGCCCGATCCACATGGCCGGACCGTCGGGACCGTCGACCCAGCCGTTGACGTGCACGCCGTATCCGCGCAGCCCGAAGAACGGCACCGCCGCCCGTTCCAGGTCGAACAACACCGGATCGTCGAACGCCGCGGCCACCGGGTATAGCTCGCCGCGCCAGCCCAGGACCAGGGCGCGGTCGCGCAGTTCCTCGGCGACGGCGCGCATGGCGTCGGTGCGTGCCAGGCGGCCCTGGATGCGCGGGTCGAGTTGAATTTCGTCGCCCTGGAACACGAAGACATCGGCGAAATCCGCCAGTTCCACCACCGCCTCGGCGCGAATGTGGCCGATGGCGGCGCCATCGACGACGAAGCGGCGAAATCCGTCGCGATCGTAGCCGGCGCAGTCGCGGACGCGATCGAGCAGGCTCACGGCATCACGGCGGCGTTAAGGGAATTAAGACGGCTCATAAGGTTTTGATTTTCCAGTTCCTGCGTTAGACTCATGGCCAAGGATAAGAAGCGGGACCGACGGGCCTCATGCGAATACACGTTTCGAAAGACCTGACCGGAACGTTCGTCATTTCCTTTGACGATACAATGGTGACGCTCAGCGGCAAGGATCTCAAGATTCTGCTGCTGGAAATCATGCAGGCCTTCGGCTCCACCGGACAGGACGCCATCAAGGAAACCAACCGCGAGCGGTTCTTCGCGCGTGTCCGCGAGGCCGACGACGTCAGCCTGCAGACCCTCATTCAGGTGGCCGAACACGACGACATGGTGACCCTGGTCAAGCTGGCGGAAAATGACGACGGGGTGTTGCAGAAGCTGTTCATCAACATGAGCACCAACAACCGCAAGATCTTCGAGGAAGACGCCGAATACCGGTTTCGCGAGGCGGTGCCGTCGGACGACGCCGACCTCGCTTTACTGCGGCTCACGCAAATCTGCGACAACCTGCGCGACCAGGGCCGCGCCGATCTCTAACGCAGCCCCGCCACCCGATCAGGCGACGCTCGAACGCCGCCCGTCGCGCGTGGTCTTCACATAGGCGCGCTTGCAGTGGTCCTGGCAGTAGGGCTTGCCCGGCACGTTGGGGCTGCCGCAGAAATGGAAATCGTCGGTGCCCGGCTCCCCTTCCGGCCACGAGCACATGCCCGGGCGCAGCGATGCCAGGTCGATGATTTCCGCCGGACGCGGCTTTTGCTTGATGGGGGATCCGCGCTTAGGCAGTCCGAGACGATGCACCTTGCCGACGACGGCGTTCTTGGTGACGCCGAGGCGCTCACCGATGGCGCTGGTGGAGAGACCTTCGTTCCAAAGGGCGATCAACGCGCTGACGCGCTTGGGTGTCCATTCTTCGCTCATATTATTTTTTCTTTCACGATGGCATATATCTTGGGGAAATCTCCTCGAAATACGCCGTGAAAACCTCCTTATCGTCCGAATTCACCAAAATCGCCCAGGGATGTGACCGGAAAACATACGAAATATGAGGTCCGATCCCGGCCAATATACAAGATGTTGCGCGGGGATCAACATGTTGATTTGCGGAAAGCGGTGGAAAACTCCGGCTTTTGCGCTGGGAAGGCGCCTGCCGGCATGGTATTTTTGGGGATATTTCTACGGATTTTCGGGACGGCGCATTCGGCCGATGAGGCCCGTCCAGGTGTGGGAGAACAGGTTTCATGAGCCAAGGGAAACATCCTGACTTGCAGCAATGGAGCGAGGCGGCGGCAAAGGAATTGAAGGGCCGTTCGCCGGACGACCTCGTCTGGGAAACCCCCGAAGGCATTGCCATCAAGCCGCTCTACACCGCCGCCGACCTGGAGGCGTTGGAGAACGTCGATACCCTGCCCGGCTTCGAGCCTTTCTTGCGCGGCCCGCGCGCGACCATGTACGCGAACCGGCCCTGGACGATCCGCCAATACGCTGGTTTCTCCACCGCCGAGGAATCCAACAAGTTCTATCGCGATAACCTTGCCGCCGGGCAGAAAGGCCTCTCGGTCGCGTTCGACCTGGCCACCCACCGGGGATACGATTCAGATCACCCACGCGTCGTCGGCGACGTCGGCAAGGCAGGGGTCGCCATCGACAGCGTCGAGGACATGAAGACCCTGTTCGACGGCATTCCGCTCGATCAGATGTCGGTTTCCATGACCATGAACGGGGCCGTACTGCCGGTGTTGGCCGGCTATATCGTCGCCGCCGAGGAACAGGGTGTATCGCCGGAGAAGCTGTCGGGCACCATCCAGAACGACATCCTGAAAGAATTCATGGTGCGCAACACCTACATCTACCCGCCGGAGCCCTCCATGCGGGTGGTCGCCGACATCATCGAGTACACGGCTCAGCACATGCCGCGCTTCAACTCGATCTCGATTTCCGGCTATCACATGCAGGAAGCCGGCGCCACGGCCGTGCAGGAACTGGCATTCACGCTGGCCGACGGTCTCGAGTACGTCCGCGCCGCCGAGGCCAAGGGGCTTGCCGTCGACGCCTTCGCGCCCCGGCTTTCGTTCTTTTTCGCCATCGGCATGAACTTTTTCATGGAAGTGGCCAAGTTGCGCGCGGCGCGGCTTCTGTGGAGCGAATTGATGCGGCAGTTCGAACCCAAGGACCCGCGCTCTTCGATGCTGCGCACGCACTGCCAGACGTCCGGCGTGTCGCTGACCGCCAAGGATCCCTACAACAACGTCGTGCGCACCACCATCGAATGCATGGCGGCGGTAATGGGCGGCACCCAGAGCCTGCACACCAATGCACTGGACGAGGCGATCGCGCTGCCGACGCCCTTCTCGGCGCGCATCGCGCGCAACACGCAATTGATCGTCGCCGAGGAGACCGGCATCCCCAACGTCATCGATCCCCTGGGCGGCAGTTACTACGTGGAAAGCCTGACGCACTCGCTGGCCGAAGAGGCACGCAAGCTGATCGGCGAAGTGGAGGAAATGGGCGGCATGACCAAGGCCGTCGTCGCCGGCATGCCGAAGCAGCGTATCGAGGAAGCGGCGGCACGCAAGCAGGCGCGCATCGACCGCGGCGAGGAAGTGGTGGTCGGCGTCAACAAGTACCAGCCCGACCATGAGGAAGACATCGACATCCTGGAGATCGACAACGACGAGGTGCGCGAACAGCAGATCAAGCGCCTGCGGTCCATTCGCGCCAGCCGCGATGAAGCGGCCTGCACGGCGGCGCTGGATGCGCTGATCCAAGCCGCCGAATCGGGCGACGGCAACCTCTTGGACCTCTCGGTCCAGGCGACCCGCGCCCGCGCCACGGTGGGCGAGATTTCCGACGCGCTCGAGACGGTCTACACCCGTTACCGCGCCCAGATCCGGTCGATCTCGGGCGTCTACGGCTCGGCGTACGAAGGCGACGAAGGGTTCGGCAAGATCAGGGACGACGTCGCCCGCTTCGCCGAGAACGAAGGCCGCCGGCCCAGGATGCTGGTGGTGAAAATGGGCCAGGACGGCCACGACCGGGGCGCCAAGGTAATCGCCACGGCCTTCGCCGACATCGGCTTCGACGTCGACGTGGGCGCGCTGTTCCAGACACCCGAGGAAGCGGCACGCGAAGCCATCGAGAACGACGTGCACGTGATCGGCGTTTCCAGCCAGGCGGCCGGCCACAAGACCCTGGTGCCGGCCCTGATCGACGAACTGCGCAAGCAGGGCGCGGGCGATATCCTGGTGGTCTGCGGCGGCGTCATCCCCACCCAGGACTACGACTTCCTGTTCGAGAAAGGCGTCTCCGCGGTTTACGGACCGGGCACCAACATCCCGTCCGCGGCGGCCGAAATCATGGACATCCTGCGTAATCGCAAGCTGGCGGCGGAATAACACCGGCCGGCAAGGTCCGCCCGGGGCGTTCCTTTATCGTGCCCTCGCCTGAGAAATATCCTCGCCGCCGAACGGATTTTCAGCGAAAGCGAGGTAGATGAAGGTGTCGCCGCTCTTGTTGATGTTCTCGGAACTGTTGCGAACCTTGAAGCCGTTGGCGGTGTAGTCGTGTGTCATGCCGCCGCCTTCGGCGCTGGCGTCGTTCGGGTTAAGCTCCGCACCACTTACCGCGTTGTAGGTGCTCCGCTTGCTGTCCGTAATCCACCAATCGCGCACCGCAGTATCAGCGGTTTTCCAAAGCAAAAATGCGGGCCGGAAACCGAGATGGACATACGGACCATCGGCGTTGCCGTTACCGGTATAGCTACCCACATGGCAGACACCATCCAGGCTTCGGAACATATATCCGACGTAGGTTGCCGCGTTGGCGTTGTTCAGGTTGGAGTTTGAAACCGTGAACACGCTCCCGGTCGGAGCCGTGTCATTCCACGCGCCGCTGGTCGTCACCTTCGCTACCGCTTGGTTCAGGTAGAGGAAATTCGTCGCGCCAATGTCCTTGTGATAAACGATCCAGTCGTAGGCTCCGGAAGTCGATTTGATAATCATCATCTCCGGCGCGGCGCTGGCCCCGAACCCGCCATGACCGACGGTCTGCGGCGTCGAGCCGTTGCCGGTGTAGGTCAGGATCGAGAAGCAGTCGCCGGTCGAGACCTCGCTTGGGATATCGCCGTCCGTGTTGGTCGTCGTGGATGCGCCACCGGCCTTGAGGCACCATGCGGCGAATGTTCGGGCGGAACCATTTGCCCCCGCACTTGAGCCGAGCGAAAAGCCGTCAGCGTCAAAACTGGTCAGGCCCCCGGCATCGGTCGTTTCCGCCGATGTGCTGTCGGTCCAAAGTTCTTTGGTGGCCCCGCGTACCGCGTCCACCAATTCATGCGACGAAGCATTTGAGCGGGACTTGATCCAAACCAAATCAGGTTGGAAACCAACACCGGAAATGGATTGGGTCGCGGCGTTGCCGGTGTAGAGAACCGTGTTGAAGTACAGGCTCGGGTCGGTGACGGTCGGGGCCGGGAGGTTGGCGGTATTGAGCAGCTTGTCTCCCGCTTCCGGCGCATAAGCGAAGTCCACCTGTCCGAAGTTGATGGTGCCATAGTTCGTGTCGCCGGAGCCGGTGGCGACGATCCAAGGACCATTATCGCCAAGGGTCGTGACCGTCGTATAGGTGCCGGTGTTGTTCACATCCAATTGCAATTCCCCGGTCGAGCCGTTGAACCGGAATTGCTGAACGTCGCCATCCGTTGTCGCTTGGTAGGACGCGCCGAGCGCGTTTTCAGTGTCCGAACCGCCGGCATAATAGCCATCCGGTGTAACGCTGGTGCCAACACCCGCCGCCCCCGTAGCTGCACCAGGGCGGTAGTTGTCAATCGCACGAAGGTTCAGGTAGTTACCGACGCTGATAAGCGGATAGTTAGTATCCGGCGAATGGACAGTGTGCTCCCAGTACCACCAGACATCGTCAGTCGGAATGATGAGCGTTGAGCCGATGGCATCAATGGTCGAGGGCGACGTGCTGCCGAAGTACCTGTTCCCCGTCGATAGCGTGTATCCGCCGGAGATGTTCTTCGAAGTGTTCAGCGGGTTCCAAGTTGCGTAGTTCCCCACGTCACCAGCGGCGTTATCCGCCGGATTGTCGTTCGTGGCATTGGCGCTTGAAACACTGGTGAGCGTGAAGTCGTTACCGTTGCCGGAAACGTCGTTGCCGAGATCGGCGCTGTTGGCGAAGTCGAGCCAGGCCGAGTTGGCACCTGAGAAATCGATGGCACCCGCGCCGGGGTTTACCGGGATCGGGTTGCCGTTGTCGTCGGTCGTGCAAAGAGCGGTGATGTCGAAGTCAGTTCCCTCGACCTCGCCGTCGAGGATAACCACATCGGCGGCGTAGCCGCTGAACCGGCTGCCGTTGTTGGTACCCTGCGCGAACAGGTAGAGCGTGTTGCCCGATTGGTTCAGGCGGCAAGCGACCGCACCGATGGAGGTATCGGCATCCAACGCGGTAATCTCGGCACCATTGACGTAGAGCGTCACGTCGCCGTTGTCGTACTGCATCCCGACGTGCATCCAGGCGTTCGGGTCGCGGAACTTCGCGGCGGTTGCCTGGTAATGCGTGCCGGTCTGGCAGTAGGTCAACTGGTCGGCGTGCGTCGATTGATCGAACCGCCAAATCTGCTGGTAGGTCGCGCCGTCGTAGGCCTCGGCAAGCGCTTGCTCCGTTCCGAGCCCGGCGCGCTTGATCCACATGCCGATGAACAGCACGTCCTCGTTGGTGGGCGCGCCGATTGAACGCTCAAGCTGGTCCGCGCTACCGTCAAGCCAGATCGCGCCGGCAGGGGTGTAGCCGGCGCCGGCCACGTGGCGAAAGGGAATGCCGCAAATGGTCATCACGCGCCCTCCGGTTCGTAGCCGGCCGGCCAGTCGGGCCAGGCCGGTTGCATCGCCGCGGCGGCCGCGGGGGCGGTCTCGGCCTCGATGGCGGCGGCGAAGGCCTCGGTTGCGGCGCGGGTTGCCTTCACCCAGTCCCAAAGCGCTTGCCCGGCCTGCCATTCGGCCAGTTCCCCGGCGTTCCAGTTGGCAGAGCCGAGCGCCGTCAGTTCGACGGCGCGGGCGGTCAGGTTGCGCTGCTTCCAATCGGGCAGGACCGCAAGAATGCGCCCGCCGGCCTCGTTGTTCACCTGGCCGATGCGCAATTCGCGGATGCGCTCGACGGCGATGTACGCCAGCGTCCGGGTCGCGGTAATGGTCCAGCCGTCGTTCTCATAGGTGGTCGCGGCGGCACGGGTGAACGGACCCTCGCCTTGGCCGGTCTCCCGATAGGCATAGAGATCGAGCCCCGGGTTCGGCTTGGCGTTGAAGACGACGCGGCCGTCCGCCAGCGTCACGCGTTTCGATGAGCGCAGCACCCGCGGTGCGCCGTTGTTCCAGAATGCGAGCTTCATGGGTGTATCCTCCGATCAGGATCCGAGCGCGACCGTTTCGAAAACGGTCTTGCTGTTGAGCATGGAAATGCGAATGGCGTTGCGTGCACCGTCGGTGCCGTCGAAGGCGCCGCCGACCTGCGTGTAGCCGGCGGCCACGGTGAGCGAACGGGCACCGGAATTGAGCAGTTCGATCTCCAGGTATCCCTGGTCGGTGTCCGACGGCAGGTTGATGGTGATGTCGGCGGCCAGCGTGCCGTGCTGGATCTGGCCGTCGGCGACGGAGGGCGTCAGGTCGGTGGTCAGGCTACCGAGATCGTGGCTGGCGGTGAGGAACCCGGCACCGAGGGTCGCCGACGTGTCGCCCCCCAGCGCCCCCAGGGTCGCCCGCGCGGCGGTGGCCGTGGTGTCGTCGAGCAGGCCCTCCATGAAGGTGGAAACCGCGATCCCGCCGCTGGACCCAGCCGATGCGACGGGGTCGCCGTTGGCGTCGAAACCCAGGAGCGCCCCGGCCCGCGCCGCCTTCTCCGGCAGCTCCAGGTTGTCGGCACTGTCGGTCTGCGACAAGCGCAGGCTCCGGGCGACCTTGTCGTCGACCTGCTGGATCATGGCGATCTCGCGGTCGAGCTCGTCGTTGATGACCTTGGCGCGGAACTCGCCGGATTCCTGAAAATCCGAGGTGCGTTCGATGGGCACGTTGCGCAGCAGCGTGACCACCGTATCGGTTGCGGGCGCGGTATCGAAGGTGACGGTGCCGCCCGCCGACGCACCGGCGCCGGCAACGGAAAAGCCGCTTTCCTGCTCGGTATCGTCGAGAAACACCTCAAGGTCGCTGTCGGCAAAGATTGGAAACGGATAGGTGAAGACGGTCTGGCTACCGTCGGCGGTATATTGGATGCGGGGCGAGATGTCCCCGATCTGAATGTGTTCGGCCATGCTGGTTTCTCCTTTCACACATGAAGAAACGGCGCCCGGAGGGGCGCCGCGGGATCGAACGAAGGCTTCCGTTCAGATGTCGAAATCGGTCTGGGCGTTGTAAGCGGGCGCAGCGCCGCGCCAGTTGCCGGGTGGTGGCGCGCGCCGGCGCGGCGCGTCAGCGCCCGTGGGCCAGCGGTGCAGCCGCACCGGCTCGTTCAACAGGCAACCGGCGACGGCGTCCAAGCCATCGTCCCTGGCCTGCGCGGCGCCGGGGCGCCATTCGCGCATCTCGGTGACGAAGGCACTGTCGAGGACATCCTGGTGCGCGTGCAGCCTTCCCGCCGCCAGCACGGCATCGAAAGCATCGAGGATGCGTTCCGCCTTGGCGCGGCGGCTGTGGTGCTCGATCACCGATGCGGCCGTCTCGGTCTCGCGCATCACCTTCCTGAGCAGCCCCGGCAGGAACCGGCCGAGACCGTTGGTTTCCACCATTACCGCCGGCAGGTGATTGGCGTCAGCGAAATCGGCGACCCGGCGGCAGAGCTGCGTTGCCTCGTCGGTGGTGTCGCGGGGATCGTGCTCCAGGTAACGGATGGCGTGCAGCCAATAGTCGCCGTCCATGTCGGTGAAGACGGCGGCCACCACGGAGGCGTCGCCACCGTTCGGGGCGCCGTAGGCCGGGTCCCAGAAGCAGGACGCCGAGACAAGCCGGCGCTCTTGCAGAAAGAGCCGCGCTTCGCCGTTGCCGCGCCGGTAGTCCAGATCCGCCGCGTAAGGCCGGAGCCGATCGGGGTCGAGCCGTCCCTCCCCCTCATTCACCGGCATCAAAAGCATCTGGCTCTTGAACTTGTTGGGCCCGGCGCGGCGCTGCAACTCGGCCACGGCGCGCGCATCGAAGCGCTCGGGCCAGCGGCTGGCGCCGTCGGCATCGAGCAAAGGCATCGCCAGGCGCTCGTAGCCGGTCAGGAACGGCGTCTCCTCGCCGGCCTCGGGCCGGGCCTCTTTGGCGTAGATGCTGAAATAACTGTGCGGCGTGCCGAGATAGAGCGCGGTGCCGCCCGGCACCAAGATGTAATCGATCTCGTGCAGGCGTTCGCGCAGGGTCTCGCGCAAGTGCGCCGTGGCGCATGTGCGCGGTACCTCCACGTCGTCGCAAATCACCAGATCGGCGCGCGCGCCGGTCACGTTGGCCTCCATCCCCTTGGCCAGCATGGAGGGGTCGCGCAGCTCGGTCTCGCGATTGACGGTGAAATGCTCCGACGCCCATTGATCGGGCCTGGCGGGTTTCATCCCCTCGCAGGCCGGGTGGCGTTCGATGATGCGCTTGGCGTTGCGCACGAGTTTCCGTGCCAGCCCGAGCTCCGCCGCCAGCACCAGAATACGCAAGTCCGGCGTCTCGGAAAGCACCCAGGCGCAGAACAGGCCGACCAGCGTCGACTTGCCCGAACCCCGGAACGCCATCAAAAGCAATTTCCGATCGCCCGAACGCCAGCGCGCCTCGAGCCAATCGGCGATCTCGGCATGCAGATCTGGCGTCGGCAGGTTCTGCAAGACGTTCCAGGCCCGGACGAAAGCCTGGAAGGCGCCGGGTTCAGCCTGTGGGTCGGTCATGTCGATCCTTTGCTTTGTTCGAAAAGAAACGCCGCTGCCGGGAAAAATCCCGGCACCGGCGGCGACGCTCTCGCATTATCTTTTTACGTGAGGAATCGTATATTGATTCTCGAAATGATTTTCGAAGGTTTGTTGCTGTTATCCGTCGCAGCCGCGCCCACGGAAGGCGTGACCGACAAGGGCGCCTTTCCGCACCTCCCAGAGGGCATTTGTTTTTCGATCAAACCCCGACACAATCTGCGAAAGCATCCCGATTGCCCGATCTGCACCCTCACCAATCCGCTCGACACCAAATTGCAACCGCCGCAAGTCATGAGACGAAAAACCCTGACATCATTGAACCTTGCTGTTGGTAAGAATTTTATGGGCATCGTGCGCCGGTATCCCATCTAGTCCCGAAGTATCCGGAGCAGGTCTTCTCGCATTTCCTCCCATACATCTCGTGGGATTTTCGAATCCTCCTTGTTTTGGGAAACTCGTGTTGGTTCGGCTCTCACGCTCCCTGAACTCTCGGAACTCGCGGTTTTTGGGGAGGCGTGACCCTTGGCGTTGTCGGCGGCGTTGGTTTTCTTGGCGGCCTTGGGCCGTTTCGTTTTGACATCTCCGACACCACCTTGCCGAGGCGTTCGGCGGTCGGGCCGTCGGGTTTCATGACGCGGTCTTGCATGAGGCCCTGATCGCGCTGAAAAGCACGGAGGCCTTGGAAGAAATCCGGATCGGGATAGGGCGTGACGCCGCCCTCGGGCCGGCGGTAAAGGCCGAGGGCTTTGAGCGCAGTCTTCTCCCGCAGCGTGTCATCGGGGTCCATGGCGGCATCGGCGTCGACGCGGCCGTTCAGGGGGAAGGGCTGGGCCTGGGTTCTCATGGACGTTACTCCACGTCGTTATAGAAAAGATGCCGGCCGATTTCGGCGCTGGGCTGGCGGCCTTTCGCCCAGTGGGGACGCACCCGGGTATTGTGGTAGTGGGTGGCGCCATCGGTCGGGTCTTCGATGCGGCCTTCGAGCGCGCGGCGCGCGACGCGCAGGCAGGACTGGAAGGTACTGTTTTCCGGTCCGGCGGCGAGGATCCTGTCGCGGTTGGGGTCGCTGCGGTTCCAGCAACTGAACTGCCAGGGCTTGGTGCAGACGCTTTCCACGTCGGCACCCCACCAGTAGCCGCCGCGTTTCCGCGCACGCCGCACCCGGTTCATGATCACCGCCGCCACGGCTTCCTTGCCGGCGATGCGCTCGCCTCGTGCCTCGCCGTAGACCGTGCGGGCCAGGACGTCCAACGCACGATCGCGCTGGCGCTGGCGGGCGGCCTCGCGGCCGCCCCCGTCGCCTCTTTGTTCCGCGCTAGCGATGGCCATCGAGCTTCTCCTCGATGCGCACAAGGTGGTCGGTCAAGCGCCGCTCCACCTCCTTCAGATACGAGATCGAAGCATAGCTTTTCGCCACCTCCAGCTTAAAGGCGCTGAGCGCGTCACGCAGGTATTGCAGACCCGTTTCGAACTCGTGCTCGGCATCGCCGATCGCCGCGTCGGTGTCATGCCTGCCACGCCACACCATCCAGAACAGACCGGCGAGCGCCGGCATTTCGAACGCGGTGATCCACCATGTCAGGTTGAAATCAATTCCTTCGGTCATTGTCGTCTCCTCTCAAACTGGTCATTTTTTGCGAAAAACTCTGAGTTTTTCTTTTTTAAGTAGCACATTTTTTATCGTACTCCTTTTTATGTTGCAATATTCTAATTTTATTATCGCAAAAATTGTTATTTCTCGAGCAGCGAGCCGAACGGCAACCGCTTGGTGATCTCACCGTAGATGCGGTCCTGCACCATGTTGCGCCGCTCCAGGAGGTTGCGGCGGCGGAGCGCGTCGACCCCGCCGTTGATGTCGGAAATCCGCTCGTCAAAGGCCACGCCCTCGTCAGCGCCCGCTCTTGCCGCGGCGGCGCCCAGACCATCCAGGACCGCATCGGCGGATCCGCCGGCACCGAGCCCACCGGCACCGAAGCGCGCGCGTTGCGTCGCCTGGGCGCGCTTCAACTGTTCCTGGCGTTGGCGCTCTCGTATTTGCTGTTGCTGGCGCAGGCGTGCGATCTGGCCATCGGCGCTGGCCTGGGCGGCACGTTCCTGAATCTTGGCCTGGCGTTGCTGGTTGATGGTGTTGAGCGCGAATGCCGCCGCGCTGACGGGGTCGAATCCACCCATGGTTTGGTCTCCTGTCTGGTTGATAAGGTGATCGGTCAGCCGTTGACGCTGATTTCCGTGACCACGGAGAGCAGCGTGAACGGCAAAGGCGTGTCCTGTTCGATGCGCCAGAGCGATGCGGTGCCGTCTGCCCGCCAGCCGAGCGCGCGCACCGTCTTGTCACCGGTGAATGCGGCCGGCGGTGCGTCGAGGACGGCGCCGCCGAAGCCCTTGAACGGGATCTCCTTGAGGCCCTTGCCGGTATCCAAGTGCAGCGCCTTGGTGTCCTTGAGCCGGAGCGTCACCGACACCGGCCTGAGCTTGCCGCCCTGGGTGCCGCCCTGGCTGGACTGCACATAGGGCGGCAGGGCTTCGATGACATGGCTGAAAGCGAGCCCGATTTCGACCGCGTTTGCCGGTTCCGCCAAGGTGACGGCGCCCGACTGGACGGTATGCGCGCCGGCGTCGGCGCCATCTGCGAGGACCCGCACCGCGCGGCCCTCCAGATGGTCGAGACCGGACCAGGTCGTCGTCCCCTCCCCGTCGCTGCCGGTGAGGCCGGCATCGACGTTGAGCGCCATGTCGAAGCGCTCGATAAAAATGTCGTTGCCGCGCTGGATCAGCACCATGGTGTCCTCGCCGACCAGCGCCACCGACAGGAACGCGCCGTCGGTCTCCTGCAACGACCAGGCGGTCACCTGTTCGGCCCGGTACATGGTCACCGTGCCGAGCGTGCCGTCGCCCATGACCACGTGGAACAGCCGGCCGGCGGTGTCGTAGTCCTGGTCGCGGGCGCCGGAAATCAGGTGTTCGGCCACCGTGGCCAGGTCCTTGGCCTGATAGGCCTGCTCGATGTCGGCGAACAGGAATTCGCGCAGTTCCTTGCCGTCGCGCGGCACGAACAGCGTCGCGCCGTCGACATCGCGCGGCGGCACCGTGCGGTCGACCGGCGAGCCGATGCGCGTCTGGCGATTGAGTTGGATATTGGTCGGCGTCAGGGGATCGCCGGTGACCATCCACTCCGCCCCCGAGGTGAAGACCTGCATGTGGCGACCCGAGAACAGCGCCGTGATGGCGTTGACGTGGTCCGACAACAGCGCGAATTCGATGCTCTCGTCGTCGAGCCCCTCACCCAGGTCGAAATTGAACAGATCCGCCGACTTCGACATCCACAGCCGGTTCGGCAGATCGCGCGAACCGCCGATGGCCATGCGGTCCTGATGGAAACAGACCGACGCCGGCCAGCCGCGCTGCGCGGAAAAGGCTTGTTCCTCCCAATCCTTGCTGGCCGCCGTGCCGGCAAGCGTCTCCTTCACCGTGGCCCCAGCCTGGGTGGCGGAGGTATAGCTGGTGATCTCCACCTCTTTGTCCTGCAGGCGGAAGCGGCAGCCGACGTGATCGGCGGCGAACACGTCCGCCGAGGCCGTCAGGGTGACGCTGCCGGACGTGGCGCTCGCCTGCAGGGTGACGTCGTCATCGGCGAACTTGTGGTGCGGCTGATAGATGCGGTTGCCGTCGTCGCTGGCAACGAAGGACCAGGCGTCCAGGTTCCAGTCCGTGTCGGACGTGCGGGTGATCTTGCGCGGCTGGACGCTTGGGTGCACGACCAGCAGCGTGTCGGCGCTTTGAACCCAGTTGATCTGGGCCACCTGGGCCTCGGTCCAGGGGGCTGCGAAATCGGCGACGTTGACGCCGTCCTTGTAGACATCCACGTGGCCATCGGTGAAGACAAGCAGGTAGACCTGTTCGGTGTTGAATTCGAAGGCCACGAGCCGGCCGCCACCCCGCGCCGTATCGACGTAACGCAAGCCGGCGCGCCGGGTGACGCCGCCGGTCGGGTGTACGAAAACGTTGCGCAGCTTGGCGGCACCGTTCTCATAGGCGCGCAAGTCGCCGCGGCCGAGCAGGCGCGGCGAGACCTCGCCGGCGGTGAAGCTGGTTTTCTGGGACGTCAGTCGCATGGCCTCCTCCCTTACAGACGCACGTCGGCGAGCGAGAAACCCTCGAAGCGCTCCGGCCGATCCTGTTGGGAATCGATGGTCTTGGCGCGGCGGAACTCGGTCTCGGCCAGCTTGTGGAGGCTTTCGGCGCGCGACGTGCTTTCCGTCATCGGAATGCAGAACTCGGCCGCCAGGCGCGCGATCAGGGTCTGGTCGAAGAACGGCGGAAAAGCGCTCTCGTCCGGCCGGAACACATAGGTCAGCACCACCGGCTCCACGTTGGCATGCAGGCGGCGCTCATGGATGCGGTAGTCGAGGCCACGTCCGCGCCCTTCGGCGCCGGCGGAAAGGGCGCGCAGGAAGTCGGCCGGCAGTTGATAGACGACATCGAAATCCGCCAACGGCTCCGCCGCCAGCCTGGCCAGCGTCGTCTGCGCGGTGGCGAAGCTCCAGGGATGCGCCGACAAAAGCGCGTCACGGGTCGACGGATAGAGGTTCGCTGCCACTTCGGCTTCCGCGGTGCCTTCGTCGAAGGACGCAATGGTGTCGGCGCCCAGCTTCAAAAGCGCGCGCGAGCAGATGGCAATGGAACTCAAGGCCATGAGTAGTCTCCTCAATTGGGTTGGCAAAAGAAAAGGCCCACAAAGCGGGCCTGGAAGATTCAATTCGGGCGCGGCCGGGTCACATCATGTCTGGCCGGCAGCCGCCCATGCCATAGGGACAGCCGAGACCGGAGAAGATCAGGAAATTGACCAGGTAGTGCGCCAGCATCGGGGGCCAAAGCGAACCGATGCGGCGGTAGAAAAACATGAAAATCAGCCCGGCAACGAAAGCGTCAACCACCGCACTGACGCCCTGCGGCGCGTGCAGAATGCCAAATGCGAGGGACGACGCCATGTAAAGCCCCCAGACCCCGCCGCCTCGCTGTAGCCAGGCGCGGGCAAAAGCGTAGCGGAACACCATTTCCTCCGACGCCGCCACCAGGGCGAGCCCGACCGTCAGGTCGAACATCTTCAACGGCCCGTATTCCAGGTAAGGGAACCGCGCGATGAACAGCTCGGGATAGAAGGATTCGGCCAGATGCCGGGCTTGCTGCACACCGATGAGCAAGTAAATCATCAGCACCGTCAGCAGGACCGCACGCCAGCGATGCGCCGGCCACGCCAGGACCTCGCGCCAATCAAAGGCCCGGAACAGGACGATCAGGCAGGCGATGCGAAAGATGTAGTCGAGGACATAGACGGTCTCGTCGGCGAAAAGAAATTTCGCCCAGGCAAGGTACATGATCGCCACCACAAGGACGGTCGTTCTGTCCCACATCAACAATCTTCCTAGTCCTGTCGCATATGTTCAAGCCCGCCTTCCGCCGCCGCCGACTGAGGGAATACATCGCTTTCGATGCCAGCAGATGTTTGTCCCTGGAATACAGATCGGTTCGATGACCTCGGAGTGGCCATTCGGACAGTTTCCGGATTTCGCCGATAATTGTCCAGGCGAACCACTACCTTTGCGAGCCAGGGCATGCGCGAAGGCCCGTTCCGTTTCACCGCCGGGCTTCATGACGCCGTCCTTGCGCAAGCCCCGCGCGGCCTGGAACCGCTCGATGCCGTCGAACATCGCTTCGTCTGGGTACGTGTTCATGCCGTAGCTTGGCACTTCATAGAGCCCCAACCGCATCAGCGCCTTTTTGGTCGGCGGGATATCATCGAGATCGACCGCATGGTCGCGGCCGATCGTCTGTTTGATCTTGAACATTCGATACCTCCTGCAAAGAAAAACCGCCGGGGACCGAAGTCCCCGGCGGCGCGTTGAGCCGGATGGGAGATTTCCGGATCAGTCGGTATCGGTGCCGCCGACCGCCGTCATGTCGGCAACGTCGACCACGCCGGACGCGTTGGCGTTGACGAGGTAGATGCCGCTGGCCGGCGTACCGTCGGTATCGACGTTGGCCAGCATCATGTCGCCGACGCGCACCATGTCGGCGGCGTCGTTGAAATAGCCGGCGGTGTCGATGTCGGCACCGGTGTCGGTGGTGGCGTAATGCCAGAGCGTGAAGCCGTTGGCATAGGCGAGAACGCTCAAGTCCTTGGATTGGAAAGCCATCAGATCACCTCCTCTCAGCTTTCGAGACAGCGCATGGAAACGACGCCCGACGTGTCGATCAGGCAGGTGCCCTGGCTCATCATGTTGTTGATGAAAAACGCCGCCCGGTCGCCGTGCCAGGTGACGTCGGAGGTGACGTCCTTGCCGATGGCGTGGCCGATGGCGGTCTTGTGGTACCAGTAGCAGTAGCGGATCGAAGACCCGTCCTTGGTCAGGCCCGAATGCGGCATCCACAGCGTGCCCAGCCAACGCTTGGCCTGGGTGCCCTTCCACGGCAGCTCGTCGTCGCCGATGTAGTCGGCGTTGGCGAACTCATCGATGCCGAGCAGATCCGACCACTGCTTCCAGCCGATGGCGGCATAGCGCTCGCCGTCGTCCGGCACGTCGGCTTCGCCCAACAGCTCGAACGCTTCCAGCACCTTGGCCTTAGTCAGGCCGTCGGAGCCGTCGCCGGCGTAGTTGGTCGAGGTATCGAGCTTCTCGATGATCAGCTCGTCGGTCTTGCGGCCCAAGGCATAGGCGCCGGCACGGATGGTCACCTGGCGCTCGTTGCTGGCCATCTTGATCTCGTCCAGGGTGTCGACCCAGTCGCCGGCGTAAAAGTCCGCCAGCGTGCACTCGGCGGGCGAGTGGTCGATGTTCATCACCGGCACCTTGCCGTGCCGGGCCTTGGTCGAGGCCGTGCCCTTGCCGACCTTCTGGAAGGTCGTGGACGAGCCCTTGATATCGTTCTTCGTCCGCACCGTGTTCCGAAGCTTGGAGCCCGTACGCTGGTACTCCAAATGCACGTCGGTCTGGAAGTGCTTGACGAAGGATTGTTCGACGGATGTGGACATCAGTTTCCTCCTTCTATCCGTGATCCTTGTCGCGATTGCGATGGGTTGCGGTTCGGGTCGCGAAGCCGGCGTTGTCGCCCGGGTTGCGGCCGGCGCGAGCGCGCCCGGCCGCCCTGACGGCGCCGAGCCTCCGGGCCCGCTCGCGCGCCTGACCCGAGGCGCGCGAGCGGGTTATCCGGAGGACAAAAATTCAGTGAGCGATGTGGTTCCCTCTCGGGGTCATCTGCATTATGTTGTTAGCGCTTCCGGATGCCGGGGGCGGGGAAGCGACGAAAGAACAACGAGCGTTCACGCATGATCTGCCAGACGATCTATAAGAAGGGCGACCACGAGTGGCTGGTCTTCGGCCAGGATTCGGAGAAACCCTCCAACCTTGCCGACACCAATCAGGTTCTGATCGTTGACGGCGGCGATGCCATGCTCGTCGATCCCGGCGGCTTCGAGACCTTCCCGTCCGTCCTCGCGGCGCTGACCGAGCGCATTCCCGTCGAAGCCGTAAAGCGCATTTTCCTGAGCCGCCCCGATCCCGACGTGGCCTCTTCCGTGCCGCTTTGGCTGCGCGTCTGCGCGGGCGGCGTCGATGTGGTCACCTCCGCTCTTTGGCAGGACGTGGTCACGCACCTCGATGCCGGCTGCTCGGTGACGCCGATCCCCGACGAGGGCATGGATGTTCCCGTCGGCGGCCAAGTCTCGCTGACCGCCATTCCCGCGCACTACCTGCCGTCGCCGGGCGGCTTCCATCTTTATGACGCCGAGGCCCGCGCACTCTATACGGGCGCGGTCGGCTCCGCCGTGCCGCCGCCGGAAGGCTGGAACGGCTACGTGGTGCAGGACTTCGACGCCCACACCGCGCAAATGCGCGCCTGGCACGAACGCTGGATGCCGTCCGACGCGGCCCGCGATGCCTGGCTTTCCCATGTCGCCGATCTGGACCTGGATCTTCTGGTGCCGCAGCGCGGCATGGTGTTCAAGGGCGACAACGTCGCCCGCTTCATCGACTGGTTCGCCGGCCTCAGGCTCGGTTCCGCCGTCTCCGCCGCCATGCCGGCGACCGCACCCGAGCCGAACTCGCCGGACCAGGACCTGATCGACGAGATCGCCGGCCTTCAGGAACGCACGGAAGCGGTGCCCGAACCGATGCCCGAAGCCGCGAACCAAGAGCCGGAGCCCGCCATCGATATCGACGACATGTTCGCCGAGCTCTTGGGCACGCCCAAGGATGAATGGGTGGCCCCCACCGGCGATCCGGAGCCCGGCGCCGGTTATCGGCTGGTCACCCGCAGTGACTTCGACGGCCTGGTTTGCGCCGTGCTGCTCGAGCAATTGGAGATGATCGATGACATCCTGTTCGTGCACCCGAACGACATGCAGGAAGGCCGGGTCGACATCCAGCCCACCGACATCACCACCAACCTGCCCTACGTACCCGGCTGTTATCTCGCCTTCGACCATCACCTGAGCGAGATCAAGCGCCTAGGCCAGAAGTTCGACAACCACATCATCAACCCGGATGCGCCGTCGGCGGCACGGGTGGTCTATGAATACTACGGCGGCCAGGCCGGTTTCCCGAAGGTCCCGGTCGACCTGATGGAAGCCGTCGACAAGGGCGATGCCGCCCAGTTCGACATGGACGAGGTACTCTATGCCGACGGCTGGCCGCTGTTGAACTTCGTCATGGATTCACGCACCGGGCTCGGCCGCTTCCGCGGTTTCCGCATCCCCAACTACGAGTTGATGATGAGCCTGATTGAGTGGTGCCAGGAATTTCCGGTCGAGGAAATCCTGGAACTCCCGGACGTCAAGGAACGGGTCGACCTCTACCGCGAGCAAGAACCGCTGTTCAAACAGCAGATCGAGCGTTGCACCACGGTGCACGGCAACCTGGCCGTCCTCGACCTGTTGGAGGAAGACACCGTCTACGTCGGCAACCGGTTCATGATTTACGCGCTGTTCCCCCAGTGCAATATCTCCATGCATGTCATGTGGGGCCGCGACAAGCAGAACGTCGTCTACGCCGTCGGCAAGTCGATCTTCGACCGCACGTCCAAGACCAACGTCGGCGAATTAATGCTGCAATACGGCGGCGGCGGGCATGGCGCCGCCGGCACCTGCCAGTCCGACCCGGCGATGGCCGAGATCGTCAAGCAGGCGCTGATCGCCAAGATCAACGACGACGGTTAGTCCTCTTCCTGGGCGGCCGGCACCTGCCAATCGTCATCCAGGCCATCGAAAACATAAACCTCGGCATCGCGCAGATAGGTCTCGACCGCCGCCACCATGGCGTCGTCCATGAACGCGGTCGGGATCTCCGGGGCCGGTTCTCGTTTCAGATCGATCATCTCGGTTCCTTTCCGGCGGGGCGGGCCCGCGAAAAAAATGGCGGCGCCGGTTTGATGCCGCCGCCCGTTGATTTCGGCCGATGAGGAGTTTCGGCCCATCCGGCCTTCAGTCGGGAAAAAGCCGCTCGAACCCGGCCTTGACCCGCTGCACGATGGCGGGGTCGTGGTCGCGCCAGTACTTCGGATCGTTCATCAGGGCGCGCAGCCCGGCTTCCGATTCCGGGGCGCCGGCACCGCCGCCCTGGCGCAGGATTTCGGGTTCGCGCCGCGACATCATGTCGTGCAGCGTCTTCACCCCATCGAATGTCGCCGACAGCCCCCGGTATACCTCTTCGGAGAGATTGGCCTTGCCCCAGTCGCGGAGCTGACCGGAAATCTCCTGCCAGCGCTGCTCGCCGCCGAAATGCCGCGCCAGCTTCTCGGTCTCCGTCCGGGTCACGAATTCGGACGCCATATCGGCCACCATGGGCGCCAGGTATTCGCCGGCCAGGTCGTAAACCAATTGCGCCTGGTCCTGGGAGAAGCCGGCCTCGAACAGCCGCTGGTTGACGGCCGGATCGGCGCCGGGCGCGCCTTCTTCGGTTTCGATGGCGTAGCCGTCCGGCGCTTCCGGCATGCCGCCCGCCGCCACCGCGCCCATTTTCTGTTCCAGCGCCAGGTAGGAATTGACCAGGGCGTCGGCACGGAGCGATTGCGCGCCCTCGTCCCAGAATTTCTCCGGCAGGCCCGCCGGTCGCTGGCCTTCGGCGGCACCCGCGCCTACCGGTTCGGCCGCCGCCGGGTTTTCGGATTGGATTTCGGGTTCGATAATCGCATCGGTCATTGTCGATCTCCTTCGGGTTCTTGGTCGTTGTTGAAACTCGGCATCGGCGCGCCCCGCCCCTCGGCCACGAGCGCTTCGAGGTAGCGCACTAACTGACGCTGGCCTTCCAGGTGGCGAAGCTGGGCTTCCGGTGCCGCCGGTCCGAGGGCGCGCTCCAGCGTCAGCGCCCGCAGATGCCCGATCAGGCGGTTGCCGTCGCGGCCGCGAAAACACCGCGCCGCCAGCCGCGCCAGTTGGTCGCGCGGGATCGGGTTCCCCGTCGCCGGCGCACCCACGGCTTCCGCCGCCTGGAACCACTCCCAGCCGTCGAACTCAGAGCCCGGCATCGGCCAGTTCCGCGATCTGGGTGGCAAGGTCCATGCCCGGCGGCGTTTCGACCGGAACCGGGCGCATCATCCCGCGCGGCACCGCGAACGAGCGCGCCAACCACTCGACCACGGCACGCTGGTCGATGGCCGCCACGGCCTCGGGGCCGACACGCTGGGCGGCCTCCAGCCAGGCGATGGTGATCTGGGCGTCGCGCCGGGCCTGATCGCGGGCCAGCGGCGAGCGGTATTCCAACTCCACCGTGCGGCCATCGATGCGGATCGGTTCGATGGCGCCGCGCCTGGCCAGGATGGCGACGGCACGGTCGACCAGCGGCGTCAGCAGTTCCGACTGCAGCCGGCCGTAGGTGGCGCCCAGCAGCCGCGCCACCTCGGCTGAGCGTTCCAGAATTTCGGTCGCGGTCATGCGCGGCGAATCGGGTGGGCTCAACTTATCGGCAAGCAATGCCTTTCTGATCTGCTGGCGCAGATCCTTGAGCACCAATTCCGAGAGATCGAAACGCCCAGGCGCTTCGAGCGGCGACAAGCCGGCGGAACCCACCGCCTTGGGGATGATGGTACCGGGCGTGAGCTTGATGGCGGCCGGATTGAGGACGCCGTCGTCATCCGCCTGCCAGATGCCGGTAACGGCGATGGAGGCGTTCTTGAGGACCAATTCCACCACCTTGTTGGCGGTCTTGATATCGGGCAACGCCTTCATCACCGGCGAGCGGCCGTAAACCTCGCCCGGCGCCTTCATCCAGCGGAAATTGATGAACGGCGACATGGCAAAGCGGCCCTGGGCCAGGATCTCCGGTTCACCGGTGCCGACGGTGCCCGCTTCCCTGACGGCAGTATATGCATAGCCCTGGTCCTCGCCGACGACGGCTTCCACGACGGCAACGCGAAACGTCGGGTCCTCCTCGGCGCGTTTTCGGAGCGCGCCGTCGGCATCGGCGTCGGCAAAGCGCCGAACCAGGTCGGCGGGACGGAGCTCGGAGCGTCGGAAGGTGTTTTCCAACCCGCCGTCGGCGTCCTCTTCGAATACCACCTGCGAAAGCGGCACCGCGAGAAAGCGAAAAGCCGAGCGTTGACCCAGCGGCGCCTCCTCGAACAGCAGACAGGCGGTCCCCGCCGTCACCAGGTCCAGGTAGCATTGGTGCATCTCGACGGCGAAATTGGACTTGTCGAAATGTGCTTGAATGGCGGTGGTCGCCTGTTCCAGCGCCGGCGCCACCAAGTCCTTTTCCTCCGGTGCCAGGTCGTTGCCCTCGGCCAGGCCGAACCAGCGCGCCCACGGCGGCGTCAACTGTGCCAGCAGGCTGGCCGCGAGTTGCTCGACCGCGTCCGGCGCGGTGCCGTCGAACAGCTTGTCGGTGCGCTTGGCGCCGGGCGTCGATACCACCAACGCCGATTCGCGTTGCGGCATGGCATAGTCGTAGCACTCGCGCCAATGGCTTTCCCAATTGGCGCGCCGGTCCTTGGCGCGCTGGAAGCGCTCGAAAACCTGTTTCGCCGTCATCTCTGGCATGGTCATTCCCCCAACAGCGATTTACGGGTCGCCGGCAGTTGCCCGGCGCCCGCGGCCGGGCTCAGGAAACCGCGTTCGGACGTGGCGATGGTGCCGGCACGGCCACGGCGTCGGCGCTCGATGATCTCCAGGCGGCGCTTGCGCTCCTCCTCTTCCGGGTCGGGTGCGGCGGGAACCGGCGGCGGGGCCGGCGGGGCTTTCGGCGGCGAGAAGAATCCACCCATGGTCGGGCTCCTTTTCAGATCGATTTTCTACGGAAAGCGAAGGGCTGCGGTCCGGGCACGAAAAAGCCGGCGCGGGTAGCGCCGGCTGGCTGCGGACACAGTTGTCCCTTTCACTGAGATGATAGAATAAAGGTATTTTTCCTTTTGTCAAGGTTTTTTTTCTCTTTTTTTGATGTTTTCTCCATCGATCGGCTCATGTGTCGGTACAACTGCCATGGCGTGAATACGCCGGGCGCCCTGAGCCCCAGCAGGCGCTTGACCGCCTCGACGCAGGTGAAGGGCCGCACCGGCGCCATGCGATTCGGCACTTCGCTCAAACGCCAGGCCGCCACCACGGCGCCGTCGGCGAACAGCCAGTCGAGCAGATCCGCCAGCGCCGGACAGCCGATCGAGCGGATTTCGGTCCGGTGGGATGCGGGATTACAGATCACCCAGCCGCTCTCGCATTCGATCAGCGCGTAGCAATGCCGGAACCCGGGCCGCAGCCATCGCAGCCACCACAACTCGGTCCGACCGGTAAAAGCGACGAGCACGCGCCCTTCCCCCGGCACCGATGGGCGGCCGGCCGTCATTCGACGATGCCCTTGTCTTTCAGCAGGCCGGTCAAGCGCTCCAATGCCTCACCCCAATATCGGCAGTCCTGGGCTTCCTCCGAACAGCGCGGGTCCGGCGGCCGGTCGAGGACGCCGAACCGGTGCAGGGTGCGCAGGTGGCGCCGGCCGAGATCGCCCAGCCGGGCAAGGCGCTTCACCGCGCGGTAGATATCGTCGGGGTCACAGGGCCGGGCGTGCTGGGCCGGGCGGTCGTCGACCTCGGCGCCCTCCCATCTGAGTTTCTGCGTCAGCATGAACCAGAACCAGGCGGCTTCGGCGGTGGCAAAGGGCGCTTCCGGCAAAACGCGCGAGCGGGCCGGCACAAATCGTTTCCTGGGCATCGATCGGCAATCCTATTTTTCCCGTTTTACATGTTATTTTAATAATTTTTTCTTTATATATTCGATTGAAATGGATTGTCAACCTACGTTATTATCTTATTCCTAATGACTTTAAGCCCCGGATATCGGAGGATAGTCCCATGTTGACGCACGGTGATGTTTGGAGAGCGATCGACCGCCTGGCGCGGGAGTACGGGCTATCGGCTTCCGGCCTGGCCCGGCGCGCCGGTCTCGACCCGACCACATTCAACAAGAGCAAGCGCGTCACGCGCGAAGGCAAGAACCGCTGGCCCAGCACCGAGAGCGTCGCCAAGGTGCTGATGGCGACCGGCGCCACCCTGAACGAGTTCGTCTCCTATATCGGCGACGGCGCCGGCGCCGGGGTTTACCGCAACATTCCGCTGATCGGTTTCGCGCAGGCCGGCTCGCAGGGCTTCTTCGACGACGCCGGGTATCCCGCCGGCTCGGGCTGGGACGAGATTCCGTTCCCCGGCTTTTCCGATCCGCGCGCCTATGCGCTGGAGATCAGCGGCGACAGCATGGCGCCCGTCTTCCGCGACGGCGACACCGTCATCGTCTCGCCGGAGGCCAACGTGCGCCGCGGCGACCGCGTGGTGGTCAAGACCACCGACGGCGAGATCATGGCCAAGGTGCTGTCGCGCCAGACCGCCTCCAAGATCGAGCTGCAGTCCCTGAACCCGCTGCACGAGGACCGCGTGCTGGCAGTCGAGGACGTCGACTGGATGGCGCGGATCATCTGGGCCAGCCAGTAAACGCCCAGGCCCTCTCTCCCTCGCTCCGATGGCAAAAACCCACACAACCGGCGAGTCGCTCACCTGGGCCGACGGCGCCTGGCTGGAAGGCGGCCCGGCCCTGATCAAGCCGCGCGACCACGGCTTCTGGCTGGCGTCGGCGGTGTTCGACGGCGCCCGGGCGCTCGCCGGCGCCATGCCCGATCTCGACCGCCACTGCGAGCGGCTGCTGCGCTCGGCCGAGGTCATGGGGCTCGAAGCGCCGATGAGCGCCGGCGAGATCATGGCGCTGGCCCGGGAAGGCGTCGCCAAGTTCCCGGCCGACGCGGAACTCTACATCTGCCCGCTCTTGTACCCGACCGGCGGTTTCATCGTGCCCGATCCGGCGAGCACGCAACTGATCGTGCACGTGGGCGTCTCGCCGATGCCGGCGGCGGACGGCTTCTCCGCCTGCGTCTCTTCGTACCGGCGCCCGGCACCGGACATGGCGCCGACGGAAGCCAAGGCGTCGTGCCTCTATCCGAACGTGGCGCGCGGCGTCAAGGAGGCCAACGACAAGGGCTTCGACACCGGCGTCTCCTTGGACCCCTTGGGCAACGTCGCCGAGTTCTCCTACGCCAACCTGTTTCTCGCCAAGGACGGCGCCGTCCATACGCCGGCGATCAACGGCACCTTCCTCAACGGCGTCACGCGCCGGCGCGTCATCCAGCTGCTCCAAGACGACGGCGTCGAGGTGGTGGAGCGCACCGTCACCACCCGTGACCTCCAGGAAGCCGACGAGCTGTTCGCCACCGGCAACTACGCCAAGGTGCTGCCCTGCACCCGGTTCGAAGGCCGCGACCTGCAGCCCGGCCCGATCTACGGCCGCGCGCGCGAGCTCTACTTCCGCTACGCCGAGACCTGCCGCTAGTTACCGCGACAAGTCCTCGCCGGCCAAATCGTCCCCAGCAAGGGCGCGGCCGATCAGTTCCACGGTCTCCGCCAATCCATAAAGCGCGATGAACGACCCCATGCGCGGGCCCTGCGGCTGGCCCAGGAGCACCTCGTAGAGGCACTTGAACCAGTCCTTCAGGTTTTCGAATTCGTGGCGCTTGCCGACCTCGTAGACCTCCGTCTGGATGGTCTCGGCGTCGGCATCGGCGGGCAAGGCTTCGAGCACGGCCTGCAAATCGAGCATGGCGGCGCGTTCGCGATCGTCGGGCGCGCGGTATTGCTTCGCCGGCTTGACGAAGTCGCGGTAGTAGTTGATGGCGTAGCCGGCGAGCCTGTCCAGCATCGGCGCGGTCTCGGGCGAGGCATCCGGGCGGTAGCGCGAGATGAAATGCCACAAGACCGCCGGGTCTTCCGTGTGGCAGACGGAGGCGAGGTTGAGCAAGATGTTGTAGCTCAGGTGCGCGTCCTCGGCCGGCGGCGGGCCGCGGTGGATGTGCCAGGTCGGGTTCTCGACCTGGCGCGCCGGTTCCTGTTCCGGGTAGGCGGCGAGGTGCTGCAGGTAGTCGTCGACCTGGCGCGGGATGACGTCGAAATAAAGCCGCTTCGCCGCTTTCGGTTTCTGGAACATGAACTGCGACAGGCTTTCCGGCGGCGCGTAGCGCAGCCATTCCTCCACCGAGAGGCCGTTGCCGCGCGACTTGGAGATCTTCTCGCCCTTGTCGTCGAGGAACAGCTCGTAGGTGAAGCCGACCGGCGGATTGCCTTCCAGGATGCGGCAGATGCGCCCGGAAAGCTTGACCGAATCGATCAGGTCCTTGCCGGACATTTCGTAATCCACATCGAGCGCCGCCCAGCGCATGGCCCAGTCGGCCTTCCATTGCAGCTTGCAGCGCCCGCCGGTGACGGGGGTCTCGACCTTCGATCCGTCCTCGTCGGTGTAGACGACGGTGCCGGCGGAAAGGTCGCGCTCGATCACCGGCACCTGCAGCACGCGCCCGGTCTTTTGGCAGACCGGCAGGAACGGGCTGTAGGTGGCCTGGCGCTCCGCCCCCAGCGTGGGGAGGATCACGTCCATCACCGCGTCATAGTGCTCGAGCACCTTCAAGAGCGCTTCGTCGAACTGCCCCGAGGTGTAGCATTCGGTGGCGGAAACGAACTCGTAATCGAAGCCGAAGGTATCGAGAAAGGCGCGCAGCCGCGCGTTGTTATGCGCGCCGAAACTCGAATGCGTGCCGAACGGGTCGGGGATGGCGGTCAGCGGCTTGCCCAGGTGCTCGGCGACCATGTCCTGTTCGGGGATGTTGTCGGGGACCTTGCGGAGCCCGTCCATGTCGTCGGAGAAGGCGAACAGCCGCGTCGGCGCGTCGGACATCTGCTCGAAGGCGTGGCGCACCATGAGCGTGCGCACGACCTCGCCGAAGGTGCCGATATGCGGCAGCCCGGACGCGCCGTAGCCGGTCTCGAACAGCACGTAGCCCTTGTCCGGCACGCGCCCCTCGCCGACGCGTTTCATGAGCGCCTTGGCCTCCTGAAACGGCCAGGCCTTGGCGTGTTCGGCGAGCGCGCGGATATCGGTCATGATCGGCAATTCCCCAGCAACTGAACGCCCGCGAAACCGGGCGCCGCGAACCTAGGCGGACGGGGCCGGGAGGTCAATGACCGGCGGCGCCCTTCCCCGCCATGATAGCGGCGCGCATAACCCATTGAAAAACCAGTCCGCCCATAAAAAATTGACGAAACGAACCCAATTTTCTTCAATGATTTCAAGGGTCCGGCAAAACCGCCCCCGGTCGCCGGCGGCGCCCCCACTAGCGTCGCCCCCGACGCCCTCTCCACCGTCGCCCCCGACGCCCTCTCTACCGTCGCCCCCGACGCCCTCTCTACCGTCGCCCCCGACGCCCTCTCTACCGTCGCCCCCGCGAAGGCGGGGGCCCATGGCCGGGCCAAACCCGACCGCCGCAAAGGGAAACGCCACCACCCGGCACCGCCCTCCCCCGTCATGCGCGGGCGTGACCCGCGGAACCACGGCATCGAGCCGGCGCTGGCGACGGCCAAAACGGTGCGCGCAAGTGCTTGAAAACAAAGGAACGATAATTTTTTTGACGGAACGAAGCCAAACTCCCCCTGCAGCGCGCCGGGGATGGCCCGGTCGGCCGGCGCGCGTCTCCAGGGGTACGAATGCCGACGACGAACCGCCGGCGCGGTGACGCCCATGGATGGTGGAATGATCTGGCCATGTGCGGGCATGGGTTCGATCCTTGATCAGAGGGGATCAAGGAATATAGGAATTTTTACTTAGATGTCAAGGGGCGCTGTTTCAATACCCGTAATGCTTTAATCAAAATAAACCTTCTGACACTAAATTCCAAGTGCTACTGTCACCATTGGTTGTACGCAATCAAATGCCCACATAATCATGAACAATACACATAATATTGACGAACCCGCAATTGACATAGCGAGCCTTCTCTCCGGCACGATTCGTAGCGGCGGCAAAGTTACAGACGCACATCTTCTCCCTCTACAGGTGAACCTTGAGGTTGGAGATACTAAAACTCGGGTGCACTGCTACAGATTGCCAATTGATGCAAATGGACGAGTGCGTTTTAAGCCCCTTGCCGAATTTCTGAGAGAACGCATCGTCGATTATGCGATCCCGAGAAAACGTATCGAGGATGCAAAACAAAGCCTAAATGAGACCGGGTCAACAGCCTTGCTCTTAAAACTAGAGAAGGAAGCAAAAAACCTTTTCTCTTCATTGAGAAAAAGTGGAGAGGGTGGAGAACTTTTAATTTTCGCGTTTGCAGAGGCTGTTTTTGGACTATCCCAAATCATATGCAAGATGAGTTTAAAGACTTCCTCAGAAATGCACTACTGAGCTACTCCCCGATCCTTGGACAGGTTTCGGCATAATTTAAGCTACTCTCTGCGCCTGCTGATCGGGTTTCACGGTTTCGTTTCTCTGCGAATAGACCACGGCTGGCGGCCGACCGCCAAGGGCA
>Ga0209578_10000116_pt1 | contig 164376 bp, 152 predicted proteins | sample tdAd472_FD_187127 | JGI IMG/M metagenome (GOLD analysis project Ga0209578, IMG submission 187127) | Marine sediment microbial communities from the Atlantic coast under amendment with organic carbon and nitrate - tdAd47.2 (SPAdes)... | ecosystem: Environmental > Aquatic > Marine > Coastal >...
TCACAGGCAGTATAGGTAGTGGATAGTGATGTCGAAATGGAAGAAGGCCGCTGTGATCGTGGTATACCCCCGAAAGGGAGTCAAGGGGGGTTCGACCGCTCGGGGGTATACCACGATTGCAGTGGCCGCTCAGCTGGAAAGTGTCTATCCACCAAGCAACCCCGATAATGTGCGAAGAGCCAAAAAAAAAGGGGAGCATCGCTCCCCTTTTTAATCTGATTAAGACGACCTAACCCAATTCAGCAAAAACCGCGTCACGTATGTCTTCCACACTTCCTACACCGGGAACACGGTGATAGGCCGGTGCAGCAGGGCCACTCATGTTGCGATAAAAGTCGATCAGCGGACTGGTCTGTGAATGATAAACCTCAAGGCGCTTGCGCACTGTATCCTCATGGTCGTCATCTCGCTGGACCAACGCCTCTCCCGTCTCGTCGTCAACGCCCGGCTGCTGCGGCGGGTTATGAATGACATGATAAATACGACCGGAACCGGGATGCACGCGTCGACCGCTAAGCCGCGCGACTATTTCCTCATCGTCTACGGCTATTTCCAGGACATGATCGATATTAACGCCAGCGTCCACCATGGCTTCAGCTTGCGGGATAGTGCGAGGAAAACCATCGAATAGAAAACCGCGCTTGCAGTCGTCTTCGCTGATACGCTCTTTCACCAGGCCAATAATGATATCGTCTGAAACCAGACCACCTGCGTCCATAACAGCCTTGGCCTTGATACCCAACTCGGTCTGCGCCTTGACGGCGGCGCGCAGCATATCTCCGGTTGAGATTTGCGGAATGTTGTATTTTTCAGAAATGAACTGGGCTTGCGTACCCTTGCCGGCGCCCGGGGCCCCCAACAGAATCATTCGCATAAGTGAGCTACCTCATTTTCCTCGGGCAACGGCGTCGTCGCGTCGGAGTTTTACACAGCAGTTGATAGGAAGGCGGCTACCATACACAGCGCACCATGAGGTTACAACCCCTACCTTTGGCGGGTATCAGGCCCCTTTTGCCCGTTCCCACAGCGCATCCAGCGCGGCATCATCAAGTGCTGACATATCCAGCCCCTCGCTTGCCGCGGCGGCCTCCATGTAACGGAATCGGCGTTCAAACTTGCTGGAGGCGTCTCGCAGTGTTCGCTCTGCATCGAGACGAAGATGGCGGCAGACATTGACGCAGCTGAACAGCAGGTCGCCCATCTCTTCGCCTATGGATTCAGTGTTACCGGTGGCCAGCGCAGAGCGCAGTTCTTCAAGCTCCTCTTCAAGTTTTTTCAGTGCCCCGGCGCTATCGGCCCAATCGAAGCCCGTTCTGGCAGCCCGTTTTTGCAGTTTTTGTGCCCGGGGTAGCGCCGGCAAAGCGACAGGGACATCATCGAGCGCACCGTGCAACGCTCGCGCCCCCCTCTCTTCCTGCTTGATCGCCTCCCATGTCGCGTTGACCTGCCCTACTTCCACGTCCGCCTGCACTATGCCTTCAATGCGACCACCGGCAAATACGTGAGGGTGGCGTCGCACCAGTTTTTCCACCAGGCTACTGACCACCTGTTCAAAACTGAAAAGATCGCGCTCGCGGCCAAGTTGGGCATAGAACACGACCTGAAACAGCACGTCCCCCAGTTCTTCCGCTATATGCTCAAAATCGTCCTGCTCAATGGCATGAGCAAGTTCGTAACACTCCTCCAGAGTGGATGGCACAATGCTGCGAAAGTCCTGCTGCAGATCCCACGGGCATCCCGTTTCCGGGTCGCGCAATCGCTCCATCACCCGCAGCAGGTCAGGCAGGCTATAAGACGGCGTGCCGGAGCTACTCATTCACTTACTCTCACAGCTGAAATAACGTTATTCAGCCGGTTCATACGTTCCAGCAATTTCGAAAGAGAAGCGAGGTTCGGCACCTCCACTCGCAGGCGCATGGTGGCGGTGTGGCTTTTCTTGTTGGTTTGCGTGTTGATGGACAGTACGTTGATATGAGCATTGGCAAACAAACCGGTGATATCTCGCAACAGTCCATGGCGGTCGTAGGCCTCTATGGCCACGTTGACTTCATAATTGTCCGTGGGCGATGTTCCCCACTCCACGTCTATCACCCGCTCTGGCGAAGCATCGGCAAGCCGCACCAGCCTGGCACAGTCAGAGCGATGAATGCTCACTCCTCTGCCCTGGGTGATAAAACCTGTTATCGCATCCCCGGGTAAAGGTTTACAGCATCCCGCCATATGATTGAGAAGGTTGCCCACCCCCTGCACCCGCACTTCACTACGGTAGCGGGTAGCACCGGGTCTGGCCAGTTTCAGCTGGGGTTCCTGACGACGTTCCACAAGACCCTGGGCGGCATTCACCACCTGGGCGGAGGTCAGGTCGCCGGAGCCTACTGCGGCGTACATGTCCTCTACCGTAGACAGCTGCACCTTGCGCGCTACCCGCTGATAATCGACACTGGTGAGTGCCATGCGCTTGAATTCCCGCTCCAGCAATTGACGCCCTGCAGCTACGTTGTCCGCGCGTGCCTGCGCACGGAACCAGTGCTGCACTTTGGCCCGGGCGCGAGAGGTGCGCAGGTAGCCGAGGCCAGGCTGTAGCCAGTCGCGTTTGGGTGAACCGGCTTTACTGGTGAGAATTTCTACCCGCTCACCGGTCCGCAAGGTGTAGGTAAGGGGGACAATCGAGCCGTTTACCTTCGCCCCGCGACAGCGATGCCCCACTTCGGTGTGCACGTGATAGGCAAAATCCAGAGGTGTGGCGCCCTGGGCAAGGTTGACCACATCTCCCTCCGGCGTAAACACGTAGACCCTATCCTGGGCCACATCAAAACTGAACTGCTCAGCGACACCGCCGGCATCACCGGTTTCCTCATGCCAGTCCAGCACCTGCCGCAGCCAGGCCAGTTTTTCTTCATAGGTACTGCCCATGCCTGATCCGGCATCAGAACCCTTGTAACGCCAGTGCGCGCACACCCCCAGTTCCGCCTCTTCATGCATCTGGCGCGTGCGGATCTGGATCTCCAATACCTTGCCGTCAGGGCCTATCACGGCAGTATGCAGCGAGCGATAGCCATTTTCCTTGGGGTTGGCTATGTAGTCGTCGAACTCGTTGGGAATATTGCGCCACAGGCCGTGAACCAGCCCCAACGTTGCATAGCAGTCCTTTACTTCAGGGACCAGAATACGCACAGCGCGTATATCGTAGACCTGTGAGAAACCTATGCCCTTGCGCTGCATTTTGCGCCAGATACTGTAGATATGTTTGGCACGGCCCTCTATCTCGAACTCCAGGCCAGCCTCCCCCAGCACCTGCGTCAGCAGCCTGGTAACATCGGTAATAAACTGGTCCCGTTCCAGCCGCTTGCCATCCAGCAGTCGCGCAATCTTGCGATACGCGTCTGCATAGATATAGCGAAAGGAGAGGTCTTCCAGCTCCCATTTCAGATGCCCGATACCGAGGCGATGAGCCAAAGGAGCGTAAACATCGAACACCTCCCTGGCAACCATCTCTCTGCGCTGTTCGTCGTTCTTCACCGCGCGAATCGCACAGGTGCGCTCTGCCAGTTTGATCAGGGCCACGCGGACGTCATCGACCATGGCGATCAACATCTTCCGCACATTGTCTTTTTGCGCGTGCGCCTGACCGAGAACAGGTCGCTCCTGCGCCAGCCTCAAGTCACCAATGGCAGCCATACGCAATACGCCCTCAATCAGCGTGCTTACCGCGTCACCGAATTCATCGCGCACCTGCTCCTGGGTGATCCGTTGTTCACGAACGGCCCGGTACAGTAGACCAGCCACCAGGCAATCCATGCCCACCCGCAATTCCGCAAGAATCAGTACCACGTCGAGGCCGGCTCTGAAGCAGTCGCTCTCGCGTGCCCAATCGCCTATATCCAGATAGGGAGCTGCGGCCAGTCCGCGCAGGCGCTCCGCAGTGTGCAGCAATCGTTGCGCGTCTGCCTCCTCCAACCGCAGGGGCAGACTCGTCAGCCACAGGGTCAGGTCAACCTGGTCAGCTGCCGCTTCATGGTGGGATTGATGTCTTACCCGGACCATAGCATTACCCGGCAAATACGCCCGTGGACAGGTAGCGGTCACCACGATCACAGATGATGGCGACAATCACCGCGTTTTCCACCTCGGCAGACAGGCGCAGGGCGGCGGTCACTGCCCCGCCCGACGAGACCCCGCAAAATATGCCCTCTTCTATCGCCAACCGGCGCATCGCCGCCTCCGAGTCCGCCTGGGAGATGTCCATCACCCTGTCCACACGCGCCGCATCGAAAATGGATGGCAGGTAGGCCTCCGGCCAGCGCCTGATTCCCGGAATACTTGATCCGTCCTCCGGCTGCAGGCCGATAATCTGGATATCCGGGTTCTGTTGTTTGAGGAAGGCGGAACAACCCATGATAGTACCAGTAGTGCCCATGCTACTGATGAAGTGCGTCACGGTACCGTCAGTCTGCTGCCAGATTTCGGGTCCGGTGGTGTCCAGATGAGCCCGGGGATTATCGGCGTTGGCAAACTGGTCCAACACCCGGCCTTCACCGCGGGCCTGCATGGCCATGGCGAGGTCTCGCGCCCCTTCCATGCCCTCTTCCTGGGTGACCTCGAGCAGTTCAGCGCCATAGGCAGACATCGCCTGCTTACGCTCATCACTCATATGGCTGGGCATGATCAGAATGAGCCGATAGCCGCGTATTGCAGCAGCCATGGCCAGGGCGATACCTGTGTTTCCGCTGGTCGCCTCGATCAAAGTATCCCCGGGTTTGATTTCACCGCGCTCCTCGGCGCGGGCAATCATACTCAGCGCCGGGCGGTCTTTTACCGAACCTGCGGGGTTGTTGCCCTCCAGTTTCAGCAGCAGGGTATTACTGGTCTCCCCCTGCATGCGTTGCAGGCGCACCAGTGGAGTGTTGCCTACACAGGCTTCGATAGTGGGGTATTCGCGCATGGTTCCATCATTCTCTGTGGCCTGGCGCAGTGTAGCGCCCGGCTGTCATCGCTGCATTCTCGCGTGTCGCATCTGCCTGCCGGTGTACCGATACCGATCAGGCCAATACCGCAAAGGCGAGAACACAATCTACCTCGTCAGACAGGCTAAGAGCCACCCTGGTTCCGCCTTTTTCACCGGCGACGCGCAACGCGCCACCGCTGAGCTTGACCTGCGGCGCGCCGAGTTCGTCATGGGTGATGCAGATATCCTGCCAACTGACCCCGTTGCCTATGCCCGTACCCAGAGCCTTGGCCACCGCTTCCTTGGCAGCAAACCGCTTGGCCAGCAGGTTACCCGGACGGGCACTGGCGGCGTACTCCTCACGTTCTTCCGGGCGCAGTATTCGCTCTATGAAGCGCTGCCCCTGGCGCTCAACCACGGAATTTATGCGGTCAAACCTGAGAATATCTGTACCCACCGCTATCATTGGCTGTCCACACTCTGTTGCCGCCTGCCACGAAACAGTTCACGGCTCTTCAACGGTGTATCACCCAGATACAGGGCCAGAGCCAGGCGCAACAGACGCCTTGCTGCAAGCCTTGCTTCGCCGGCAAACTCACCTCGCGCCATCGCCAGTAAATCGCCGCCTTTGAACGCTGGCTGCGACGGATCCGCACCCGGTGCCACCTCAACCAGACCATGATCCGGATGGAAGCGGTACCAGTGTTGCGCATCTATAGGCTCACCGCTGAGCCCTTCATACTCCAGGGAGAAACCATAGCCCAATTCGTCAAGCAGTCCCAGCTCGAAACAACGCAGCACAGGCTCAAACGCCGGCGCCGCGACCAGATCCTGCAATGTCTTTCCGTAGGCGGCAAATAATCGTGGGTGCGGGTCGTGTCTGTGCAGCAGGCGCATCAACAGTTCATTGACATACATCGCACCGTACAACTGCTGGGCGCGCAGAGCCATGGGCGCACCCGCAGACTCAACCTGAGTCAGGGTTTTCATTTCGCTGCGACCGCTGAATGAGAGCAACAATGGGGTGAAAGCCTGCAGCAGTGCGGCGCTACTTCCACCCTTTGCGCGGCGCCGGGCGCCCTTGGCAATCAGGCTGATTCGGCCGTGTTCGGCAGTAAACGTCTCCAGAATCAGGCTGCTGTCCCGATAGGGGCGGCTGTGTAGAATATAGGCAGGTTGCAGTTGGACTCGCATGGTCGCACCGCGTCAGCGGTCTTCATAGCCCAGGCTGCGCAGCGCTCGTTCGTCGTCCGACCAGCCACTCTTGACCTTTACCCATAGCCGTAACATCACCTTGCAGTCGAACATTCGCTCCATATCCTTGCGCGCATCTGTCCCGATAGAGCGCAAGCGGCTGCCTTTTTCACCAATGAGTATTCTTTTCTGGCCGTCTCTTTCCACCAGAATCAGTGCAGAAATATCGATCACGCCGTTCTCGAAGCCGAACTCTTCAATTTCCACGGTGACCGCATAGGGCAACTCCTCACCAAGCTGGCGCATGATCTTTTCACGTACTATTTCAGCCGCGAGAAAACGCTGGCTGCGGTCGGTAATCTGGTCCTCCGGGAAAAAATGTTCGGATTCCTTGAGGTGTTTGATTATCTCCTGCTCCAGCGGTGCAATATTGTGCGCTCGTAGCGCCGAAAGTGGCACAATAGCGGCGAATTGCCCGCGCTCCGCCAGTTCCTGAAGGTGCGGCAACAGCAGTTCCTTGTCTTCCAGCAGATCAACTTTGTTCACCACCAATACGGTGGGGCGCCGAGCCTGCTGCACCTGCTCCAGCACCATCTGGTCTTCATCGGTCCAGGCGGTTCGATCTACCAGAAACAACACCAGGTCGACATCGCGTATCGCCGAACTGGCTGCGCGATTCATATAACGATTGATGGCTTTGTCGGCACCGCGATGCAGGCCCGGCGTATCGACGAAGATGATCTGATTGTCGCCCTCGGTCTTGATACCCAGCACCTGATGGCGGGTGGTTTGCGGTTTGCGTGAGGTGATGCTGATCTTTTGCCCTAGAATATGGTTCAGCAGTGTCGATTTACCGACATTGGGACGGCCCACGATGGCCACATATCCACAGCGCTTGGTATCACTCAATTAACTCACTCCCAGACGATCCAGCGCATCCCTGGCCGCCGCCTGTTCGGCCTTGCGACGACTGCTTCCCGACCCTTCCGCCACCAGTGCTGGCTTGGCCAGCCGGCAGGCCACGTGAAACTGTTGTTTATGGTCATCGCCCTGAACATCCAGTAACTCGTAAGCGGGCAACGGACGTTGTCGCCCCTGCAAAAACTCCTGCAAGCGAGTCTTGGCGTCTTTCCGGGCATGCTCAATGCTGAGACCCTCCAGGCGGGAGCCAAACCAGCCCAGCACGCAGCGGCGGCAGGTTTCCACATCGGCATCCAGCAAAATTGCACCGGCAACCGACTCCAGCGCATCCGCAAGAATGGATGCGCGACGTTTACCACCGCTTTTGCGTTCACCGGAGCCCAGCAGCAGGTGATCACCGAGAGTGAGTTCACGGGCTATTTCCGCCAGTGACTCGCCTCTCACCAGCGCCGCACGCATGCGACTCAACTCACCCTCGCGGGCATCGGGAAATTTATGATACAGGGCCTCGGCAACTATGTGGTTCACGATAGAGTCACCCAGAAACTCCAGTCGCTCGTAATTACCGCCGCCGACACTGCGATGTGTCAGCGCCAATTCAAGCAAACCGGTATCGTTGAAAAAGTAACCCAGAGCACGCTGCAGGCGCGCTGAGTGCTCCTGCCGGTCGCTCACTTGGGCTGGGACTGCCCCGCTTCAAACAGCAGGTCATCGAACTTGATAGTGGCATCGATACGTCCGGCAATAGGCACACGCGCCTCGTAACTGGCGTCGATGTAGGTCTTGCCTTTTTCGCGATAGATTTCCACGTCACCTATCTTGAGCGCGTAGATCTGGTTGGTATTGAACAACCTGTCAATTCGGCGACGCACCTGCCCAACCGTGGTAGTACCGGGTTCGTGCTCCGCTGCCACAGTACTGATAATGTCCTTGATAGCTTTGTACTCGAAGTAGTGCGGAACCATCTTGACAAAGCACATCAGGTAAAACCCGGCCATGATCGCGATAATCAGCATGCCCGGTATGGACATCCCTCTCTGACGTTGCGGTGTGTGCATTTTTCTGCCCCCAGTTTTCTCGTTATATCATTCTATGAGACCGACCCGGTTGAAGCTGGGCAGACTCAGGAAGGAGTCCCAGTGCATCCATACCGCGAAGGCCTTTCCCACTATATCCTTTTCTGGCACCTGACCCCAAATACGCGAGTCCGAGCTGTTGTCACGGTTATCGCCCATCATGAAGTAGTGTCCGGGCTTGACCGTTACCGAGAAATTGACCGGCCGCCGCGCGTCATTTACCTGCATCATGAAGCGCGCCTCGTCCAGTTCTTCAAGACCCAGCCGGTAACGCCCGTTGGGACCGGGAGCCACTGCCACCTCTTCCCGACCAACCTGTTCGCCGTTAACGTAAATACGTTTGTTTCGGTAGCTCACTGTATCGCCGGGCAGGCCGATTACCCGCTTTATGTAGTAGGTTTCATTCATATGCGGCGGAAAGAACACCATGACATCGCCGCGCCGGGGTTCATTCAGGTCAAATACCTTGGTCCGTGTTACCGGAAGGCGGATGCCGTAAGTGTATTTGTTTACCAGTATGTAATCGCCGACCTGCAGGGTGGGCACCATCGAAGAAGAAGGAATCTGGAACGGCTCGACAATAAACGAACGCAAAACAAACACCACGAACAGCACAGGAAAAAAAGACCTGGCATATTCAACCAGCACAGGCTCAGCCGCGCGATCCTCCACGCGGGCAATGTACTGTTGATGCTGGGGGTTGTCCGCTTGTTCCCAATTGGGGTACTGATCGCGCAGTTCGGCGATGACACGCTTACGTCCAGGTGCAAGAAACAGCGCATCAAGCAGCCAGATCAGGCCGGATCCGCCCACCAGAATAACCAGAATCAAGGGGAAATCTATAGTCACGCCACCCATCAGCCGTCTACCTTCAACACCGCGAGGAACGCTGATTGAGGTATTTCCACGCTACCGACCTGCTTCATACGTTTCTTTCCTTCTTTCTGTTTCTCCAACAGTTTCTTCTTGCGCGTGGCATCGCCACCATAGCACTTTGCCGTCACGTTCTTACGCAGCGCCTTGACGGTCGTGCGGGCCACAACCTTGCCGCCAACCGCAGCCTGAATGGCCACGTCGAACATCTGCCGGGGAATCAGTTCCTTCATTTTTTCGGTCAGCGCACGCCCCCTGTACTGTACCTGGTCGCGATGCACGATGATCGCCAGCGCATCTACCCGCTCCCCGTTGATCAGCACATCCAGGCGGGACAGGCTTGCTGCCTCAAAACGCTCAAAACCGTAATCCAGCGACGCGTAACCACGGCTGACCGACTTCAGGCGATCAAAGAAGTCCAGCACCACTTCCGCCATGGGAATATCGTAGGTCACCTGCACCTGGGCACCCAGGAACTGCATATCCACCTGTGAGCCACGTTTCTCGACACAGAGGGTGATCACGTTACCCAGGTAGTCCTGGGGGACCAGAATGTTACAGCGCGCTATAGGCTCACGCATTTCCTCTATATCGCCCATGTCAGGCAACTTGGAGGGGTTGTCGACCTTCACCAACTCGCCGTTTTTCTTCAGCACTTGATAGATTACGGTTGGCGCCGTGGTGATCAGGTCCAGGTCATACTCGCGTTCCAGCCGCTCCTGGATAATCTCCATGTGCAGCATGCCGAGAAACCCGCAACGAAAGCCAAAGCCCAGTGCGTCGGAGGTCTCCGGCTCATAGAACAAGGATGCATCGTTGAGCGTGAGTTTCCCCAGGGCATCGCGAAAGTCTTCGTAGTCGTCTGAGGAGATAGTGAATATACCGGCATAAACCTGAGGCTTCACCTGTTTGAAGCCAGGCAGGGCAGGCACATCCGGGTGCTTGTCATGCACCAGCGTATCGCCCACCGGAGCGCCGTGAATATCCTTGATTCCGGCTACGATGAAACCCACTTCGCCCGCCTGCAGGCAACTCGTTTCCTGTCGTTTGGGGGTAAAGATGCCCACACTGTCGACCTGATGGGCCTTACCGATTGATTTGGCGACAATTTTATCGCGCTTGCGCAAGATGCCCTGCTTTACGCGCACCAGCGATACAACGCCCAGATAGTTGTCAAACCAGGAGTCGATGATGAGCGCCTGCAGGGGGGCGTCCCGATCACCCTCAGGCGGCGGAATCTTGTCAACGAGATATTCCAGGGCATCTTCAATGCCCATGCCCGATTTGGCGCTGACCATGCAGGCCTCGGTCGCGTCTATACCGATGATCTCCTCGATTTCCAGCTTGACCCGGTCAGGGTCTGCCTGTGGCAGATCCATCTTGTTGAGGATGGGCAAAACCTCCAGACCCTGCTCGATAGCGGTGTAGCAGTTGGCCACAGACTGCGCTTCCACGCCCTGGCCGGCGTCAACCACCAGCAGTGCACCCTCGCAAGCGGCCAGTGAACGCGAAACCTCATAGGAAAAATCAACGTGGCCCGGGGTATCGATGAAATTGAGCTGGTAGATCTGACCGTCGCGCGCCTGATAGTCGAGCGTAACGCTCTGCGCCTTGATAGTGATGCCGCGCTCGCGCTCGATATCCATTGAATCGAGCACCTGTTCATCCATCTCACGGGCCGTGAGCCCTCCGCAATGCTGAATGAACCGGTCGGCAAGTGTCGACTTGCCGTGGTCAATGTGGGCAATAATAGAAAAGTTGCGGATGTGTTGGAGATCGCTCAATGCCAGGGCCCGGGAAACGTGCGGCGGCGATCAGGTGACCGCCGCCAAAAAACGCGCGATTGTACCTTAAAGCACTAGCCCCCGCTATCACGCAGCAGGGGAAGTACGCGCATCAGTCTGCCAGCTTGAGGCCAATGAACATGGGCGTGCCGCGGCGCATCAACCGCAATGGCACGGAGCTGCCACTGCGCAGTTTCTCTACTGCCTTGTCAAAGGCACTGACCGACTTCACCGGCACGTTGCCAATCAGGGTAATAATATCACCCGGCATAATCCCCGCTTCTGCCGCCGGGCCACCGCTGACAACCTCGCGCACCTGAACACCTCCGGTCAACCCCCAGCGCTCCAGTTGCTCGGCAGCCGGTTCCGTCACGATAAGCCCCAGGCGGCCTCCCTGGCCCTCACTGGCGTCACCACCCCGCAGGGAGTAACTGTCGTCAGCATCCAGCCCCCCTACTTTGACCTTGATTGTCCGCTGCTTCCGATCGCGCATGATATCTACAGAAACCCGCGAACCCGGAGCGATCAGGCCCACCACATGAGGCAGGTGGGAAGAAGTGGGTATATCCTTGCCATCGAAGGCCACAATTACATCCCCTTCCCTGAGCCCTGCATCGTCAGCCGGCCCGTCCTTCGCTACCTGTGCTATCAAAGCACCGCGTGGGCGATCCAGCCCAAAGGACTCGGCAAGGTTCTTGTCTACGTCCTGTATGGTCACACCAAGCCAGCCACGGGTCACCTTGCCCTGCTCCTCCAGCTGCGTAACCACGTTGCGCACTACACTGACGGGAATCGCGAAAGAGAGGCCAATGGAGCCACCGCTGCGGGTAAAAATCTGGGAGTTCACACCCACCACTTCGCCTTTGAGATTGAATAGCGGTCCGCCGGAATTGCCAGGATTGATAGCGACGTCAGTCTGGATAAACGGCACATAGTTTTCGTTGTTCTCGGTTGGCAGGCTGCGCCCCTTGGCGGATACGATCCCGGCGGTAACCGAGTAATCCAGACCAAAAGGAGAGCCAATGGCGAGGACCCACTCGCCCACTTCCAGTTCTTCGTTGGTGGCCAATTTCAGAGTGGGCAGGTTTTCGGCTTCGATGCGCAGCAGTGCCAGGTCAGAGCGCGGGTCGGTGCCAATAATCTCGGCGTTGAACTCGCGCCTGTCGCTCATTCGCACCAGCACGCTGTCAGCGCCTTCAACCACATGGTTATTGGTAACAATCAGTCCGCTGTCAGATATGATAAACCCTGAACCCATCCCCATACGCTGATGAGGCGCTGGCGGCGCACCACGGAACTCGAAAAAACGCCGCAGGTACTCAGGGATTTCTTCAGGACCGGGCTGCCCTTGCGCTGCTCGGGGGCCGCTGGCTTCTACAATGATCTTGACCACGGCCGGGGAACTCTTTTTCACGATATCGCGGAACTCGGGCAACGCCGCCTGGGCATTCCCCGCGAACATCACAGTCAACGCAATGATTAACACAGAACTTAATCGGGTCAGTACAGTCATTCCACTTGTCCATTCAAATGTTGAAGAAACCATCAGCGGTATCAGCCGATGCGCACTGCCTGTGCCTCGCGATGCAGAATATCTACCAGCGTAGGCTGCAGAGAAGGGTCGTCACGGTGGCGCCTGGCATGAATTCGCACCAGCAGCACACCCACAGCGAACCCCAGGGCAGCACCAAGGGCAGCGCCAACATCGGTATTAGTGGTCAAGCCGCTTGATCCGATAATGGTGCCGGCAAGCATAATTACAAGAGGAACCATATAGACGATAAAAGAGCCACGCAGGATCACCTCTTCGGGTATGGAAATGCGAACCTCGTCATCCACCCGGCAATCTGCAGGCTTCAGCGCCCCGGGCAAGGCCCGTATCAGCGAGCGATGGCCTGCTGACATACTGTTGAGCAGGCCATGACCACAACCCTTTTGTGCGGCACAGCTACCGCAGGTCGTCTGACGTATGGTCTCCACCCAGACACCATCATCCTCAACCGCCACTACCCGCCCAGTTTCCAGTAACATCCTAGCGCACCCGGTCTACAGAATCCGCGACCATTCTAGCGGTATTGACCGGCACCTCGCCAACCACGGTGATGAGTAATGGGGCTCCCTCCAGCGACAGCCCCCGACTGTAGGAGGTGGTACTGCCTTCGCGGAACATACCCTCCCCTGGTCGTATCTCGCGATCCAGTTCTTCCACAAACACTGAAAACACGGCGAGACCATCAGTGAACGTCTTGCGTCCGGCGTTGGCCGGCTGACTGTCGGTGGCCATGAAACCTTGCGGCAACCAGCCTACCTGCCAGGCCAGGGACAGCGTGGCAGGCTGCGCCGACGCACTGGGCACCGGATGCTGGGCCTGATGGACCAGGTTGATATCAACACTGTCCGGCACCGGCTTGTTGAACGACAGTTCTGCAAACTGGAACTTCTCCAGCACCTGGTTACCTCGGCCAACCGTGGTAGTTTTCAGCAAGAGTCCGGTTTTGCGGTCCAGGTCCATGATATAACCGAAACGATACATATCCCGGGGCGTGATCAGCACCCGCACCGCCTTGCGCCCGGCCACACGGTCACCGTCAGTCACGCGAAAACGGTAGTGCCGGGCCAGACCGCAATAGTCGCCTTGCGCGGGCTCTCCCAGGCGCAATAGCTTGTGGCCGGGGTGAACACAATCGAGGGGATGATCGACGCGAACGACCTGTGCGCCCTGGCCGGTAAGCTGAGTCAATTGCTCAGAACTGCTGCCGTCACGCACTGAATGGGAGACCTGCATCACCTGCATGTCCTGCCCGTCTCGCTGATAGGTAACCACGCCGTGGTAACTGACCTGATGGACACTGCGCGACATTTTATCCAGCCACTGCATCGCCTCTGCATCGGCCTCGGGACACTGGGCTGCCGCTGTCACCGCTGGTGCGAAAGCCACAGCAATGACAGCTGCAATCCGACGCAATGCGCCAGCCCTGTTACGGTAGCGAATCACCTGTGCTACTCGCGAATTTCCGTGACGCGGGCAAAGGGAATAAGCCCATGGGGGGAATTGAGCGCAGCATGTTCTGCATGCTCCTGCATATACATCTCCATGCGTTGCCTGGCCAACTCACCGTAGGCGGTGCGCGCCGCAGGCTGCAGCGTAGGCACAGACTGCGTGCCGTAGCTGGCCTGCACCGTAGTCGCTCCGAGGCTGTTTACCATGCCTACGGGAGAAACCCCTCCGGCTGCCACGGTCCCGTTACTGAAGGCCTCGTCGCCACTCAGCTGGGCCAACTGCTGGCCGCCTATCACTACCGTGGCGGCTACCGACGCCGCAACGGCAAAACTCGCCAGGGGCCGGAACAGCCGTTCACGCAGGGATGGAGACTCGGCCGGGGTGCCGTCTATCGCCTGGCGCACCCTGGCGGAGATATCCACTTGCGGATGACTTATCTCCTGTCCGGACATAACGGCTCTGGCGTTATTGTAGCGAACCCAGGTCGCACGCAATTCGGCGTCATTGCCCAACTGTTTCAGAAGACGCTGCAACTCCAGCTCACTGGCCTCATCGTCCATCAGGGCCGACAGTGATTCCCGCAGTTGTTCACTCATTCTCATTCCTTCGCAGCATCCGCCGCGTTCTACTCATCACTCGATGGAGCCCGCAGGCTCCTTTTGATGGTCGCTGGGCTACCCATCGACCTGCTCTTTCACCTTGCTGTCTATCGCTTCACGCGCCCTGAAAATCCTCGAGCGAACGGTGCCTACCGGGCAATCCATTATTTCTGCGATATCCTCATAACTGAGACCATCAAATTCACGTAAAGTTACCGCACTGCGCAAGTCATCAGGCAAATCACGTATGGCGTTTTCAACCACCTGCTTGAGTTCGGCACCGAACAGGGCTGTTTCCGGCGTCTCAATGTCCCGCAGGGCAGCGCCGCCTTCGTAATATTCGGCATCTTCCACTTCAACATCTGAGCCCGGGGGGCGACGAGAGCGCGATACCAGATGATTCTTGGCCGTGTTGACGGCAATACGGTAAAGCCAGGTATAGAACTGACTGTCGCCGCGAAACTTCGGCAGTGCACGATAGGCCTTGATAAACGCCTCCTGTGCCACATCCTGCACCTCGTCTGCATCATGCACGTAGCGACCAATCAGGCTGAAAATCTTGTGCTGGTACTTGAGCACCAACAGGTCGAACGCCCTTGAGTCGCCTTTTTGCACTCTGACCACGAGCTGCTGGTCCGTCTCGGCAGCCGTCACTCCCCTAACCCCTCCATGGCCGAGAGCATGACTGCCCTGACTCGAATTGCGATTCTGGCCAGATAGACCGCGAACGCCGCCCAAGGTTCATTCACAGGCCGAGAAAGCGCGAGATATGCGCAAAATTCCCGTAAGGATTCGGGCAAGGGGCAATTCCTTATTCAGCTGAAGCTCGATTATACTCGCAGTCACGCAGTGTCCAGTAGCGCTAAGTTGTTGAGGCATATAATATAATTCACTCCCTGGCCCGGCAAGCGACCCACACTGTGCCCAAGACCTACCAACATGATGTCCTGATCATCGGGACCGGCGCTGCCGGTCTCAGCCTGGCACTGCACCTGCCGCCCGATTGCCGCGTGGCATTGTTGTCCAAGGCAGATCTGAACCAGGGCTCTACCTACTGGGCGCAAGGTGGCATGGCGGCCGTGCTCCACGACCGGGATACCGTCGCAGCCCATGTGGAGGACACCCTCACCGCCGGGGCAGGCCTGTGCAACCGGGATGCGGTGGAATTCACCGTGAGCAACAGCCGACGCTGTGTCGAATGGCTGGTAGCGCAAGGCGTTGATTTTGACCTCCGCGAGGACGTGGCCGACAGCACGGCGCGTGAATTCCATCTCACCATGGAAGGAGGACACAGCCACCGACGCATTATTCACTCTGCCGACCGCACCGGCCGCGCCATTTCCGAAGTACTAACGGAAAAAGTCCTGGCGGCAGACAACATCGACATCTACACGCACCGGGTCGCGGTTGACCTTATCAGCGCTGGTGGGCGCTGTCAGGGCGCCTACATTCTGGATCGCGAGAGCGAGCGCGTCGACCTGTTTCAGGCCCATGCCGTGGTCCTTGCCACCGGCGGTGCCAGCAAGGCCTACCTCTATACCAGCAACCCCGATGGTGCCAGTGGCGATGGTATTGCGATGGCCTGGCGTGCCGGCTGCCGCGTCGCCAACCTGGAGTTCAACCAGTTTCACCCCACCTGCCTGTATCACCCCAAGGCCAAATCCTTCCTCATCACCGAGGCGGTGCGCGGCGAGGGCGGCAGACTGCTGCTCCCGGATGGCGAGCGCTTTATGAACAGGTTTGACGAACGTGGTGAGCTGGCCCCTCGCGACGTGGTGGCCAGAGCCATAGACCACGAGATGAAACGCCTGGGCGCAGACTGTGTGTTTCTCGACATATCCCACCAGCCCAGGGATTTCCTTGAAAGCCACTTTCCCACGGTGATGCAGCGCTGCCGGGAACTGGGAATGGACATGGCTAGCGGGCCGATTCCGGTAGTGCCCGCGGCGCACTACACCTGCGGCGGTATCGTGGTGGACACGGCAGGCCGTACCGACCTGGCGGGGCTTTATGCTATTGGCGAAACGTCCTGTACCGGCCTGCACGGCGCTAACCGCATGGCCTCCAATTCCCTCTGGAGTGTATCGTTTACGCGGAATCGGCAGCGCAGCACATCGCAGCTGGCCTGCGGGAACGCCCCAACTTCCATACCGCCAGGCCCTGGGATGAAAGCCAGGTGACAGACTCCGATGAAGACGTGGTGATCTCCCACAACTGGGATGAGTTGCGTCGTTTCATGTGGGATTACGTGGGCATCGTGCGCACCAACAAGCGGCTGCAAAGGGCCTTGCACCGGGTTGACCTGCTGCAATCAGAGATCGCCGAGTACTATGGTAACTACAAAGTGAGCAATGACCTGCTGGAGTTGCGTAACCTGGCGATGGTGGCAGAGCTGATGATCCGCTGTGCCATTGAACGCCGGGAAAGCCGCGGGCTGCACTACACGCTGGACTACCCCGAACAGTTGGCCGAGGCAAGGGACACTGTGTTGACTCCCTCAGGTGCCGCGCTCGAGCAACAACCGAACGCGTAAGCGACGCAGCTGATGCAGCTCCGCTGCGTCAAGAAACAGCCAGACCCTGCCGACACGTCCACCGGTCTCCCGCCACTGCAGGTAGGTCAGCCAGGGCAGGCAGTGAGCACGCTGCACTTCTAACTCAGAACTCACCACCCCCTCTTCAAGGGTCCACCTGCCCGCCTGCCAGCAGAGCACAGCACCGTGCAGAGAGCGCTGCCGGGTGCACACTTGCATAGCCAGCAAAGCAGCAGTACACGTGGCGGCCAACAGGGCATGTTGGGTACAGGCAAGCTGCGCTAATGCGGTCGCCAACAGCAGACAGAACGCGAATACCAACAAGCGCAAAGTAGCCGACTCACCGATCCTCAGGCGCAGTATGGGTGAAGTCGAGTATTTTTCGGACAATAACGGCCAGCTCCTCATCAGCAGGCTGCTCGCGCCGCAGAAACCAGGAAAACAAGTCCTGATCCTCGGACAGCATCAAGCTCTGGAACCGGGCACGATCATTGGCATCCAGCTCGGCGTAACGGCTCTGCACGAAAGGCTCCAGCACCAGATCCAGCTCAAGCATGCCACGGCGTGCAGCCCACCGCATGCGGTTAATTTCTTCCCTGGCTACCATGACCGTTTCGCCCTCTGAGGTACAGATCGAAAACCGGCATTATACCCCCAACCTGGCCCGCATGTGATAATGCTGACACAGGGCGACGCAAGTCTTAAGATGAAGCCCCCAAGCTACGAGGAACCCGTCTTGCCAGCACACTACGCCCTACTCGAACATGAAGGTCTGCTACATATCGTTGGCCCGGATACACTGACGTTTTTGCAAGGCCAAACCACCTGCGATACGCGTGCGGTGGATACAGAGAACGCGGTTCCCGGCGCTTACTGTACCGTGCAGGGACGCATGGTCTGTGACTTTCTGTTGCTGCAGCTGGCCGAGGATCACTATGCCCTGCGCATGCGACGGGACACGCTGGACGCAGCGGCGGCGGCGTTTGCCAAATACATCGTCTTCTCCAAAGCGGAGCTCGACGCCAGCCGCAGCGACTGGCTGGTCGTTGCCTGCTGGGGCGATGACGTTGCCGACTCGCTGCGCCAACTGGACATGCCAGTACCCGGCGCACGCTATGGCGCTGCGCGAAGCGAGGGTTATGTAGTGGTGCAGATGGATGATGCCGGCTGCGAATACGAGGTCTACATCAACGCAGAACACCGCGCCGATCTACTGCAAAAACTGGAAGACACGCTTACCCTGGGCAACGAATCCCAGTGGCAGGCGCTGCAGATTCGCGCCGGCATTGGCAGGGTCGAGGGCGCCACCTCAGGCGAATTCCTGCCACAGGTACTCAATTATGACGCCACCGGACACGTAAATTTCAAGAAGGGCTGTTATACCGGTCAGGAGATCATCGCCAGGCTGCACTATCGTGGCAAGGCTAAACGCCGGCTCTATATGGCCGAGCTGCAGGGCTCCGCGCCCTTGCCCGCGGGCACTGATCTGTTCACTGCCGGAGTGGAGCAACCCTGCGGCACTGTGGTCAACTGCGCACCAACCGAGACAGGCTGCATCTGTCTGGTCAGCGCTACAGAGGCGGGCATTGCTTCAGGCCTGGCTGCAGCCGCAGGCGGCCCGCAACTGGAGATAGGCGCCCTGCCCTACTCGCTGGAAAAGTAGCGCAGCTGCGGCAAGAACCGACCCGGCATCGCCGGGGCGGTTATATATTCGCTTCCACCGCATCGAGAAAACCGCACATATCGACCACAGTCTCTGCCTCAGGATCTGTGGTTTTACCTTTCAGGTCGCCCGTGATGGTGCCCTGGGCCACTGTGGTAATCAACGCGGCCTTCAGCTTGACGGCATAATCTGAAAGTTCCGCGTTACCCTCGCGTGAGCCCAGTTCCTCCAGTGCATTGGCCAGGGCGAAAATCAACGCCGAGGAATTGAAATTCGCTTCCTTGCCATCGGTTTCCAGGTAGCGCAGGTAGAGATCATGCGCCGTGCCGTGGGGCGCCTCATACAGCATAGTGCCGTCTTTACTCTCAATGACGGAACTGGCAGTGGCCAGGCTGCCGCCCAACGCGGCCGAAATGTCGGAAAAAATATCGCCATCAAGATTCTGTGCGGGGTAAATACCCCAGCGCGGCGGATCGCAGATCATCTTACTGAGCTGCCGCGAAGGACGCATGATCATGAAAGACGGCGGTGGTGTATCCAGGGCCGCCAGTTCCTTGCGAATCTCCAGAATGATAGAACTGTAAACCTCGTCGTAGTCGACGAATTCACGCTTTAGCCCGAAGTACACCTCTTTCTTGTTCAGGGAGGCGTCGCGAAAAACTTGCTTGACCCAGTCCTTGATCGCGTCACGATCGTTGGACATGAACAGGATAGGGTCATTTGCTTTCACAAATCGAGCGTGCTTTTCCTGCCCGTCTACCAACACCTTGATTATCCCGTCCTCTGCCGCAGGCAGATTAAAACTGCCGTACTGGTCACCGCCGCCGGCGCTCATGCGCGAGATGGATACATGTGCCTTGCGCTCGGGCAGGCCATAGCGTTTGAGCTGTTGGACCAGTTTATAGAGTTTCATGCCGCTGACATTGTCCGGCACGCCCCAAAGCGCGCGCTGCGGTGGATTGGAAATAATCCGCGCTGCCTGGGCGTCGATGAGTTCATAGTGGTAGCTGAGGCCGGCAGCCGCCACCGCCTGTTTGAAGTGGCTTTCATAGATTTCTTCAATGGCAGCGCGCATGACACCATCGTAGCCTGGCACCACGGTGTCCTTGAGTCCCAGGTAGATATCACGTTTTTCGTCCAGCGCTCGCTGGAAAAAACGGTGCGCCCAGGCTTTTACTTCCTCCAGGCTATTGGTGGCCAGCATCCACGGGTCACCCTTCTTCAGTGTTCGGCGGTGCAGTTCCTGCGGGTCGCCGCTGCTACCGACGAACACCACCTTGGCTACCCCGGTTGCCGCAGACAATTCACTGTAACTGAAGTCCAGGCCCCCGCTGTCCATGGTGTCCACTTCGATATCGCGCCCTATCCATTGCGGACGCACGCTGCGAAGATTGCTGAACTCGATGTCCTCTCGGGTTATGTTACCGCCTATACCCTTGCGGATAGCGCCGTTGGGTGACTTGGTCGCCAGCTTGTCCAATTCCGCCTCGCGGATGTGGGGGTGCCTGGCCAACAATTCGTCGAGCTGTGCCCGGTTGACCGTCATACCGGCGTTCTTGATGCCCACGCCGTGGGTCTTCAGTGCGTCAATAGCGTCGCGAACGGCCTGGCCGTTGGTGACCAGCCGGTTCTCTGCGGTGAGGTCAACCTCAACCAGTTCTATATCCAGGCGAGCTTTGACAAATTGTTCCAGAATACGCTCGAAGGCGATCTGGGCCATTTCATCGCCATGCAGAACGACCAGCGGTTGGCGGACTTTGATCCTTGAACTCATACTTCCTCCATGCGTGCCTGAGCAGGCCCTGCGGATGCCATAAGCTGCCGGCCCGCGAGAAAAAACGTCACTGTAGAGGCTTTGGTCCACAGAGACCAGTCGATTTTAGTCGAAAGGGCGCTATCCGCAGTCTCCCGGCCCTGCGATAATCGCCGCCCATGAGATCTTTCCTGCCTCTTATTCGCAGCGAGTGGCGTTTACTGCTGTTCGGCTTTGTCATGACCTTCGGCTCCAGCCTGGGCCAGACTTACTTCATCGGGCTGTTTGGCGGCGCGATACGCGAGGACCTGGCCCTCACTCACAGCGACTTTGGCGGATTGTATTCCGCCGCCACGCTGGTCAGTGCGCTGCTGCTGTTGTGGACGGGGTCTCTTATCGACCGGGTCGAACTGCGCCGTTACGCCTACGCGGTCAGCATTGGCCTGGCCCTCGCCTGCATGCTGATGGCCGCCAGCACCACTGCGCTGATGTTATTCTGTGCCCTGCTTGCACTGCGCCACCTGGGACAGGGCCTGATGAGCCTTGCCGCCACCACCACCCTGGTGCGCTACCTTGATCACCATAAGGGTAAGGCCAACGCCCTGGGCGGCATGGGCTATTCGGTGTCAGAGGCAGTCCTGCCGACTCTGGTGATTGTACTGCTGGGCTTGCTGGGCTGGCGTCTGTCCTGGTTGGTCTGGGGTGCACTGCTACTGGTAATGGTGCCGTTACTCACCGCCTGGTTGCTGGGCGATCATGATCGACGCCACCGCGACTACCTCATTGACCTGGAAGCGGGCCCGGCCGAAAGCAGCGGCGCGCAAAGACGGCACTGGACCCGCGCGGAGGTAGTGCGCGACCTGAACTTCTACCTTTTTCTGCCAGCCCTGCTGGCACAGCCCCTGCTCTTCACCGGGTTCATGTTCCACCAGGTACAGCTGGTGACGGAGAAAGACTGGCACCTGGCCGCCTGGGGCGGCCTCTACCTGTTCTATGCCGCTATCAACACGCTGTGCAAGTTGCTCGCCGGCCTGATGGTCGATAACTACAGTGCCATCCGGCTGGTACCACTGGTGAGCCTGCCACTGGGAGCCGGGCTGCTGATTCTGTCTGGCGGCCACGCCTTCGTCGTCGCCGTGCTGTTTATGGGACTGATGGCGGTTTCGGTAGGCTTCTATTCCACCCTGTCTTCGCCTTTTTTCTCCGAGATGTACGGTACCCTGCACCTTGGCTCAATCAAGTCGCTGACCACTGCGGCAATGGTATTGGCGACGGCCGTCACCCCGGTTGCCATGGGCTGGCTTATCGACAAGGGCGTGAGTCTGAACGTGATGGCCCAGGCCGGCGCCTGTTACACGGTACTCGCCAGCGCGCTCGCCCTGCTGGCCAGCTACCGGCGGCGCAGCGCGGCAGACAAGCGGCGGCAATGACGACAAGGCTTCTGCTAGAATGGCCGCCACCTGAACAGACCTGCGGAACAGGCGCATGGCCGTTAAAAAAACCTACATTGACGCCAACCAGTTGCTGCTCGACTCCTACGAGTTGGCGCTGCAGGTATTGGAGAGCACATTCTGCCCGGATATTATCGTCGGCGTCTGGCGTGGAGGCACCCCGGTGGCCATTGCCATACAGGAGCTATTGCAGTTCCTGGGCCGGGCCAGCGATCACATCGCCATTCGCACGTCACATTACACGGGAATCAACGAGACCGCTGGCTCGGTCAGTGTGTACGGCCTGGACTACCTGGTCGAGCGCGTGGATGCCGACAGCAAGGTGTTGTTGGTGGATGACGTCTTCGATACGGGGCGCAGTCTGCAACAGGTTACCCGGGAATTGCGACAGCGCTGTGGCGACAATACACCAACAATGAAAATCGCCACGCCCTACTTCAAGCCGAATAACAACACCACCACGCTGCTACCCGACTATTACCTGCATCGTACCAGCGAGTGGCTGGTTTTTCCCCACGAACTCGACGGCCTCTCAGCCGCCGAGATCGCCACCGAGAAGCCCGGGCTGGGCCACCTGCGAGAGCGTATCCTGCATCATTATCGGCAGAGTTAGCCTGATTTCAGGTCAGGGAATTTCCGGCAAAGACCAGTCTATGGGGGCCAGACCGCGCTGTGTCAGGTAGTCGTTGGCTGCCTGGAAGTGGCCGCAGCCGAAAAAACCCCTGTGGGCGCTTAACGGCGAAGGGTGCGGTGCCTGCAGCACGCAATGACGCTCACTGTCAATTATCGCTCCCTTGCGCTGGGCATAACTGCCCCACAGCATGAACACAACACCCTCGCGCTCACGATTGATCAGTTCAATAACGCGATCAGTGAACGTCTCCCAGCCCTTGCCCTGGTGCGAAGCCGCTCTGGCACATTCCACGGACAGCACACTGTTGAGCAACAGCACGCCTTGTTTCGCCCATGACGTGAGGTGGCCGTGAGTGGGAATAGGCAGGCCAAGTTCTGCGTTGATTTCCTTATAAATGTTCTGTAACGAGGGCGGCACCTTCACTCCGGGCCTGACCGAGAAACACAGGCCATGGGCCTGCCCCTCTCCGTGATAGGGGTCCTGCCCGAGAATAACTACTTTCACCTTGTCCAGCGGGGTGTGGGCAAATGCGGCAAAAATTTCGTCACCCGCCGGGAACACACGCTTGCCCTGCCGTTTTTCGGCGCGCAGGAACTGCCGCAGTTGCTGCATGTAGGGCTGTTCGAATTCATCCGCCAGTTTGACCAGCCAACTACCTTCCAGCTGAATTGCCCGCTGCGGCATCTCAGTCACACGCTGCCATCAGGAAGACCTGGGCGTCGTCGTTTGTTGGCTGAGCGCTGCCAATGCCTGCAGTGGAAGCAAGCTGCATCACCGGTATCAGTTTACTCCGTTGCTGCTTGCCGGCAGAGGCATTGTGGGGGGCCGATAACGGTGGCGCATCGAAGGCTGCCATGCGCTGTGCGCCGGGGGCATCTGCGTACAGAGTGGTGCGCATGCGCGGTACCCTGCCCAGACGGCTTATCTGCGCCTCCATGTGCGCAGGCGCCCACTCCTGGCCGTGGTCGGAACCTGCCGCCCGCGTGATGCTTTCATTCATCAGTGTGCCGCCAAGGTCATTGGCACCTGCCTGCAGGCAGGCGGCAACGCCCTCTTCGCCCATTTTCACCCAGGATGTCTGGATATTGTCGATCAGGCCATTGAACACCAGTCGCGCTACCGCATGCATCAATACTGCCTCGCGGAATGTAGGGCCGCGCCTGGCGCGACCCTTCAGGTACATCGGCGCCTCCATGTGAACGAAGGGCAAGGGAACAAATTCGGTAAAGCCCCCGGTGCGCTGCTGCAGTTCCCGCAAGCGCATCAGGTGACCCGCCCAATGACGCGGAGATTCAATATGCCCGTACATGATGGTCGCGGTGGTGCGCAGGCCCAGACCATGCGCGGCTTCCATCACCTGCAGCCACTGGGCAGTGTTGAGTTTGTCGGGGCAGAGCGCGGCGCGCACCTCATCATCGAGTATTTCTGCCGCGGTACCGGGCAAAGTACTGAGCCCGGCGCGCTGTAGCTGTTGCAGAAAATCCTCCAGTCCCACGCCCAGGGTCTGCGCGCCCTGCCACACCTCCAACGGTGAGAAAGCGTGGATATGCATGGCTGGCGTCGCGGCCCGCACAGTGTGCAGGATATCCAGGTAAGTCTGGCCCGTGTAATCAGGATGGATACCGCCCTGCATACACACTTCTGTGCCGCCACGTTGCCAGGCTTCCTCGCAGCGGCGTGCGATTTCCTGGCCGCTTATATCGTAGGGTCGGCCGCGCAGGTTCTCGCTGGCTTTGCCTTTGCAGAAGGCGCAGAACTGACACTTGAAATAGCACACATTGGTGTAGTTGATATTGCGGTTTACCACATAGCTTACCGTGTCCCCGACACGCTCCCGGCGCAGCGCGTCCGCAGCGTTGACCACATAGGCGAAGTCTGCACCCCGGCTCCTGAACAGGCGCTCGATTGCCGCTTCATCCAGCGGCTCACGCTGCAGGCAGCGCTGCACGATATCGCTTACAGATAGCGCGACCGAATTGCTATCCGACGCTGCGGCAAGCAGTTCACGCTCCACGGCCGGGAGCGGTCGCTCTTCTCCCGGAACCCAGGCATCGCGCCTGGCGAAGCCCATGCTGTCGCTCAGTTCAAGCACTGCGGTGTGCAGCGCAGGATCCAGCCAGCGATCCGGCTCGACTGCATAAGGCGGGTAAATAGTAAGGCGCTGATCGAGGAATTTGCCGGCCGCGGCCGTCTCCCGGGCCAGATTGTCCAGATGCGGCCAGGGAGCTTCCGGGTTGACATGATCCGGGGTCAATGGCGACACACCGCCCCAATCATTAATGCCGGCCGCAATAAGCTGCGGCAATACGCCCGGGCTCAGGTTGGGTGGCGCCTGGATATTCATTGATGGACCAAAGATCAGCCTTGCCACCGCAATGGTCCACAACAGCTCTTCCAGGTCGGGCTCTGGGGCGCTGGCCATCAGGGTGCCCGGTTTGGCGCGGAAGTTCTGTACAATAACTTCCTGCAGGTGGCCATGGCGGCTGTGCACATCGCGCAGTGCAAGCAGCGACTCGACGCGTTCACGCCGGGTTTCGCCGATACCGATGAGTATCCCGGAGGTGAACGGCACAGCCGCCTCACCGGCCAACTCCAGAGTCTGCAGGCGCACTGCGGGATCCTTGTCCGGTGACCCATAGTGGGGCATGCCCCTGGCGCACAAACGACTGGACGCGGATTCCAGCATGATGCCCATTGAGGCACTGACCTTGCGCAGCCCGGCAATCTCACTGGCCGTCATGCAGCCGGCATTGATGTGCGGTAACAGGCCGGTTTCCTCCAGCACCCGTTGGGCCACGTCGCGCACGTAGTCCAGCGTGGTCGCATAGCCCATTTCTGCCAGCGCCTTGCGCGCAGCGCTGTAGCGCAGCTCGGGCTTTTCGCCCAGGGTAAACAGTGCTTCCTGGCAACCCTGTGCCGCGCCCTGGCGGCACAATTCCAGTACCTGTTCCACCGGCATGAAAGGCTGCTCTACCCGCTTGGGTGTCTGCGCAAAGGTGCAGTAGTGGCAGACGTCTCTACACAGTTGGGTAAGCGGAATAAACACCTTGCGCGAATAGGTAACGACGCTGCCGTGACCACGGTCGCGCAGGGAACCGGCCAATGCCATCAGCGCGGCGGTGTCATCCACCGCTGCCAGCGACAGCGCCTGTGCATCGTCAGGCAGCCTGCCCTCGGCCCACGCGGCCTGCAGGGACTGCAACTCGGCAGCGCCCGGTGGCAGCAGACTTTCAGCAAGACCTGACGCGCGCAGGTATTCTCCGGTGGCTGCGCCAAGGCCAGGATTGCCTGCAAGCTGCCGCAGGTCGCCGGGGTCGTCCACGTCCAGGGCGATTCCCGGGCGCTGCATTACCGCAACCTGCTGACCGGCGCGCGCAGCCCAAGCGCTGTGCAGTCGGCAACTGTCTTCGCCATAGTTGAAATCAGGCACAGCGTCTGCGCCGAACACCAACAGATTACTGCCCTTGTGGTGCTCATCGGTGCCAATGACCATTGCACCCTGCTCCCGGTGCGCCATCAACGCCGCGCTGACGTCCTCGTGCTGCAGCGCGGGAAGGTCACCGTGCGCTATCAGCACCGTGGTCGCGCCCCGCTCCGCCAGTTGCGATACCGCAGCCGCGATAGCCGCATTGAGCCCCTCCGCGCCAAGAAGGCTCTCGTCGAGAAAGTGGACACCGCAGCGGGCCGCAATGGCGGCTGCCAGGGGGTCGTTACACAGCAGGGTCACAGCGTCAATACGATCGTGAGCAACAAGCACTGCCAACACGTCACTGACCATGGCGTTGACCAGGTCGGCGCGCTGATCAGGCGTCAACACCGTGGCCAGGCGGCTCTTGCCCGCCTGCGGGCTCTTCAGCGGCACCAGTGCATGCACGCCGCTCACAGCGCTTCCAGGCGTAAGCAGGCTTGCGCTAACTGAGTTTTGTCTTCCAATGTCTTCATCACCGTAGCGCAACAATGCGTTACCAGCCCCAGGGCGTTGATATCGTCGGCCAGTGTAGCGTCACTTTCGTCGATCAGGAAATGGTCAACCAGGCCGGGATAACGCTGCGCGTAATGCCTGGCCACTCCCAGAGCGGTCACCGGGACCTGCAACTCCGCCATCATCTTGGCCGCCGGGCCCTTGATGGCGAGGCCGGCTACGATCGGCGACACCAGGACCACCGGCGCAGCGTGGTCGCGCAGCATCTGCCACATTCCGGGAAGCTGCAAAATCGGATCAACGCTGACATAGGGGTTGGAGGGACAGACCACGATATGGCTGACCTGTCCCGATGCCAACAACGCTAGCACGTCCGGATTGGGCCGGGCGTTATCCAGCCCATGAAAGGTGAACCCGCTGACCCGCGGCTCGCACTGGCGGCGCACAAAGTAATGCTGGAAGGGCAACTCCCCTTCTTCGGTGTGAACCAGAGTACGCACCGGATCCGCGCTCATGGGATGCACCGAGGTGCTCAGTCCCAGTTGCGCAGCCAGGGCGGAGGTCAGTGCTGACAAGTCTGCTCCCTGCGCCAACTGATTGCTGCGCCACAGGTGTGTGGCAAGGTCCCTGTCACCCAGCCTGAACCAGGTCTCACCGCCCAGGGATTCGAGGGCTTGCAGGGTATTCCAGGTCTCTCCCTCCAGCCCCCAGCCCTGGGAGCGGTTGGCACGCCCGCTTAAGGTGTACAGAACCGTGTCTATGTCGGGACTGATGTGCAGCCCCATGTGTTCGAAATCGTCAGCGGTATTGACCAGCACGTGCAGGGCTCCCGCTGGCAGTACCTGCTGCAGACCCAGTGACAGCTTCGCCCCGCCGACTCCGCCGGACAACGCCAGCACCTTGGGTACTGCGGCGGTCATCAGCGAAACATGTCCAGGCTACGTTCGCGCAGCAGTGCCCCCGAGCCGCACTCGGCTGGCGCCAGTCTGGCGCCCCTTGCCAGCACCACCGGCAAGGCTTCTGCAGCCTGCCCCATAATCAGGGATGCTGCCGCCGCCAGCTCGTCGGCCACTGCGGGTTCGGTTACTTCCAGCGTATTGCCGAACATATCCTGCTCACCTACCTGGTTGAATAGCGGCTGCAGACCGGCAGTGCCAATAGCAATGCCTACTGTTCCATTGCGCCAGGCCCGGCCGCTGCTGTCATTGATAATGATCTGCACAACGACTCCAGTGAGACGCCCAAGCTTCACGCGCAGTTCGCGGGCAGAGCGATCGGGGTCGCGCGGTAACAGCAGGACCCTCGGGTCAGCCGGGTCGCTGGCGATATTGGACTTGTCGATGCCTGCATTGGCGTGCACATAACCATTGCGATGTTCTACGATCACCACGCCGGGCCGCACCCGCAATACCTCGCGACTCTCCCTCAGGATGAGTTCAGCCTGGCGTGGATCCTTGTTGGCTTGCCGCGCCAGCTCCTCCGCCTCGGCGGAGGGCTGCACGTCCGCCAACCTGACATAGCAATCCTCCGCCTTGGAGACAACTTTCTGTGCTATGACCAGCACGTCCCCTGCCTGCAGTGCCAGGCCGTTTTGCTTCAGCGCCTGATCAATCAACAGGGCGAGATCGTCCCCCGGCTCAACCAGGGGGAAACCGCCCAGGGGGATAAGTTGCAGCGAACCTGCCATGCAAGCTACCGGGCTGGTTCAGCGCTGCCGGTGTCAGTGATCCATGCCGGTAATACGTATACCGGCGTGACAGCTGTACTGCTTGTTCAATACGATCAGCACCGACGTCAGTGCCTCGGCGGCCGCGGCGTTGTTAATCATCCCGGCGTGGAAGCCGCGCATGCCGGCAGCCTCCACCAGTTTGATAACCTCTTCTCTGGCGGCTTTCTTGTTGCCACACACCAGCACATCGCAATCGACACCGGCACCTTCTTGCAAATGCGCGGCGGCGACATTCTGAAACGCCGAAACGACAGCGACGTCCTCACCCAGAAGATCCTGTGCGATCTGGCCGGCACTGCCGCCTTCCGGGAGTTGCACGCGGCCGACTTTGGGGGGCACCAGAGGTACCGTTACATCGATCAGTATTTTTCCCTGCAGTGCCGGTTTAACCAGTTCCAGCGTGCTCGCCTGATGGCTGAACGGTACTGTAATCGCCACAATATCTGCAGCTTCTGCTGCCGCCAGATTTTCCATGGCCTGCACGGTCACGTCGCCGACGCCACGTTCAGCCATTACCTCACGCAGGTCAGTGACAGCGTTCTCCGCTTTCTCCTGAGTACGAGAGCCGATGATTACCTGGTAGCCTGCCTGCGCCCAACGGCGTGCCAGCCCGGTGCCGAGGTCTCCTGTGCCGCCCAGAATGGCCAGCACGGGCAATGTTTCTGTTGTCATGTTGTATGTCCTGATGGTGATTTCATCGGCGGGAGTACAGCAAATATTACCAACTCCCCATTGTCTGGTGGGCACAGCCGGGCGAAGGCGCGCGCAATTTCCTGTGCGCGCTGCGTTCAGTTAGCATTGACAGCGCCGAGGGCATCTTATGGAAATCACCCGTACACCACAAGCACGGGGAGTCAGTGGACACAGTGAGTAAAACTATATGGACAAGAGTGCAGAGAATGACCCTGTAAACCCGATGGACTTCAGCGGCCGGGTGGTCATCGTCACAGGCGGGGGCAAGGGCATAGGCCGCGGCATCAGCGAGTCTTTTCTGGCTGCCGGCGCAGACGTGGTCATCTGTGGTCGATCAGAGCCGGATTCACAACCCGCCGCTGGTGGCAAACAGGCCCTTTTCACGCCCTGCGACGTGCGCGACTTTGAGCAGGTTGAAGCCTGCGTCAACTTCGCCGTGGACAACTTTGGCCGCCTTGACGTGCTGGTGAATAACGCCGGCGGTGCACCACATGCTGACGCCGCCACCGCATCGCCGCGCTTCTCCGAGTCCATAATCCGGCTGAACCTGATCGCGCCACTCAACTTCAGCCAGGTTGCAAACAGAGTCATGCAGCAGCAGGAGAGTGGCGGCAGCATTATCAACATCGCCAGCGTGAGCACCATCCGCCCCTCCCCCGGCACCGCTGCCTACGGCGCAGCAAAAGCAGGCCTGGTGAACCTGGGCACCTCACTGGCGGTGGAATGGGCGCCCAAAGTGCGCGTCAATGCCATTATTGTGGGCTTGACCCGCACGGAACAGTCACATCTGCACTATGGCGACGAAGCAGGTATCGCAGCGGTAGGCCAAACCATCCCCCTGGAACGTATGGCAGTACCTGAAGATATAGGCAATGCATGCCTGTTTCTGGCTTCGCCCATGGCCGCGTATATCAGTGGCACCAGCATTGCGGTGCACGGCGGTGGCGAGAAACCGGCGTTTCTGGACGCGGCCAACGCCAACCAGTAAACCCCGCCAGCCCTGGCCTGCTATACTCGCGCCGAAACAGTCACCGGCGCTGACGGGAAACCGCTGATTTGAACAAGTTGCTACATCCTCTCTACGGCTACCCCCTGGCCGCAGGCGCTTTTCTGGCCGCGGTGGGCCAGAACCTTCGCCTGCTGACGTGCGACCACCAACCCAGCGCAGGGTTTACCGTGCCCGAGGACTTTTTCGGGGTCAACGTAGCGCCCGCTGACGACCCGGCGGTAGACCAGTACCTGGTGGACAAACTGCAGGAACTGGGCATCAACCAGGTGCGCATGGACTTCACTTATGCCAGCCAGGGAGGCGATGCCCAAAGACTGCTCGAACACCTGCTCGACACTGGCATGGCGGTGACACTGGACCTGCTGCCACCCATGGCGGAGGCGCAAATCCTTATCGAGGACACCGACGCACAGCAGCGCTGGCGGCGTTTTGTCTCTACAGTATTGAGTGAATACGAAGGCCGCGTAGGTCACTTCGAGATCGGCAACACCCCCAACCGCGGCAAGTGGTCCGGTTTTTCCTCACGTGGCTTCGTCATGGCCACCTCCATCGCCAATGAGGTGGCGCGCGAGCTTAACCTGGAGGTAACACTGGTCGGTCCCAATGTGTCCGACTTCGAGCCGCTTTATAACGCCACCTACCTGCGACTGTTCCGCGAGCTGGACGCGGTGCCGGCCGTGCACAGCGACAATCTGTTTGTGGAACGCGTAGTAGAACCGGAGGCTTACGATCACCGAGTGCTGGGCTGGATCGCGCGCGAACCGTTGAAGCTCAACCTGATCAAGAAGGCGCGCATACTCAGCAGCATGGGACGGGCGGCGGGTGCACAGGGTTTTTTCTGCACCTACACGTGCTGGACCATCAAGCGATTGCGCCGGCGATCGGCGTGGCCGGAGCACAAGCGAGTTGACTACCTTGTGCGGTACCTGGCGCTGGCGGCCTCCAGCGGGGCAATGGATCGGGTTTACTGGGGCCCGCTGGTATGTTCGCGCGACGGCCTTATCGACGATGGCGCCGACGACTATCCAGTGGTGGACCAGGTCAGTTTTTACCAACAGATACGCGGTCAGGCCGCCAATTTTCGTCCTACCCTTGCCTATCACGCCATGGGCCACACTGTGCGTCGTCTGCGGGCTGCCCAATGCACTCAGGCAGTGCATGACCCGTACGGCCTGAGCCTGTTCCACTACATCAGTGCCGAGAAGCAGCCGTTCCTGCTGGCCTGGACCAGGGATGGTCAGGCCGTAGCGCTGGACTCAGTACTGCCAGAGCAGGCGCTTGATTCAGCGAAATACTTCAGCGCCACGGGTGACAGGCTGGACTCGCCACTGGTGATCAATGAGCATCCGCTGTTTATTGAACTCGCCGAGGCGCTTGATTTTTCTGCCTGCAATACCCGTCCCGGCAAAACGCTACAGGATATTGTTCACCTCTCCAGCCCGCAGTGGCAATCCCTGGGCTACAGCGACGAGCAATGGCGCGGAGCCAACATGTTGCGCAATGACCACGCGAACGCTGACCTGGACACAAGGCAGCAACTGCACCCCCGCCACATCCTGGACATGCCTGAGATCCGGGTGCTGCGCGATGCGCGCAATCGTCTGTGGAATGTAGCGGACCCACGTGACCCCAAGGCTGAGATCACAGTCAAGCTGAACCGGGTCAAGGGTATCAAGCGCTTTACCTACCGTTTCTACCCCAGCAAGGGACGCCGCCACTGGAACAATGCCTGCCATATGCTGCGCCGGGGCGTCGCTACACCGCTGCCGCTGGCCTTCTTCGAGTCTCCCGAGCAATCGGGCATTCGCGACTCCTGGTACCTCTGCCAGTTTATCCCCGGCGCCTTCTCCAGCCGCGATGTGTACGCCGCGCTCGCCCGTGGCGAGACACACTATCGCGGACTGGACAAAATGGCGTGGCTGCAGCTCATCAGTGGCTTCGTCTGTCATATGCACGACATGCAGGTTATCCACCGTGACCTGTCCTCCGGCAACCTCTTGTTAAGCCAGGCAGCGGATGGAGAGGTCACCCCCATGGCGATCGATATTGGTCGCGCCCGAATCTGGTCCGGACCGGGCTCCCGCGTGCGCCAGCGCGACCGGATGCTGGACCTGATACGCATCGCCTACAAGCTTGACTGGGCTGACCGGCAACTTTTCATCCAATGCTATGAACAACACCTGGGCGCTTCGCTTTCGCCCTTATGGCGCATCCCCTTCTGGTACTACGACAGCAAACAAAAGCTGAAGAAGGCGATCAAGGGAAAGCGCAAACGCAAACGACAGCGCCAGTGACCCATGCGGGGTGGTTTGAGGGCCACCGCATTGGGGGTATACTCCGGAACTGACACTCCGCAATCACCTCCCGACCAGCACAGGAAAGCAATGTCCAGTCCTCAGCCCAAGGGTTCCAGTCAGCGTGCCGAACTGGCGCTTTCCGGGGGTGCACAGCTGACCGGCGACCTGGTTTGCCTGCAGGACGACGAGCTGCGACTCACCCGCTTCAAGTTAAAGGCAGGCAGCGCCCGCGGGGGCAAGATCAGTGTCCATAAAGGGATGCAGGGGACCCTGTCCCTGCCCGAAAGGCCCTGGTGCGACGAGGTTGAGGTACACATTCACGGGGTGTCCAGCGGCATGCTGTCGCTGCTACTGCTGGAGCCCGACTCAACCCCCGGCACGCGCTTCCTGCGCGCCTTATCCGGTGCAACCTTCGGACAGGAACGCGAACCGTCGGTACTCAGTGGCTCCTCTGTAGAGCACACCCGGATTCTGCGAAATTTCCACCAGGATGCCATCAAGCAGCTGGTGGCAAGGCTGCCCGACGCTCTGGAGAGCATACAGCTGGATATGCTGGAGCTCTCCACGCGCTCGCGTCCGGACTCCAAAGGCCGCAACCGGCTGTACGAGACCGCCGTCACCCTGCGCCAGCGCAAAGACGAAATAGCCCTTGCGGTGCTGGAAAAAATTGAAGCCCATTTCGATGACATGATCCCTGACGAGGGGGAGCAGGACTGGCTGCAGACCGCCTACAACCCTGAAGACCTCGGACTGGTAGACCTGGACGAGTACGAAGGCAACCTTGCCTTGAACCGCTGGGCCACGCTGGCCGAGGAAATTCACAAGGTGGATCTGGAGGCGATGCTGATCCGCCTGGCGATACTCCTCAATGAAGATCCGCTGAAAGTTCGCCTGCCCATTCATGTGCGCCAGCTGTGCTCGGCTTTCCAGCAGGCACTGGACGGCAACGGGATCACGGCGGAAATCGCTCCAGTAGTGCTTGAATATTTCTGCGAACACCTGATCCGTCCACTCGACACCTGCTACCAGGCACTCAACCAGCAAATGGTGGAAGATGGCATTGGCCCGGACCTGGAAGCGCAGATACGCAGCAAGGGCACGCTGCTGCAGCAGGAGGACAAGACCCATCGCCCCAAAAGGCCGGTCAACCCTGACAAACCGGCCGCGCAGAGCCCGCCGCAAAACGGCGAACCAGGGGGCGACCAGCGCACGGAACGCGTGGAAAATGACGCTGCGCAAACTCAGTATCTGTCCGATGCAGCCGCCGCCCTTCAAAGCAGCGGTTTATCCGCCAAGGCACTGTACCAGTCAGTAGTGGACGCACTGAACTTCCGCCGGGAGGCGGAAGGCCGTGCTGACAACGACACGCTGGAAGCGGGCACGCCCATCAGTGGCACCTGGGAAGGCGATGCGGTACCCAGCTCCACGCTGGACCAGCAGACCCTGGCCGATGCACACACCATCGCCGAGGCGCTGCGGGGCCTGCAGCGCAACAGCGACGTGCGCAATCAGTTGCAGGACGCACATTCGCTGCGAGAGTACCTGGCCCAGAACCGGGACCAACTGCGCGACCTGAAAGAAAGCAGCGGGCTTACCGCAGAGAGTCTTAACCAGCTTGACCTGGTCGACAATCTGTTCGGCACCATCCGCTCTCAGATGGACGTGACACCCGAGCTGCGCGCCACACTGGGCAATCTGCAGATACCGTTGGCGCGACTGGCGCTGCTGGACCCGCGCTTCTTCCTGGATAAGCAGCACGCCGCGCGCGCAGTCGTCGACCAGCTGGCCGCGTTGGCCACCAGTGCCAATTTCCCCAACCCTGCGCTGGAGGGACGCATTAACAAAATCGTCGCGGAAATTGTCGAGGAGTATGAAGAGGACAGCGCCGTTTTTGATCGCGCGCGCGACAAGATCCACAAGCTCAGCGAACAGCAGGAACGCGCCCTTTCCCGCAATATAGAGCGGGTGGTGCGCATTCAGGAGGGACAGGAAAAACTGCAGCAGGCCAGGCAAGCCGTAGCGGACGTCATCAACCAGCGCATACGCCCGCCTGCCGCGCCGCGCGTGCTGTTCGACCTGGTGGAATGCGGCTGGCGCGACCTGCTGGTACTGACCCATGTTAAAGAAGGGCCGGACAGCAGCACCTGGACAGACCACATCAATACGCTGGACCAGCTGACCCAATGGCTGGAAGACCAGCGCACCGGCGAGCTTGATGAGGACATGTTGATGCAGCGCGGCCTGGAGGCTGAGACGCTGATCGACATGGTCGAACAACAGATTGCCGCTGCCCTGCCCACCAACATGAGTCATGAAAAAGTGCTGGCAGAGCTGCGCGAAATTCTCGCCGGCCACAGGGAAGTAGACTCAGCGGAGATTGCCGAACAGAGCGATACCGGATCTGCAGAAAAGGTGCGCGCCAGGGTAGAGGATTTGCCCCGGTTGCGACGATGGGTCCGTCGCGTCGAACAATTGCAGAAAGACTCCTGGCTCACCTACCAGAACAGTGAAGGCCAGAAACGGCGCATGCAGCTGGCATGGATCAGCCCGGCCAAGGACCGGTACATATTCGTCAACGAGCGCGGTCAGAAGATTGCCGACCTCTCTGCAGTCCAGCTGGCGCGCAAACTCAGTAGCGGAATACAGCCCCCGGCGCCCGCAGATCGACTGTCCGTGCTGGACCAGAGTCTCTACCAGACACTGGAGCACGTGCAAAAGACCCTGAGCTTCAAACGCAAGCACGACAGCCTCACCAGGCTAATCAATCGGGAGACCTTCCTGGACCAGATGTCCAGGGCCCTGCGCCACGCGCAACTGAAAAATTCGCAACACGCCGTGCTGTATCTGGATATTGACCAATTCAACCTGGTCAATGATATCTACGACGACGTGACCGGCGATGCCGTGCTGCTTGAGTTCAGCAGCTTACTGGCCCAGTTGCATGGCAAAAAATCCTCCTCTGCCCGGATCGAAGGCGACCAGTTTGCGGTGCTGCTACTGGACCGCACGCTGCAGCAGGCTGAAGCTGTGGCGCAGAAAGTGCGGCAGGACATCGAAGCCGGCAGCATGGAGATAGAAGGCGAGAACGTGAGCTTCACGGTGTCCATCGGCATCGCGCCCATTATCGAGTACAGCCCCTCGGTGGAGCAGGTGTTGGAATCAGCGCGCTCGGCGATGAAATATGCCAAGGAGCTGGGACGCAACCAGGTACAGGTGTACGAGGAGGACCGTGCGCTGGCAGTCAACTTCCGCCAGGACAAAAACCTCACACGTGAAAATCTCGAGCAGGCCCTGGCGACCGACCGTTTCGTGCTGCGCGCACAGCCCATCAAGCAAGTTGCTGTGGCCGGCAAAAAACCCATGGGCAGTCACTACGAACTGTTGCTGGGTCTGGCAAATCCGGATGGCACCCTGTCGTCCCCACTCGAGTTCATTCGCAGTGCCGAGCGCTACGGTTTCATGAACCTGGTAGACCGCTGGGTCGTGCGCGAGGCCTTCAGTTGGGTCTGTCATCTCATGGACCAGGAAAAAGAAGTACCCCACCTGGCAATCAACCTGTCCGGCAACAGCATTACCGATGACGATTTCCTGGAATACCTGCTGGAGCAGATTTCCGAATTCGGCGTAGGCACCAGCCGGATCTGCTTCGAGATCACCGAAACCGGCACCATCTCCAACCTCGTCAAAGCCGCGGATTTCGTGCGCGCCTTCCGCAATATTGGCTGCAAATTCTCGATCGACGACTTCGGTACCGGCCTGGCCAGCCACAACTACCTGCGCGAACTGCCTGTGGACTATGTCAAGATTGACGGCACGTTTGTCACCGGTATCCACAAGAACCGCGCCGATTATGCGATGGCGCGATCCATTAATGACCTGGCACATTTTCTTGGGCAGGAAACGATTGCCGAGTCTGTAGAGAACGAGGAGATCGTGGAGAAATTGACCGAGATCGGTGTGGATTATCTGCAGGGCTGGGGCGTAGCCCATCCCAAGCCTCTATCTGAGGTCACCGAGGACCTCTCCACCCTGGCGAAATAGCGGGAACCATGCAGCCTGACGCGCTCCCGGCAAACTACGACGAGCTCATCGGTGCAGTGTATGAGGGGGCGCTGCAATCACACCCGTGGCAAAACGCCCTGCCTTTGCTGCGGGAACTATTCGATGCACAGGTAGCGTCGCTGGTGTTGCGCCCTCCTTCAGCCCAGGACCGCGGCGTCATCCTCAATTGTGTGCGCCCCGCTCCCGGCGATGATGCAGAGGATCTTGCCGACCCTGATGCCTGGCAGTCTGCCGCCTACCAGGAGGAGTTTTTTACGCTCGACCCCTTTGTCAACCTGCCCAGGGACCAGGTGGTGTCACTGGCGGACATGCTCTCTGACGAAGAGCTGTTGGCGTCGGACTACTATCGTCATTACCTGGAGCCCGTGGGGCTTTATCACATACTGGGCGTCGACACCGCCGAACCCGGGGGTATGCTGGCACGCCTGCGCTTCTCACGGCGTCAACAGGAGGCTGGGTTTGACGATGCACAGAGCCGCCTGCTAAGTTCAATCGTCCCTCACCTGCGCCGGGCGATACAGATCTACGCCACCCTCAACCGCACCACATCGGAGCGAGACGTATACGCCGGCGCCGTAGCCCAACTGGCCGTGGCCAGCATCATTCTCGATGAGCAGGCACGTGTGCTCAGCGCGAACCCGGTCGCCCAGGCGCTGCTTGACCAGGCCGATGGCCTGCTGCTGAAAGGTCAGCACCTGCATATTGAAGGGCGCAATATCAACCGCGAGTTGCAACAGGCGGTCAGCGACATCATTCAGGCACAGCACAGTGGCGAGGCCTGTATTGTCCGCGCGCTGCGCGTGCCACGGTCTGCCGGTCGTTCACACCTTGGACTGCTGGTGCGCCCGGTACCGATGTCACAATGGAGCGAAGGGCAATCAAGCCCCTGCGCGGCCATTTTCATTTCCGACCCGGACCAGCATGAGTCGGCAGACCGCCAGACGCTGGGTGACCTGTTCGAGCTCACCCCCGCCGAATCGAACCTGGCCATTCTGCTTGCCCGCGGGCTGAGCCTGGCAGAGGCCTCTGAAGCACAACACATCTCCCAGCACACCGCACGCGCGCAGTTGAAATCGATTTTCGCCAAGACCGGCGTGTCGCGCCAGGCAGAGCTGGTTCGCCTGATCATCAAGAGCGTGGCCTCTCTGGGCTGATACCCGCGGTTGACGTGGATCAACACATCCCCTGCCGCTTCCTGATACCTTTCGCTCCAACATCAGTAGAAGTTGTGCCTCATGACAATAATGTCCCAAGACCTCGTGGCTTCATCCGCCATTCCTGTGGAGCATGCAGCCGATATGGCGCTGGCAATGAAATACGCCAGCCAGGGGCCGCGTTACACCTCATACCCAACGGCTCCCCAGTTTCGACAGGACTTTCCGTTGCAGCAATACCGGGACTGGCAAGGGTTGGAGGGTGACCACAAACGCGACCCGCTCTCACTGTACCTGCACGTACCCTTCTGCCACGACATCTGCTATTACTGCGCCTGCAATAAAATCGTGACGCGTGAGAAGAATGTAGCGCAGCGCTATCTTGGCCACCTGCAACGCGAAATCGCCATGCAGTCAGAGCTGGTCGGAGACCGCCGGCCCATTACCCAGATGCACTGGGGTGGCGGCACGCCAACTTATCTCGACCATGCCCAGATCACCGAGTTGATGCACATGCTGGCAAGCCACTTCCGCCTGCTGGACAAGGGCTACCGTGAATACTCGATTGAAATCGACCCGCGCACGGTGGATACCAGCACCATTGCGTTGCTCAAAGGTGTGGGCTTTAACCGCATCAGCCTTGGCATTCAGGACTTCGACCCACTGGTGCAAAAGTCGGTAAACCGTATTCAGCCATTCAATGAAGTCGCGGCACTGGTCGATTCAATCCGCAGTCATGGTTTCCGCTCACTGAGTTTTGACCTGATCTACGGCCTGCCACACCAGGACCGAGAAAGCATGGCTGAGACACTGCGCAAGGTCATAGCGCTGCGCCCGGATCGCATAGCCTGCTACAACTACGCGCACCTGCCTGAACGATTCACCAGCCAACGGGCCATCGACCGGCTCACACTGCCCGAGCCCAACGAAAAACTGCTGCTGCATGAAATCATCAGCCACACATTGCAGGATGCGGGTTACCTGCATATCGGCATGGATCACTATGTTCTGCCGCAGGACGAGCTGGCCATCGCGCAACAGGAAGGGCGGCTGCAGCGGAATTTTCAGGGCTACTCCATGAGGATGGCTGACGACCTGCTCGGACTTGGCGTGTCAGCGATCAGCCAGATTGGAGATTATTACCTGCAGAACGAACGCGAAATCAAGGGTTATTACCAGCTTCTCGAGGCAGATGAGCTACCCATCACCCGAGGCTGCAAGGTCAACTCAGACGACAAGCTGCGCCGCCACATTATCATGACCCTGATATCTGACCTGAAACTGGATTTCAGCGAATGCAATCGTCAGTTCGATATCGACTTCACCAACACGTTCAGCCGTGAGCTGGACGCGCTGGCACCCATGGCCGAAGACGACTTGTTGTGCATAACGGCGTCCGGCATCGAGATCAGCAAGCGCGGGCGGCCGTTCCTGCGCAATATCTGCATGCCTTTCGATGCCTACCTTGATGCTCACAAAGGAGATGAAGCCCCGCCAAAGTTCTCGGCGACTGTTTAAAAAACAACCACAAAAACACCTGTACAGTACATTAAGGTTTTCGACTATAATTGCCCCTGCAATACGCCAGGGGAGGCCGTATGACCATCCACATCGCCCAGTCCGGGGACGCTGCCTTAAAGCCGTGCACACATGATTACCAGGTCAATTGCGGCAACTGCCGGTTAAATAGTATCTGCCTGCCCCTGGCCCTGGAAAGCGACGACATCCAGCAGCTCGATGATATTATCCAACGCAGTAAGCCCCTGCAAAAAAGCCAGCACCTTTACCGCGAAGGAGACGATTTCCAGTCCGTCTTTGCCGTGCGTTCCGGCACCCTGAAAGCCTACAAAACCACGGACGACGGCCGCGAGCAGGTCACCGGCTTCTACTTTCCCGGAGAAATTCTGGGCATGGACGGCATCAGCAACAACTCGCATGCCTCCTCCGCGAAAGCACTGGAAACCGCTGCAATCTGCGAGATACCCTTTACGTCCCTTGAAAAACTCAGCGCCCTGATGCCCAACCTGCAGCGCCATTTCTTCCAGTTGATGAGCCGCGAAATCACCGAAGACCAGCAACTGATCACACTGCTCAGCAAAAACTCGGCCGATGAGCGCGTTGCCGCCCTGATGCTCAGCATTTCCGGACGCAATGCCAGGCGTAAATTGAGCGCCACCCAGTTCCGCCTGCCAATGTCACGAGTGGACATTGGCAACTATCTGGGGCTCACTGTGGAAACGGTATCCAGAGTGTTCAGCCGGATGCAGAAAATGGACATTCTGCAGGTGGATAACAAGGAAATTAAGATTCTCGACGCGGATGGTCTCAGGGCCATGGCGAATCTGAGCGGCTGAGCCTCTCAGGAGCTTGCCCAGCTACCTTGATTCACATCAAGGTGATTCCCTCCGAAAGTCCTAGAATTCACACGCACAACAATTAGCGCATTTTTGGGGAGATCATCTTTAATGATTCAGCACACCTTTGGCTTGTTGGTAAAGCCCAGTTCCCAATGGAAAGCCGTTAGCGAGCTGTCTGAGAGTTCATTCAGGACGCTTCTGCTGTACCCGTGGATCCTGGCTATCATTCCTGCTGTGGCCTGGTACTACGGTACCACCACTGTTGGCTGGACCGTGGGCGATGGCGAGGTCATCAAGCTGACCAAGGACAGCGCCATGACCATCTGCATCCTGTTCTACCTTACCCAGGTGATCTGTCTCGCTGCTATCGGGTATTTTATCCACTGGATGTCTGATACCTACGGAGCGCAGTCTACCGTCGCCAAGGGGATAATCATTGCCTCACTGGCGGCCACGCCACTGTTCCTGTTCGGAGCGGTTGGTTTTTACCCCATTCTCTGGCTGGACATGCTGATCGGTATTGTCGCCGTTTGCTGGGCTGTCTACCTGATGTACCTGGGAATACCCATCGTTATGGACATACCGGAAGAGCGGGGTTTCCTGTTCTCAAGCGCGGTGATGGGTGTGGCCATGGTAATTCTCATCTGCCTGATGGTAGGTGCGGTAATTCTGTGGGACTTCGGCGCGGCGCCATCTTTCACTGATTAATAGCAGGGCCGGCTGGCCTCAGCGATTTTGTTGTTTTTTGAAATCTGACTTTGGAATGAAACCATGAGCGAGCTTAACTCAGCACTGGAACATCCCACCTACAACTACAAGGTGGTGCGCCAGTTTGCAGTCATGACTGTTGTCTGGGGTATTGTGGGCATGCTGGTTGGCGTATTGATCGCCGCCCAGCTGGCCTGGCCCCAACTTAACCCCGGACTGGAGTGGTTACACTTCGGACGCCTGCGGCCATTGCACACCAATGCGGTGATTTTCGCCTTCGGTGGTTGCGCGCTATTCGCCACCTCCTACTACATCGTGCAGCGCACGACACAGGCCAGGCTGATTTCGGACAAACTGGCCGCGTTTACTTTCTGGGGCTGGCAGGCTGTTATTGTCAGTGCAGCCATCACGCTGCCGCTGGGTCTTACCACCAGTAAGGAATATGCTGAGCTGGAGTGGCCCATAGACATCCTGATCACACTGGTCTGGGTCTCCTACGCGGTGGTCTTCTTCGGCACCCTGGTCAAGCGGAAGGTAAAGCATATCTACGTCGCCAACTGGTTCCTGGGCTCGTTTATCATCGCGGTGGCGATCCTGCACTTACTGAACAGCGCGGCTATACCCGTCAGTGCTTTCAAGTCCTACTCGGTTTATGCCGGAACTGTGGACGCCATGGTGCAGTGGTGGTACGGACACAATGCCGTGGGCTTCTTCCTCACCGCCGGCTTCCTGGGCATGATGTACTACTTTGTACCCAAGCAAGCTGAGCGCCCGGTGTACTCCTACCGCCTGTCCATCGTGCACTTCTGGGCACTGGTGGCCGTCTACATCTGGGCCGGTCCTCACCACCTGCACTACACCGCCCTGCCCGACTGGGCACAAAGCCTGGGCATGGTGATGTCGCTGATTCTGCTGGCACCCTCCTGGGGCGGCATGATCAACGGCATGATGACCCTCTCGGGGGCCTGGCATAAACTGCGCACCGACCCCATCCTGCGCTTCCTGGTGGTCAGCCTGTCGTTCTATGGCATGTCCACATTCGAAGGCCCGATGATGTCCATCAAGACTGTGAACGCCCTGTCCCACTACACGGACTGGACCATCGGTCACGTGCACTCCGGGGCACTGGGATGGGTGGCAATGATCTCCATCGGTTCCCTGTATCACCTGTTCCCGATCCTGTTCGCCAAAGAGCGCATGTACAGCATAGACCTGATCAATGTGCATTTCTGGATGTCCACTATCGGCACCGTGCTCTACATCGCCTCCATGTGGGTAAATGGCATCATGCAGGGCCTGATGTGGCGCGCCTATAACCAGGACGGCACCCTCACCTACAACTTCGTGGAATCCGTGGCTGCGTCTTATCCAGGCTACGTGGTGCGGGTACTGGGCGGCGCGATCTTCTTCGCTGGCATGCTGGTGATGGCCTACAACGTATACATGACGGCCCGCAAAGATGTTGAAGCGCAGCCGGCACCCGCCGCAGCCAGCGCAGCCTGAGGAGCGACAAACAATGAAACATGAAGCAATTGAAACAAATGTCGGCCTGATGATGATCGGGATTGTCATTGCCTTGAGCTTTGGCACCCTGGTAGAGCTGGTCCCGCTGATGTTTGCCAAGGAAACCAATGAGCCAATCGCCGGACTCAAGCCTTTGCCTGCGCTGGAGCTGGAAGGGCGAGACATCTATATTCGCGAGGGCTGCAACACCTGCCACTCGCAGATGATCCGCCCACTACGCGCCGAGACCGAGCGTTACGGGCATTACTCTGTCGCCGGCGAATTTGTATACGACCACCCCTTCCTCTGGGGCTCAAAACGTACCGGCCCGGACCTGGCTCGCGTCGGTAAACGCTACAGCGATGACTGGCACCGCGCACACATGTACAACCCGCGCGATGTGGTACCAGAGTCCAACATGCCTGCCTTCCCCTGGCTGTTCGAAAAAGAACTGTCCGGCGAAGATACCGGCAAGAAAATGTCTGCCCTGCGCACTGTCGGCGTACCCTATACCGACGAGGACATAGCCGGCGCGAAGGCTGCGGTAGAAGGCAGGAAAGAAATCGATGCCCTGATTGCATACCTGCAACAGTTGGGCACCCTGCTGCAAACGAGGCGCTAGCACCGTATGGATATCAACGACCTCAGAGGTATCAGTACACTGTTCCTGTTGGTGACGTTCATCGGGATGTGTTTCTGGGCCTACAACAGCAAGCGAAAAAAATCATTTGATGAAGCCGCCAACCTGCCATTTGCAGATGAAGAGCTGAATCGCCGCACCATGCAGGAGGAAGATAGGAATGAGTAGTTTCTGGAGTTTGTGGGTAATCGTCCTCACTGCGATCACCATTGTGCTGGTCACCTGGGTACTGTTCGCAAATCGCACGCGGGACCAGAATACCAACAGCAGCACCACCGGCCACGTTTACGATGGTATCGAGGAGTATGACAACCCCCTCCCCGCCTGGTGGTTCATGATGTTTGTCATCACCATTGTGTTCGGCGTGGGCTACCTGATCGTGTATCCCGGCATGGGCAACTTCCCCGGCATTCTCGGCTGGACGCAACTGGAGCAGCACGAGCGCGAGGTCGCCGCCGCCGATGCCAAGTACCGTGACATGCGTGACCGTTATCTGGCGATGCCTGTGGCCGAGATTGCGTCTGATCCTGCCGTACGCAAAATGGGCATGCGCATGTTCGCCAACAATTGCGCACAGTGCCATGGCGGCGACGCCAAGGGGGCCTACGGCTTCCCCAACCTAACCGACGATGACTGGATCTACGGCGGCACCCCGGAGGCTATCAAGGCAACCCTGATCAATGGCCGCATGGCGGCGATGCCCGCCTGGGGAGCGATCCTGGGCGACCAGGGGATTGCCGAGACCACCGCCTTTGTGCAGTCACTGAGTGGCCGTGAGGTAGACAAGGCATTGGCCGAGGCTGGCAGCAAGCACTACCAGACCTACTGCGCCGCCTGTCACGGCGCCGATGGTACCGGCAACCAGGCGTTGGGCGCACCCAACCTGGCCAATGGCATATGGCTCTATGGTGGCAGCACCGAACAAATCAGCCACACTCTGCGCGCCGGCCGCAACGGCGTGATGCCCGCTTTCAAGGACACACTGACCGAGGACAAGATTCACATCCTCACTGCCTATGTCTACGGGCTGAACAATTAGGGATTGACTCTCCCCGAGCTGTAATGCTGTACCGGGGGCCTCTTCCGAGGCCCCTTTCACCCAACACCCCAGGTGCTTAATCGCTATGTCTGACAACGACAAGGATCTGATTGATCTTCAGGAAGTCGCGCCTGCAGAGGTCGCAGAAGTAGACCTTTACCAGCGACGTGAACGTATTTACACCCGCAAAGTGGAAGGCTTCTACCAGAAGATACGCCTGTACACCGGCTGGCCGTTGCTGCTGGGTTATTTTCTCCTGCCCTGGCTGAACTGGAACGGACAGCAAGCTGTTCTTTTTGACCTTCCGGCGCGCAAGTTTCACATCCTCGGGCTGACCTTCTGGCCCCAGGATTTCCCTATGCTGGCTTTCCTGCTGATCATCGCAGCCTATGCCCTGTTTGCCGTTACGACATTCGCCGGGCGCATATGGTGTGGCTATACATGCCCGCAAACCGTGTGGACCACCATGTTCATGTGGGTGGAACAAAAAACCGAAGGCAGTCGTAACCAGCGTATCAAGCTGGACAAGGCACCCATGTCTCTGGAGAAGTTCACCAAAAAGTTTATGAAGCACGCCGGCTGGTTGTTCATCGCCTTCATGACCGGACTGACGTTTGTCGGTTACTTTTATGGCATCAAGGCACTCGCAGTAGACATTCTCACCCTGCAGGCGGCGGGCTGGGGACTGTTCTGGACACTGTTTTTCACGGTCGCCACCTACATCAATGCGGGCTACATGCGCGAGCAGGTTTGCAAGTACATGTGCCCCTACGCGCGATTCCAGTCGGTCATGTTCGACCAGGACACCCTGATCGTCTCCTACGACAAAACACGTGGTGACCCGCGTGGTTCCCGCAAGAAGAGCGCTGACCCCTCGACGCTGGGCCTGGGCGACTGTATCGATTGTGAATTGTGTGTGCAGGTCTGCCCTACCGGTATCGACATCCGCAATGGCCTGCAATACGAATGCATAGGTTGCGCCCTGTGCGTTGACGCCTGTAATTCGGTGATGGATAAAATGGGTTATGAGCCCGGCCTGGTGCGCTACACCAGCGAACACGAGTTGGCAGGCGGAACCACTCACTGGCTGCGGCCGCGCATCATCGGCTACGTGGTTGTGCTGTGTTTGATGGTCGGCGTGTTCTGGTACAACATGTTTTCGCGAATTCCTCTGGAAATGACGATCATTCGCGACAGAAACCAGTTGTACACCACCACCGACACCGGTGCGATCGATAACATCTACACTGTGCAACTGGTCAACATGGACCCGGACAGCCACGTATTCGAAATCAGCATAGAGGGCCTCGACCAGGGCGAGATTATCGGGGAGACCAGCCACCGCCTGAACGGAGGTGAGGTACGCTCCATCAGCTTACGGGTCCGGGTTCGTCCGGAAGCGCTGGACAAGCCCAGCACCGAGTTTGACTTCCGCGCTCAGGCGAAGGACAGTGAGGCCCTGCAGATCACCCACGAGTCGCGCTTTGTGAAGCCGCTCTAGGATACATGATGAACAAACAGCTCCCCCGTGAAGACACCGAAGCCTGGTACCGGCAGTTCTGGCCCTGGTTCCTGATCGCACTGCCGGCCTTCGTTGTCATCGCTGGAATCAACATGGTGTTTATCGCCCATGAGGGAGCTGATGACCTGGTTGCTGATGAATACTACAAGGACGGCCTGGCCATAAATCGCAAACTGGAAAAACTGCAGCGCGCCAGCGACCTAGGCATCAGCGCCAGCCTGCGTGTTTACGCTGATCAGGTCGTGGTAACGACCAGCGGACCGGTAACAGCTCCGCAACTGACGCTACTGCTGTCGCACCCGCTGGAATCCAATCAGGATATCACGGTATCGCTGGTACAGAGCCTGCCTGGAGAGTACCGCGGCAGACTGACTGCCGACGTGGCGGAACGCTGGCACTGGGCACTCATTGACGACAGCGACATGCCCTGGCGTCTGGACGGTTCCCTCAGCGCCGCCGATATCAGCAGCGCGGACGGTGGCTGACCCTGGCGCGGGCACCTGCCCCTGCTATCACTGCGGTGAAAGCGTTCCCCCTGGTGCCCACTTCGAAATAGAGATAGGGGGCGAGCCGCGCGTAATGTGCTGCCCGGGATGCAGGGCTGTAGCGGGCATGATTGCCGCCAGCGGCCTGGAGAGCTTTTACCAACAGCGCACCGCGTACAGCGAGCGCCCCGCAGAAGCGGAATTCAGCCTCAACGACCAGTACCTCATCTATGACGACCCGGACATGGCGCAGCGCTTCTGCCAACGGGAGGACAACGGCAGTGTAACGGCTCGACTGCTGCTGGGCGGTATCACCTGTGCCGCCTGCACCTGGTTGATCGAACAGTCCCTGGGGCCGGTGCCGGGGGTGCACAGCGCATTGGTCAACCTGGAACAGAGCCGTCTGGATATCTGCTTTGACCCGACGCAGCTCAAATTGAGTGAAATTTTTTCCCGGGTTGAATCCCTGGGCTATCGACCCCGCCCCTTCCACGCCAGCACTCAGCGCGAGCAAATGTCCGCAGAGTATCGACGCGACCTGCGGCGTCTCGGTGTGGCCGGTTTTGGCATGATGCAGGTAGGTATGTTCGCAGTTGCCCTGCATGCTGGCGATATCCAGGGTATAGAGGAGCAGTACCAGGGCCTGTTGCGCGGCTTCAGCCTGTTGGTGTCCAGCTTCGTCGTCTATTACTCCGCAGGGACCTTCTTCACGACTGCCTGGCGGCACCTCCGCCAGGGCGCGCTGGTGATGGACCTGCCGGTGGCTCTGGCTATCGGACTGGCCTGGCTCGCCAGCGCCTGGGCCACGGTCAGCGGTACCGGACAGGTGTATTTCGATTCGGTGGTCATGTTCACATTTTTCCTGCTGTTAGGCCGTTTTCTCGAGGCCCGCGTGAGGCAGAAACACAGCCTTACCTGGTTCGACGCGGAGAGCACACTGCCCGATGCGGTCAGCTGCCAGCAAGGTGGTCAGTGGGTTACCGTTCCGCGAACCCAGGTCGTTGCCGGTGACGTCGTATTGCTGCGCCCTGGAGAAACAATACCGGTTGACGCTGAGGTCGTCGGCGGCACCAGCGCGGTGCGTGAGGACACCTTCAACGGCGAGCACCTGCCGCGTGCAGTGGTGGTCGGCGATACCGTTTTTGCCGGAACAATAAATGTGGAAGGCGCCCTGGAGGCACGGGTACTGGGCAGCTATCTGGAGAGTCGCCTCGCTGCCCTGCAGCAGTCAGTGGAAGTCGCTCAAACGGCGAAACCTCAGCTGGCGAGGCTGGCAGACCGCGTGGCCTCATGGTTTGTAGCCGTCATCCTGCTGGTGACATCAGCGACGGCGCTGGCGTGGATGCAGATAGACTCGTCGCAGGCACTGTGGATCGCACTCTCGGTACTTGTGATCAGTTGCCCTTGCGCCCTCGCCTTGGCAACCCCCGCAGCGCTGACAGCCGCCGCCGGTTCCCTGCGCGGCAGTGGCGTTATCGTGCGGGGCGAAAATGCGCTGGAAGCGCTGTCGCGTAGCAGCCACCTGCTGTTTGACAAAACCGGGACACTCACCGAAGGCAAACTCGGACTCGCCACAGTGCAATTGCTGGCGGATGTGGACCAGGATCAGGTACTGGCTGTTGCCAGCAGTCTGCAGCGCTGGTCCAACCACCCCATCAGCCTGGTGTTCCAGGATATCGCCGAAGCGCCCGGTTTTCAGGACATTCACTATCACCTCGGACAGGGACTGAGTGGACAACGCCAGGGTTTACAGTACCGCATGGGCAGCGACACCTTTTGCCGCCAACTGTGCGCCACCCTGCCTCCTGCGCCGGACGCCCCTCTCTACTGGGTGGCCCTGTGTGACGAGCACAGGGCACTGGCATGGATTGGGCTGAATGACAGGGTACGGCCGGAGGCCAGAGAGGTCATTGATGACGCCCGTGCCGGCGGTCTGCAGGTGGGACTGCTCACCGGGGACAGCTCGGCCCAGGGGCCCCTTCTGGCTGAGGAACTGGGCATAGCCGATGTCCATACAGGCCTCGAGCCACAGCAGAAAATGGCACAGGTGCAGCGACTGCAGGAGGCCGGCGCCGTGGTCAGCATGGTTGGCGATGGACTCAATGATGCGCCCGTTCTCAGCCTGGCGGATGCCTCGTTTGCGGTAGCCGGTGCCACCGACCTGGCCCGCACGCAGGCGGATTTTGTCATCGTAGGCGGCGACCTCAGGGCAGTAATCAGCACCTGGCGCAAGGCGCGCGCCTGCAGGCGTATCATCCTGCAGAATTTCGGCTGGGCGCTGGGTTACAATCTCAGTGCGATACCGCTGGCGGCAATGGGCTACATCCCACCCTGGGCAGCGGCGATCGGCATGTCGCTGAGTTCCCTGCTGGTAGTCGCCAACTCACTGCGCTTGAACCGACAGCCTTCGCGTTGAAAGAGGTAAGGTAAATTGTGGACAGTCTCTACCTGCTCATACCGGTAGCCCTGGTATTCGTCGCCGTGGGCATCAAACTCCTGCTGTGGGCGATCGACAACGGCCAGTACGACGATCTGGACAAGGAGGCCTGGCGGATACTTGCCGATGAACAGAAAGCGGACACCAGCAACAGAGACAGCAACGGGGGCGAGGACAGCAAGTGAATGAACCGACGCTCATCGCCGCCTTTGCCCTGGGGCTCGCAGGCAGTGGTCATTGCCTGGGAATGTGCGGCGGCATTGCAGCGGCGCTCAACCTCGGCGGGGAGCGCTCGCTGCCAGTCACCCTGTCCTACCACAGCGGGCGCATACTCAGCTATACACTGCTGGGCGGGCTGCTGGGCCTGATAGCCGGGAGCATAGACCTGGTAGCATGGACGATTGCCCTGCGTTACCTGGCGGGAATCCTGCTCATTGGCATGGGCCTTTCGGTCGCCAACTGGTGGCAGGGTATTCGCGTGCTGGAGCAGGCCGGCAGCGCACTCTGGCGTCCCGTGCAAACTTTTTCATCCCGTTTCCTGCCCGTGCGCAATCCCCTGCAGGGACTGGCGCTGGGCCTGTGTTGGGGCCTGATGCCCTGTGGCCTGATCTACTCCGCCCTCGCCTGGTCTGCCACGGCACAAAGTGCGCCGGGAGCAGCTACGCTGATGTTCTGCTTTGGCCTGGGTACCCTGCCGGCAATGCTTGCGGTCAGCCTCGGTGCAGACAAACTGCAGGGCTTTTTGCGTCGTCGCGGGCTCAAACTGGCCATTGCAATCATGTTGATCGCGTCAGGAATATGGACACTGTACCTGGTGTCTGCCCACGGGGAACACCTGCGGCACAAGGCTCCGGGTGCGGGGCCCATGCAGGACGTGCCTGTGATGGATCATTCCGGAATGAGCCATGATGATATGGACCATTCCAGAATGGAGCATCACTGACTGAATCGAGGGGCGCACAGCTGCCGAAATCGCCCCTTTAACCCCCCTTCAAATCAGCGGGTCTTGCGGGTAAACTTAGCGCCGCACCACAGCCCCACTATTCAAGAGGCATAGACAGAATGACATTTGTTGTAGGCGAAGATTGTATTAATTGTAAGCACACGGACTGTGTAGAAGTCTGCCCGGTGGACTGCTTCTATGAGGGGCCCAATTTCCTGGTCATTCACCCTGACGAGTGCATTGACTGTGCACTGTGTGAACCTGAATGTCCTGTTGACGCGATCTTCTCCGAAGACGAATTGCCGGAAGACCAGCAGGTATTCCTGGAGCTCAATGCCGAATTGGCAGAGGTCTGGCCCTGTATCACGGAAATGAAGGATGCACTGCCAGACGCAGAAGAATGGAAGGGCAAGCCCAACAAGCTGGAACTGCTGCAGCGTTGATCTGCCAACTCACTGTCCAGGCCTCGCTTTTGCGGGGCTTTTTTGTGCCTTGTGATATTCACTGCGCGGCATACCAAGACGCGCAGTAACCCGGGCGCAATGACCATGAATCACACCATCGTCATACTCGCTGCGGGTAGCGCCAAACGCTTCGGCGAGGACAAGCGCCAGGCCTTGCTGGCAGACGGCACACCCCTGTTGCAGCGCAGTACGGCACAAGCGCTGGCCAGCAGCTTGCCGGTGCTGGTCTGCCTGCGTCCCGAGGACGCGAAAATGGCAAGCACTCTACAGAATCTGGGTGCCCGGACACTGCTGTGCCCACAGGCGCACCGGGGCATGGGCCATACACTGGCGGCGGGGCTGGAGCGGGCCAGCAACGGGGACGGCGTGCTGATCGCACTGGGCGATATGCCTTACATCCAGCCCGCAAGTTATCGCACGGTCGCCCAGGCGCTGAAACCCGGGGCTATCGTCGTACCGGAGTATCGCGGGTCAACAGGACATCCGGTGGGCTTCAGTCGCGCTTTCTATGCCGAGTTGGCCGCTGTTGCCGGAGACCAGGGGGCAAGGCAAGTCATTGAGCAGAACGAGCACGCCGTAGTCCGCGTGAGCCTCAGCGATGCCGGTATCCATGCAGATATAGACACACCAGAAGACATACGGCAGAGCTGAGTCAAACAGGGTGCACGCGCACAGGAAGGCTCTCATAGCCTTTGACGAAATTGGATTTCACTCGCACCGGCTCACCCACGACTTCAACAAACCTGAAGCGCTGCATGATCTCTTCCCAAAGAATGCGCAGTTGCATCTCGGCGAGCCTGTTGCCCATGCAGCGGTGAACGCCGAAGCCAAAAGAGATGTGATGCCGGGGGTTTTCCCGATCGATAATAAACTGGTCGGGGCTGGCGATGGCGCGCTCATCCCGGTTGCCGGACATATACCACATCACCACCTTATCGTCCTTTTTGATCTGCTGGCCGCCAAACTCAATATCCCGCGTAGCGCGGCGGCGCATGTGCGCCAGAGGCGTCTGCCAGCGAATGATCTCGGACACCATGGAAGGGATGAGGCTATGGTCTGCCCGCAGTTTGTCATACTCTTCGGGAAACAGGTTGAGCGCGAGCACACCGCCGGTCGCGGAATTGCGCGTGGTATCGTTGCCGCCAACGATCAACAGCATCAGGTTGCCCAGATACTCCATCGGCTTATCCACCATATCTGCCGTGTTAGGGTCGCGCTGCAACAGAGTGATCAGGTCAAAACTGTCACGGGGGTTTGCCTTGCGCTCATGCCACAGGGCGGTGAAAGTCTGCAGGCACTCCTTGAGTCCTTCCATCCGCTCTTCGGTACTCACATCTCCGCCTGTCATCTCTTCCGTGCCTGCCGCAATATCCGACCAGTAAGTCAGTTTATGCCGTTGCTCAAACGGAAAATCGAACAGCGTGGCCAGCATCTGCGTGGTGAGATTGATGGATACATCACTCACCCAATCGAAGGTTTCACCAACAGGCAGTCCATCCAGAATGGCGCACACGCGGCTGCGTATAAGCACCTCCATCTCCGCCAGGTTCCTGGGCGCCACCACGCTCTGCACCGCCCTGCGTTGCACATCGTGCTTGGGAGGGTCCATGGCGATGAACATTTCCGCCGGCATGTCGTCGGGGATATCACCAATCAGAATGGCGGGCTCAGAGGAAAAGTCCTTGAAATTACTGTCCACTGCGACAATGTCATCGAAGCGGGTAATCGACCAGAACGGTCCAAAAGGACTCTCTGCCTGATAATGCACGGGGGATTCGTCGCGCAGCCGGGCAAAATAACGGTGCCAGGTATCGTCGCGCAACAGGTTAGGGTCGCTGAAGTCTATCTGGTCCAGCGGCGCAGAATGTGGCAGAGCTGAGGTGGCCTGGTTCATATTATTCTCTCCAGTGGGTTTGATTACATCTGGTACTCGGGAAGGCGGACGACCATCCCGTCCATGGCGTCAGTGACTTCGATCTGGCAGCTGAGGCGCGATAAGTCCGACTGGTCAGGACGCATTGACAACATCGCGCCTTCCAATGGATTCGACTCACCGGCGGCCTCAGACCATGCCGGCTCAACGAATACGTGGCAGGTGCCGCAGGCGCAGGCACCGCCGCAATCTGCATCAATACCCGGCACGCTATTGTCGATAGCATTGAGCATCAGCGACTTACCGACCTCGGCCTCAATTGTGTGGCTGGTCCCGTTGAATTCGACAAGGGTTATTCTGGGCATCGCCTGGCTCCATTAACAATCATCAAACCAGTGTAGTGACATTGCCGCAATATCAGAGGTCATTTTTTGACACTTAGGGGTCTTTTAAAGACAATGGCCACTCTTGTCACAGGGTTTTACACGGTGAATAAAGCACACGAGGAGTTCAGCATACCCAGTAGCTATTCGCGTATCGTGGCCCGTGAGCTGGGGCTGCAGGAGCGTGAGCTGCCACGGCTACTGCGCGGAACGGGTCTGCCTGTGGAGGTCTTGCTCGCCGGTGACGAGAGCCGTATCAGCGGCCGACAACAATTGCAGGTGCTGGCCAACGCCCGTGAGATTGGGAATGCCGATGACTTCGGCCTGCGGCTGGGCCGGCAGCTCGGCCCCTCCTCCCACGGCCCTATAGGTTATCTCGCCCTGTCCAGCCCCGATCTGCGCACGGCTCTGTTTTCACTGCGCGATTTTCTCCCCATCCGGATCCCCTTTGCTTTACTGGAGGTGCATGAACGGGATCGATGGTTACGCTGCGGCATCAATTTCATGCTCGAAGCAGGCGCCCCCGAGAGGCAAATGTTGCTGGAATCCTTTGCCCTGGTCATTCAGGCGCTGGTCGAATCATTCCTGGGACGGAGGCTGACCGAAGCCCTGATCCGCTTCGAATTCAGCAAACCTGCCTATCACCGGATATACGCCAACTATGTCCATTCGCCCATCGAGTTTGATCACGGTCACAGTGAAGTCTTGATACCCGCTGCACTGCTCAGTGAATTGAACCCCTATGGAGACGCAGAGTCCTACGCGGCTGCGCGGGAGATGTGTGCTGGCCTGCTGGCCCAGGCACCCGCAACGGCGCTGTCAATGACCGACCGTGTGAAACGATTTCTTCTGGCGCAACCGGCGGGCAGCGTGAGCGAGGAGGACGTAGCCCGTTCGCTCTATGTGTCCAAGCGTACCCTGGCACGGCGCCTGCAAGCGGAGGGCAGCGGCTACCGGCAAATCCGCGAAGGCCTGTTATCGGAAATGGCGGCACTGCACCTGCGTCAGGGCGAATTGACGGTGGAATCGATAGCTGCACTGCTGGGTTACCATGACAGCGCCAACTTCAGGCGGGCTTTTCGCCGCTGGTATGGCTGCTCACCGCAGGCGTTTCGCCGCCGCGGGTACATGGCATGACGGGTTCATCGCGGACCCGATCTAACGCGTACATATTGCACAGCGGACAGAGCGCGATTGAGTTCCCCGCCACTAACGCTGGCCCGGTTTAGGTACAATGAGCCGACCCAACCTGGAAAAGAAGAGAGCGACTCGAGTTATGTATGATGACGACAGCAGTAAAAGCCTGTTCAAATTGGACTGGCGTATCGCTTTCGGCCTTGGCGTCACCCTCATATGGATCACCGCCGGAGTGCTCTACCTGTTCTCCCTGGTTGGGTGGAACAATTTTATTCATCTCCCCACTGCGGACATCGGCAGCTTTCTGGAGGGTGCCTTCGCCCCCCTGGCATTTCTTTGGCTGGTGATCGGTCACTTCATGCAACAGAAAGAGATTACCGCCAATACCAGAGCCATATCTATCCAGGAGCGAAGTGCGCGAAGGCTGGAAGTGCATTCACAACGCGACTCCTACTTCAAACTTCACGACCTGGTGCAGGAGCAGCTGGGAAGCACCGCGAGCTTCCACTACATGTCCGTCTGCGGCCCAACCGGCACCGGGGAAGTCACAAGTGAGGATTTCGCGGAGCAACGCAATCACTCTGCAGGCAGCGACCCGTCCTGGTTTGTGAGAAAAATGATTTCGCTGGCCGTCACCCATCGCGAGGACTCTGAGGCACTTCACGACATTTTCTTTGGCACAGAAATACGCTCGCGACACTCAGACAACTACACACGGGCATTCGCCAAGCTGCTACGCAACGCAGAGGCCGTAGATACCGACGAGATCATCGTTGATGCGCTGATAAATGGCTCCGCGGCAGGCATTCTCTATCGTATTATCCAGCACGTCCGCGGTGATGAACAGATAGAGTCGCTCATGGGGTTCCCTTCCGCTCGCGCGGAGAAAAACCAGGATCCACAGCACCCGGGAAGTACAGGCTGATCGCTACAACCCCGGAACGCAGGGTCTCTGTTCCAGACATACCGGCTATCGACTGTCCCACGCTCACGAAGCAGTGAGCAACACCTGCCATGAATCAGCGCGCAGCCGGATCCGCTTTATCAACGTCAACCCCCAGCTCTGCTATTTGCCGCTGCAGCGTTTCTTCGTCAATGCGGCCGACCCGGTAAAGCGCTGTCAGCGCGGCGTGCACAATGAAGCTGGCGCTGACCTCAAAATGTTCGCGCAGATCAGGCCGGGATTCGCTGACGCCAAAACCATCTGTTCCAAGCACCGTGTATTCCCGGGGCATCCATCGTGAAATCGATCCGGCAAGACTCTTCTGGTAGTCACTGACAGCAATAACCGGCCAGTTCACATCCTGGAACGCCTGTTCGATGTACGGTCGCGACAGTTTGCTCAGCGGCCGCAGGCGCTGCGCCCGCTCGCACTGCTCAGCTTCCCGTGCCAGTTCAACATAACTGGTCACACTCCAGATAGCCGGTGCGTAGCCCATTTCACGCAACACTTTGGCTGCAGCAATGGCTTCCTGCATTATGGCACCGCTGGCCAGCAGTTCCACGCGTTCACCCTGCCCTGTTCGCGGTTGCCAACAGTAAGCGCCACGCAATATTCCCTCTTCTACTCCATCCTTATCCGGCATGGGCGGCATTACGTGGTTAGCGTTGTAGAGGGTGATGTAATAAAAAATATTCTCGCCGTCCTGATACATGCGGCGAATACCGTCGCGAACGATGACAGCCAGCTCATAGGCGAAGGCCGGATCATAGCTTTTCAAGTTCGGGAACGTGCTTGCCAGTACATGTGACTGCCCGTCCTCATGCTGCAGACCCTCACCGTTCAGGGTGGTGCGGCCAGCCGTACCACCGAGAAGGAAACCGCGCGTCATCATGTCCGCGCAGGCCCAGACCATATCGCCAACACGCTGAAAACCAAACATGGAATAAAAAATGTAAAAAGGAATGGTCGGCACTCCGTGCACCGAGTATGCGCTGCCGGCTGCCATAAACGAGGCCATGGCACCCGTCTCACAGATGCCCTCCTGAAGTATCTGCCCGTCTACCGCCTCACGGTAGGACATCAGCGAGTCCGCATCCACTGGCGTGTAATTCTGTCCTTCGGGAGAGTAGATCCCCGCCACCTTGAACAGTGCATCCATGCCAAAGGTACGCGCCTCGTCGGGCACTATAGGCACAACATACTGACCTATCTCCTTGTCTTTCATCAGTTGCGCGAGCAGCCGCACCATCGCCATGGTAGTAGAGGCGCTGCGCTCACCACTGCCCGCCAGGGCACTGTGAAACAGGGAAATATCCGGTGCTGGCAACGCGGGGCAGTCCACACTGCGCGAGGGCAGGTACCCGCCCAGTCGCTGGCGATGTTCGCGCAGATAGCGCATTTCCTCACTGTCTTCGGGTGGTCGGTAAAACTCAGCGCGGGCGATGGCCTCATCATCCAGTGGTATGCCGTAGGCGCGCGCGCAGGCCAGCCGCTCCTCCCGGTTGAGATCCTTCTTCTGGTGCGCGGTATTGCGGCCCTGGGCTGCCGGCCCCATGCCATCACCCTTGACAGTCTTGACCAGGATTACTGTTGGCTTATCTGCGGTTTGCGAAGCTTTGCTGAACGCGGCGAACACCTTTTTCGGGTCTTGCCCACCACGCTTGATCTGCCTGAGTTCTTCATCAGTCAGCGCGTTCATCATACGCTCCAGCTCAGCGTCGCCGTGTACCCAGTGCTCGCGCTGCGCGTCACCCTGCAAAATCGAGTAGCGTTGATAGTCTCCATCTACACACTCTTCCATACGATTGCGCAAAACGCCTTTGTGGTCCATGGCCAGCAAGGCGTCCCAGCCGCTACCCCAAATGACTTTAATTACGTTCCAGTCTGCGCCACGGAAGGAGCGCTCGAGTTCCTGAATAATCTTGCCATTACCGCGCACAGGACCGTCCAGGCGTTGCAAGTTACAGTTCACTACCAGCACCAGATTGTCCAGTTTCTCCCGTGCAGCGATGTTAATGGTGCCCATTACTTCCGGCTCGTCTGACTCTCCGTCGCCGATAAAGCACCAGAATTTACCGCCAGTGCGCGGCTTGAGCCCACGGTTTTCCAGGTACTTGGCAAAGCGCGCCTGGTAGATAGCAGAGGGCGTTGACAGGCCCATGGACGCATTGGGCAACTGCCAGAAATCCGGCATGGAACGAGGATGCGGGTAGGAACACAGACCGCCGCCTGGCTTCAGCTCGCGACGGAAGTTCTTCAGTTCCTGCTCACTAAGGCGGCCCTCCACGAACGCCCGGGCATAGATACCGGGAGCAGCGTGTGGCTGCGGCATGACCATGTCGCCGCCGTAATCCGCGCTGCGGGCCCGGAAGAAGTGTTGGAAGCCCACTTCAAGCATCGTGGCCGCAGATGCGTAAGTTGCAATATGACCACCAACCCCGGTGCCTTCGTCCTGACCACGCAAGACCATAGCCATGGCATTCCAGCGGATAATTTTCTCTATGCGGTTTTCCAACTCAATGTCACCTGGATAAACCGGCTGTTCTGACAAAGGGATGGTATTGATATACGGTGTATTGAGTGTTGCCTCGCTCAGCACCACGCCGCGGCTGAGCGCATGATTCTGTAGTGAACGGAGAATCTCCCGTGCTCCGGCGTCACCAAACTGGTAAAGAATGCCGTCCAGGGCCTCGCCCCACTCCTGTCTGTCAGAGGACAACTCGTCGATCAGGGTGCTTTCATTTCGCTCCGTCATGTTATTCCCACTCGATGCTGGAACGTCTATTGCGTAATCCTGACACTGCCTCCACGGTCTCATCAACTGACCATACGTCGGCATACTTGGCGTGCAGGTCAAACAGGTTGGCATCATGCGCTTCAGGGTTACGATCCCCCACGGCTTCGCGTGGCACCACTACCTGGTAGTCGTACTGCAGGCCATCAACAGCGGTAGCGCGCACACAGCCGCTGGTTGTCAAGCCAGTTACCACCAGCGAATCCACCGAGAGCGCACGCAGTTGTGTATCGATATCAGTTCCCCGAAATGCACTGGCCCATTGCTTCTCTACCAGCACCTCACCCTCACGCATTGCCACCCGCTCATCCACTCGCACCCAACGGGACTCGGGGATCAGCAGATTGAGCGCCGGGACGCGTTTACGGAACACACGAGCCTGGTCGTCCCGGCGGTATATCACGGTGGTAAAGAACACAGGCAGAGAGGCATCGCGAAAGGCTTGTAACAACACGACATTGGCTGCCACTACCTCAGGGCATTCACTGCCCAGGGGACACTCCGAATGAGTAAAACCCTCGATCATATCCACCAGTATCAAAGCAGGCTTTTGACCCAGACCCAGGCTTTCACGCTGCAAATTCATAACGACTCCATTTGTTGCTATGTGCATCCAGCATAGAACGCTGCAGTATATCGCGCACATCCGCCGTTAGCCTGAACAGCGCCAGCACTGGATGGGACACTCACCCGGCAATTCAGCGGCCTTTGCTAAAAAGCCTCATTTTTTTTGCTAACAGGGTGAACCGCAGGGTGCTATCGACTCGTAATTAACCTTAATTAGCTAACGAGCGCCGCGGCGGGAAGCTGATTACCCATCAGTCTCCGTCGCGGGACTCACCGGGCGCTGTAATCTATTCAAGGTCCCCTCCCCTCAGGGCGCTCAGGCGCCCTTTTTTTTATATCGATTTGTCGCTCTTATCCGGGAACCAGGCGATGAAACGTGGGTTTCACCGGTGGAGATAGATGCGTTTCTGACTCACAGCGAGCGCGAATCGACTCAACATCACCCCCAAAGTTGAAGGTGGGTATGTCTTCGCCGCGATCATTGATCAGTTGCTCCCGCAGGACACTGGTAGCGGCAACGTCGACGCTGCCGTTGTCGTCAATGACCACACCGTAGCGCCGGGCGCCCTCGACCGTCACCAACCGGCGCTCCACATCGGCACGCACCATCTCCGGGTCGCGAGCGTAGGGATCACCCCAGCCGCCGCCGCCCCAGGTGTTAAAATACAGAATGTCACCCTCCTGTACCTTGATACCCTCTACCTTGGAAGGCAGCCATTGCTGCGAACCGTCAGTGCGCACCAGGCGCTTGGTGGAACGCATGCCGGTCTCGCCGCCAAGCACACCCCAGGGGTACATCAGCCAGCGTTCGTCGTGAATACCAATCTCCCCGTCACAGAGGAAGCGATAGGCAACGGAAAGGCCGTTCCCTCCCCGGTGCAGACCTGCGCCACCGGAATCAGGAATCGTTTCATATCGCTCTATACGCAGTGGAAAATAGCTCTCGATAAACTCGTTGGGCACGTTGGTAAAACCTGGCCAGAGCGAGTGACCGTCCGGGCCATCGCCCACCGGCCGCCCGGGGATACCGCCAAAGCCAATCTGGAACAGCTGAAACCATTCGCCTTTCTTGTCGTAGCCAGAGTAGAACAGGTGCGGTGAATCAGAGAATCCCGCTGCGTTAAGCATCTGCTCCGGCGCGCCCATGCCCAGCAACGCACCAAGTATGTCGAAAATGCGCCCCAGCGCGTGGGTGCGACCGGACAGCGCCGCAGGAAAATTTGGTTTGAGCAGGCTGCCCTGCGGGATACGCACATCCACGAGGTCATAGAACCCGTCGTTAAACACAATCTGCGGGTCCACCACGTTGATGGTGAAAGACCCGAAGAACATTTTGAACATGTCCTCATTCATATAAAAGTTCACGGAACTTTGCGCCTGTGGGTCGGTACCCTCGAAATCAAAAATAGCCTTGTCACCCTCGCGCCACATCTTGCAGGCTATCTTGTAAGGTCCCATGCCCATGCCGTCATCGCAGAGATAATCCTCAAAGTAGCGCGGCTCCTCTGGCACCACCATGTTGATAATGGCGGTCATGGCAAGTTTGTTGCGCTCCAGCATGGTGCTCATGGTGGTGTGCAGGACATCATCCGAGAAACGTTCGGTCAACTCCAGCACGCGTCTGGCCGCAGTATTACAGGCTGCCACCAGCGCATTCAGGTCAAAACGGTTCCACTGTTGCGTGCGCACGTTATGCAGTATCAGCTCCAGTACATCACTCTGCAGCACGCCCTTCTTGTAAAGCTTGATAGGCGGTATACGAATACCTTCCTGGTAGATATTGGTAGCTTCAATGGGGATCGAGCCCGGCACCATACCGCCGTTGTCTGACATATGACCAAACATGGCTGTCCAGGCAATATGACGCCCGTCCTTGAAAACAGGTTTCAATACCAGCCAGTCCGGCAAATGGGATACAGCGGCGTTACACATATAGGGATCGTTAGTAAGGATGATATCGCCCTCTTCGATCTCACCGTCAAACACATCGAGAAACGGGCCTATAAATGAACCAAACTGACCAACGATCATCTTGCCTTCGACATTGGCGATCATGGGGAAACAATCACCCTGCTCACGAATACCGGGCGACATCGCTGTGCGGAACAGAACAGCGTCCATCTCTTCACGAGCGTTGCGCAGTGCGTTTTCGATGATGTCGACAGTTACACCCTCTACCTCTACCGTTTTCAGGGGTTCGTTGTTGGTTTGTTTAATAGTGGCCGGCATGGTTATTCTCCCCTTTACGCGACGGGCTCAATGAGCAGGTTACCTACGGCGTCCACACGGGCGTGATAACCCGGCAATACCACAGTAGTCGAATCCATCTCACTGACGATGGCGGGCCCCTGAACAACGAGTCCTTCATGCAGTTTGTTCCGGTCGTAAATAATGGCCTCGTGATGCTCGCCTTCATAGTAAAAAAGACTGTCATGTAACTTGCATTCATCCAGCGTCGTACCGGCCTGGCCCATCGTCATCTCCGCCAGTGACCTGGCCTTCGCCTTGACGACGGCCCGAATCATCAGAATTTCGTGACCATCGCCCAGTTTGAAGGTAAACAACTGCTCGTGCTCCTCATCGAATTCGTCGGTGAGGCGGGCGACCCCCCGTGCACGTAATTCCTCTTCAGTGAACTCGACGGTGATCTGGAACGCCTGACCGGCGTAGCGCAGGTCTGCCTGGAAGGTAACCTCGTGTTCAGCAGCGGGAATGCCGTCCGCCACCAGCGACTCTCCCGCTTTCGACTGCAGATCAAGCAGGTCCTTTATCAACTGATCTGAAGAGACATCTTCAGCCATGGTGATGTAGGTCCGTGTGGCCTCGTCGCGCACCTGCGTAGTGGCATCACCGTAGGCACAGAGCACACCGGGGCCGGGGGGCACAATCACTGGCCAGGCATCGGTAAGAATGCCCAGGGCATTCGCGTGAAGCGGACCTGCGCCGCCGAAACCTACCAGGGAAAAGTCACGGGGATCATAGCCCTGCTCCACGGAGACCAGCCGCAAGGCACCAAACATGGCTTCGTTTACCACCTTGATAATTCCTTCAGCGGCATCCTCAAGGCTTATGCCCATCGCATCTGCCGTTTTCTGCACCGCAGCGACGGCCGCCTCACGGTTGATCTGCATGGCACCGCCCAATTGCACGTCCGATGGCAGGTACCCCAGCACCACGTTGGCGTCACAGACGGTAGGCTCCTGCCCCCCTTTCATGTAACAGGCTGGCCCGGGCACTGCGCCAGCAGATTCGGGACCCACCCGCAAAGCGCGAGTGAGTTCAGGAACAAAGGCAATGGAGCCACCGCCGGCTCCAACCGTGCGCACATCAACAGAGGGAGCCCGCACTTTCACATCACCGACATAAGTTTCCCGGCGCACGCGGGCGCGGCCATTCTGGATAAGCGCAACGTCGGTTGACGTCCCGCCCATGTCAAACGTGAGAATATCCTTGAAGCCAGCACGACTGCAGAAGTACATCGCACCGGCAACCCCACCGGCCGGGCCGGACATAAGCAGATTTACCGGGGAATCGGCAGCGGCGCGGCCCGAGGCCAGGCCGCCGTCCGAGCGCAGAATCGACAGTTGAGTACCCGACCCCAGTTTCTCTCCCAGCGAGACCTGGAGGTTGCGCACATACCTGGCCACTTCGGGGCGCACATAGGAATTGACGACTGTCGTCTCTGTGCGTTCATACTCCTGCATTTCCGGTACCACATCGCTGGAAATAGAGATGGGGACCTCGCCGAATATCTCGCTCGCCAGTTGCGCTGCACGGCGTTCATGCTCACCATTGATATATGCGTTGATAAAGCAGATGGTCAGCGCCTCGATGTCGCCGCGAGCGAGCAGCCGCAGAAGGTCTTCGCGCAGGGCAGCCTCGTCCAGATCGGTCACCACACTGCCATCCGCGCCGATTCGCTCCACCGCGCCGATGGTCAACTCCAGCGGCGCCAACAAGGGCTTCTTGACGAAGGAGACCCAGCCTCCCAGGCCACCCGGGCAGAAAGAGCGTGCAACCTGCAGTGTATTTTCATACCCCGAGGTTGTCACCAGACCAACACGGGCGCCACGTCCGGTGAGTACAGCGTTGGTCGCTACGGTAGTACCGTGCATCACCCTCTGGACTTGTGTGGGATCAATGCCTGATTCATCACATATGCGCGCAATCCCGTTCAACACACCGATAGATGAGTCCTCAGGGGTGGATGGCACTTTGGCCGTGTGGGTCTGCCCCGTTTGCTCGTTGATGAGCAGAAGGTCAGTAAACGTCCCCCCTACATCTACACCCAGCCTGTAGCTCATTGCTTTCTCCTGTAACATAGTCCCTGCCTACCCGAGTGCGCGGGGAAGGCATTGCAACGGCGCCTTACGCCTGTTTTTGTTTTTCCAGCCACGGTCCCAGCCAGGCCTTGGCTCTACCGCCGGGAGCGGTCCCGGTAAGCTCTTGCGCCAGATCAGACGCACGCAGCAGTGCGTCCAGATCAATACCGGTTTTCACCCCCATTTGGTCCAGCATCATGATCACGTCTTCGCTGGCTACATTGCCGCTGGCCCCGGGAGCGAAAGGGCAACCACCCAGGCCGGCGATGGAACCATCAAAGCGGTACACCCCCGATTCCAGCGCGGCAAACACATTGGCCACCCCCATGGCGCGCGTATCATGGAAGTGGCAACCTATGCGGTCGGCACCATGAGATACCACCAGGTCACCGGTGAGCTTGCGCACCTGCATGGGATTAGCCGCACCAATCGTATCGGCAAGCACCAGCTGCTCTATCCCGGACTCGATGAATCGCGCAATAATCTCGCGGACTTTCCCGGGATCGGTAGGCCCATCAAATGGGCAGCAAAACGCCGTAGCAACGGCAGCAACCACCGACACCCCGTCCTGCGCTGCCATATCGAGTATTTCAAGCGTGACCTGTTCCGCCTCGGCGAGACTCATATTCACGTTTTTCCGCGCCATTCCCTCGCTGGCGTAGAGCACCATGTTGACAGTGCGGGCACCCGCGTCGCGCGCCAGCTCATAGCCTTTACGGTTAGGTATCAGGGCACTGTAGTTTACGCCGTCAGCTTTTGGCAAACGCGCTACCAGTTGATCCGTGCCCGCCATGGCCGGCACGGCTTTGGGGGAGACGAAACTGCCTACCTCGATATGCTTCACACCTGCTGCAGACAGCGCGGCAATCAGGGCAAGCCGTTCGTCTACGCCAAGAATCTTCGGCTGGTTCTGAAGCCCGTCCCTGGGCCCCACATCTGTGAATACGACGCAATCATTCATTTTCAGCACTACCAACCCTTCCTGTTAAACTGGACAATCTGAGTCGAGCAGGAACGTATCAAGATTCCAAAATACGTTTGCCAACACCTTTTCCAGCCCCGCTGTTCGGCCAGGGAAACAAGCTTTTTCCTCTTGTGAAGCTTACGATAATCCGCCTCAAGTGGCTCAATTTTTATTGCCTTGCCCGGCATCACCATATTGCCTTCTATAGCCCAAGTACAGCAATGGAAACACCACACAGCATAATGGTGCACCCAGCGATAGCCTCGCTGTAACGCTCCAGGGCAGGCATGCGAACCGACTTCAGGCTCCACACGGAAAATGCTACCGCGGCGAGCATGGTGGTCACAGTGACCACGGCGAATACACTGGTTACCGCCACCATCCCGGCGATACTCTCTTTGGCAGCAGGGAACATCAAAATCGGGATCAGAGGCTCACAGGGGCCCAGTACGAAAACAATGAAAATGGTCCAGCCCGCCAGAGACCGTCTGCCGTTTGAATCAACTGCGTGTACATGTGCATGTTCGCTGGCGTCGCTGTGGTCGTGACAGTGTCGCACCTCGCCGTGGCTGTGCCAGTGAACGTGGCGATGTCCGCGGTAGCTCTTGCGCAGGCCCCAAACCATCCATACCAGCCCCACGGACACCAGCGCCCAGGCCGCCAGGTCGCCGCGCAGTCCTTCTATCGCCTCCAGGGCGCCTAGTTGTATGCTGGCGTAGATACCAACAAAACCCAACACAACGGAACCCACGATATGCCCTGCTCCACAGAGCAGGGTAGCGCCCAGGGCCTTGCTTACGGACCAGTCGCGGCTCTTGGCCAGCGCGACAAAAGGCAGGTAATGATCCGGGCCCATCAACGTGTGGAAAAATGCGATGGTGGCAGCCGTGCCGCACAAAACCCATATTTCCGGGGTCATCAGCCGCTCCCTTCAGAGCCTTCGTGAACAGCTAGCATTACATCACAAATACCAAAGTTTTTTATGTAGAGGCCTGGCGACTAGCAACTGCCGATGACCCCCTCTTCCTGTAGTTGTGCCAGGGCGTCGTCATCGAGATGCAGAATATCCCTGAGCACCTCGTCGTTATGGCTACCGATATCCCCGCCGGGCCAATCGGTGCGACCGGGAGTGCCGCACATTTTGGGCAAGATAGCGGGAATCTTCAGTGGCTCACCATTAATCTCAACCGTCTCGAACAGGCCACGCGCGTTGTAGTGTTCGTCGTTAACCATATCCTCAACATTATAAATGGGCCCCACAGGCACTCTTGCCTCTTCCAGCACATCAATCACGTGCGTCGATGAGTGCGCGGCACACCAGTCAGACAGAGCCTGATCAATTTCTGCTTCGTGAACGACACGCCCGGCGTTGTCAGCCATTTCCGGGTTCTCCGCCATATCCGAACGGCCCGCAACCGTCATCAGCCGCTTGAATATGGAGTCACCATTGCCGCCTATTACGACATACTTGCCGTCATCGCACTTGTAAGTATTGGTGGGCACTATGCCGGTTACCGTGGTCCCCGACGGCTCCCTGATCGCGCCGGCGCCATCGTACTCAGGCACTATCCCTTCCATCAGGTTGAACACCGACTCGTACAGCGCTACATCGATCACCTGCCCCTGGCCGCCGGGCCTGGCGCGCTGGATGATCGCCAGAGCGATCCCCAGCGCAGCATGTATCGCCGAGAGGGTATCGCCCATGCTGATGTTGGTTCGAATAGGCGGTTTGCCGGGCTCACCATTGATGTAACGGAAGCCACCGAAGCCTTCGGTGACGGACGCGTAGCCCGGTTTGGATGCGTAGGGGCCGTCCTGGCCATAGCCGGAGATGCGGGCAAAAATGAGACCGGGATTATCCGCCTTGAAATCCTCAGGCCCCATCCCCCACTTCTCCATGAGCCCCGGACGAAAGTTCTCCACGACCACATCGGCCGTATTAATGAGTGCCTTGGCAAGCTCCTGACCTCGGGGGGTCTTGAGGTCGAGAGTCACGCTCTTTTTGTTGCGACCGAGGCTGCGATACCAGAATGATGTGCCATCCTTTACCAGACGCCAGCCGCGCACGGGGTCGCCGCCGGGAGGCTCCACCTTGATCACTTCCGCACCAAAATAGGCAAGGATGGTGCCGGTGAACGGGCCAGCCAACAGCTGCCCCATTTCTATCACCCTGATGCCTTCCAATGGCCTTTGCGCATTACTCATTTCCTTGTCTCCCTTCTATTTTACTTTTAGCAGAGCGTACCCGGATTTTCACCACCACTGCTGCCTGTCAACTCAATGGACCGCAGGCCGGAAAACCGTCAGAAAGCCCCAACCAAAGGACCGGTACCGATTGCCCGGAGCCTGGCATGGAGCTTGGCGCTTGGCGCTTGGCGCTTGGCGGTATTGAGGAGGGACATCAGACGGGCGTGCAAACGTGTCTTTCTGGGAGTTTTAGAATGCTCAACTGTATCGTGACGACGCAACCATTCGGAGCTTCGTCCTGCTTTTGAGCTTAAGCTATCACCGCCACTAATCAGTTGAACAGGGATTCGCCGCTCAAACCCTGGGTTTCCATGATACTGCGCAACCGCTTCAGCGCTTCCACCTGGATCTGTCGCACCCTCTCCCGGGTCAGCCCAATCTCGCGACCCACCTCTTCCAGGGTGCTGCTTTCATACCCTCTGAGACCAAAGCGACGGGATACCACTTCGCGCTGCTTGTCGCTGAGTTCATCCAGCCAGGCAGAAATACTCTCGCGAATGTCTGAATCCTGCAGCAGCTGTGACGGGTCGCTCTCCTGGGTATCGGCAATCGTATCGACCACTGTTCTGTCCGAGTCCGCGCCAATCGGGGTATCCATGGAGGTGACGCGTTCATTGAGACGCAGCAGGCGCTTCACATCGGCTGCCGGCTTGTCCAACATTTCGGCAATTTCTTCCGCCGTCGGCTCATGATCCAGCTTTTGCGTCAGCTCCCTGGCAGCACGCAGGTAGACGTTGAGCTCCTTGACCACGTGGATAGGCAACCGAATCGTGCGGGTCTGGTTCATGATTGCCCGCTCAATAGTCTGTCGTATCCACCAGGTAGCGTAGGTGGAAAAGCGGAAGCCTCGCTCCGGGTCAAACTTTTCCACCGCGCGGATCAGCCCCAGGTTGCCTTCCTCTATGAGATCCAGCAACGTGAGCCCACGATTGAGGTATCGCCTTGAGATCTTGACCACCAGCCGCAGGTTGCTCTCGATCATGCGTTTGCGTCCGGCATCGTCACCGGAACGCGCCAGCCGGGCATAGTGCTTCTCTTCGTCCGCGCTCAGCAGCGGCGAGTAACCTATTTCATTGAGATATAACTGGGTGACGTCGAGAGATTTCTCGACCTTGCTGGCAGTGCGGGCCCGGGCCTGGTCAAAGCGCTCCGCTTCGCTCAGCTCGATCGCTTCGCGGGCGGTGTCAGGGCCAAGCCCTTCGGGTTCACTGCTGATTGCTGCTTTTGCTTTCATCGCTGCCCCGGCTGCCCGGCCCGATTTTGCATGAGTCTTCGGGCTCTGCGCGCTGTCCAGATCCATGGCGATACCTCATCATTGTTTTAGTAGCTTTTGAGAGTATTTCCTTCAGGGCTGACCAGACTACCTTATCACCGAGATCAATTACAAGCTGCTATGCAAAAAATTGCATTGGCTAGTTTCCTCCCCGGAACACCCGCCACGCTAGCGCCGTGGGAGTAAACGCAAGGGGTCTATCGGCTTACCCTCCTTGCGTATCTCGAAGTGAAGACGCACCGAATCCGTACCACTGCTGCCCTTTTCGGCGATCTTCTGCCCGGCCTTGACGACATCACCCTCGGCAACGAGCAGGCGCTGGTTATGACCATAAGCACTGAGATAGACCTCGTTGTGCTTGACGATTATCAGCTCGCCGAGACCGACTATTCCCGTCCCCGCATAAACCACCTGACCAGCGGCCACCGCCTGGACGTCGTCACCCCGTTCACCACCGATATCAATCCCTTTATGCAGGGTTGATGAATAACGTCGCACAACCTTGCCCGTGGTTGGCCAGCGCCATGCCTTGACCGGGCCACCCACTACCGGCCGAGCGAGCGGCGGCACAACAGGCGCGCTGTTAGCGCTGACAGGGGGCGATGACGGCTTACTGACAGGGTCCGGTTTACTGCTCGCCGGCTTCGGCGCGGGGGAAAGCGGACGGGTAACAGCGGCGCGGCTGGCAGCCTTTGGCAGATCTGCTTCACGCAGTTGCAAACGCTGGCCGACAAAAATCGTGTACGGGTAACTGATGCCGTTCGCCGCGCCCAGGCGTCGATAATCCAGGCCATAACGAAAGGCGATGGAGTAGAGCGTGTCTCCACGCTGTACAGTGTAGCCACTCGCTGCGGCATAGGTATTGCTGCGGGCCTGCCGATCCTCCACCGGAGCGGGTGGGCTGCCGGCACAGGCGAACAGGAACAGCGTTAGCGCACTGCAGAGAACCGCCCTGATACTGCCCACTCCTCTAGACCGTCCTACACCGTGGGCGGGAAGGTTATCCGCCCACATTAACCCGCTTGTCGTGCACGCTCTGCCCTGCCCCAGCGAGCGTCGATAAACCACACCAGAGCAAAGCCGGTAATCATTAGCGCCAGGCAAAGTAACACTTGTGCGTCCTGTCCGCTGGCAATGGTAAACTCCAGCGGCGATACCGGTATTTGCTGCGCCGGCTTGAGTTGGCCGTGACTACCTTCCACCCAGACCAGTACCCGCTTCCATGGCCACACCACCAATAGCGAACCGAACAAGAAACCCGTTAGCAAAGCCATGGTTCCGGCGTGAAAGCGGTGGAGCAGATAATGTAACAAACGGGAAAAACTCATAAGACCCGCTGCAGCACCCACAGCGAATACCGCGATGAAGCCAATATCCAGGGATTTCAGCGCCATCAGTACCGTGCCATACATACCCAGTAACACGAGAATGAAACTACCCGATATACCGGGCAGGATCATGGCACAGATCGCCACAAAGCCGGACAGGAAAACCCCCGCCAGTCCAAATTCCATATTCACCACAGGCGACAGTGCGATAAGTGCAGCGATAGAAACGCCGGCAAGCAGTGACGCAAGCCTTGGGCTATTCCAGGCACCTACCTGACGCAACAGCACCAGGGCCGATGACAGGATCAGGCCAAAGAAGAACGCCCAGAGCGGAACCGGGTGCTGCTCCAGCAGCCAGGAGATCAGCCTCGCAAGTGACAGGATACTGGTGGCGATACCGGCCAGTAACGCCAGCAGGAAGCTCCCGTTAACGTGATACCACGCCCCCCGGATATCACCGCGCAGAAGCAGCTTCAGGCAAGTCAGATCGACGGCCCGAATACTGCCAAGCAGCGTATCGTAGATGCCGGTTATAAATGCCATGGTACCGCCAGAAACACCCGGCACAATGTCAGCGGCACCCATCAACATCCCGCGCAGGAATACGCCCAGGGCAGTCACTGGCTTAGCGCACCGTACCGGGGCGCAGCGGCACGAAGCGCACAGCCTCCACCACAATGGTTTCAAAACCCTCATGGGTGCGGTCTACCACGTGAAGATACTGGCTCTCTCCGCCCACGGGAATCACCAGGCGCCCGCCCGGCGCCAGCTGCCGTAACAGCTCCTCGGGTATACGCTCTGGCGCAGCTGCTGCGAGTATCCCGTCAAAGGGGCCACGCTCTGGCCAGCCCATACCGCCATCGGCATGATTCATTTGTACATTGCGCAATTTCAACTGGCGCAAACGCTGCCTGGCTTTTTGTTGCAGGGGCTTGATGCGTTCGACGCTGTACACCTCTTCCACCAACTGCGCCAATATGGCGGTCTGATAGCCGGACCCGGTGCCGATCTCAAGCACACGACGGGGAGCTCCTCCCTCCAGCAATAATTCGGTCATGCGAGCGACGATATAGGGCTGCGACAGGGTCTGCTGAAACCCGATGGGCAGGGCAACATCCTCATACGCGCGATGCGCCATCGCTTCATCAAGAAAAAGGTGCCTGGGAGTGACCCGAATGACATCCAGCACTTGCTGATTCTCTATGCCCTGCTCAACCAGGCGTTGTATCAAACGCTCACGAGTGCGCCGGGATGTCATCCCGATGCCATGCAAGTCTGCCCTGTTCACTGCGCTGACCACTCCAAAACCACCCCGTTCATTGTTCTCGTAACATTCTTATTGTGCTCGCTAACCGGAACAGCGGACGCACTCCGCCAGTAGCGCTGTGGCATAACAGCCGGCACCCAGGCGAAATTCCAGTTGCAGGCTGCCATCATCACAAAACTGCCAGCAAAAGTCATCAGGGATCAGGCGTGTTGGGCGCCATGTCACATCCAGGCCCTGTGCCGGCAGAAAGGCACACATGTCCTCGCAGCCAGTCAGCGCATCCCGCCAGGCAACCAGCCTGTCCTGCGCAAGCCCCTTGCCCCACAAGGGCAGCGCCGGGTGCAGGTCCCTCGCTGCGCAACGACTGGCGATATCCGCATCGGGTTCGGCGCACAGAAACTGGCTACGCGTGCCGGCCAGAATGCACATGTCACCGGGAAGCACGGTATCCCAGGTAGACTGTTCTACACGTGCCGCCAGCAACCTGTTGAAGAGCTGCGAACGCAGCACAGACAAAAACAAGCTCCGCTTGTTGCGCGATACGCGACCACCACCCTCGCGCATCCACCGCTGCGCCTGCAGCAGCGTATTCCCTTCACGCCCAAATCGCTGGACGCCGAAGTAATTGGGAACCCCGCGTTCACGCACCAGCTGCAGCCGTTGCTGCAAGTCGTCCCGATCACCGTCCAGATCACGCAGCAGCAGGGTAAACCGGTTGTGGCGGTGCACGCCGCGTTTGAGTTTGCGACGGTGGCGCGTTGCCGCCAGCACCTGAACGTCGCCGGTACGCTCCAGTTCCCGCCATTCCGGTTCGGGCTTCCCCGCCATGCGCAGGCTGAACCACTGGCGGGTCACTGCATTGCGATCCTTCATGCCTGAAAAACTGATGTCACGCGGATGAATCGTGCTGAGGCTGGATAAACGCTGAACCAGGTCGGTCGTGTTCAGGCAGCGCTTTTGCAGGTAGAGAAAAACATGCTCGCCCTCCCCTTCGGGGTCAAACCCGAGCTCTTCATGCACCCGAAAGTCTTCTGGCTGCGCGCGCAGTACTCCCTTGGCAACCGGTCCACCCGAGGCACAGGGCCAGGGTGCACTCACGGCTGGGCGACCTCCTGCAACAGCACGACGGCATGTGCGGCAATGCCTTCTTCCCGTCCGGTGAACCCAAGGCGCTCTGTGGTAGTCGCTTTGACATTCACCCGCGAGCGCTGTGTTGCCAGGTCGCTGGCGAGATTGCAGCACATGCTCTCTATATGGGGGGCCATCCTGGGCGCCTGCGCCACCAGCGTGGCATCGAGGTTGCCCAGCAGGTATCCCTGCTCGCTTACCAACGCCATCACCCGGCGCAACAGCAAACGGCTGTCTACACCCGCATTGCGCGGATCAGTATCAGGGAAATGAGCGCCTATATCACCAGCGGCAATGGCACCGAGAAGCGCATCGCATATTGCATGAATCAACACGTCGCCGTCGGAGTGTGCCTCCAGGCCGCTATGGTGCGCTATGGACACCCCGCCAAGTATTACCGCGTCACCCTCGCCAAAGCGGTGAACATCGTAACCATGACCAATCCGAAACATCACACCGCTTCTCCCTGGCGTGACAGGTACCATTCGGCAAGCGCCAGATCCTCAGGTAGAGTCACTTTAAAATTGCGACTGCTGCCACGCACCAGGTTGACAGCAAACCCGAGTCGCTCCATGGCGCTCGCTTCGTCCGTTACCGGATCGCCCGCCGCAAGCGCGGATTCCAGTGCCTCCGTCAATTCGCCCAAACGAAACATCTGTGGCGTCTGGGCACGCCATAATCGGCTGCGTTCCAGGGTCTGCAGAACCCTGCCGTGTTCATCGGCCAGCTTGACTGTATCAACCACAGGCTCAGCCAGTATGCCTCCCGCCTGCCGGGCGATAACACGCGCCACCAGCCGTTGGACGTCTGCCACCTGCAGGCAAGGTCTTGCGGCATCATGCACCAGCACCCAGTCCGCTGCGTTGGCTGGCACCGCCCGCAGGGCTGCCAATACAGAGTCCGCTCGTTGCGGTCCGCCAGTGACGGTGTGGACTCTGCTGTCGGACAAAAGATCCAGAGAGCGAGCCAGGGTGTCATGTGGATGCAATGCCAGCGTCACCGTTTGCATGCCCGGAACACCCAGGAGGGCGAGAAGGCTGTGCTCCAGCAATGTCTTTCCTCCCAGTCTCAGGTACTGTTTGGGGATGGACTCCCCCATGCGTGAGCCAGTGCCAGCGGCGGGGATCACGCCGTGCAGGACCGTGCTCATTGAACATCAGCCCCGGCGGCTGCCGCAGAAGGTGACGCGCCTGCAGCATCCTCCTCTACCTGGTAAAACGTTTCCCCTTCGCGAACGAGGTTAAGCTGTTCCCGGGCGCGCTGTTCGACCCCGGCGTTACCCGACTGCAGTTCCAGCACTTCCCGCTCCAACACCGCATTGCGCTCACGCAATTGCTCGTTCACACGGTGGAATTCCTCAACCTGCCGCGTCAGGCGGTGCTGCTCCGCGATGCTGCCTTCGGCGATCCACAGCCGGTACTGCAGCACTGCCAGCAGTATCAGCAACACACCCAACAGCCAGCGCAAGTCTGCTCCGCTTAACGCTTGAATTCAGCGAGGCCGCGATACGGGGCACGGCCGGCCAGCTCCGCCTCGATACGCAGCAGGCGGTTGTACTTGGCCACTCGGTCAGAACGACACAGGGAACCAGTCTTTATCTGGCCCGCCGCAGTGGCCACCGCCAGATCCGCGATCGTTGTATCTTCTGTTTCGCCGGAGCGATGAGAAATCACCGCGGTATAACCGGCGGCTTTGGCCATGGCGATGGCATCGAGGGTTTCAGAAAGGCTGCCGATCTGGTTGAACTTGATCAGGATAGAATTGGCTACGCCCTTATCGATACCCTCCTTGAGGATACGTGTGTTGGTGACAAAGAGGTCGTCGCCCACTAGCTGGACCTTGTCGCCAATCTTGTCAGTGAGCATTTTCCAGCCGTCCCAGTCAGCCTCGTCCAGGCCATCCTCAATGGAGATAATCGGGTGACCGGCGGCAAGGTCCGCCAGGTAGTCGGTGAACTGGGCTGAGCTGAACTGCTTACCCTCTCCGGCCAGGTCGTAGACGCCGTCGCGATAAAACTCTGAGGCGGCGCAGTCCAGTGCCAGCGTTATGTCTGTACCAAGCGTGTAACCGGCCTTTGCTACCGCATCGGCAATGGCCTCTAATGCTGCCTCGTTGGAAGGCAGGTTGGGGGCAAAGCCGCCCTCGTCACCTACCGCCGTATTGAGTCCACGGGCCGAGAGCACTTTTTTCAACTGATGAAAGATTTCGGCACCGGCGCGCAAACCCTCTGCGAAGGTAGGAGCAGACACAGGCTGGACCATGAATTCCTGAATATCGACATTATTGTCAGCGTGTTCACCGCCGTTCAGAATATTCATCATAGGCACCGGCATACTGAAATCGGTGCTGCCGTTAATATCGGCAATATGCTGATACAGGGGAATGCCCCTGGCCTGGGCTGCTGCCTTGGCCGCAGCCAGGGAAACTGCCAGTATGGCGTTGGCGCCAAACTGGGCCTTGTTGTCTGTGCCATCGGCATCGATCATCGCCTGGTCAAGTTCACGCTGAGCGGTGACATCGGCCCCCACCAGAAGATCTTTTATAGCGCCATTTACGTGCCCGACCGCATTGAGCACACCCTTGCCAAGGTAGCGAGATGCGTCACCATCGCGCAGTTCCAGCGCTTCTCGAGATCCGGTGGAGGCACCGGAAGGGGCGCAGGCGCTGCCAACCTCCCCCGACTCAAGTGTGACCTCGGCCATCACTGTGGGATTGCCGCGGGAATCCATGACTTCAAAAGCCTGAATATTAGCGATGTTACTCATAGCAAAACTCCGTGTGTGCTAATCGATTTGCAGGGGTGGCAGGGATTTCACCAAATCATCTACTGCCTTGACCTGCGCCAGGAAAGGTTCCAGTTGGTCAAGCGGCAGGGCACTGGGGCCATCGCACAGGGCTTTGGCAGGGTCGGGATGCGCTTCCAGAAACAAGCCCGACAGGCCCACTGCCATGCCCGCCCGGGCCAGCTCCGCCACCTGCGCGCGACGCCCGCCGGAGGCCGCCCCACCCGGGTCGCGACACTGCAGCGCGTGCGTAACGTCGAAGACAAGCGGCGCATTGCCACAGGTCTGCTTCATCACGCCGAAGCCGAGCATATCCACCACCAGGTTATCGTAACCAAAGTTACTGCCACGTTCGCAAAGCAGCACGCGCGAGTTACCACACTCGTCAAACTTGTCGATCACGTTGCCCATCTGTGACGGGCTCAGAAACTGTGGCTTCTTGATATTGATAATCGCGCCGGTGGCCGCCATCGCCGCAACCAGGTCAGTCTGGCGGGCCAGGAATGCCGGCAACTGGATAATATCGGCTACCTCCGCCGCCGGTGCGGCCTCCTCGGGGCTGTGCACATCCGTTATCACCGGCACGCCGAAAGTGGCTTTTACCTCGGCCAGAATCGACAAACCTTCTTCCAGCCCAGGCCCGCGAAAAGAATGGATGGAGGAGCGGTTGGCCTTGTCATAGGAGGCCTTGAACACATAGGGAATACCCAGCTCAGCACAGACAGACACATAGTGCTCCGCCACCGCCAGTGCAAAGTCGCGGCTCTCCAGTACATTGACACCACCAAGCAGCACGAAAGGTGCGCTGTTATCAAAACGGATATCACCCAGGGTGACGGTCTGGTCAGTCACGGCTTGTCCTCATGATCGCAGGGGCAAGCACTCAGGCGTCCTTGCCCCCTGCGTGCTTGATTGCGGCCTCTATATAGCTGGTAAAGAGCGGATGACCGCCGCGCGGCCGCGACGTAAACTCGGGGTGGAACTGACAGGCGATGAACCATGGGTGATCGGGGAGTTCGATCATTTCCACCAATGACCGGTCAGCAGACCAGCCCGCCACTTTCATGCCGGCACCACAGAGGCGATCGAGATAATTGTTGTTCACCTCGTAGCGGTGGCGATGGCGCTCGTGGATGGTGTCAGCGCCGTATATTGCCCGTACTTTGCTGTCGGCTTCAAGGTGGCAGGGTTGTGCACCCAGACGCATCGTGCCGCCCATATCAGAGGACGCATCGCGCTGTTCAGTGCTGCCGTCGGCATTCTGCCACTCAGTGATGAGACCGACTATCGGGTCTGGCGTGTGACTGTCCATTTCAGTGGAATGCGCCTGCTTCAGGCCGCAAACATGCCGTGCGTACTCAACCAAGGCAACGTGCATTCCCAGGCATATGCCCAGGAAGGGTATGTTGTTCTCTCGCGCATACTGTACCGCGGTGATTTTACCCTCGATCCCGCGATCCCCGAAGCCTCCCGGCACCAGGATGGCATCAACACCATCCAGGGCAGCCGTACCCTGCCGTTCCAGGTCTTCGGCATCGATATGATCGATACGCACGTTGGTCAGGGTTTGCAGGCCGGCATGGGCCAATGCTTCGTTAAGGGACTTGTAGGCGTCGAGCAGGTCTATGTACTTACCCACCATGGCCACGCGGACTTCACCTGCGGTTTCGCAGAACTCGCGTTCCACCACTTCATCCCACTCCGCCAGGTCCGCCGGCGGACAATCCAGCCCGAAGCGTTCCACCACAAAATCATCCAGCCCGAAACCGTGCAACATTCCGGGTATGCGGTAAATGGAATCGGCATCGAGCAGCGGGATCACCGCGCGCTCTTCCACGTTGGTGAACAACGATATCTTCTTGCGTGCGCTCTCCTCTATCTCGACCGTACAGCGACACAGAAGGATATCCGGCTGCAAACCCAGGGCGCGCAGTTCTTTCACCGAGTGCTGAGTAGGTTTGGTTTTGATTTCGCCGGCGGTGGCAATGTAAGGGACCAGTGTAAGGTGCATCAGCAGCGCGCGGCTGGGGCCCATTTCTATCTTCAGTTGCCGCGCAGCCTCCAGGAATGGCAAACCCTCGATATCACCGACGGTGCCACCGATCTCGATCACCGCCACATCGGCATCACCGGCGCCCAGTATCACCCTGCGCTTGATTTCGTCGGTAATATGGGGGATCACCTGCACGGTCCCACCGAGGTAATCGCCCCGGCGCTCCTTGCGCAGCACCGTATTGTAGACGCGACCGGTGGTGAAATTATTGCTGCGCTTCATGGTGGTGCGGGTAAAGCGCTCGTAGTGCCCGAGGTCCAGGTCCGTCTCCGCACCGTCCTCGGTAACGAACACCTCGCCGTGCTGGAACGGACTCATGGTGCCCGGGTCCACGTTGATATAAGGGTCTAGCTTGAGCAGGGTAACCTTGAGCCCACGGGACTCAAGCACAGCAGCAAGAGACGCCGCGGCGATGCCTTTACCCAATGAGGACACCACACCACCGGTGACGAAGACGTAACGCGTCATGAAAAGCCTTTAACTACGCTGTATTGCTGGATGAACACCACTTCCATCGCGTTCCCTGCGGGGCGTTGGAATTGCTGCAAAAAGATGGGAAGCCAGCCTAACAGAAAGGCACTGGCAGCTCAATCTAAACCGCTGCATGTTGCCGGTTCCCAGACCAGTTCCCAGGGCGCCTCCGCCTCCTCGCCCTCTTCTCCCCAGCGGCTGCTGTGGCAAGCCCAGAGGCCGCCTACAGCGAGCATCTGGTTTTCCAGAAAAAGCAAAGGCAGGCGGTCTCGCCACCAGGGTGGAATGGCCGCTTCCTGCAGCCATTTCTTCAGGTCGGCGCTGCGCCCGCCGGACGCCGGCCGAGCCCGCTCACCACCACGTCGCCAGCGCAGTTCCAGTTCCTCATCCGCGGCCAGCCAGATGCCACGCCCGGTTACACGTCGTATCGACAGCTTCCCCACCCCCGCTACCGTGACCGTCTCTCCCGGGGCAATCAGCATACTCGTCAATTCGCTCTTGCGCCGATCAGGCAACAGGTAGACCGCATCACGATACCGCTGCAGACGGTAGGTTCCGGTATCAAGCATGGGCCTGGCGCTGCGCAGGGACTTGCGCAACTGGCGCAGAAACTCCTGCAGCAGCGACTGGTCAGGCGGCTGTAGGCCACGGGACTTGAGCCAGGCACGGATCACTTGCGTCGCCTGTTCGTCGCTACTGGCGTCGAGAAAGGCAAGAGGAAACCCCGGATCGCCAAGCGCGCTATGGCAGGTCTTTGGAATTTCCACCACCTCTTCCAGAGCCTGCGCGGCACCGGCAAGGTGTTCAGCAGCACGCGTTATCGTCTTCCCGTAGCCGGGCCAGCGCTTTGAGAGCAAGGGCAAAACCTCACGGCGCAGAAAGTTGCGATCCAGAGAGGTGTCCGCATTGGAAGGGTCTTCAATGGTGCGCAAGCCGTGCTTGGCCACATAACGCTCCAGCTGTGCGCGGCTGCAATCGAGAAGTGGCCGCGACAGCAATCCCTCCCCCAGCGACCGCTGCCGCGGCATGGCGCCCAAACCTTCCACCCCCGCTCCGCGCAGCAGGCGCAGAAGAAAGGTCTCCACCTGGTCATCCTGGTGATGCCCGAGGAACAGCACCTCTGCCCGACCCAGTTGGCTTTCAAACAGTGCGTATCGAGCCTCTCGTGCAGCCGACTCCAGCCCGCTGCCGTCCACCACGACTTCAGCCGGCAATGCGAGAAAGGGGACATCGAGGAAGCGGCAGATCCAGGCACAGTGGTTTTCCCACTCCGAGGCTTCCGCCTGCAAACCATGGTTGATATGCAGGGCCGTAAGAGGGGGCGACTCCGGGTGGTTCTTACGCCAGGCAGCGATCAGGTGCAGCAGGGCCGTGGAATCGACGCCACCGCTGAAGGCAACATACCAGTGCGGCGCCTCGCAATGGGATGCGAGGAGCGCTGACAGTGCTTTCTGGTCGATCGCCTTGGACACCGGCCGGGGCGCCGGCTGATCAGTTGCCGTAGGACAACAGGCGCTGGTAGCGCTTGTCCAACAGTTCTTCAATGGAAAGTTGTTCCAGTACTGCCAGTTGCTCCACCACATGCGCCTTGATGCGCTCGGACATCAGCTCGACATCGCGGTGGGCTCCGCCAAGTGGTTCCTTGATGGATGCATCCACAATGCCCAGTTCTTGCAATACGGAAGACGTCACCCCCATGGCTTCCGCGGCGTCCGGCGCCCTGGCAGAGTCCTTCCAGATGATGTTGGCGCAACCTTCCGGGGAAATCACGAAGTACGTGGAATACTGCAACATGGCCAGGTGATCCCCTACACCAATGCCCAAGGCACCGCCGGAGCTACCCTCGCCAATCACAATGCAGACAATAGGCGTGGCGAGGCGCGACATGACTGCGAGGTTCTGGGCGATCGATTCGCTGATACCGCGCTCCTCGGAGTCTATACCGGGATAGGCTCCAGGGGTGTCTATCAGCGTAATAACCGGCATTTTGTAACGCTCGGCCATTTCCATCAGGCGCAGTGCCTTGCGGTAGCCCTCTGGCTTCGGCATGCCGAAATTACGCAGCACCTTGTCTTTCACCGCCCGGCCCTTCTCCTGGCCAATCACCATCACCGGGCGACCTTCCAACCTGGCAACGCCACCCACGATGGCATTGTCATCGCCAAAGTGGCGGTCTCCATGCAACTCATCGAACTCGGTGAAGATACGCGGAATGTAATCCATGCTGTAGGGCCGCAGCGGATGCCGCGCCACCTTGACGATGTCCCAGGCACTCAGGTTGGAGTAAATCTTTTCCGTGAGCTTTGTACTCTTGTGCCTGAGGGTCTCAACCTCTTCGCTGATGTTGATCTCGTTGTCGGAGCCTACCAGTTGCAGCTCCTCGATCTTCACCTCGAGCTCGGCAATGGGTTGTTCGAAGTCCAGATAATTGGGGTTCATTGTTGCGGGGACCCTGAAATTAACAATGCCGCCCAGTGTACAGAATAAATGTCAGCCTCACCATTCCCGAGGGGACTCAGGAAGGCGAAGGCAGAGGCATCTCACCTGCCAGGTAAATGCGTACGTCACGAAACTCGGCCGACTCGTCCAGGTCCGGCAGGGTAGAGCTTTCCCGCCGGTCGATCTGGCGATAAGGTGGCTGATCGAACTGCTTTACCCGCGAGTCGGCCAGCAGCACCTGCGGCGCGCGATCTACAAAACGCTGCAACCAGGGGAAGTTCTCCCGGTCATAGAGGACGTCGGCCACAATAATGATATCCAGTTCATCCGTCACATCGAAAAAATCCGCTGCATAGTACAGGGCAACACCATTGAGGTCAGCATTGCAGCGACTGGCTGCCAGCGCCAGCGGATCGATATCACAGGCAATCACCCGCTCTGCCCCGGCGAGCGCGGCGGCTACCGCCACCACCCCCGAGCCGCAGCCAAAGTCCAGCACGCGCTTGCCGCGCACCCATTGGGGATGATCCAGCAGGTAGCGTGCAAGCACCTGCCCGGAGGCCCAGCAGAATACCCAGTACAACGGGTTATCCATCACCCGTTGCATCGCTTCGGGGCTGAGATCGCCTTGTGGAAAATCGGCACAGAGCAGCAGTAATTGCATCTCCGGTAACTGTGGCGGAGTGACCACATCCAGCCTGGCAGCAGGTAACATAGCAGCGAGGCTGGCATCAAGGGTGTCACGCAGAGTAGGCATGCCCGAAATTATACGCTTGTTATATCGGCCGCGAACCTTACACTACCGGCCATGTCAGACTTGCCACCCTACATTGTTCCACACAGTCAGGAAGCCATTCGCATCCTTTACCAGGACGATGACCTGCTATTGGTACGCAAACCGGACCTGCTACTGTCCATACCCGGGCGCCATCCGCTGAACAAGGACTGTCTGATCACCCGCCTGCAGCGAGATTTCCCCACGGCAACCATCGTGCACCGACTTGACCTGGATACCTCGGGCATCATGGTGATCCCCCTGAACAAGCCCACGCATGCGCATATCAGTCGCCAATTTCAGGAACGCCAGGTCGAAAAGCAATATCACGCGGTGGTCTACGGATCCGTGGTGCCCGACTCCGGTGAGGTAGAACTGCCCATACGCTGTGACTGGGAGAGGCGACCGCTGCAGATGATCGACCATGAGCGGGGCAAACATGCCCTGACCCGCTTTGAAGTACTGGAGCGCATGGGCGATCGTACCCGAATGCTACTGAAGCCGGTGACCGGTCGCTCGCACCAGCTGCGCATTCACATGCGCGAGCTGGGGCATCCGATTCTTGGCTGCGACATGTACGCGCACGCCGAGGCGCTGGCCATGGCAGATCGACTGCTGCTGCACGCAAGCTATATCGCCTTTGAACACCCGGCAACAGGTCAGTGGTTAAGCGGCGAATGCCCCGCTGAGTTTTAAATCCCGGGCCCTTTGCGAGCGCGGCCCGGTTTGAGAGGTCAGAACTGGTTGAGAATAAAGCCGATCACCATCACTTGCGGCACCGTAACCAGGGGCAGGAACAGCGCGATTTTCCACGACCGGGTGGTGTCACGAATAGACATCACTTCAGTGTAGTCCGTCGCCACGCCTGCCATCAGGAAGGTAAAGGCATTACCCGGCGCATTGGCGCGGTTCATCAGGTCAGCGGCTATGGGCGTGGAACCCTCAGAGCAAACCTCAATGATAGTAGTTGCCAGCAGGGTCAACCAGAGACCGGCAAAGGTCGCGCCAAACCAGGTCGCAAAGGCATCTTCAGGCACCAGCGCACGGATCAGGCCCGCCAGAATCAAGCCAAACAGAGACCAGCGAATAACCACCCTCGAGCCGGTAAATCCTTCGCGCAATATGTCACCGGTGCCGGAAAAAGAAAAGTGCATCGACTGGCGCAGCTCCCGCCACATCTCGCCCAGAGCCCGCTCCTCACCCAGTTGATCCTGCCAGGGATTTCGAGGCAGCGTCCCGCGTGCGGTCAGCGCATCAAAAATGAGGCCGCTGATTATTCCGATAATCAATGAAAGAAGAATAAACATAAGCGTCCAGCCCACGCCGATAAGGCCAAACAGAATCAGCGTGAGAGAAAATGAGTTCCAGGGGCTGGCAAGCAGGAATGCCATCACCTGTCCGACACTGGCACCGCGCTCATAAAGCTTCATGCCCACCGCGAGAATACCGTGGCTGCACAGATCGAGAAATACGCCTGCCAGCGTGGCGCGAAACAGGCCATGGATGCCGCCATCGCGACCGAGCACCCCCATCACCAGCTCGCGAGGAATCCGACTGAGCAGGCCAACAAAAACAATACCCAGCGCGATACCCCACCACATGAGGTTGAACAACTCGAACACGCCGCCGGTAAAGACACTGAGGGCGCTGTCATGTTGATGCGGCAGTAAAGCACCCATAAGGTAGGCGACGCTGACAATAACCAGGCAGACCCAGAAAAAATAGTCTTTCCTGGCTGGTGTTTCGCAGCACGCATCTGCGGCGCTGGCCTCACTATGGCAGCCAGCCCCCGCAGCGCCTGCGTCCCCGTTGTGGTCGCGCTCGTCTTTATCCGGGGCGGCGTGACAGCAGCTCTTTGCGGTTTCTGATTGAGTCGTCATTGCGCACCTCCCTTACCGCCAGCGAGATCATCCAGAATGGCGCACTCAGGTCCTTCGTCCCCATGACATCGATCCGCCATGTCCTGAAGCACACGCTGCATCGCCTGCAGAGAATCAATGCGTTGCTGCAAGTCTGCGCTCTTTTCCAGCACCAAAGCGCGTGCGTGCCTGCTCTGGCGCCCGCTGTCACGGTGCAAGGCGAGCAATTGACGACACTCGTCCAGATCGAAGCCCACCTCTCTGGCGCGCGCCAGAAACTGCAATTGCTCTACAGCTTCGGTTTCATACTGTCGATAGCCGTTCGCGCCCCGGCGCGCCGGGGGAACCAGGCCTATCTCCTCATAGTAGCGGATAGTTTTGCTGCTTAGCCCACTGCGACGGGCCGCTTCGGATATATTCATCGCTGCCTCCAAGCTTTCTACAGGAGCAATGTAAACCTTCCATCCACTGGAAGGTCAAGACCTCGTTTGCCCTGTCTGCAGCCTGTCACCGGGAAAGCTCCGGGGAATCAGCTGGCGGCAAGCCTGCGGCTTAAATATTCGGCGAATAAACGCGCGCGCACGCTGATGGCACCCGGTTGGTCAGTCAGCAGGTAATGGGAAACGCGGGCTTCCACACCGGGCTCCCCCAGTGCGACCAGGTTACCGCTGCGCAAATCTGCACCGACCTCAATGCGATCCGCCAGAAAAATGCCGCAACCATCGCGCGCTGCACAAATCCCCAGATAGGAATCGCGTACGTGCAAATTCACTTTCGCCTGTTGATTATGCAAGCCTTCGTTGGCCAGCCAGCGGGTCCAGCGGTCGTGACGGTCATGGATCAAGGGGTACTGCAACAGCTCTCGCGCCCGGCCGCTGAACTCGCCAGGAGGAATCAAACCCGGACTCGCGACCGGCGCGTAGCGCTCTCGAAACAGTTCCCGGACCACACGCCGCGGAGCCTCGGGCTCACCAAAGCATACAGCCACTTCGATCTCGGCTGGAATATCCCGTTGCATGGGCTGTATATCTGCCAATCGCACTTCAATCTCCGGATAGCTGCGCTGAAACTCACCCACTATGGCCAGCAACCAACAGGCTGAAATGGACGGCGGCGCGCCAATCAGAAGAGCACCGTGCAGGGAGCCCGGGTCAACGGAGAGCGTTCCTTCGGTCAGGCGGTCCAGCGCATCGGTTACCACCTCAAGGAGCCGGCGCCCCTGCTCCGTCAGGGTCATGCCCCTGCCCTGGCGGTCAAACAGTGAAACACCCAATTGCTGCTCCAGCTGCCGAATCTGGCGCGACACAGCTCCGTGCGTGACGCCAAGTTCCTGTGCGGCACGCCGCAAATGGCAGTGGCGTGCCGCGGCTTCGAAGCTGCGAAGTGCGTTAAGAGGCAGGTTGCGGCGAGAGCTTTGCATAGGTTATTGGTTATCTGACATCACCATAATGGTACGAATATATCGCTTGCCGTGCGAAAAACAAACCATACACTTTGACCATGGCTGGCTGAACGGCCTGGCCACTGCTCGCAGCCGGATACAGCCTGTGAGTGGCACATTCAATCACCGCGCACGCTGCGGATATCGCACAGGAACAGGCTATGTCTTCCGTTATCTACCCCACTACCAATCTGGCTGAGACAGAACAACTGCTATTTGAACGCGGCGAAGGTGTTTACGTCTACGACCAGCAAGGCAAACAATACCTGGAAGGGCTTGCCGGGCTTTGGTGTACCGGACTCGGGTACGGTAACCGGGAACTCATCGATGCAATCAGTTCACAGCTGGCAACGCTATCGTTCGCACATACCTTTGGCGGCAAAAGCCACCAGCCGGTTATCGACCTCGCCGACAAACTGGCCGCCATGGTACCGGTGGATGATGCCATGGTGTTTTTCGGCAACTCCGGTTCCGACGCCAACGATACTCATATCAAACTGCTGCGCTACTACTTCAACGCAATTGGCCAGCCACAGAAGCGCAAGATCATTACCCGTGAACGCGCCTACCACGGTGTTACCGTTGCGGCGGGCTCCCTTACCAGCCTCCCCGCCAACCTCGCGCATTTTGATGCGCCGCTGGAAGCCCTGGGCATACTGCGCACTGACCACCCACACTATTACCGCGGGGCACAGCCTGGCGAGAGCGAAGCAGACTTTGTCCAACGAATCACCGACAACCTTGAACAGCTTATTATCGCCGAAGGGGCAGACACCATCGCCGCCTTTATTGCCGAACCCATCACCGGTGCCAGCGGCGTTATCGTGCCGCCGGCCGGTTACTACGAGGCGGTACAGGCCATTCTGGAAAAATATGACATTCTGTTCTGGGCAGACGAAGTCATTACCGGGTTCGGTCGCACCGGAAAACTGTTCGGCTGCGAAACCATGAATATACACAAGCCGGCAATGATGACATTTGCCAAGCAGTTGTCATCGGCTTATTACCCTGTCAGCGCCTCGGTGATCCGTGGTGACCTCTACGAACCCATGGTGGCCGCGAGCTCTGAGGTAGGCGTATTCGGACATGGCTTTACCTATTCAGGGCACCCTGTAGCCTGCGCGGCTGCACTCAAGACCCTGGAGATTTATGAACGCGACGGGCTGTATGCCAACGCCGCCTCCGTTGGCGAGTACCTGCAGAGCCAGCTGCAATCCTTAAAGGATATAGAAGCAGTGGGTGAGGTGCGTGGCCGCGGTTTGCTGGCGGCTGTAGAACTGGTCAGCAACCGGGATGACAGGACACCCGACACCAGCCTGGCGAAACGGGCCACGCTAGCCTGCCAGGAGAACGGCTTGATCGTGCGTAACGTGGCTGGCAATGCCCTGGCAATGTGCCCGCCCTTGATTATCACGCATGAGCAGGTGGATGAATTGGTAGACAAACTGCGCAGTTCACTCTTGCAGGCCGGCTGAGCCAGCCATGAGCACCCCGGCGCAGGTCTTCAGGTCAGGGCCGCCAGGTGCTCAGCTACCAGTTGCACGCTGCGCCTGCCGCGAAACTCGTTTACGTCGAGCCGGTAGGCCAGGTGCACGCGGGACACCCCCGGACTCGGCCAGACCTGTAAATCAACGTTGAAGGCAATTACATCGAGCAACTGGGCACTTTGGGGATGCGACAGCACCAGCTTGAGGTGTTTCTCTCCTACCAGGCGCTGGTTGATAACATCGAATACGCCGTCGAACACGGGCTCCGGAAAATGCTGGCCCCAGGGTCCGGCGAAACGCAGGGCGCTGGCCAGTTCCAGGTTGAACTCTTCCGGGGCAAGCTCACCGTCAGACTCCACCACGGCCTGCAGCAGCACATCGTGGGCGTGCCGCTCGACCTCGGTAACAAACGCCTTCTGAAACGCTGAATAGGCCTCGCGAGGAATAGACAGCCCGGCGGCCATGGCGTGGCCACCAAACTTCAGAATCATGCCCGGATGACGTGTAGCAACGGCATCGAGAATATCGCGTATATGAATGCCGGTAATAGAACGTGCTGAGCCTTTTATCTCTCCCGCATCACCGTCGGCAAACGCGATAGTGGGGCGATGCAGGCGGTCTTTGATGCGCGATGCAAGAATACCGATCACGCCCTGGTGCCAGTCCGGCTGGTAAAGGGTCATGGCTACCGGCGGCTCCTGTTCCTCCACCGCCAGCGTTGCCAGCAGTTGCAGCGCCTGCTCTTGCATATCTGCTTCAATCAGCCGGCGATCCAGGTTTTTCTGATGCAATTGGGCTGCCAGCTCTCTCGCGGTTTTCCAGTCCTGCGCCAACAGGCACTCTATGCCCACAGAAATGTCATCCAGCCTGCCAGCGGCGTTGATGCGCGGTCCCAGGGCAAAACCCAGGTCAGCGGCAACGATATTCTCCGCCGACCTGGTAGCAACTTCCAGCAACGCCATGATCCCTGGTCGGGCCTGCCCTCGGCGAATGCGTTCGAGCCCGGCCGCCACCAATATCCGGTTATTGCGATCCAGAGGCACCACATCAGCCACCGTGCCCAACGCCACCAGGTCGGTGAACTGCGCCAGATTCGGCTCTTCCCGATCCGCGAACCATTGCCGGCGGCGAAGCTCGGCTCGCAGTGCCAGCATCACGTAGAAAATCACACCGACTCCGGCGAGGTGCTTACTCGCAAAGCGGCAGCCGGGCTGATTGGGATTGACGATGACATCCGCATCCGGAAGCTCATCACCGGCAAGGTGGTGATCGGTGATAAGGGTGGCTATACCGGCGGCACGTGCTGCCGACACACCGTCGATACTGGAAATACCGTTATCCACGGTGACTACCAGGTCTGGCTTTCCGTTTGCCAGTGCCAGCTCTATGATCTCGCGCGTCAGGCCGTACCCGTATTCGAACCGATTGGGAACAAGATAGGAAACATGTCGGGCACCAAAGGCGCGCAGCGCCGAGATAGCCAGCGCTGTGCTGGTAGCACCATCCGCATCATAGTCACCGACGATCAGGATCCGCTGCTGCGTGGCCAGGGCATCGGCAAGCAGCGATGCCGCTGCATCAGCGTGCAACAGTTCATCGGGTAAAAGCAAGTGAGATAAGCCCAGCTCCAGTTCTGCCGGGCTGGCCACGCCACGTCCGGCGTATACCCGCGCCAGCAAGGGGTGCAGGTCAGTACCGGACCACTGTGCAGGAGCAGTCGCCTTACGTCTGCGAATCTCTTTTTGCATCCGGTGCTACCGGTCAGGCGTTGATGTTGTCCGCCATGAAGGCATGCACGGCCGCGAGTTCGTTGGGCAGCACCTCGCAGCGTTCAGGACGGTCGAACAGATCGCGAAGATGGTGTGGCAGCACGGGCTCTGCGTCCAGACCCGCCGCCTTTACTGCCGCAGGGAACTTGGCCGGGTGAGCAGTCGCCAGTGTCACCACCGGCACCCCGGCGGGCAGCCGGGCAGCCAACGCCGCATTCACGCCAATAGCGCTGTGCGGGTCCAGCATGTATTCGCAACTGTTCCAGGTAGCGGCCATCTGCGCGCAGGTTTCTGCATCATCAACACAGTGACTGGAGAAGAGCCCTGACAGCTGTGCCATCGCTGTCTCGGAGAAGCTGATGTCACCCTGCTCGAAGCGCGACATCAGATCTTTGATGGCTGCGCCGTCGCGGCCATACAAATCGAACAGCAGGCGCTCAAAATTGGATGACACGGAGATATCCATGCTCGGCGAAAGCGTGTGCTGCAACGACTGACGGCCATAGGAGCCGGTAGTCAACACCCGGTGCAGGACATCGTTGCTGTTGGTCGCGATAATCAGTCGTTCTACTGGCAGGCCCATCTGTTTTGCCAGGTAACCCGCAAAAATGTCACCAAAGTTGCCAGTGGGGACAGAGAACGCAAGTTTGCGCCCGGGGGATCCCAGGGCCACAGCCGCATAGAAGTAATACACAATCTGCGCCATTATGCGCGCCCAGTTGATTGAGTTCACCGCCACCAGGCTGCGGTCGGCGGGGAGGAAACTCTTGTCGTTAAAGCTCGCTTTCACCATTGCCTGGCAGTCATCAAAATTGCCCTGCACCGCCAGGTTGTGAATGTTGTCGCCGACGACTGTTGTCATCTGCTTGCGCTGCACGTCGGAGACGCGCTCATGTGGATGCAGGATAAAGATGTCAATGTTGTTACAACGCTTGCAGCCCTCGATAGCGGCGGAGCCGGTGTCACCCGACGTGGCCCCCATGATCACCACTTTCTGGTGCCTGCGCTCCAGCACGTAATCCAGCAGCCGCCCGAGCAACTGCAGGGCAAAGTCCTTGAATGCCAACGTGGGGCCATGAAACAGTTCCAGCACCCATTGATTGTTGGCAAGTTGCACCATCGGCGCTACCGCACCGTGACGAAACTGGGCATAGGTATCCTCCAGTATCGCCTGCAGATCGGCCGCGGGGATGCAGTCTTCAACAAAGGGAGTAATGATCCTGTGCGCCAGCCGTGCGTAGTCCAGCTCAGCCATCTCTGCGATCTCGGCGGCACTGAACTGCGGCAGTGTCTCCGGTACATAAAGACCGCCGTCTGAAGCAAGACCGGTAAGCAAAACGTCTTCAAAATTAAGTGCCGGGGCCTCGCCCCTTGTGCTGATGTACTTCACGTTACTTCCCTTAGCCGTCCAGAACTTCCACCCGAATGCGGGCGACTTCTCCGGAAATTGAATCCAGTGCTTCGATAGCACTCACTGCCTTGTCCATACTGCCCTGCAGTGCTCGATTGGTCAGTACGATCAAGGGCACACGGGTTTCTCCCTCCGCTGGAGCTTTCTGGATAAGCGCCTCAATGCTGATCCCCTCTTCACTGAATATCGACGCCACCCGTGAAAGCACGCCCGGTTTGTCTTCAGCAATCATACGCAGGTACCAGGGCGTAACGACCTGCTCCATGGCCACAATCGGCAGGTTCTGGAGGCTGTCACTGGCAAAACCGAGGGCGGGCACACGACAGGACTGCCCCGCGGAAAGCTCCCTGGCCAGGTCTACGACGTCTGCCACCACTGCCGATGCGGTAGGTTCGGCTCCGGCGCCGGCACCGTAGTAAAGAGTGGGGCCAACGGCATCGCCTTCGACCAGAACCGCGTTTTTCACGCCATTGACGTTGGCCAGCAATCGCGCCTCCGGGATAAGCGTAGGATGCACGCGCAGTTCCACGCCGGCATCACTGAGCTTGGCCACACCGAGGTGTTTTATACGGTAACCAAGTTCTTCGGCGTACTCCACGTCTTGTGGCGTAAGCTGGGTAATACCCTCGGTATACACAGAACTGAACTGCAACGGCATGCCAAACGCCAACGAGGCCAGAATGACCAGTTTGTGCGCCGCATCTATTCCTTCCACATCAAACGTCGGGTCTGCCTCGGCATAGCCCAGGGCCTGGGCCTCAGCGAGCACATCGGCAAATTCGCGACCTTTCTCGCGCATCTCACTGAGGATGAAGTTACCGGTGCCATTGATGATGCCAGCCAGCCACTCAATGCGATTCCCTGCCAGCCCCTCACGCAGGGCCTTGATGATAGGTATCCCTCCCGCGACTGCCGCTTCATAGCGGATAACTACATTGTGTGCTTCAGCAAGGGCGAACAGTTCATTTCCAAACTCAGCGATCAGCGCCTTGTTGGCAGTTACGACATGCTTGCCATTACGCACAGCTTCTTCGACCAGCTCTTTGGCAACGGTGGTGCCGCCTATAAGTTCCACCAACACCTGTACCTGTGGGTCCCTGGCAACCTCGAAAATGTCGCGGCTTACCTTTACATCTCCCAATTCACAGGCCGGGTTATCCCGGCGCGCGCCGACGTGGGCGATCTCAACAGGCGACTGGGCTCGCGCGCTGATAACATCAGCGTTGCGGCGCAACACGTTGAAAGCACCACTACCTACGGTACCCAGGCCACAAATGCCTATTTTTACTGCTTGCGAACTCATGCTGTGCTTTCTACTCCAGTTCTGCTGGCTGCGTCTCAGGCGAAGCCGTCACTTTTAATCATCTTCTTGATACTGCGCAATGCCTGGCGGGTACGGTGCTCGTTTTCAATAAGCCCGAAACGGACATACCCCTCACCATACTCGCCAAAGCCAATTCCGGGAGAGACCGCAACACTTGCTTCCTTGAGCAGCTTCTTACTGAACTCCAGAGAGCCCATATCGGCATAGAAGGCGGGAATCTTCGCCCACACAAACATTGTCGCCCTGGGTGGTGTGACAGGCCAGCCTGCATCATTCAGGCCGTTGCACAGCACGTCGCGACGGGAGCGGTACATGGCGTTGATCTCACTGACGCAGGCCTGGTCGCCCTCCAGAGCCTTGATCGCGGCAACCTGAATAGGCGTGAACATGCCGTAATCGAGATAGGACTTAATGCGCGCCAGCGCACCGACGAGTGCTTTATTGCCGCAACAGAAGCCAACCCGCCAGCCAGGCATATTATAGCTCTTGGACATGCTGAAAAACTCCACGGCTACATCCATTGCCCCATCCACCTGCAAAATGGAGGGTGCAACATACCCGTCGTAGCACAAGTCTGCATAGGCCAGATCCTGTACTACCCATATTTTATGTTCACGGGCAATCGCTACGACTTTTTCATAAAAGTCCAGCTCTACACAGTGAGCTGTAGGGTTGGAGGGAAAATTGAGCACCAGCATCTTCGGCCGGGGCCAACTGTTGTGTATCGCCTTCTCCAGTTCATCAAAAAAGGTATTTTCATCCTCTCCCATGGGCACATGGCGGATATCTGCACCGGAAATTACGAAGCCGTAAGGGTGAATCGGGTAGGAGGGGTTAGGCACCAACACCGCATCGCCGGGGCCGGTGCAGGCCAGCGCGAGGTGCGCCAGGCCTTCTTTGGAGCCCAGGGTAACAATGGCTTCCGTGTCAGGGCAGAGGGTGACGTCGTAGCGTTTTTGATACCAGTCACAGATCGCCTTGCGCAAACGCGGAATGCCCTTCGACTGGGAGTAACGATGCGTGTCGCCTCGCTGTGCGGTCTCCACCAGCTTGTCAACGATATGACCCGGCGTGGGCTGGTCCGGATTACCCATTCCAAAATCGATAATGTCATCACCCGCAGCGCGAGCCTGCTGCTTCAAATCGCCAATAATATTGAAAACATAGGGGGGAAGGCGGGAAATTCGCCGAAATTGCTCGTCCACGGTAGTAGCTCTGATTCGGGGCCCGGGGGCCAGGAGTGATAACAAAAAAGGGGTGAAACAGTAAGGTTTCAGGGGGGGGATGTCAACGCGAGGAAGGGGGAAATAGCCCCCGTAATACGGGGCTATCCCTTCCCCCTCCGAGAATGATGGCCAGCGCGCCGGGCGTGCCCGGCCAGGACGACTAGTTCAAGCCCAAAGTAACCATCAACTGGTCCGCGCTTTGATAGCCGGGGATCATTTGACCCGTCTCGGTAACCATCGCAGGCGTACCTCTCACCCCCATTTCCTGACCAAGTTGGTATTGCTCTGCCACCGGGTTGTCATCGCACTGCCTGGAAGGAACGGACTCTTTGTTCTTCATGCGAGTCAACGTGTCCTGCGGATTATCAGAGCACCATGCGCCCACCAGTTGGCGGTATCCCGGAGAGTCCACTCCCGAGCGGGGATAGGCGAGGTAACGCACCTCAATGCCGCGCTTGTTCAGCTCCGGTACTTCCTTGTGCAACTTCTGGCAGTAAAAACAGGTAATGTCGGTAAACACACTGATATGCGCCAGGGTTTCCCCCTCGGCCGGGAAGACAATCATGTCAGCCGTATCCACGCCGTTCAGCACAGCGATACGCTCCGCATCGCGTCGTTTCTCGGCCAGGTTAATGTACTGGCCGTTATTGACCTCGAACAAATCCCCAAGGATAAAGAATTTGCCGTCCTCAGTGGCATAAACCATGGGCCCGGCTTCGAACTGCACTTCGTAGACTCCGGGGATCTCACTGGTTTGCACTGTGCCCACCTTGAGACCCATAGCCGGGCTGTTCAATGCTGCACTGAGCTTGTCGGCAGTGGCCTTATCGACTGGCGCACCCGCCAGTGCGGTCGTCGCCAGAACCGACATGAAAAGTGCATAAAGGGCTTTGCGGGTCAGCTTGAGCATAGTGTGTCCTCAATTGCGGTGGTGACTGGCACCACCAATAACGTGAAATGTCGCCTCTTTGAGCATACTTTGCCCGGGGAGTTCCTCATCCGCGAGGGTGATGTTGCGCATGCAACTCCTGCATGCGTTGTTTGGCCACGTGCGTATAGATTTGCGTCGTGGTCAGGTCACTATGACCCAGTAGCATCTGCACCACACGCAAATCAGCACCGTGATTGAGCAAGTGCGTGGCAAATGCATGGCGCAAGGTGTGCGGCGAGAGACTCTGCCGTATCGCGGCTCTCTGGGCGTAGATTTTAATACGATACCAGAAGGTCTGGCGAGTCATCTCTCGTCCCCGCTTGCTGGGAAACATCACATCCGAGGGAATTCCCTTGAGCAGTTCGCTTCTGGGCCCAGCCAGATACTGCTGCAACCACGCCAGAGCCTCTTCTCCCATAGGCACCAGGCGCTCTTTGCTGCCCTTGCCAAAGACCCTGACCACGCCCTGGTTGAGATTGACCTGGTTTACCTGCAAGCTGGTCAGTTCAGTTACCCGCAGGCCGCAGGCGTAGAGCAGTTCCAACATGGTGCGGTCGCGAAACTCCAGAGCACTGTCCAGATCCGGCGCTTGCAGCAGCTTATCCACGTCTGCCTCAGACAGTGATTTGGGTAGCGGACGCCCCAGCTTTGGACTGTCCACGTCAAGCGTAGGATCCACATTGACCCGGCCCTCCCTGAGCAGATATCGGTAGAAACCCCTGACGCAGGACATAAACCGGGCGGTAGAGCGCTGGGATTGCCCCTGTTGCAGCCGCGCGCCAAGATAAGCCTGCAACTGGGACCGGTCCGCACGCACGATCGAGCTGCTCTTGTTCTTCACCAGCCAGTCATTGAACTGGCGCAAGTCACGGCGATAGGCGCTGAGGCTGTTATCACTGAGGCCCTTTTCCATCCACAGGGCGTCAACATAGCGCTCGATTTCGGGGTGTTCAATCAATGGGGCAGGCATTCCTGCAAGATATCACGATTAGTGTGTTTTGGGCCGCCTGCAACACACAGAGAAGGCGAACACAAAAAAGCGGCCACATGGGCCGCTTTGAGAACTGCAACGAAGACGCGGGTCAGGACAACTTTTCCTTGATGCGAGCAGCTTTACCAGACAGCTCACGCAGGTAGTACAGCTTGGCCTGGCGCACATCGCCGCGACGCTTGACGATGATGCTGTCGACCATGGGGCTGTATGTCTGGAAGGTACGCTCCACGCCTACACCGTGGGAAATCTTGCGCACGGTGAAAGCAGAATTGAGGGCGCGGTTACGCTTGCCGATCACCACACCTTCGTAAGCCTGCAAACGCTCGCGTTCGCCTTCCTTAACCTTAACCTGTACAACCACGGTGTCCCCCGGGCCGAACTCAGGCAGTTCTTTTTGCATCTGTTCAGCTTCGAGCTGAGAAATGATCTTGTTGGTGCTCATGGCGCGCTCCTGTTGATATCCAAACGTAGCTTCACAGCTAGCAGTGTTAAAAGTGTCTATTCCTGCTCGCGGAGATACTCCGCCAACAGCGTCTCTTCCTCGGCCGTCATGGCCCTGCCTGCGAGCAGATCCGGGCGACGTTGTTGCGTCCTGCCCAGGGCCTGCTTAAGGCGCCAGCGGCGAATCTCTTCATGATTGCCGCTGAGTAATATCTCCGGAACCCGCTCACCATTGTACGCTTCCGGCCGGGTGTAATGCGGGCAATCCAGCAAGCCGTCTGCGTAGGAATCCTCCTGTGCAGACTGTGCGTGTCCGAGCACACCTGGTAACTGACGGGTGACCGTATCGATCACCACCATGGCAGCCAACTCGCCGCCACTCAGTACGTAATCCCCTATGGACAGTTCCTCGTCCACTTCCGCTTCGATCAGGCGCTCGTCCACGCCTTCGTAGCGGCCGGCCACCAGGATCAGGGCCGTCTCCCTGGACAAAGCCAGGCTCTTGTCATGATCCAGACGCTGGCCCTGCGGCGACAGGTAAATTACCCGAGCATCGCTACCTGCTTTGCGCTTCGCTGCAACGATGGCCTGCTGCAGCGGGTCTATTTTCATCAACATCCCCGGGCCGCCGCCGTAGGGTCTGTCGTCTACCGTACGATGCCTGTCGGTAGTGTAGTCCCGCGGATTACAGTGGCTGATCGTTATCAACCCCTGGTTAACCGCCCTGCCCGTCACTCCGTGCTCGGTGACCGCAGCAAACATCTCCGGAAACAAACTTACCAGTGCAAAGTGCATGCTGTGCCTGCCCTGTTGCAAACGCGTTTGTCAGCACAGGCCTGCTGGCGCCCCTTACTCGTCGAGATACCAGTCCACCTCAAGCGTGCCGTCTTCGAGGCTTACCCGCCCTACCGTATCGCCCGGCAGGTAGGGAATAAGCCGCTCTCTGTCGTCGATACTGTCTGCTGTGGCAACCACCACCAAAACGTCATTGGCACCGGTCTCTATCAAATAGTCCACTTCGCCCAACAGGACTCTCTCGGCCTCACTCCCCGGCTCCCGGCCCCAGACCTGCAACCCCTGCAGATCCCGCCAGTAGTAATCCCCCTCTTCCAGTTCGGGAAGATCTGCTGCGTCTACCAGCAATTCCAGTCCTTTGAAGGACTCCGCCAGGTCACGGTCATCAACCCCGGCTATATGCGCCACCATACCCTTGCCGTGGCGCTTCCACTGGTCGAACTCAACCGCTTCGGTAACACTTCTGCGCGTTACCTGCCAACTGCCGAACCGGGAGATATTCTCCACCGGATCGGTATAGGAATGGACTTTCACCCACCCCTTCACCCCGTAGCACCCGGTGATCTTGCCGGCTGTCACCAGGCTGGCTTCGGGCCTACCCATGTGCAAAGGGTTGCCGCGACATCAGGCCGCAGCGGATGCTTCCTTCACCAGGCTGGCAACACGCTCGGACAGTTGTGCTCCCTGACCCTGCCAGTATTCGATACGGTCAGTGTCTACGCGCAGGCGCTCTTCCTGGCCACGGGCGATGGGGTTGAAGAAACCCACGCGCTCGATGAAACGGCCATTACGCGCGTTACGATGATCGGTCACAGTCATGTGATAGAAGGGGCGCTTCTTGGAACCGCCACGTGCAAGACGAATTGTTACCATTTGCTCTAAATTCCTGAAATATTAAGGGTATCTGCAGCTATCTTACGCAGGCATCCACGACAAAAACCGGCACACAGGCCGGAAAGGTGGCGTATCATACGGAAATCACTGCTCGATTAAAAGCCTGCAAAGGTAATTTTTTCAGGTAATTCCGCAGCTTAGCGGCATTTACCTCGGCGATCACTTGAAAGGCGGCATACCACCCGGTGGCATCCCTCCCGGGCCGCCCGCGCCGGGGGGCATCATCCCGCCCAGGCCCCGCATCATTTTCTGCATGCCACCGCCTTTCATCTTCTTCATCATCTTCTGCATTTGCTTGTGCTGTTTCAGCAGACGGTTGAGATCCTGAACCTGGGTACCCGAGCCGCGAGTGATGCGTCGCTTGCGCGAACCCTGAATCATTTCCGGGCGACGCCGTTCATCCGGCGTCATCGAGTTGATCATGGCCTCCATGCGGGAGAACATTTTTGCGTCGAGGTTCTGTTGCGCCATCTGCGCCACGTTCCCCATTCCAGGCAGCTTGTCGAGCATGCCGGTGATACCGCCCATATTGTTCATCTGCTGTAGTTGGTCGCGAAAATCCTCAAGATCAAAGCGCTGCCCCTTTTTGACTTTGCGCGCCAGTTTTGCGGCTTTCTCCTTGTCGACCTTCTGCTCTGCCTCCTCGATAAGCGACAACATGTCGCCCATACCGAGAATACGAGAGGCCAGGCGATCCGGGTGAAAAGGATCCAGCGCAGCAGTTTTTTCTCCCACACCGAGGAACTTGATCGGCTTGCCGGTTACCGAGCGCACAGAAAGGGCGGCACCGCCACGGGTGTCCGCGTCCACCTTGGTCAGGATGACGCCGGTCAACGGCAGCGTCTCGCCAAATGCCCTGGCCGTATTGGCAGCATCCTGGCCGGTCATCGCGTCAACCACGAACAGGGTTTCGACGGGGCTCACTGCTTTATGCAGTTCAGCAATCTCCGCCATCATGTCGGCATCAATCGCCAGCCGTCCCGCAGTGTCCACAATCAACACATCGGCAAAGCTCTTTCGGGCATGGTCGATGGCGGCTTTGGCGATGGCAACGGGCTTCTGCGAGGAATCAGAGGGGAAGAAATCCGCCCCAACCTCTGCGGCCAATGTCTCCAGCTGCTTTATCGCCGCGGGGCGGTACACGTCGGCAGAGACCACTGTGACTTTCTTCTTGTCGCGCTCACGCAGCAATTTCGCCAGCTTGGCCACAGAGGTGGTCTTACCCGCACCCTGCAGGCCAGCCATGAGAATCACCGCCGGCGGCTGCGTGGCCAGATTCAGGCCCTCGTTGGCGGTGCCCATTACCGCCTCCAGTTCTGCCTGAACAATTTTCAGGAAGGCCTGACCAGGGCTGAGGCTTTTCATCACCTCCTGGCCCACGGCGCGTTGCTTGACCGCTTCTACAAACTCTTTTACCACCGTCAGGGCGACGTCGGCCTCGAGCAGGGCCATGCGCACTTCACGCAGGGTTTCCTGAATATTGTCTTCGGTGAGGGTTGCCTTGCCGGTAATCGTGCGCAGGCTGTTTGAAAGGCGGTCACTGAGACTCTGGAACATCTTGTTTCTCTCGCAACGGGGTATAAGGCACGCAGCCGCTATTGATTCTGCCGGGCCACTTCTGTACAAAGGAGCGCAGTATACGCCACCTCGGTCCAACCCCCAAACAGATGTCTGCTTCCCTGTTCGCCATGCTCGCTGCGCTGCTTTACCTGGCGGCAACCGGCCTGCATGTGCTGCACATATTCCAGCGGCGCCAGCACATCACCCGCAGTGTGGCGCTTACCAGTTGCCTGGCACTGCTGTGCCACGGCGTGGTCGCGGTGCTCAGTGTCAGCGGCCACGCCGGGGGACTGAGCCTGGGCTTTTATACGATTTCCGCTCTGATGTTCCTGGCTATTAACCTGGTTTGCGCACTGCTGACGGTGCGGCGACCACTACAGAACCTGCTGGTGATACTCTTTCCCCTGTCTGCCATGTCGGTACTGGTCTCCACCTTTGCGCCGGAGACTGCCGCCATCACTACCGAATTGCCCGGCGGACTGCTGCTGCATATAGGCAGTTCGATTTTCGCCTATGCCCTGCTCACGCTGGCGGCCGCGCAAGCGGCGCTGGTAGCAGCCCTGGATTACCAGTTGCGACATCGGCACACGCGCGGCATCGTGCAAATACTGCCACCGCTGCAGCTGATGGAAAAAATGCTCTTTGAGCTGCTACTTGCCGGCGTGGTTCTGCTCACTGTGGCAATCATCTCCGGCTTCATTTTCGTCGACGACATTTTTGCCCAGTCACTGGTACACAAGACCACTCTGACCCTGGTGGCCTGGGTGTTGTTCACCCTGCTACTTTGGGGACACTACAAACTCGGGTGGCGCAGCCAGACCGCAGTGCGCCTGACTCTCGCCGGCTTCCTTGCGCTGATGCTTGCTTTTTTCGGGTCCAAACTGGTGCTGGAGCTGGTTTTACACAGAGGCTAGGGTAACGCGGCAAGGGGCTTGCCCCTGACCTGCTTTTTCTTCAAGATACCGTTTCAGAAATCATCACAGGTTCAACCTTCTCTTGAACGACGCTCCGCTGGGTCTCCTTTTCTCGATTCTGGCTGCACTCATTCTACTCTCTGGCTTCTTCTCCAGTTCCGAAACCGGCATGATGTCCCTCAATCGTTACCGGCTTAAGCACTTGCAGAACAACAAGCACAGTGGCGCCATCCGTGCAGGCAAATTGCTGGACCGGCCAGACCGGCTGATCGGGCTGATTCTGATCGGCAACAACCTGGTGAACATATTCGCATCTGCCATCGCTACCGTAATAGCGATACGGCTTTGGGGAGATGCCGGAATATTCATCGCTACCGCAGTGCTGACTCTGGTGATCCTGATATTCTCCGAGATCACCCCCAAGACACTGGCGGCGCTGTACCCGGAAAAGGTGGCTTTTCCGGCCAGCCTGGTGCTCTGGCCGCTGCTGAAAATCTCCTATCCGCTGGTTGCGGCGGTGAACTGGGTGACCAACGGCTTGCTGCACCTGCTGGGTGTGGACGCCAAGAAACAGAATGACGAGCACGTCTCCTCTGATGAACTGCGCACTATTGTTACCGATGCCGGCAAGCTCATCCCCGCGCGTCACCGCGGCATGCTGCTGAACATTCTCGATCTCGAGGAGGTGAGCGTTGACGACATAATGGTGCCGCGCAACGAAGTTTACGGAATAGACCTCGACGACAGCGACGACGACATCCTGCGGGCAATACAAACCAGCTCGCATACACGACTCCCGGTATGGCGGGAAGACATCAACAACATTGTCGGCATGCTGCACATGCGCAACATCAGCCGCGTGATTGACAGCCAGGGCCTGGACAGGGCCGCGCTGGAGCGAGAGATGGAGAAGCCCTACTTCGTCCCGGAGAGCACGCCTCTGCACACCCAGTTGCTCAATTTCCAGCAGCGCAAGAACCGGCTGGGCGTGGTGGTGGATGAGTATGGCGACATCCTTGGCCTGGTGGCTCTGGAAGATATTCTCGAAGAGATTGTTGGGGAGTTCACCTCCAGCCTGGCCGACAGCGAAGACAACATTTTCCCCCAACGCGACGGCAGCTTTATTATTTCCGGTACCGCCAACATTCGCGAGGTCAATAAAGCGCTGCACTGGGATTTACCCACCGACGGCCCCAAAACCCTGAGCGGGCTTATTCTGGAGTACCTGGAAGGTTTCCCCGATGCCAACGCAGGGTTATCCATTGACGGTTACCGCCTGGAGATACTGGAACTGGAGGGGAATGTGGTGCAGGCAGTGCGAGCTGAAGTCAGCCAGGAGGCCGATGCCTGAGCACCGTGGACCGTGCAGCGACGGTGAGGGTTAGAGCAAACGGAATGGCGAGGAGGCGTCACGCCGCTCCTTTGCCAGAGCGAGAATCTCCCGCTTGCGCTCTGCACTGGACATAAACCAGTCCGTTACCTCCTGCGCACTGCGGAAACAGCCCTGGCAGATGTCTTCCTCGTCCAGCACGCAAATGGAAACACAGGGCGATTGCGGTTCGTGCTCACTCATGGCTGCTCACTCAGCTCCTCATTGAAACGTTTGGCGTTACCAATGTAATGATCGGCATTGTGCTGCAGTAACAAACGCGTTTCCGCGCTCAATTGCTTGACCACTTTTGCCGGCGACCCCAGCACCATGGACCCGTCTGGGATATCCATTCCCTCGGTCACCAGGGCGTTGGCGCCAATCAGGCAACCGCGCCCTACCCTGGCACCATTGAGCACCACTGAATTGATACCAACCAGCGTACCATCACCTATATGGCAGCCATGGATCATGGCGTTATGGCCAACAGTGACATTGCTGCCGATAACGGCGGGATAACCCGGATCAGCATGAATAACCGTGCCATCCTGGATATTGCTGCCCGCCCCAACTTCGATGCTGTCTGCGTCGCCACGCAACACGCAGCTGAACCAGACACTGGCATTTTCGTGGAGGGTTACGTCGCCGATCACCGCGGCGTTGGGAGCGATAAACTGCCCTTCACCGCGCAGTTTCACTTTTTTGTCGCCCAGTGAGTACTTCATGATTTTTGTTTCCAGTCTCGTTGCAAATCAAGGCCCGCATCGTAGGCGATGTTGGCCAACATGGCCAGCACCGCGGCGGTCACTCCCCAGACGTTATCGTCCTGTATACGGTAGTGCGGCACCTTGCGCTCTTCGCCCTGCACCCGCATCGTTTCCAGTCGGAACAGTGCGGGGTCGGCAAAACGCAGGAGTGGTAGCTGAAACAGTGAGTCGAACTCCTGTTTATCTATCTGCAGGCGCATCTGCGCAGGCACGCACGCTACGCAGGGATGCACTTCAAAACCCGTGCGCGTTACCAGCGGCGGCAGTTCACCCAGCGGCTGCACCAGCTCCTCCAGTACGCCCGCCTCCTCGTTTGCCTCGCGCTTGGCAGTGCACCACGGTGTAGTGTCTATGCGTTCCCGCTTGCCTCCCGGGAACGCTATTTCTCCCGGGTGATGTTTCAGGTGGGCAGCGCGCCTGCCCAACAACACCTGCGGTTCTTTCTCTGCAGACAATGCCACCAACACGGCGGCCTGAGGGAAGTCGCCGATACGCCAGGCCAGCCGCTCGCAGGCAAGGGTCTGCTCCAGCTTCTGCAATGGTTCCGGCACGCTTGGCATCAGCGTGCCGACCCAACCAGCGCGACCAGGTCCCAGGCCGGCTCCTCGTAGGGGTGGGCTGCCAGCATTGCCGCAACCACAGCATCGGCCAGCGCATCGTCACACACCATTTCGACGCGGTACTCAGGCACTGTGTGTAATGTACCCGTCACCCCCAGGGCAGGCTGGCTGCCTGCCAGCGGCCGGAACTGACCCTGGCCCAAAGTCTGCCAGCAACACTGGTCGTAGTGGCCTATACGTCCCGCGCCAGCATCGAAACACGCCTGCTTCACTTGCTCGAGTTGCGCTTCGGGCACGTAGAAACCCAGCTTATACACCGCGAGCCTGCCGCGTATAAAAATCCCGGGTGAAGTCATCCAGGGTGCCAGCCTCTATCGCCGCGCGGATTGCCGACATGTGCTGCTGGTAGAAGTGCAGGTTGTGAATGGTATTGAGTTGCGAGCCCAGTATCTCATTGCACTTGTCCAGATGGTGCAGATAGGCGCGACTGAAGTGTTTGCAGGTATAGCAACCGCATTCCTCATCCAGCGGCAGAGTGCTGGTTTTATGCCTGGCATTGCGCACTTTCAACACGCCCCTGGAGGTGAATATATGGCCATTACGGGCGTTGCGCGTGGGCATCACACAATCAAACATGTCAACGCCCCTGCGCACACCCTCCAGCAGGTCCGCGGGCGTGCCCACACCCATCAGGTAACGCGGTTTATCCTCTGGCAGCAGCGGTTGCATAACATCCAGCACCGCCATCATCTCGTCTTTTGGCTCACCAACTGATAGTCCACCAATCGCGTAGCCGTCGAATCCTATTTCACGCAGGCCGGCGAGCGACTCCTCACGCAGCTGCGGATACATTCCACCCTGCACAATGCCAAATAAGGCAGACGGACTGTCACCGTGTGCAGCTTTGCTGCGCGCCGCCCAGCGCAGCGACAGCGCCATGGAGTCCCTGGCTGCCTGCTCCGAGGCAGGATAGGGCGTACATTCGTCAAAGATCATGACAATATCAGACCCGAGGCTGCGCTGGATGGCCATGGAGGTCTCCGGATCAAGGAAGACCTTTGCACCATCCACTGGCGACTGAAACTTCACCCCGTCCTCGCTGATCTTGCGCATATCGCCAAGGCTGAAAACCTGGAAACCACCGGAGTCCGTGAGTATGGGGCCTTCCCAGCCCATGAAGTCGTGCAGGTCACCGTGTTGCTCGATAATATCGGTGCCGGGGCGTAACCAGAGATGAAAGGTATTGCCGAGAATGATCTCAGCGCCAATTTCGCGAATGTCCCTGGGCAGCATGCCCTTTACCGTGCCGTACGTTCCCACCGGCATGAAAGCGGGTGTTTCCACTGTTCCTCGCGGGAAACGCAGACGACCGCGGCGGGCACTACCGTCACGCTTGAAACACTCAAACTGCATGTGACAGCTAGTACTCACGGCGACGTCACACTGGCACGGATAAACATGGCATCTCCGTAACTGAAAAAACGATAGCGCTGCGCCACAGCTTCATCGTAAGCCCGCAGGATGTTGTCGCGCCCGGCAAAAGCGCTCACCAGCATCAGCAGTGTTGATTCGGGTAAATGAAAGTTGGTGATCATGGCATCCACGGAACGGAAAGCGTAGCCCGGGTAGATGAAAATATCGGTATCCCCGGTATACGCCCGTATCTCACCAGTCAGGCTCGCAGACTCCAGCGAACGCACGGCTGTGGTGCCCACGGCGATTACCCGCCCGCCCCTGTTGCGCGTTTCGCGCACCGCTGTACAGACCGCGTCGCTCACTTCAACGTACTCTGCATGCATCACGTGATCTTCAATATTGTCTTCGCGCACAGGCTGGAAGGTGCCTGCCCCTACGTGCAGGGTTACGGTTGCCGTGCGCACGCCCAGGGCTCGAATACGCAGCAGGAGGTCATCAGTGAAGTGCAGGCCCGCGGTGGGCGCGGCAACGGCGCCTTCCCGCTCGGCGTAAACCGTCTGGTAGCGCTCCTGGTCAGCTGGTTCATCATCGCGATCAATATAGGGTGGCAACGGCATATGCCCTATCGCACCAAGAATCTGCGCCACAGCAGGCCCGCCTTCGCTGGACAGTACGAATAAATCGCCTTCGCGCCCGGTTACCTGCAGACTCAGATTGCCCGGCGGCTCGCCTTCAGCAGCCGCCAGCAGAATACGTGTGCCCGGTCGCGGCGACTTGCTACAGCGAACATGGGCAAGGGCACTGTGCGAGCCGGTGACCCGCTCGATGAGGATCTCCAGTTTACCGCCCGTCTCCTTCTGGCCCCACAGGCGCGCGGGTATAACCCGCGTGTTGTTGAACACCAGCAGGTCCTCAGGCGCCAGTTGCTCCAGTAAGTCGATAAACTGCCGGTGCTCAACTGTGCCACTGTTCCTGTCCAGGCACAGCAAGCGGCTGGCACTGCGCTCAGCCAAGGGATGCTGTGCAATCAGTTCCTGCGGTAGCTCAAAAGAAAAGTCGGTACGTTTCATAGACTAAAAAGCCGGCGCTTGGCCGGCTTCTCACGTTAGCTGGCCGCGACTCACTCGTCCTTGGCCGCTTCCTCTTCTGCGGGCTCTTCCGCAGCCGCAGCCTCTTCCGCTGCCGCCTCGGTGCTTTCTTCCTCAGCGGCCTCTTCAGCCACTGGCTCAGCGGGTGCGGCAGCCTTGATCAAGTCTTCCGCCAGCAAAATTTTCACCTTCTCTTCGCCATTGACCGGATTCTTGTCCGCGTCTTTAACTGCGTAGCGCTCGTCGCTGCGCTTGAAGATACTGTATTCGGCCGTCTTTTTTACCAGTTTCATAGCCATGTTCTTTTCTCCTCTTAGGTACTCAGATCATCCGCCAGCAGGGCGGCCCGGGTGTGAACAAGATGCTCGTTGAGCTGGCGCGAAGTTTACAGGCAAATGCGGACAGCGTTAAGGAAAATTATTGCAGTTTGAAGACCGGTTGCTATAATCGCGCGCTCTTGAAACGGACACCTGGTGTTCCGCTGCCTTCATTGCCGGTGTGATGGAATTGGTAGACATGAGTGATTCAAAATCACTTGCCGCAAGGCGTGGCGGTTCGAGTCCGCCCACCGGTACCACGATCACCGCCTGCGAAGGCGCTCTCTGACCTCGCCAGACCCGCTACGGCACTCCCCTTATTACTCGTCTTCCAGTTCGTAAGACAGCAAGACATTTCCCGGCATATGGAAATATATTCCGTAGCCACTGTTGATAAACAGCCTGCGACCTTTCAAAACCGGCCCGGTGCCGCCTCCGAACGAGCCGCCCTGTGCCGTGATACCGCTGACCGTGTCGAACTCCCGCACCGTATCGATATCCCACAGCACCTTGCCGTCAGCAGCCCGGTAGGCGCGCAAACGACCATCCATCGCACCACTGAGCACACCTCCGGGGAAGGCCGATGCAGGGGAGGACAAGCCGGGTTGGCAGTTCTCGCGCCCCTCGCATGAGTCCTGCGCACGCTGGTACCACAGCACCTTGCCGCTGGCGACATCCAGGGCGTACATGCCCGGGTAGGGTTTTCCTGGCCAGCGCGGGCCGCCGTCGAAGTCAGACATGGGCACGTAAAGCGTAGAGTCATCCACTGCCATACCAAAGTGCACGCCACCCTGTATGCCACCGCGACCCAGCTTCTGGTGCCACAGCACGTTACCGCCCTTGTCCGGGTCCAGGGCATACACATCACCGGACTTTTGCCCGGCGATCAGTATGTCACTGCCATCGGGCTTCTGGGCAATGATGACCGCTGCACCGAAATCGTAATCAGGCCCGTCCTCCGGCGGACAGTTGACCTTTTCCTCTGTTTCACAGCCCATGTTCCAGGCGTCACCGGTGGTCATCTGCTGATGCCAGCGGATGCGCCCGTCCTTCATATCCAGAGCGAGAATCGCATCACTGGTATGATTGGCGGGTGAAGAGTAGTTGGTCCCCGTCCCCACGTACATAACGCCGCGTTTGGGGTCCAGTGCCGGGGTGTTCCAGATGGGTGCCCCGGAAGGCGCGAGGCGTGGGGTACCAATGCTGTTTTTGCCCACCTCCGTGGCTGGCTCAGCGATCGCGTAGGCAGTCCACAGTTTTTCACCGCTGGTGGCATCGTAGACCGCCACACCGCCGCGAAAGGTGCAGCAGGCGTAGGCTGGATCGGCCGCGGCCGTCACCTCCAAAGCCGAGAGGGGGACATACAACCTGCCCTCATGCAGGGCCGGCGCTGCAGTCAGGGTCAGACTGGCATGATCGTCAGCCCGATCGCGCCAGACCAGTTCCCCCGTCACCGCGTTGACAGCATAGACGTTGCCAACCAGATCACCAAAGTACAACAGGGGAGGCTCGGACTGGCCCTCCTCCCAGGACGCTACCACTATGCCCGTACGCACCTCCGCTACCGTGCGAAACGTCCATCTCAGGCAGCCCGTTGCTTCATCGAGTGCAAAAACCGTCCCGTTCTGACTGCCTACATAGACAGCCCCGCCGGCCAGTGCCGGCTGCGAGCGTGCGCGCACTGCCTCCGGGTAGGCAAACGCCCACTTGAGGCGCAGGCGCGAGATATTGGACGCATTGATATCAGTCAGTTGCGCATCAAACCGCCGCTGGTTTTGCAGAGTGCCTCCCCACCCCGCCAGATGCGGCTTCTGGGTGTAGTCGAACGCGGCGGCATCTCCGGTGCACAGAGGTGGCAGTGCCAGCTCTGCGGCATCGGCCAGGCGTTTCCCGGTGAGAAATTCCGCTACCTGCCGGCGTTGCTCCGCGTTGAGCTCAGCGGCTTGCTCACGCATCACCCCATTGGTCAGCGCTCTATAGACCGAACCCGGGGACATAATTTGCAACAGACTCAATTGCGGTGCTTTCGCTACACTTCCTCCATGGCACTGAAGACAGTGTTTCTCGTACAACGTTTCTCCTTCGCTGCTGCTTTGCGTATGCGCGGAAACGGACAGACACGCTGCAGCCAGAGCAATCAACCAATTTACTTTCATACTGCCTCCACCCTGTAACCTGCCCTGGGAAAATGCACGACGACCTCTCCTGCACTGTCGTCTGACCTGCAAACGGCTATGTCATGCTGGGTGAGCCGCAGCAATTCGCCGCTCACAGGCACCGCGCCGTAATCTTCAGGCGTCACCAATACCCCCTGATTCAACGGCAACCTGGGGAGCCTGTCATCAGCCAGCTCCGCCACCGCGACAGACTTGGCTGAACGCGCCACAGCATGCGATTGCGCTGCGCTGAGGGTGTCAGATGTGCCGTGCCCCAGTGCCGTCATACGACGCTCCCATTGGCATAGCGCCGGCAAGTTTTGCAGCAGCTCGTCTGCGCCAACAATATTGCCGCGGCACATCCATACCGGCGCGTAACACGCGGCATCTGCCCAGCTGACAGATTCGCCCAGCACAAAGGAGGACTCCTGCAGCATGTCCTCTATGCGTTGTAACCCGGATCTGAAGCGAGCGAATAATTCGGGCAACTGGCTCGGCAGTTTCTCCCTGTCGAGAAAATCGAAAAAGGCGAAACGGTCTGACAGGATATCTTCAGGCAGTTCCAGGTTCGTTCCCATAGAAAGCCCCGCACCCGGCTGGAACAGGGTAAGATCACTCCAGGCTGCCAGCGCTTCGCAGATTGCGCCCTTACCGGCGGGAAACAGTGGCGTGCCCGGGAAGCGCTGGTCTATCTCGCGCGCGATACGCGCTGTATCACAATAGATATCTGCACCAATCTGCATTACCGGTGTCTTCCGGTAGCCGCCCGTCAACGCCACCAGGTCCGGCTTGGGCATCACCATGGGTATCTCCACGGAGTGCCAGTGAACGCCCTTGATGCCCAGTGCGACCCGCACTTTCTCGGCGAAGGGCGACGCATCAAAATGATGCAGGATCAGTTCGTTGGCGGACATGGTAACTCCCCGTTTGCAAGATAAAAAAATGGCCAGCCGAAGCTGACCCAAACACACTACACACTTAGCACTATGTGGAGCTGGATATCTGTTTTCACCGCCGCCCGAACTCCCTGACGGTGGTACCACGCCGCGGCCCACTTGCCGGACGACCCGCTGCAATCGAGGCTGCACTCATCTGGCGACACTTCACGCCAGGGACAACCTTGAATAATGTTCAACTTTGTTCACATTGCTTGTTCTTGTCAAGTAAATTCAGCACTTAAGTCACATTCCCAGGCGACGTTCCAACTCTACGTGAAAGTGGCGCAGGCGTTGTTCTTGCTCGCCCCATAACTGGCCTTTGAAACCACGGCTGCGCATCCCCTTCTGCACCACCGGTAGCAGTGCCGAATCCTGGCTCAGGACCAGGCCCAGACCCGCGTCCTCTTCGATAGAGTAGTGCTCGGTTTCCGGGCGCTGGCGACCGCTGACGTCCGTTCCCTCAGGCAGCCCCATCCAGCCTGGCGGACGATAGTCAGGATCCTCGGCGGGGAGCAGCAGAGTCATGGTGTCGTAATAGAAGCGTTCCGGGTCGGTCTCGTGAGGCAGGAAACGCATGAGGAAAACAGCCTCGGGGTGACACCCTATCTGCACATTGGGGAATATACCTGTCGCCCAACTGTCAGAGAGTTGGCCATCTTCGAAACGCTCGTATTCCAGCCCTAAACGCTTCGAGCGTTCGCGCTTGCCCTGTTGGATTGCACGCCTGACGTCAGCCGCAGTGCCCTCAAAAGCCGCCGGATCGACTCCGGCCTCCTGTAACATCAGTTGCAGGCCCTCGTTCACCGACTCCTGGTCATTTATTCGCGGGCTGGGCTGCCCCAAGGGCACTATCATCCTGCTCGCGCCGTTCGGGTACAGGTCATATTGCACATTGAGATCGCCCATCACACCGCGCGTCTCGGGGTGCACGGCATGCAGGTGGTAACTCTCATAGAACGCTTCCACACCCACTTTCCAATTGGAGCCCCACTCGCTGCGCACGTGGCGCACAACTTTCATCTGGTCCAGGCGATAGGCCTCGAGGTAGCCCTCAGGCAGGCCTATGCTCTCCGCCAGGGGAGGTGGATTTTCACCCATGTGGATAAAAACGATGCCGGCGTGTTCCGCGCAGGCCACCGGGGTGAGCCCGGGGCGATGAGCCACCACATCGGGATGAAAGGTGTCTTCATCTGTTATCCGGCGCAAATCCCCATTGTTGTGAAAACTCCAGCTGTGAAACGGGCACACAAATACCTTCCTGTTGCCACGCTCGTCCCAGACCAGTTTGGCACCGCGGTGGGCGCACACATTGTAGAAAGCTTTCACACCCTCCTCAGTGCGCGTGACGATGATTGATTCGTCACGGATATCAAAGACGAAAAAATCGCCGACTTTCTCGAGGTCTGAGGTGACACCCGCTATCAGCCATGAGTTGGTCCAGATGTGTTGCCACTCGCGCTCCATGTAATCACGACTGAAGTAGCCTTCTTTCGAATAGCACTGTGTTCCGTTGTCAATATGTGGCTGCTTGGCCTCCAGCGATGTTGCTGGAGCGTCAGGGTTAATCACCGCAAATGGCTTCGTGGGACTGTTCATACTCTGCTATCTCCTGTCGAAACTAGGACTCGCTCAACTCAAAAACCGGTAGCACATGGTCTGCTCCCCAGGGCTCAAAACGCACGGTAAGCGCGGCACCAACCGACACGTTGCCGACATCTTCCACGCGAATATTACTCATCATGCGGGGGCCCTCCTCCAGATCAACCAGGGCAACAACATAGGGCGCAGGATAGGCCGGAGAAATGCCCCGCCTGACCACAGTAAAGCTTGCAACACGGCCCCGTCCCGACACCGCACGCCAGGACAGTTTGTCGCCGCCGCAGTGACTGCAGATAATACGCGGGTAGAACTGGAACTGGTCGCAGTCAGCGCAGTGCTGCAGCCGCAGTTCACCTTCGCGCGCCCCATCCCAGTATGGGCGCGCAAGTTCACCATCGGGAGGTAGTATTTTTTCGTGGTTTGGCGCATTCATATCAGACCGCCTCCCGTGACAGTACCAGGGCGGTGTGGGATGACATGATGCCCCCCTGGGCGTGAACCAGGCCGTGCCGCGCCGCAGCAACCTGACGATCGCCGGCAGCGTGCCGCAGTTGCCAGACAGCTTCGGTCAGCGCGAACATTGAACCAGGATTACCGGGGTGACAATGGGACAGCAAGCCACCGTGAGTATTCACCGGCAGACTCCCGCCAGGCGCCAGGGCCCCGCTTTCTACAAACGCACCGCCCTCGCCTTTTGCGCAGAAACCCAGGTCCTCCAGTTCGACCAGTACAGTGGGCGTAAAGCAATCATAAAGCTGGGCAAAATCCATATCGTCAGGCCCCAACCCGGCCATGGCAAAGGCCCGCTGCCCTGCTTCCCGGGCTGCTGACGTTGTCAGGCTGCGCGCCGCACTGATGTGCTCATGGCTATGGCCCTCACCCGCGCCCAGAAAATAAACCGGATCGTGCGCAAGATCTGCGGCGCGCTCTGCACTGCACAGCACGATCGCGGACCCACCGTCGGAGACGAGTGAGCAATCCAGCAGGTGCAAGGGATCTGCGATCAGGCGCGACGACAACACGTCGTCTACTGTAATCGGGTCGCGCATCTGCGCTGTGGGGTTAAGCGCTGCATGCTGCCGGCATGCAACAGCAATTCCCGCCAGCTGCTCAGCGGTGGTGCCATACTCGGCCATGTGCGCCTGCGCGATGAGCGCGTAATAGGCCGGGACCGTGGCGCCGTATGGCTGCTCAAATTGCGGGTGGCCGGTGGAGGCCTGCACCTGCGTCGCCTGCTCCCGCGTGAGACTGCTGCGCAGTGAGTCGCCCATTGCCACCACAATCACGTCTGCCATGCCGGTCACAATGGCCGAGGCGGCGTGATGAATAATAGAAAACGTGGTACCCCCACCAGCCCCCACGGAAAGACAGTAGCGTGGAAAAATCTGCAGGTATTCCGCCATCGCTTCGGCGTGATACATCAGGGGTTGCGCCATGGCATTACAGGTGAGCAGGCCATCGACATCAGCACGGGTCAGCCCGGCATCCTCAATGGCTCCCAGCGCAGCCTCGACGCACAACTCCATGGGTGTGCGTCCGGGCAGCACGCCCACCGCAGTATCCGCTACCCCGGCAATCGCGACCTTGCCGCGCAGGGCTCTACCAGGATTCGCCAAAACGCACCACCACCGTGCCCGGCGCAACCAGCGCGCCCTCGGCGTTACGTACGAACACGTCTATATCCGCTTCCTTGCTCTCAGGACGCAGGGCCTTGATGGTGCCGCCGGATGTCACCACTTCGCCAACGTAGCAGGCCGCTCTGTTGGAATAGTCTATAGACAGAATGCGCCCGTCATCCTCCAACCATTCCTCCACACACTGATGCAACCAGTCACCCAGCAAGGGACCGGCGACCACCAGTCCGGGGTAACCTTCCACCTCGCGGGCATAGGGCTCATCAAAATGAATACGATGTCCGTTCCAGAGCGCCGCGTTATACAGCATCTGCTGTACATTGCCGCACTCGAAGTCCCGTTCGGGCAAACTGTCACCCACTCGCAACGCGGCGAAGCGTTGAACCGACAGGGCCACGCTCATCGCAGTATCCTCGTGGTTTTTTCCTTGATAACCAGCTCCTGATCGTCGTTGACAACCTCCATCACCACCTCATAAAAAATAAGCGGTCCGGAGCGGCCGTCCTTTTCATATATATCCGTGAGCGTGCGTGTTGCCGTCAGCCAGTCGCCCGGGTGCACCGGCTTGTGATACTCGATTTGCAACCCCCCTGCCATTGCCTTCTCCAGCGGAAATTTGGGCAACAGTGTGTCAATGGAAACGCCGTCGGGGCTGAGCTGGTCCAGTTCGACCACATCCCAGAAAAGAGGCACATGGAACATGGGTGGCGCCTGGTCACCGTCAAGATACTTACGCTGTCGATTGCCTGTGGCAACCGCGTATTTACGGATATCCCTGCGGGTAACCAACTCACGCTGCGGCTCGCTCTGGCGGCCGATGTTCTCGAGCAGTTCTGCTGAGAGTAGGCTCATATGCTCTTTCCCTGCTCTTGCCAGTACGGATCACGCAACTGGCGCTTGAGTATTTTGCCGGTTGGCGCTTTCGGCAGACTGTCGACAAAATCCACGGACCGGGGTTTCTGGTAGGAGGCCAGGTGCTGCGCCGCCACGTCAATAATCTCCTGCTCGGTGGCGGCTTCGCCCGGCTTCATCACCACCACCGCTTTGACCGACTCGCCCCATTCGTCATCGGGAACGCCGAATACCGCAGATTCCAGCACGCCGGGATGGCGGTGAATCGCCGCTTCAACCTGCGTACTGAAGATATTCTCACCACCGGAGATGATCATGTCCTTGGCGCGATCCACTATGAAGATATAGCCGTCTTCATCCCACACGGCGATATCTCCGGTCCACATCCACCCCTCACGAATGGTCTGTGCGGTCAGGTCGGGCCGCTGCCAGTACCCAATCATGTTCGCTTCTGAACGCACCAGTATTTCGCCAGGTGTTTTGCCGTCACGTGGTACGTTGTGGCCATTGCTATCTGCCAGGCGTATTTCAGTGACAAAACCTTCCCGGCCACATGAAGCAAGGCGCTCGGGGTGTTCCCCCGCAATCGCCTTGATGTGGTCTTCCTGCGACAGGAAGCTCATCGTCATACCTTCGGTCTGGCCATATCCCTGGATAAGCGTGCAGGGAAACGCCTCCATGGCCGCTGCCACCACGCTATGCGGCATGGGGCCACCGCCGTACTGAATGTTACGCAAGCTACTGAGATCAAATTCAGCGAACTTTTCGTCCGCCATCATCCAATTGAGCATGGTAGTGATGCCCAGGAATGCAGACACACGCTCTCGCTGGATCGTCTCCAGAGCCAGGCGCGCATCGAAGTTGATCAGGACCATGGGGCAACCGTGCGCGTGGTAGTTCATGCCCAGGGCAACAGGGATATGAAACATCTGGCCGGTAAGCATATACACGTCAGACGGAACCACCCGCTCGGCGACGGTCTGGTTGAGCATCCCCATGAACAGAGACCGGTGGGTGTGTAAGGCGCCCTTTGACTCCCCGGTAGTGCCGCCGGTGTAAAGAATCAATACCGGGTCTTCGTCACCTACCTGCGCAGATACCGCGGGCTCCTCTGGGCTGGAGCGGGCAATCAGCGATTCATAGGAACACGGTCCCTCTTCGCCGAAACTCAGCCACTGCGCACCTGAAATACGCTCCTGCAGCGCAGCGGCAGGCTCGGCATATTCTGCGGAAAAGACAATCAGGGAGGGGGCGCCGTTCTCGAGTATCCGCACCATCTCCTCGACACCCAGGCGCCAGTTGATGGGTTGCGCAATCATGCCGACCCGGGCGCAGGCGTAGTAGATCTCCATGTACTCTATGGAGTTGCGGGAAAGTATCGCCACCCTGTCGCCCTTGTTCAGCCCAAGCTCGCCCACCAGCGCATTACCCAGGCGACGGACGTTCTCATCCAGCGCGGCGAAGGTAACCCGCCGGCCGCTGTGGACATCGACCAGAGCTTCGCGATGAGGTGACAGTCGCGCCGTTTTTGCTGGGATAAATCCTATATTCACGCGCGGCGCCTAGTATGAGTTGTCCAGTTCGATGTACCGTTGGGCAAGGCGCCAGGCGCCGGCATCGTCTGCCACCACCGTGTCGTGATACACCCCCGTCGACAGTACCCTGGTTTCGCCGTTCTCGGTGGCGACCAACGTGAGGAAAGACTTCACCGCTGTACCGTCGGCGCTGTCATCAAAGAAAATATTACTGACCACGTGGCGGCGGACGTCTGTCTGCTCAGCCATGGAACCGCCCATAAGGCCCATGATTGCATCCCTGCCGTCAAAGGGCCCCACCAGGTCACCGCCTGCAATCCGCATAGTCAGTGTTGCATCCGGGGTAAAGCACGCTGCAAGCATATCCAGATCACGCGCGTCGTAGGCGTAGGAAGCCTTGCTGAGAAGTTCGTGAATCGCCAGTTTTTCTTCCAGGGTGACACTCATAATAGTGCCCCCCAAACCGGGTTAATGTGCCTGATGCGCCGGGCATTTATGATTGCAGACGCGCCCTTTCCCATGCCGCCTGAAGCAGCGATACACAGCTGTTCTAATCCCATGAAACCGATCTCTTTATTTGCTGTTTTCGCATAGTAGGTGTAATTTGAATTTAATTCAAGTTGCGGCACGGTACTGCCCTCAGGTCGCACGCCATGATAAGGTTGCGCGCCATGTCAAAAGCTAACAGTCAACGTCAACGCCCGCCCCGCAGCGACAGTCGCGGAGATCAGCGACGCCGCCGTATTTTCAAGTCACTGCATGATTGCATTCTGTCCCAGGGCTACGTGAAAACCACGCTCGCAGACATCGCCAGCGGTGCCGACATGTCCGCCAGCCACCTGCTCTACTACTTCAAGGGTAAAGAGGCGATTCTGGAACAGTATTTCGAGAACGTATCGGTGCTTTTCCTGAACCGTATAGAAGCTTTCAGCCATGAGCAGCCCGAAGAACAGATTAACTCTCTGGCTAATTTCTGGTTCCGCAGCGAGGCCAGTACGGTAAAAGAAATTGGTTTTATGCTGGAGTGCTTCGGCGCAGCGGTGAACGATGAGGTGTTACGGGTCACCAAGGCCGAGTTTGACGAGCGCTGTAAAGGTTACCTGGCGGCAATTTTTGACGCCTGCGACAGCGTGTTCCTGGACAACAGCAAGGACGCCGCAGAAATTGGCTACGGCCTGATGATAGGTTTGCGCTCAGCGGTCTACTTCGACGACGACATTGACCTTGAGGACGCCCACCGTCTGTTCCTCTCCAGCATGAGAACGATGGGCGGCCTGGACTGACCTAACCCAGACGAGGCAACACCTTCTCGGCAATATAGCGCAGGCGTGAATCGCCGGACTCCACCGACTCACCCGGGAACTGCGCCCAAAAATGAATATCTCGAATATTCGGGTACTGCTTCAGCAACTTGTTCAACTCGCTCACGGCCGTGTCAGCATCCCAAAGCTGGTAGAGACCATTTTCGATAGCCGCAGCCGCGTCCTCGTAAGGCGGCACTGTACCTGGCGGGCCGAAAGCACCCCATTTGATGTACTCGTTGGCCTGGTACAGCACGTGTTCGCCAATTTTAGCCGCTTCCGCCTCTGGATCCTCGGCGATGATCGCCCAGCTGCCGAGAATGACGTCGCCGTCCTGAATCGACTTGCCCTCTTGCTCCAGCGCCTCGTTATACATGTCGATCCCGATACCACCAGTGCACAGGAAGCCATCAGCAACACGCGCAGCACGCTGTATCGCCGGTTCCACCATGCCACCGAGATACACCCTGGGCACGGTTTGCGGGGTGGGTGTTACGCAGAGGTCGCCTACTTCAAAGCGCTTGCCGGTAAAGTTGACAGGCTTGCCACTCCAGCTGCGACGCAGAATCTCTATGCCCTCTTCCACCAGGCTGGGTCGGTGGGACAGCTTGCGCTGGAAATGATCAAACTCCAGTTGCCGATATCCAATTCCGACACCCAGGTCGAAACGCCCGCCACTGACCAGTGACAACGTCGCGGCGTCCTCGGCAACGCGCACCGGATCGTGCAACGGCAGCAGCATAAGATTGGTGCCCAGGCGCATCTTCTCCGTCCGTGCTGCAATCGCCGAAGCCAACAACAACGGAGACGGGGTATAACCATCTTCACAGAAATGGTGTTCTGTCAGCCAGCAGGAACCAAAGCCCAGAGCTTCCGCTCGCGCTATCTGGGCCAGACGTTCGGCATAAAACTCTTCGAAAGGCTGGCGCCACTGGGTCGGGTTGCGGAAGTCGTACCAGAGACCGTAATTCACCGTACTCATCATGCCGCTCCCTTCAGGTTTGCAGCCAGGAAACCCAATAGCTCGCGGTCGTACAGCTCCTTTTCCTCAATGAACGGTGCATGACCGGAAGCGGCGCACTCCACGATGGTGACGTCGGCGGCGTAGTCGGCCACTGAACGACACACTCCCGGGTCCACCACTGCATCCTGCGCGCCCACATAACTGAGAATAGGGACCCGCAACGCTCCCAATAGCTCACGTTGATCAAGAGGCGCCAGATCTCCCAGCGAGCTTGCCGCCAATGGCGAAGACTGCAGAAACATATCCGTCATCCAGTCGACAAGCTGCGGGGTAACCTCAGCTGCGCAAATACCGCCCGACAGGGCAGCCAGGAAATTCACCCTGTCAGCCGCCATGGCAGCCTGCGTTTCTGCCATGGCTTCCTCCGTTCCGCCATAGGCGTAGTCAGGTTTTTGCAGGTAACAAGGCGTTGCACCACAGGTTAGCACTACCCCCGTGCAGCGTTCGCCAAGCTCAGCTGCCGCGGCCACCGCCACGGCGCCGCCCAGCGACCAGCCGTTGAGTACCACACTGGACAGGCCCAACTCGGAGACCAGCGCAACCACGTCGCTGGCAATCGCTGCAATACTCATATCGACAAAATCCTTGCTGGACTGACCGCAGCCGCGATGATCCAGTAACACCACGCGGTAACCCGCCTGGATCAGCGAAGGCAGCGTATAGTCCCAGGTGCGCACTGTCGTACCCCAGCCATGCACAAGGACAATCGCCGAGTCGCCCGAACCATAGTCTTCGTAATAAACCTGCTTGCTGTTCTCTCTTGCCAAGCTACTCATGTGCGGTCTCCTTATTGTGATCCGGGTTGGCCAACACAGCCACTGTGTTATCGATGTAGTTGTCGAAAACGGCATCCAGCTCTAGGGCGTCGGCGTTCACCAGCCATTGATAAACGATGCCAAAAATGAAAGCGCAGTAGTGCACGGCGAACTGTTTCGCGTCTATCTCCGGACGAATCTCTCCGGCAGCGATTCCCACTTCAATCCAGCGTTGTGCATCCTTGCGATACACGTCGTGATGCCGCGCCAGATTGCTGCGCATGTCGGAATCGTGGCCCAGGCACTCGTACCACAACAGATACATGGCACGCATATACCCTGACTCCTTTTTCAGGAAGTCCCGCAGAGCCCGGGCCGCCTGCTGCACGGCGTGGATCCCTGTACTGTCACCCGTGTATTGCCCAAGGTGTTCTTTCCACACCTCATCGAACTGTTCGAACAGCTCCATCATCAAGCCGTCCTTGGAGCCAAACCGGTAGTTGGCCAGCCCACGGCTGTAACCCGCCCGTTCACCAATTTCCTTGAGCGTGGTTTTCTGCGTGCCACGTTCGTTTATCAGCTCAATGGCAGCGGCAAACATACGCCGATCCGACAATGCAGTTCTTTCGGCCTGCGTCATACGGCCTTCCGCTCGATCTCGCACCCTGGAATTGCTCATCACTGCACCACCTTGATATCGATATCGCCAGCCTCGTTCATATCGCGCAGGCGCTTCTTGTCGATTTTGCCGACGCTGGTCTTGGGTATTTCATCGGTGAAGGCCCAGTATTCCGGGAGCCAGAAGCGGGCCACCTTGTCACGCAGGAAGTCTCGCAGTGCAGCCGGATCCGCCTCGCTGTTTTCCGCCACCACGATCACCAGTGGTCGCTCCTGCCAGCGCGGATCAGGCGTAGCGATCACAGCCACCTCGCGCACCCCGTCATGGCTGGTCAGCAGGTTCTCCAGATCCACCGAGGAGATCCATTCTCCTCCGGACTTGATCACGTCCTTGGTGCGGTCCGTCAGCTGCACATAGTGACGGGCGTCGATGTGGCCCACGTCGCCGGTGCGCAGCCAGCCATCGGCGGTCAACGCGTCGGCTGACTCCCCTCGATAGTAGCCAGCCGTGATCCAGGGCCCACGTAACTGTAACTCGCCGACAGACTCGCCATCGTGCGGCAGCGGTGTGCCCTCGTCATCCACCACGCGCACCTGCACGCCCGGTATTGGCCGGCCACTCTTGGCCCGCCAAACAGTCTCCCCAGCTCCCTGGGCGTCCCGTGGTGGGTGAGACAAGGCGCACAGCGGACTGGTCTCCGTCATGCCCCAACCCTGCAGCACCGGCACACCCCAGCGCTCCCTGGCCGCATCTATCATCGACGGTGGCACTGCCGACCCGCCACATACGAGCATGCGGAAGCTGGTCATATCCAGGTCCGTGGCATCGGCGTGCAACAGGTCGCCCAGAATTGTCGGTACGGTGGCGGTAATAGTCGGACGATCCAGTGCAATCATCCGCTTGATACCCTCTGGCTGCAGGTGCGGCCCTGGCAGGGTAAAGTCACTGCCGCTCATCCAGCCGCTATAGGGCAGGCCCCAGGCGTTGGCGTGAAACATGGCAGGCAGCAACAGGATGCGATCGCGTTCGCACACGCCAAAGGTGTCAGCAGCGCGAGACGCCAGCGAGTGCACGAAGGTGGTGCGATGGCTGTAAACAACACCCTTGGGATTGCCTGTGGTGCCACTGGTGTAGCACACTGCTGCCGCCGATGTTTCGTCCAGCTCTGGCCATTGCTGCAACGGCTGGTGCTCTGCGAGAAGTTGGCGGTAGTCCAGTGTGGCAATACCTGACTGCAATTGCCCGTCGCCTATTAGCAAAATATGCTCAACGCACTCCAGTAGCGGCAGCACCGGCGTAAACACCTCGATCAGGCTGGCATCGAGCAGGACCACCCGGTCGCCGGCGTGGTTGATGATGTAGGCGATGTGCTCCGGTGAAAGGCGAATATTGACTGTGTGCATGATTGCGCCCATGGAAGGTATACCCAGGTAGGCTTCCATGTGTGCTGTACTGTTCCAACTGAAGGTCGCCACCCTGTCACCCGGCGAGATACCCAGGGCAGTAAGCGCGGCGGCAAGACGTGCTGCACTGTCCGCTATCTCACTGTAGCGTGTGTAGTGCATCTGTGAGCCGTCGAACGTACCCACACGTGAATCAGGAAACACGCTGCTGCCATGCTCCATAATCATCTGCACGGTCATGGGCATATGCATCATTGTTGCTTGCATCACCATTCTCCCTCTGCTGCCATCGCCGCTTCCTGTAACAGCGCTGGCACATCATATTCCAGGCCCCTGGCATAAGGTGTATCGACTTTACCCGCGAGATACAAACCGTAGGCGCCCTCCACGATTGCCGCGAGACGCCAGAAAGCAAAACAAAGATAAAACTCTATGTTACCGGTAGCCAGGCCACTTGCAGCAGACCAGGCTGTGGCCAGTTCCCTGCGATCAATCACGGCACCGTGGCGCGATACAGCCTGCACATGAGCAAAGCCGGGAGGCTCCACCCTGCGCGGCCCCCAGAACATCAACAGCAAGCCCAGGTCAGTCAGCGGATCGCCAATAGTCCCCATTTCCCAATCGATCACCGCCAACAGCTCCGGGCGCTCACGATGGCACAGCGTATTATCCAGATGGTAATCGCCATGAACAATCCCGACCGGACCATCCTGCGGCAAGTGATCAAGCAGCCACTGTCCGAGCCGCTGAAGCTCTGGCAGGTCCCGCGTAGGCTGATCCTTGCGCACCTGCAGCCAGCGTTCTACCTGCCGTCGCAGGAAGTTCTCGGGTCTGCCCATATCTTTCAAGCCAAGCTCTGACCAGGGGGCTTTGGCAATCCTTCCCAGCGCCGTCGCCATTTGCAGCCCCAGTTGATTCACCGCATCGGGCTCCTTGTAGCTCTGCGGCAACTCATCGGTAAGCGACAGCCCGTCAACGAACTCAACCAGCGCGAAAGGCTGCCCGATAATGCTGCTGTCCTCGCACCAGGACACAACGTCGGGCACCGGGGCGTGACCCGCCAGTGCAGCCATGAATTTCGCTTCCCGCTGCACGCCCAGGTGCGCTTTTGGCGAGATCGTGTTTGCTGGTGCCGAACGCATTACAAGGCTGCCAGCGTCGTGCAGTACCAGCCGGGTGAGGTTCGAATTACCACCACTGATCTCGCGGTCTATGCGCGCATTATGCAGCCCCAGTTGTGCCTCTGCCCACTCGCCAAAGGCGGTCGACGAAGTGCTCATCCCGGGGTACCAAAGCTGGACAGCAGACCGCCGTCAACCGGAACAAAAGCACCTGTCATATACCGGGAACGCGCTACCCATTCGATCACCTCGGCGATCTCTTCGGCTTCGCCATAACGCGCCATGGGAATAGTCTTGCGCATACTTTCGAGTGCTTTGTCAGAGAGTCCGCCGGTCATTTCGGTAAGGACCAGGCCAGGGATGACAAGGTTAACCCGGATACCCTTGGCTGCAAGTTCTATGGCAAGCGCCCGGGTAAGACCGGCGAGACCGGCTTTGGAAGCCGCATACGCAGCATCGCCGGGAAACCCTCGAAAGCCGACTACCGCACCCACATTGACGATAGCGCCCCCGGCCTCCAGGCTGGGACGGGCGCTGCTGATCACATTGAGGGAACCGGTGAGATTGGTATCAAGCACTGCCTGCCAGTCGTCCATGGCCAGACGCCCTATCTTCCCTCCCCTGTGCAGCCCGGCGTTGTTCACCACAACGTTCAACGCGTCCCAACGGGTGAGCACCGCACCCACCGCTGCCTCGACTGCCTCGGCATCGGCTATATCAGCCTGCACGCCCATTGCGTTGTCGCCGATTTCAGCCGCTGCCGTATGCACAGCGTCGCCTCGCGCCAACAGCGCCACCTTGTCTCCAGCTTTTGCAACACGCTTTGCCAGCGCCAGACCTATACCGCGGGATGCACCTGTAATCAGCCAGACTTTTTCTTTTTCCATCTGTGGCTTTTCTCCCCAACTTTTATCACTATATACTTGTTTCTGAATTTTATTCAAATTATGCTTGTTTGAGTCTAGCAAGTATAACCGGGGATCCCCTCCCGGTAAATATAAAGGAGCACATCCCGTGAGTTGGAGTTTTGAGACCGATAGCGAATTCCAGGAAAGCCTGGACTGGATAGACACCTTCACCCGCGAAGAAATCGAGCCCCTTGACCTGGTGTTTCGCGGCCCCGGTGACCCCTGGGACCCGGACTCCCCTGCCGCCAAAGCGATGGCTCCACTTAAAGAGATCGTCAAGAAAAAACGACTGTGGGCCTGCCATATCGGTCCCGAGTTGGGTGGCGAAGGCTATGGGCAGGTGAAGCTGGGCCTGATGAACGAAATTCTCGGCCGCAGCCGCTTCGGCCCCAGCGTTTTCGGCTGCCAGGCTCCTGATTCCGGCAATGCGGAAATCCTCGCTCACTTTGGCACCGACCACCAGAAAGCCAAGTACCTGCAACCGTTGCTGGACGGCAAGATTGCCTCCTGCTACTCCATGACAGAACCACAGGCGGGCGCTGACCCGGCAGAGTTCACCTGCACTGCCACCCGGGACGGAGACGAATGGGTGATCAATGGTGAGAAATGGTTTGCGTCTCATGCGCGCTTCTCGGAGTTCCTGCTGGTGATGGTGGTAACCAATCCCGACAGACCGATTCATGAAGGTGCGTCTATCATCCTGGTGGAAAAAGACACGCCGGGGATGGAGATTATACGCAACTCCGCTGTTGGCCCCTACGTGGAACAGGGAGACGGCGTGCATGCCTATATCCGCTTTGACAACTGCCGCGTTCCTGCCGACCACCTGCTCGGTAAGGAAGGCGAGGGTTTCCTGGTGGCGCAGACCCGGCTGGGTGGCGGTCGTGTACACCACGCCATGCGCAGTGTAGGCAAGCTCAAGAAAGCCATGGATATGATGTGTGAGCGCGCCGTCAGCCGCACCACAAAAGGTGAACTGCTGGGTCAGAAGCAGTTCACCCAGGAAAAAATTGCCGACAGCTATACGCAAATACTGCAATATCGCCTGCACGTGCTGTATACGGCATGGCTGATAGACAAGCACAAGGAGTACAACCGCGAGGTGCGCAAGGAAATTGCCGCGATCAAGGCGGCAACACCCAAAGTCACCCAGGAGGTGGTTTACAGAGCGATGCACCTGCACGGCAGCCTGGGCATGTCCGACGAGATACCGCTGATGTACATGTGGGCCGATATTCCTGAACTGGGTGTGGTCGATGGACCGACCGAAGTCCACAAGGTGACCGTGGCGCGTACCGTACTGCGGGACTATGAAGCGGCACCGGGGTTGTTCCCCACTTACCATTCGCCTACTTTGAAGGCTGCCGCAATGGAAAAGTACGGCCACTTCCTGAACGAGACCAACTGATACCAACTTTGGTAACACTACGACTGAGGCAAGGAGAAACATAATGACTACTCAGCAGAAACCAGACTTTGACGCAATCGCAGTGGGTGCCGGTTTTGCCGGTCTCGCACTGATTCACCACCTGCGCGAAGCGGGCCAGACCATTCGCGTATTTGACAAGGCTTCTGACGTCGGTGGCACCTGGACGTGGAACCGCTACCCCGGCGCCATGACAGACAGTGAGAGCTACTACTACTGCCTGACATTTTCCAAAGAACTCTTGCAGGAATGGTCCTGGACCAGGCGCTTTCCCGACTGGAAAGAGACCCATGACTATATGCGCTTTGTCGCAGACAAGTGCGACATGTGGCGAGACATCCAGCTCAATACCGAGATTGTCAGCGCAGACTACCAGACAGATACGGGTTTGTGGTTGGTGAAAACCGGCGACGGCGAGGCCTACACCTGTAAATACTTCATCAGCGGCATGGGCATGATCTCTGAACCCGTCATTCCCAAAATCAGCGGTATGGACACGTTCAAAGGCCCCCTGTTCCACTCGTCTCGCTGGCCCCGGGAAGGGCTGGACTACGCTGGAAAACGTGTTGGCATTATCGGCGCAGGGGCAACAACGGTGCAGATGCTGCCTGTTATGGCACAAGACGCCGCCAGCGTGACGGTGTTCCACAGAACACCGAACTTCATCATGCCCGCGATGCAAAAGCCGATGACACCGGAGTGGGAAAAAGAGATTAAGGAGAACTACGACGAAATCGTTGCGAGGTGTCGTAACCATTCCTTCGGCATGGATTTCAATACCGCCGGGCGTACCATGGCAGAAACGCCGCAGGAGGACGTCCAAAAGATTTTTGAAGAGAACTGGAAAGGCAGTTTTCGCTGGGTGTTCGAGACCTTTGACGACCTGTTGTCAAACCCTGAAGCAAACAAGGCAGCCCGTCAGTTCATTATCGACAAGATGAGAGAAAGAATCTCTGACCCCGAGGTAGCGGATATTCTGGTACCGGACATTGACGATTACGCGCTCTTTGCCAAGCGCCCTCCTCTGGACCATGGCTACCTTGAAGCCTATGACCGTGACAATGTTCACCTGGTGGACATCAAGGACCGCGAACCCATCGTTGAAATCACCGAGACGGGGCTGCGTACAACCGAGAACCACTACGAGTTCGACATTATCGTTCTGGCCACTGGCTTCCGCGCCTACACCGGCGCACTGGAAGCATTCCCCATCCGCGGAGCGAGCGGCCAGTCATTGCGTGAAAAGTGGCAGGACACCTCCAACTGCATCATGGGTGTGTGCGCCGCAGACTTCCCCAACCTGTTCATGATCACAGGACCACAGGCACCTTTCGCCAACTTGCCAACCTCCATTGAACAGAATGCGATCTGGATCGCAGACTGTATCAAGAAGATGGAAAGTGAAGGGTATGATGTGTTCAAACCCAGGAAGGATGCCGAGGACGAATGGTCTGCCCATGTAACTGACGTGCACCAGCAAACCTTGCTGAACGACGGCGACAAAGTGCATTCATGGATGATGGGCGCCAATATCGAGGGGCATAAGCCGAGAGTACTGATCTACTTCGGCGGGGCGAATGTCTACTACGACAAGCTTCGCGAATCCGTGGACGCTGGCTTCCCGGAGTTGGAGTTTCAGAAGCTCGCTGGCTAAACAATAGCATCCCGCCACACCCGCAACTCGCGGATGTAGCGGAGAGTCCTGCAAAGAGCCCCGTGCGAGAACATCGCCGGGGCTTTTTCAATCGTCCAGGCCAGCCTTACCCGCTTCACGGATGATGGGGCTGTACTCGGCGAAAGCCGGCCCTTCTACCGTGGCGCCTATGGTCACCCCCGCATCCGTGGTCAGCGTATGTCCTGTGGTATACCCCGACTCGTCACTGCCAAGCCAGAGCACTGCGTTAGCGACATCCTCAGCCAGACCCGGTCTCCCGCGCAGCGGGGAAAGCTCACCCAACAGCGCTTTCGCGCCTTCTATATCGGTTGGATCGCCGGTCATCACCGCAGCTACCATCGGTGTTGCCATACTCGCAGCGGCAATCGCATTTACCCGAATACCATGGCCCGCAAGCTCTGCCGCCACGTTCTTGGTCAAACCGACCACGCCGTGCTTGGCAGCAGCATAGGCATGGGGGCCCAGGCCGCCCATCACGCCTGCAGTACTGGCCATGCTGACAATGGAGCCGCTGCCCTGCGGCACCATGACCCGCGCTGCATGCTTTAGCGCATAGAAAGTGCCGTTAAGCAGCACGTCCATGCTGAAACGCCATTCATCACCGGGAGTGGTGGCAATGGGCCCGACCGCACCGACAATGCCGGCACTGTGAAAAACGATATCCAGGCGCCCGAAGCGCTCTACTGTCGCATCTACCGCTGCGGCCACCTCCTCCTCAACGGTTACGTTGCAGTGTTGATAGAAGGCCTGGTCGCCAAAGGTCGCTGCAAATGCCTCTCCGGCGTCATGTTGAATGTCGCAAATACACACCTTGCAGCCTTCGGCAATAAAGCGCTCCACCGTTGCAGCACCGAGGCCGCTGGCACCACCGGTAATCAGCGCCGTCTTGTTAGCCAATCTCATGTGATCATTTCTCCTGTCATTATAAAAAGTGTCTGAAACGGATACGCACGGGGCCATGGCGTTACCGACGCTGAGGCATCAAGGCTCAGAAATCGGCGCGGTGATGGCTCAGGTCGCCCGCAAGATCAGGACTGATATCGCGGAAGGTGAAGTGCCAGGCGCCATCTACACAACTGAATCTGTCATAGTAGTGACCTATGAAGATCGGCTGCAAGGGAAAGTCAGGCGGCACCGCCTGGTTGACCGTGATGTAGCATTGCGCGGTAGCGGTTTTGCCGCCGGGATCAACGCTGATCTGGACATTGCTCATCACATGTTTGGTGTTGGGTTTGCCGTCATAGAGAATAATATTTTTCAAGGTTTCCATCACTTCGGCCGAGCCCGTGTCGCCACCGGATGGGTCACCCTGCACCCGCCACGTGCCCTGGCTGAACAGGTCGGCAAACCCCTGCAGATCCCCTCGGTCAATCCGGTAGCAATACTCATTCATCAGGCTGAGGATATCTTCCCTGGCTGTTTCCATTCGACGGCTCCTTGGGTAAGGCTGAAAAGGGAGTGCGACCGCAGTGCCAGCGGTCGCGGCCGCTAAAGCCCGGACTTACCGGCCTCGCGTTGCATGGGCGCATACTCATTGAACCTGGGGCCGCCGGGCATCGCCCCCGATGTAACACCCGCGTCTACGGTCAGCGTATGCCCTGAGGTGTAACCCGCCTCGTCGGAAGCGAGCCACAACGCGGCATTGGCGACGTCTGTCGCCAGGCCGGGACGACCGGCCAGTGGTGACTCGTCAGTGAGCATCTTTTTGGTTTCATCAATTGCCTTATGGTCATGCAGGTAGGCGTCTGCAACCATCGACGTTGCAACGCTGTAGGGCGCAATGGCATTCACCCGCACCCCGTAGGCGCACAGCTCTGCACCGACGTTCTGCGTCAGCCCCACCACGGCATGCTTGGCCGCGGCATAGGCATGTGGTCCCAACCCGCCTGTCAGGCCGGCCACGCTGGACATACTGATAATTGAACCGGATTTCTGTGTCTTCATTACCCTGGCTGCGTGTTTCATACCGTAAAACACACCATTGAGAAGCACCGCCAGAGTGGCGCTCCATTCGGCGTCTATGGTGGTATCAATAGGACCGATGGCGCCAACAATACCGGCGTTATTGAACATAATGTCCAATTGACCAAATTCTGCAACAGCCAGGTCGACAAGGGCTGCCACGTCGTCTTCTTTGGTCACATCGCACCGGGCAAACACCACGCCCTCGCCCAGCTCTTCTGCCAGTGCCTGGCCTTCTTTGGTCTGTATATCTCCCAACACGACCTTACAGCCTTCTTCCACAAATCTGCGTGCAGTTGCCTCACCGATGCCACTCGCTGCACCAGTGATGACTGCAACTTTTCCCGCTAGACGATCCGACATGATTTTCTCCTCATCAGGTTCAGTTATTGCTTTTAATCGTTAGAAGTCGAACAGTACGCGATGATCAGGCTGTGCCGATGTCACTATCGGCCTACTTGAATGCCTCGCGTCGGCGATACACCAGGTCCTTTTCGCCTCGATGACCCACCAGCTCCTCAGGCATATCATGGAAGCCCTGACAAGCAGGCGGCTCTGTTCGCATCCAGTCTGTCAGGCCAGTACGGTGGCTAATTTTCCACACACCGTCACGCTTCTGAAAACGGTCAAGGTAACGCCCGCCTACCCAGAAATCCATTTCCGTATCCCAGGCATTTTCCGCCGCCTTGGGATCGCCCTTGGGGCGCATCCGGTGATACGCGGTGAAGTAGGTTTCCGCGTAGGCATCATCCCCCTCCAGCTCGATAAAGATATTGCCCAGCTGGTGATGCGTGCGGCTATGGGTGTTCAACACATCAAAGGCAAAGGCAACAAAATCGCCGGGTTCACCCGGTTTCGATGGCAGAGAAGGGTCTGAAGACGGGCCCACGAACAGGTGGGCATGCTGGGAATCCGGGTGGAAAACAGATCGTAGCATGGCTTCATCCATGCGATCGATTGCGCGCGCGTAGGTCATGATAATGTCGGAAATGGATTGCTTGTCCAGCAACCCCATCAACTGTTCTTCGTTCATGGCTGTCCTCCGAAATGAAAAACGCATGCCCCGTGGATAACAGGACACGCGTTTACCGTTAACACGTCATCAGGCGTGCTGGCGATTAATCGGCACCGAAGCTGTAAGTGACCTCGGCACCAAATGTCCGCGGTGCACGCGCCGACGCGTAAGCCCAGAGGCCGGACACATTCAACCCGTGCGCCCAACCGTCTTCCTCGGTCAGGTTTCGCCCGAAGACACTGAAGGTCAAGCCGTTAATCGAGTAGTTGGCTGACAAATCAACGATATGCTGATCATCGTTCTCCAGTTCAGGCCGGTTGGTCTGCTCGATAAAGTGCTCACCCAGGAAGCGGTAAGAGCCGCGTACCCAGGCGTTTCCTTCGCCTATATCCCACTCATAAGTGGCGTCGACTGAGCCGGTGAAATCCGGAGCGCGACGGAACTCGAGACCGCTGTTGTCCACGGTGGCAAAGCCATCGAAGAAGGTGAACTCATCGTACTCCGAGTCGAGGTAGCCCAGGTTTGCCCGCAGGCTGAGGTTTTCAGACAGCACAGCCTGCACTTCGAGTTCCAGGCCCTGCATGGTCGCATCGGCCGCGTTGAACACCGAAATACGCTGGCCTGTGGCACCTTCGGATGGCAGACCTATCTCTTCCTGCTTGTCCTTGTAGTCCATGTAGAAAATGGCGCCATTCAGACGTATCGTGCCATCGGCCCATTCGCTCTTGAAGCCCAACTCATAGTTGTCTACTGTCTCAGGGTCATAAGGTATACGCGCACTCGGTTGGGAATCAACGCGTCCGTTAAAGCCGCCACTGCGATAGCCGCGGGCGTAGGTTGCGTAGATCATGGCGTCATCGTCTATGCGGTAACGCACACCTACCTTGGGCGTAAACTCATCCCATTTCTCTTTGGGATCATCAGGAGCAGTCGACAGGTTGCCTCGCTGTTCAGACAACTTCTCATCTTCGGTGTAACGTCCGCCCAGGGTCAGGGTCCAGGTATCGTTGAACTCGTAGTCAGCCTCAAAGAACAATGCCGTGGAGTCCGTCTCCTGATGCGTATTCTGGGGTATGTCTACAACTGTGTCCGGAAAGTCCGGGTTGAACGTAATCCAGCTGCGCAAGCGAATATCGTACTCCGACTCCCAGAAATAGGCGCCTGCCACGAAGTTCAGTGCGCCGCCCGCATCGTAAGTGAACCGCAATTCATGGCTCTGCTGTTCATACTCTGCCGGGCGATCAGTGCCAAAGAGCATCGGTGCTTCTGACGTGAAGTTCGTTACCACCGTCTCCTCTGTTTCGAAACTGCCATAAATGTAGTTCAAAGTCAGACTGTCGCTAATATCCCAGCGCGTCTCGAATATATGTGTTTCCGCGTCAAAAGTAGCGTCATCATCATTAGGTATCAGGTCGGCAACTGGAGAGAGCACTACCCCTGTCGGTGCTGGTGACAAAGATGCAGTGGTGGGTTCAAATTTAAGGGTCGTGACCTTATAGCGGTCGCCGGAGCTGGGCGTTGTTAGCGATTTCGCACACAAACCGAAGGCGCTACAGAACACGGTATCCGGTTGCGCCATGTTGACCAGCGGGGGGGTGTCCTGGACGGTCTCTTCATTCTGGTAAGTGTATTCAAACTCCAGTGTTTCCGTTGCGTTCCACAGCAGGTTTATGCCGTAGGACTCGTAGTCCACCATGCCGTCATCGTTACCGTTATTAACGTTTTCGAAATAACCGTCCTGCTGGTCATTCTTCGCGGCGCTGAGTTTAACCGCCAGGTCTTCGGTGATACCAAAGTTGAGCACACCATCCAGCCAGTAGTGGTCGTAGTTGCCGTAACCGGCGCGAACTTTACCCCCCAGCTCTCCGGTCGGCCTGGTCCTGTTGATATTGATCGTACCGCCAATGGTGTTACGACCGAACAGCGTGCCCTGTGGCCCACGCAAAACCTCCACCGACGCCAGGTCAATGCTCCTGAGCAGCGCGCCACTGTTGGCACCAATAAAGAGCCCGTCGATGGTTACACCCACTGCCGGTTCGAAGTTTTTCTCTACATCAGCCACACCGATGCCACGAATATACATCGCCGCGTTACCGCCGGGCCCCTGGGACGTATCGTCGATTATCAGGTTGGGTGATATGAACGCCAGATCCTTGATATCGCGGGCGAAGGTACGATCGATCTCTGTCCCACTCATGGCGCTGACGGACAGACCTACGTCCTGCATGTCTTCCTCCCGCTTCCGGGCAGTAACCACAATCTCTTCCAGGCCAAACTCTGCAGCGCTTGCCACAGGTGTCACGGTTACGGCAAGGGAGCTTGTCGCAACGGCCAGTGCAGTGCATAAAACTTTCTTTTTCATGAGCGTTCTCCGGGTTTACTTTTTTAAAATAATTGAATGGGTCACGTTTAGGGTTCCGATATCCGACTCTCGCTAGGCGCCCTCAGGCGCCGACAGCACAGTGCCGGGAACGGGGTTGAAGTAATGAATCTTTACCTGCCGATGGCGTATTTTCCACACCCCATCCCTGCGCAGTAACTTGTCGTAATAGGTAGCGCCAACGATAGTGCAGGTGTCTTCTCCTGACAGCCTGCCCACGCAGTCAACGTCACACATGGCACTGGCCTGGTCCGCGTCTATAAACTCGATTCGCAGGTTGGTTGTCAGATGATGGGATTCGTCCCATGCCGGCCAAAGTACATCGTGCACCGCGCTGCGAATGCCATCATGGCCTTCAAAGACGCCAAAAGGAGGCCCGATATCCCACACGCAGTCCTGCCACCAGATACCAAGGAAACGGTCGAAATCCCGCTTGTCGAAACCGTGGCAGTAGTCGGATACCAGATCTCGAACAGCGCTGCGGCTTTCCAACTCATCGATGCGGGCCAACAACTGCTCTATTTGCGGTTCACTGCTGCTCATATACCAAGCCCAAACTCCAGATTTATGACGGGGCAAACTCCTCCCCTGTTATGTCTGTACCAGCTTGCATACAACTATCTTGTTGTGAACAAGCAAGTTAAATGCAAACGATAGTGAAGTCAACACTCCCGAGAGCCCTCAGGGGCAATCTGATGCACGTCGAATCATGCGCATGAGTGGGTGTCATTCCGGCAGGGCAAAAACATGGATAGCCTGCCCGTTAGTGGGCTGGTAAATCTCGGGACTCACGGTGGCGGTGAGCGCCCTGAAAACGCCTATGCCCGTGGGCACGGCCACATATTGGCGGCCGTCCACGCTGTACGTAATCGGGTAGCCATGCAGTGGTGCGGTCAGGCGCGTTTGCCACAGTCGCTTTCCGGTGCGCACATCAAATGCGGAAAAATACCGGTCAACATCACCTATAAACGCCAGCCCGCCACCGGTGGTGAGCGTACCTGTGAGGAACATGGCGCGCTGTTCCACGCTCCAGATTTCGGTCATTGTGCTGACGTCCCAGGCCGTCAGGCGGCCCAGCATGCCGTCCACCCCGGGCATCTCGTAGGTACGCGAGTCACCGCCGTACCCGCCTCCTCCCGGCTTGAGCTCTACGCGGCGCCCCACCATGTCGGAGCAGAGCTGATGCAGCGGGATGATAAGGGAGCGGGACTGTGGACTGTAGGCAGAGGCCTGCCAGTTGTGGCCGCCATAGATTCCCGGGCAGGCGCTGACCGTATCGCCAATGCCAGCATTGAGAATGTCGTCACGATAGGTCACCCGGCCCGCCGCTTTGTCGACGCTGGCGTAGATGTTCTGTTCCTGCGTTTCAGCGAGACTCATGAATTCCCCGGTGGCCGCATTCAACTGCCAGAGGATGCCGTCCTTGCCGATGGTAAACAGCCGTTTCTGCCCGTCAATATCGATGATGACCCGCTCAAAGCCCACTTCCATATCGATGGTCTCACCCGGCACATGCTGGAAGTGCCAAACGATCTCTCCCGTTTGCGGCCTGATTGCAAGCGTCGAGTTGGTATAGAGTGCGGCATCGCGCGCCGACATCCCGCGACTGGCCGCTACCCAGGGCTTGGCCTGGGAGGTTCCGATGAAAAACAGGTTTAGTTCCGGGTCGTAACTACCGGCGATCCAGCTGTCCCCTCCGGCACGTAATTCAGGAGAAAGGCCGGCCCAGGTGTCATTCCCGGGGGTGCCGGGTAGCGCGATGGTCGACGTGCGCCACAGTTCCTTGCCGGTCTCGGGGTCATGGCCTGTAATGAAACAGCCGTCCGCGGTATACAGCTCGCAGCCATTGATTCCGCTTAGCACCACACCGCCACCAACAATCGGTCCTGCGGTATGCGTGTAGGCCTGACGGTAGTCAGCCTTGGCGGTATGCCAGACCTGCTCTCCGGTGCGGGCATCAATTGCCACGATGGCCGCATCGTAGGTGGCAAGGAACAACTTGTCGCCGTAGAGCGCGATGTTGCGTACCGGCCCGCCAAGGGTGCGCGCCTCGGGCGGGAAGCGGTACTTATACTCCCAGATGACCGTACCGGTATCTGCCGCAACAGCCTGGATCTTGTTGCCCGGGTGAGTGAGATACATGATCCCGTCATGCACCAGCGGCGTCACCTGATTACTGCCATCGTCCATCGCCAGCGACCAGGCCAGGGTCAAGGACTTCACATTGCGTTTATTGACCTGATTCAGTGGGCTGTAGCCCTGGCCATCCCGGGTGCGCCGCCAGCTGAGCCAGTCACCGTCATCCGGATCAGCCAGCTCAGCTTCCGTGACCGGACTGAACGCCGTAAGCGATTGATTCCTGAAGCCCGATTTACTGCGCGCCGCCGCATCGATGGTATCTGCGGAACCCCAGCTTTCCATGGCCTGCCCTGGCTCAATGTCCAGCAGTTCACCGCTGGCAATCGACACCGGCGCCGCTGCCGTGAGGACCCCTGGCAACTGCAGATCATTGTTGGCGAGAAGGTGAGCGACAATGGCCAGATGTTGCTCTTCACTGAGGCTGGCACTGTCACCCGGCGGCATATTGGACTGGTTGTAGCGCAACAGCGCAGTTGAATCACGATCGCCCCACCGATCAAGGAAAGATGCGCCACGCAAAGCGGTACCATGGGCGGAGCCGCGCAAGGTCATCGAATGACATTGTGAGCAATTGGCATTGTAGAGTGCTTTGCCACTGTTCAGCTGCATTGCACTGCGCTGTTCCTGCGCAAGGGCCGGCTGCCCTGCCACACTGACCAGCAGGAACAGACCTGCCAACTGTGTCCATCTCACCACCCGATCACCTTTACTTGTTTAAAACAAGGAAGTTGCATGATAGCAGCTATTGATAGAACTCACTAGCGTATCGCAGATGCGATCACCCCATCACACTGGCGCTGGGTACCAGGGGCCGTTTCATGTCGGGCGACATGCCGACGGGTTCAGCCGCTCAGTTGCCAGGCAGAGGTAATAGCGGCGTCCAGTTCGGCCCTCACATCTTGCGGTATCACGGCGCCTGCACCCTCAGGTACATCGTATGCCGCCATGGCGCTCACCAGATTATCTACCTGGTTACGAGCGAGCACCCACTCCTGGGTATGGACCGAGTCAATCTGCGCCGCCTCCGACGCAAACCAGTTCGTGAACCTGAGCTGATCGTCGGCCCCGATTACATCAACGAGCAGGTGATCACCGCTGCGGGAAAACCAGAGCGCATCATAGGCAACCCCTGAGAGAACCAACTCGTCATGACTGGTGGCTACAGGATCGTCGTTGTGGATTACATCGCGGCCATCACCCAGCGCAAACAGGTAGCGATCGTCTCCACTACCGCCACTCAGTGTGTCCCTGCCCTGGCCACCCACAATCACGTCATCGCCAGCTGATCCAGTCACCTGGTCCCTGCCGGCTCCTGCCTCTATGGCATGAATGTTCAGCACTTCAGTAGCTGACAGGTCGATCACATTGCGACCGCGGTGGCCCGCCAGAATATTCATTCCCGCGCCACCATCAATACGCTCTATGCTGTCTGCGGCCAGCAGGCGGGACACGGTGAGTCGGTCGTCGCCGCTGCCGCCCAGCACGGCATCGAAACCCTCCCCGCCAATGAACCGGTCCTTGCCATCGCCAGTACCTGCAACAACAAAGGTATCGTTGCCGGCACCGCCTGACAGGAGATCGTTACCTCTGCCACCAATGAGCACGTCATCGCCCCCAAAGCCACTGAGCGTATCTCTGCCGGCGCCCCCGTAGATCCGGTCATCTCCGTGAGAGCCGACCACGGTGTCCCTGCCTGCGCCGGCATCAATGGAGGCAATGTTGAAGAGTTCCGTCGACGAGAAATCCAGCGTATCGCTGCGCCTGGTACCGGCGATGGTATTTACACCCGGGCCGCCATCAATCAGTTCGATACTGTCACTGAGCAGCAGTTGGGAAAGCGTAAACGTATCGTCTGCCTCATTGCCCGCCAGCACATCGATCCCTGCTCCGCCGATAAAGTGGTCCTCGCCCTGCCCAGCGCCTTCCACCAGGAAGGTGTCGTCACCAGCATGTCCGTAAAGCACATCGTCTCCCTCCAGCCCAACCATGAAATCATCGGCGTCCGAGCCATACAACACATCGTCGCCGGCAGTGCCTGTTATGGGCTCGGCGTCGCCGTCTTCATCCTCTTCTCCGTCATTACCTTCGGTGTCGTCCTCCTCGCTGGCCATTGCCAACAGTGTGGCACCGCTCAGGGCACTGCCATCGCCAAATCGCACCGCAGTCAAGGTAGACTCGTCGTTATATTCATAGCCGCCGGCAAGGCCCTCTTCCGGCTGGTACAGCCAGACGGAGAAGAGTGTCAAGCTGTCACCGCTGGCCGGCAGAGACAGGGTCAGAACATCCTGCACTCCGTCCCAGTCGAGACTGACGAGCAGGTCTCCCTCGGAGAGACCATCAGCCATCTGCACCACCGCGGAGGTGCGCGCCGGATCAAACGTCACCACGTCGGCACCACTTCCCGGGCCAAAGTGAATAAGATGATCTCCGCCCAGGAGATACAGCGCGTCGGTCCCGGCGCCAGCGTCAATCTCGTTTTCACCCGCTGACAAACTTACCTGGTCATCTCCGCTGCCAGCATAAATCACATTGCTGCCGCCAGGGTCAGAGACGGTATCGTCACCGCCGAGTGCTTCAATTACATCGTTTGCTTCGCTCCCCAGGAGAATATCGTCGTTTTCCGTGCCACGAACGGTGGCATTGGACGTTTCCAGCAACAGACCCAGAATTTCTCCCATGTCGTATTGACTGCCGTCGGCAAACTGCAAGGCGGCCACAGGCAGTTCGGGCAGAAGTTGCGCCACTCCCGGTGCCATCAGGCTAGCAGGACCAGAAGACTCTCCCTCCAGTAGCATCAGCAGTCCGCTGTTGTCCTCTGTCGGTTCAAGCTGGTACGCATGAAAGAAATTCTCCAGAAAAAGACCACCGCTGTGGTTAACGAAACCAATCTCCAGCGCGTCATCGAGCCGCAGGAAGGTCAGGTCTGCCAGCGCAATACCCTCACCGAAGGCAAGCACGTCCTGCCCATAAGGCAGAAATGATGCTGACTGCGCAGCGTGATCCAGCGTAAACCGGTAAGGATGGTTGGAGGAGTAGGCCCAGTCGAAGGTGATTGTGTCTCTGCCGTCGCCCGCGTTATAGAAGTAGGTATTTCCCTGGTGCAATGGCGTGACAATACTGTCGTTGCCCAAACCGCCCCGCAGGTGTTTGTGGCCAAGCCCCGGTGCCCCTGGAACATAAACATCATTCAGCACAATTCTGTCATCCGCGGCGCCCGCGTCGATTATGTCATCGCCGTAACTCGGCAGAATGGTATCAACACGGCTGTCGCCAAAAATGGCGTCAGCGCCATAAGTACCAAAGAAGTCACCCACATAGCCCTGCGCGCGTATCTCAGGAATCCACGTCGGGTCCGCTTCCGAGATCAGGGTCACGCGGGTAAAGGCATTGTCCAAATGGCTGTAGACCGAGTCGGGTATAAGGGAAAACTGATCATGCTCCCCATAATGCACCGTCGCGCTGCCGTTGAGAAACTCAAAGCTCAGCGATGCCAGGTCAACACCCGCGCCAAGGCGGATCTCACCCATCAACTCAGGATAGAAGCCGTTGTCCACCATGATCGTGTCGCGCCCATCGCCCACGTCAAAGCGGAACGCGTCGTCTCCCCAGCCGGCGACGTGAATGGTGTCATCACCGTCTTCCGTCTCAAATACATCGTTTGCACGGGTACCATAAAATGTGCCGTGGATAACGTCAGAGCGCTGCACCAGCGGCACCTGCACGCCATCGACACGGATACCTTTAAGCCAGTACGCGGTGGTGGCACCGTTAGAGCTGATGCTATTGCCTTCACCATAATCAATCCTGAAATGCGAGCTTGAGTCGCCGCTGTAGTGAAACACAACAGAGTCCGGGCTGATGCCCGGACCAAATTCCAGGTAGTCGAAATCCGAACCGGTGAAGCGATCCTGACCATCGTGTGCGTCAAAATAAAACGTGTCCACGCCACCGCCGCCGCCATCGAGTTCGTCGTTACCCTCACCGCCATCAAGATAGTCCGAACCCAAACCGCCCGAGAGCTTGTCATCACCCGGCCCACCAAAAAGATAATCTGAGCCGCTACCGGCAACTAACTCATCGTCACCGGCTTCACCGCGCAGGATATCGTCTCCGGACCCGCCGTCGAGCCGGTCGTTGCCGCCACGACCTTCAATTACATCGTCACCGCCGCCGCCATGAACATCATCCTGGCCACCAGTACCTGTTATCCGGTCGTTGCCATTCCCTCCAAAAACGTTACCGGCAAGACCTACCAGGCTCATGGCCGTGCCATCCGCCAGCTGCATAAAATCCAGGCCGGTAGCCAACTGCAGTGCAGTAAACCGGGAAATGTCGTGTACCAGGCCACGAGCGGATACGCGCACACCTGCGCCACCTTCGATGAGGGCTTCGATCTCTATTTCGTCCACGTCCGGGCCTACAACCACCTGTACTCTATCCGGCTCGGTGCTATCGACAGTAAACAGTTCATTTCTTTCGGACTCTGTCAGGGTCTCACTACCATGCAGCGCTAATAGAAGCTCTCCTGATGAGTTGAAGTAAAACGTATCGATACGGGCTCGCTCAATCCTGGCAGCTGGGGTTTCGAGCGCTATCTGCACGTTCTCCCACTCGCTACTGGCCAGATAAAACCCTTCAGCGCCAAGCCCGGTACCAACCAGGACGCGATCGCCTTCAAATATGACTTGCAGGTCTGCCAGGGCAACACCCGAGAACACCAGAATATGGGTGCCCGATTCGTCGTCTATAAAGTCCAGGCCATCACCAGCAGTGAAGTAATAGATGTCATCGCCGTTGCCGCCCAACAGGCTGTCGGCACCTTCACCGCCAGCCAGAAAATGTCGCCACCCAGACCAAGCAGAAGGTCCGAGCCCGCGCCGCCATAGAGACGGTCATTGCCATGGTACACTTCAGCCAGATCAGGCGTTGTTCCGGCAGCGGCCGCCAGTTCACTCTGAAAATAGGCCGCATCGTTATAACGGTCACCCACCAACATGTCGTTGCCTGCGTCGCCGTGCAATTCATCATTACCCAGTTCACCCCAGACAATGTCATCGCCATCACCGGCGTAAACCACGTCGTCGTAGACAGCACCCTCCCGGGAAGTACTGGTAAAACCGATCTCAAGATGCAGACTCAGTGATTCACCGGGAGCAGGTTCAACCAGGCGGGCGCCCAATACCGAATCACCATAGATAACATCATCGCCGGTACCGCCATCAATAAAGTCCCGACCACTTCCCCCCAGTAGATAATCGGCGCCTTCGCCGCCCAGCAACTCATCTGTGCGCCCGCCGCCACTGACATAGTCACCGCCAGGCCCGCCATCCAGAATGTTGATATCCGATTCGGTATCGGCTGCTTGTGCAAGGTAAAAGGCGTCACGCGGATCTTGGGAGTCAAACGCTTCCCGCAGACCATATCGAACATCGCCAAAGAGAATATCTGCCCCCTCGCCCCCCGATAATTTGTCAGAACCAGCCCATCCCTCGAGAAAATCGTCGCCGCCTGCGCCTTCAATTCTGTCATCTCCAGCCAAACCATGAAGGGCGTTGCTGGCTGAGCCTCCAGTGAGAAAATCATCCGACGGGCCGCCTTCGAAGGCACCGCCAATCATGCCGTAGGCGGTTCCGCCAGCATAATTCACAACGTCGTCGGCGTTGAAACGAATGGCGACATCGCTCCAGTCCAGGCCGCGCTGTGAGAACTGGTGACGCTGGTAGGCATCACTGCGGGTCTCGTCATCCTGAACCGCATCACTGCTGCCCAACATGGACACCGTCACATTGGCCACAGGCTCCGGCGGCACACCGTATTCCTGCAGAATGATGCCATAATCAGCACTCTCAGCGGGGCTGTACTGGGTAAGTGTTATCTGGCCTGAACCCTCGCCGCTGCCAATGTATACCGTAAGAAAAGCTCCCTCGTAGTGAAGCCTCAGCTGCGGTTCAGACTCAGCAACGTAGTATGGCGAACCGAAGGATTGCTGCCTGAACTGCAAAGAGGCTAGATCCACTCCGTTAACAATAATACGGTCTCCCGCATCGTCGTAATCGCCCACCAGATCATTGCCGTCACCATAGTTCCAGATAAAACGGTCAGCGCCTTCACCGCCAATCAGGTAGTCAGTACCCAGACCGCCTTCCAACACGTCGTCGCCAGCGTAGCCATGGATAAAGTCATCCGGGTCTTTGCCTGGACGCGACACACTGTCGCCGGAAAGAATGTCGTCGCCACCATCTCCCTGAATATACATCTTGTTTACATACTGGGAATCGGAGTATCTGCCTATCCATTCAACTGTGTTGGAAACATAGTCCGCAATATCCGGTAGTTCTTCAAAGGTGAACTCCTCAGCAAGAGCGAAGCTGATGGCTGACTCAGCCACATCAGCCAAAGGCTTTGCCACCCTGTTGATAAATACGTCTATCGTCTCGCCCAGAGCATCGGCCAACTCGGGATGCGCTTCCCATAATTGGGCGGACTCCTGCAATATCGTAGCCAGCGTAAACGCATAGGCGCCTACCGCTGCGCCGCTTAGTGCCAATCGAGGATGTGATTGCAGCGCGAGAACGACGTGATTGCCTATCAGCATCCACGCATCGTACGCCTCCTGGCCCAACGTTGTCTCATCACCGAAGAAGGCTATGACGAGGTCGCTCAGGTTGCGGCTACTGCCATTCAGCAATCCGAAAGCAAGCGCAGTAATCGACCGCAAATAGGCTTCTTCACTTGAGAAAGCGCCATCATCACCGAAACTCGCATAGATCCCGCTGACGCTGACAAGCTGTTCAATTTCCAGGTACTTTTCTTCGGCCGTAGCTGCCAGATATTGAGACTCGCTCACTTTTAGCGTCCCATCTGACCCCGTAAACTGCGCGATAGCGTGCGCCGCAAAATTTGACTCTGTAGTTTTGTCGATCACTAACAGCTCGCCGCCTACATGGTCGTCACCAAGGCGCGAAACGACGTCACCGGCTATCTTGAAATGGTCAGCCGTTATCGTTGCGGCAAGGTTTGCATCGTAGCCATGCTTATAGAGTGTGGGGTTATCGAGAGCAAGTTTGGCGCCGAGCGCGTTGAAAGTAACCAGATCGAAGTCAGTGGTCAGGCCTTCATTCCCCTCGGATTGATCGAGGATTACCGCATACTCATAAGCGGCAAACTGAGCGAGCGCGCCCCCAAGGGAATGACCAGTGAAGTGGATGGAGGCATTCAGCTTACCAACTGTGTACTCTGTAATCTTCCGCTTTACAAAAACCTTGTTATCGTTCGTCCATTGCGTTATCCCAGCATTAAAGTCCGTGAAAACATCCTGTGAAGAAGCCTCGGTTCCGCGAAAAGCGAAAATGTACTCCTCCCCCGAAACACTCTTGAAAATAGTAAGGGAAAAACCTGTCTCAGCGTCTTCCCTTCCGCCGATTCGCGAGTAACCAAAGACTTCTTCTGATGAACTTTGATAGGCTACTTGAGAGGATTTGGCCAATGTTGAAATTAATGACGGGTCAGTATTTAGCATCCTGTAGTCCCCTTCCTTGGGTTGTTGAAGAACACGCGTTAAACACTTTCAGCGTGGTATTTGCACGATCCTGGTTACTTGGTGAGCTTGTAAAGGCGACACTACAGCCGTCTGAGGACATCAGCATATCCAGCGTAATACCCTGCACCACTTTGTGAACGGAACCCGTCGCCAAACTAATGAATGTTCCATATTCTGCGCTCAAATCGTTAGACCTTCGAAAATCTCTTCCACTCCAGACTAGTCCTTTTCTGGTCGGCAGTGGATACTGCCAATACGACTTCCATACTGGTGACCAAGGGATATGTTCAACATTGCCATTCCTGCTGAGCAGACCGATAAATTTCGTCTTGCTTTCATCCTTATAATTACGAATGGCCATCCAATACTTGTCGAGAAAACCGAGATAGACCACATCCAGGCCGATGAGGTCGGCGACGGAGTAGCCAACAAGCTCTCCCGTCTTACTGCCAAGCTGATCCGAATAGACCTGACCTCCCAAATCGAAAAACCCCATTATATGATCGCCTTTATTCAGGTACTGAGGTCCAATTCTTGGAGTCCTGATAATCCACCCCCACTCAACAAGATACATGAAGCGATGCTCGGGTAGATCCGACTCCAGGCGTCGCTCCGGGATAATAGGAAACCAGGGGTGACAGTCCTGACTCCACAGTAAGGTATGCCTATCCGAGGGAACGTCCCACACCTCCGTAATCTTCTTCGTCCCGGATGTAATCCAGATGTCTTCTGTCTCTTCGAGCGTCGATTGCATGACTGAGCCCTTTCGCTTCAGTCTGTTGACGCCGCTCTTACGCGGCGACCCGTGATAAAAATAACCGTCACGAAAACAGGTGATCGGTGCATCGATGTCCAGTGGTTTAAAGCTGTTGGTGGTCACGTTCCAGACGAAATTTTTTCTATCCGTTTCACCGTAGGTCTGGTTATTCGCCAATCGGATAGCGAGGTTCTCACTATCAATCCAGAAATACTTGTATACCCTTAACCCCGAATTGATGACGCGCAGGCCTTCATCGCCACCGAATCCATTTGCGCCCAGCTCGCCCTTTATCAGCAACTCAATGGAATTCTTCGTTCTCTGATCAGCCTGGTATTTATCATAAACAGCATAGCCAAATGACCAGAAAGCCAGCACCAGCAGTAGCCAGAAGAGGATGACCAGGAACTTCCAAAGAACGCTAAGAACAAGCTTCATTACTATTCACCGTAACTATTCCATGCTCAGCGTCTTTGTAAAAACCGCTTACAAACGCATTGATTCTTATGCATCTACAAATCGCACCGGCGCAATGAACAGGCATTAACAGCAACAACGGAACCGTTTTGAGCAGGAGCTTCAAGAGTCGCATCAATGCACCTCTACAGTATTCTTTTTGCCGAGTGTTGCCTTGTGGGAGAAAAAGAGCCGTGGCGTCCTGCCCCAGCCCTTTACCTCACTTCTGGGTCATCATGACGCACCGGCGCTCAAGGCGCACTAGTCAGACCAGATATGGTGTATTTTTATGATCGGCTCCACCCCTGCGAATAGCGCGTCAACCATTCGCAGGCCTCGAATCCTTGTTACCCGTACGGCAGGAAATCAAACGAATAATTTACCCTGGTGGTGAGCACACTGGCACTGTCGAAACGAATCAGCCTGATCCGCGCCAGGATTTTCTGGGTGAGCGCGTCGTCATTGAGCTCAGAAGAGATCAGGCGCAATGCTGATATCTCTCCCGATGGCTCAATCACCATCTCGAACACCAGCTTACCCTCCAGTAGCGGATCCTTACGCAAGGCGCGATTGTAAACTGAGAAGATGGCGCCTTTGTTGCGGTCCATTACCCTGCGTATGGACTCGTCGCTGCGACCGCCCTGGTTCTGCTCAGCGTTTTTTGCCTCTCTGGTACCGGTACCGGCGGTTATATTGCTCTCCACCCGCGTCGCCTCGCGGCCGGACAGAGCAGGGCCACCGGCGTTGCGGCTCACCGCCGCAGTCTGGATACCACCGCTCCCTGTATTGTTCGCGGTAATCAATGCTCGCTCTACCTTCGTTGACGCCGTTTCGCCACGGCTGGACTGATCCTGGTCCAGGTTTTCTACGTTAAGCGTGTCGCGCATGTCCATCAGTTCATCCTTGAAAGCAAGCACACCTGCCACTTTTGCTTCCTCGATGGCCTGTTCCACGCGGTCAACCGCTTTGACTGGCTCCTGAACGGTTTTCTCAGGCGGTACTTCCCGAGGCTCTGGAGGCTTCTTCTCAACAGGTTTGGGTGGCACCGGCTCAGGTTTCGGCAGTTCCTGCTTGTCCAGCAGTACGCGGGCCAGGTGCGCAGGCACTTCTTCCGCTTCCTCGCGAGTCAGCTCCGCTACCGGCAACAGAGGCACCACTACCGCAATCACCAGAAACAGCAGCAGCAGTGCACGCTGTATCTGTCGGTAAAGCACGTCCTCCTGCTGGCTGGATTCCCAGGGCAGCAGCAGTGCCGGAGCATGGGCTGTCACAGCGGTGTTCATGTGCCTGCCTCTACTGTCGATTCGCCTGGCTCATCTGCGCCCAGCACCGGCTCCGGCACGCTACTCACCGCAAGAGAGATGTCGCGATAATCTTCGCTGGCACACGTGGACATGATGCGCTGTAACAGGCGATATGGCATAGCCTCGTCACCCATAATAATGACGCTGCGGCCGCGCGAGATTCTGTCTTCGGGGAGCGGACCGGCGAGCAAAGCCTGGTCCTGCAGTTCAGACTGCAGCGCACTTAGCATCATTTCTTCATCTGACATCACGTCAGCCACAGCGATCACCGGTTTGCCCTGAACCCGTATCACGTCCTGGCTCACCTTGATCGTCAGGCTTTCTTCGGGCCGCTGCTCGGAGATCGATTCAGGCAGCGTGATATTGCGATCCGCCTGCAGTACCTCCACATCCCCGTTGTTTACCATCAGAAACAAAACAAGGATGGTGAATATATCCATCAACGCCACCAGGTTCAGCCGCGCGGGTCGCTGCATGCGTCGATGATTGCGCGCCATGCGACGTGCTCGCAGGGAACTCATGGTGCAGCCTCCAGCCCGACTTCAGCCGTCGGTTCCGCGACCGGGGCTGCGCCAAAAGAGATATCGGGGAACAGCGCCGCATCCACTACCGATGCTGCTACCAAAGCCTTGAACGAACGAACGGTATCCATGGCGCTCACTATCGTCTGGTAGTCTATCTGCGGCTCCGGAAGCAGCGTAATGTCGCTCTTCTCAATACCCTGCTCTGTGAGCTGGCGCTTGACCTCCTGCAGCACCAGAGACAGCAAGGCAAAGTCCTGCTCGCTTTCCTCTGTAAGCGGTATTGCCTTGAGCAAAATGCCACTTGGATACTCCACACGCATACCTTCCGGGCGAATAATCAGCTCTAACTGCCTGGGTGGCGTATCCGGCTCACCGGCAGCCGCTTCGGGCAACACCACATCCACCACGGTGATTCTGGAGAACACCATGCCCAGCAGAAGAATTGGCACCAGCACAATCATCAGGTTCATGAACGCCGTGATATCCAGTTCTGCTTCTTCGTGGCGGCGACGCTTGATTCGTCTCATCACATCAGTACCGGTAAGGCGCTATTCGTCGGCGGCGCGAGTTCGTGAAGGCAGCGCGCCCGCGTTGGCGAGCGTGTTCACGACCTTGACACTGGCCATCTCGAAACTATCGACTATCTCAGTCGTTTTGGTCTGTAACACCGCGTGCAGCAGCAACAATGGTATCGCTGAGATCAAACCAAATGCCGTGGTATTCATCGCCACCGAAATGGAGCTGGACAGCATACTGGCCTTCTCAGTCGCCTCGGCGTTTGCCACCGCAGTAAACGCCGCAATCAGGCCGATGATAGTGCCCAGCAAGCCCAGCAGCGTCGCCACGTTTGCCAAAGTGGCCAGATACTGCGTGCGCTTTTCCAGCCTTGGCAGTGCCTCCATCACACCCTCTTCCATGGCTGACTCGATATCCTCGCGTCGCCGGCTGCCGACATACCGGGCAATGCCTGCAGAGACGATACGGGTAATGGGTACTGTCGAACTCGCACCCGCGTCCACGACCGCCTTGTAGTCTTTCTTGCGCAGTTGCGCCATCGCCGTGTCAAAGGCCCTGCGGTTGCGACTGCGTGCTGTCGTAAGCACCAGCCAGCGCTCCGCGGCAATCGCAAGCCCAATTACCAAGACCAGCGCAATGGGATACATAAATGGCCCGCCATGCTGGAAGAAACGAATTACAATATCGTAGCTTTCCATGTTACTTCCCTCTTTCCTCTTGATTATCTCTTGCAGAAGGCAGCGCGTCCGACGTGCCCTCAGCGAGTATTTTCTGGTGATGCAGTTGTCGCAAGTATTCGTCCCGACGCAGTGGCTGGAACAGGTCTGCTGCTATGCCTGCCTCAGGTTGCCAGTTGAATTCCACTTCTCCTGGTTGTCGCCAGGGCAGGATGTAGGTCACTTTTGGTAATTCACGATTGCCCGTTACGCGTGACTCCAGCCGCACGCTGGGCTGCTGGGCCAGCGACGCATTTGCTGAACCAAGCAATGCCCAGGCCAGCACCAATACCGTAGCGGGTCTCATCGCACACTCCTTTCGCCAGCCAGGGCCAGCTGGCGTTGCAGGTCTGCTATCCAGCCCGCTACCCGCCGATCTTCACTCCCTGTCAGTGCCTGAAACTGCTCATAGTGCTGCAGTGCAAGATTTTTCTTGCCGGCGTACAGGTCGTAAAGGATGCCCAGGTTGTAATGCGTCGCCGCGTGCTCGCTGGAGATCGCCAGCCCCGCGAGATACTGCTCTTCAGCGCCTTTATAGTCTCCTTGCTCACGCAGGAAAACAGCGTAGGCATTGCGTGCGTCCAGGCTTTCCCCATTCGCCGCCAGGGCACGTAAGAACCATTTCCTGGCCGCGGCCGGTTGCGCCTGACGCTGCTGAATCAACGCGGCGTTCAGTGGTGGGCCGGCATACTGCGGGTAGTCCTCCCACAGCAACTGCATGGACAACAAGGCCTCTTCCCAACGCTCAGTATCCACAATGGACAGCGCCTTATAAAAGCGCTCCAGTGCCTCCTGTGGCACATCGGCGGGGCCGACGACCCTGGCGGCAGGGTCGTCACCACCGCTTCCCGGGAAAGGCGGCAGCGCGCTGCAAGCGCCCAGCGAGAGCAGCAGTACGCCCAGAACTATCCGCATCGGCAGGACACTCATCAGCGAATCTCCTCAACAACGATCAACCGCTGCTCCTGCTTGCCCCAGCGCGCCGGCATCAGCTCGCTGAGAGCGGCGAAGCTCTGCTCTATCCAGGTATCGAACAGCCCATCCCACGCGCGGCGAGCATTGGTTTCAAAAATTGCGATCGCTTTTTCTTCAAACGGCCAGGCCTGTTCCTCGAGTAGCACCTCGTATTGTTCCAGGGCCAGTTCATCAAGCCCTGCCGGGCGCGGGGAGGACATCAACTCATTGGCCAAACGTCGGTAGACTTGACCGAGGCGGAAGGTCGCCCGAGTGCCGAATTCCTGCAGTCCATACCCGTTGACACGATCATAGGCAGCAACCGTCTGATCCAGTGCCTTGCGCTTCCGGCGCAGGCTTTCCGGCAGTGGTTCATTCAGCGCAATTGCCAGGTAGCGCTCATAGTGCCCATCGGCAATCTCTGACACGGCGCTGGCGGCGAGATAGCGACTGCGATCATCTGCCTGCTCCGCAGCCTGATCGTGAGCGTCAGCGATCGCGTTTAACCAGTAGTTGCGTTTGACACTCTCTCCCTGCCCGGCATAAATATCTGCCAGGGTCAGCATGGCCTCCATGCGAGGCGCCAATGGTTGCTTCCAGGTATGTGCGTAGTCCCGATAGCGATCGATTGCCAACGACGTCTCGCCGGCGCGCTGATAATAGTCTGCAGCCAGGTATAGCGCCTCGCGTTGCACCGCTGGGTCATCGCTGCTCTGGTTTATGCCATCGAGTTCCCTTGCCGCCGCAGCCCATTGTCCATCTGCCTCATAGCTCTCTACCAACCGTGCGCCTATGCCCGCTGTCAGTGCGTGATCCGGATAGCGGGCACGAAAATCCTGCAATAGCTCAGTACCCCGGGCACGATCGCCTGCCAGCAAATAGTGACTCGCTGCGTCGTACTGGGCGTTCAGGCGTATGCTGGACGTGGGCGCCACCTCCATCACGCGCGCAAAACTGTCCGCTGCCAGCAAATACCTGCCGCTGCTGGCAGCTGCTTCACCCTGACGATATACGCTGGCAGCGAGGCTTTCAGTGGTCGCGCCGCGACGAGGGTCCTCGGGAGGCAGCATGGCCAGTGCGTTGAGGTACGCCTGCTCAGCCTCGGTGTGACGTTCCATCGCAAACTCGGCATGCCCTATCACAAGCCACGCAGCGGTTACGAGGTCTGCAGAGGGGGCCGGCTCCCAGGCGACCAGCTTTCCTGCAGCTTGGGAAGCACGGTTGTATAGCGATGCATCCAGCAGCGCTGATGCTGCGCTGCCTAGCACCAACGGAGCACGACCGTCTTCGGCGAATACGCGCGTAAAACTGAGCTGGCTGTCGATCATCGCGATTCTGTCGTCAGGCTGCGCGGAGGCCAGGGACACGTGCGCCAGAATCGCCGCATAAGCGGCTTCAGCTGCCTGTTCACGCTCCGGGTACCTGTAGGCCATGCCCTCGTAGGCGTCGATTGCCAGCCGGTACTCCTTAGCCTGGGCAAGCGACTCCGCCATGAGAAACATCATCTGTGGACGTCGTTCATTCCGAGGAAAGCTGTCTACATACTGCTGGTAGTATTCTGCCGCCAGCAGGTATTGCCGTCGTGACTCACTGCCGCTTTCGCTTTGCGCCAGCGCGTGATGATGGCGAGCCAGCTCGTCTATGTACTGAGCCAGAAATGGGCTGATGGCTGCCTGCAAGCGCCCGCTCGCCCAGCGCCAGTATTCCCCCGCAACCCGGTAATCAGCAACGTAATCCTGCTTTGCCGCTATCACCTGCTGCGGAAACCCTGCGGCCTCATAAACCGCAATGATCTCTCGCTGGAAGGTAGGCGCCATCTGGGACAATGGGTTCGCCTGAATAAATCCCGCGTAGGTCCGCGCACTGTCCTCGAAGCGTTCCTGCTGCAGGTACAATTCGCCCAGCGCTCCATAGATAAGTGGTTGGTAGTCACGCGCACCCAGCTGCGCATAGGTATTGGCGATGGCATCGCTACCACCACGTTCGTCAAACACTACCGCCAGCACGCGCAGACAATCATCCACGATCTCGCGATCACCACGGGCGAGCGAGTCCAGCCGGCGTCCGCCCTGCATCAGCGCGTCAAGCGTCGCGGTGAAAGCTTCTATCGATTGGTCCAGCCGGTTCAGCTTGAAGCGAGACCAGCCGAGCATGTACATGCCATTGGCGTAGTATTCGTTGCCTGTCTCACTGCTTACCACGCGCTCATAAGCCTGTGCAGCACGTGCGTAGTTCCCTGCGGAAAAATAGGCTTCGCCCTTGCGAAACTCCGCTTCGGCAACGTGCTCGGAGTTCGGATACTGCTCACTCAGCTGCGTCATCAGCGCCACAGCTTCATCCCCACGCCCGTCGAGGTCGTGGGCACGCGCCATCTGGTACATCAACTGGTCACTGCCAGCCACTTCCGGATAGTCTCGCAGCAGTGCCTCGTAAGACGCGATGACGGCATCATAGGAGCCGGCGCTGCCGGGCTCTTCCAGACTTTCGATCTCCGTCGCCATCATCTCAAGGTCGGCCAGGCGGCGCCGGACTTTCAACTGCAGTGCCGGGTCATCACTTACTTGCAAAACCTCGCGATAAGCCTGTTCGAGTTCACGCAGGCTACGCTCGGGTACGTCCTCATCCTGCAGCTCCAGCGTCAGCGGTTGCAGATCTGCAAGCGTTGGCGCAGGTGGCTCGGCGTCATCCCCCAACAAAGGGATATCAGGCAGGTAACTGCAACCGGCCAGAGCCAGCACATACAGCAATGGCAACAGCCGCATCATCGAGGTACCTCAGGGCTGGCACGGTCAAACAAGCGGGCAACAGCCAGACGCGCCTGTCCCTCACTGAAGCTCAGGTGTTGCAGTTGTTGTTCCAGTTCAGCCAGCGCAACCTCTTGCAGCTGCGAGCGAGCGCTGGTCAGCGCCGAGTCAACGATAGAGCGCTGCCTGGAGGTGCGACTGGAAAGCTGCTCAATACGCTGTGCAAAAACCGGCCGTGCACTGTCAGCTACCGCGTTTTGCACCGCCGCATAGGCTGAGTCTGACTGTTCCGCCAGGGCTTCCAGCTCTTCCATTGACTGCTGCAACCGCCAGCGTTGATCCGGGAAGGCTTCATTGTCCTGCCACTGCAGCAATCCACGCATCAGCCTCAGTTGCTCCTGGGCGGCAGCGTTTTGCAGTCGGCTGGCACGCTGTGCGGCCCGCTCGAGACGCTGCCACCGTGCCAGCTGTTCAGGTCCTGCCAGCGCACGTGGGTCACCCCCGGCAATGGCCCGATCCAGCTGTTGACGCAGCTGGATAATGCGCTGCAAGAGCTGCTGCTTTTTCAGGGAGAGTGACTCTGCACGTCCCCCTTCTATCGTTTCCTTCCAGCTTTTGCGCTGCTGTGCGTCAACCTGCCGCAAAACCTCCAGTCGCTCCTGCGCCAGTACAAGCTTGCGTTGCATATCACGTAAATCATACAGTTCACGCAGCGCCACCTGCACAGAGTCGGTACTGAGAAGATGCGCGAGGTAGACCGCGTGTTCCCCACTCGGCTCGGGATCCTCTCCGCCCAGCCATTGGGGATCGGCCACCGCATCCAGACCAAACAATGGCAGCAGGTCCTCGCCAAGCAGGGCATCAATCGCCCTGCCAAGCGCTTCCCGCTCCCGGGCGTACTGTTGCGCGGCCTCGCGGTACAGTGATAACGCAGTCGCCGGACGCTTCAACTGTTCGTAGGCAAAGGGCACCGCAAGAAGACTCTCTCTTGCACTCGCACTGACCAGGCTGCGCCCATTCAGTTCCTGCCACGGGGCTAAAGCCTGCTGATAGTTACCCTGATTGGCATGGCTCCAGCCATAGCCCAACAAGGCACGATCTGCTTCCGGGCCATGCAAGCGCACTTGCAAAAACTCTGTGGCTGCCAGAGCCGGTTCACCTGCTGCCAGCTGACTGAAACCCGCCGCGGTGAATGCCTTGTCTCGCAAGGCGGCGCCCTCGTCATCGTCACATCCGGATTGCGTCACCTTTGCGTAGGACTGCGCCGCCTGCTGCCACTCAGCGGCCTGCGCTCGCAGTGCAGCAAGGCTATAGAAATAGTAGGGTTTAAACGGACAGTCCTGTGCAATACGGTTCAGTGCGGCCTGCGCAACCAGCTCTTCGCCCGCTGCAAGTGACTGCATCGCGCGCAGGTAATGTGCCTCGTCTGCCAGTGGCCCCGCGTAGTCGGTCTTCATATTTGCCAGGGCGCTTGCGCTGGCCGCGTTATCACCGCGGCGCCAGGCCAGCTTACCGACATAGAACCAGGCACGATCAGCATCCACTCCCTCCCGGGGAGTATCCAGCAGCGCGGAAAATACGCGCCTTGCCTCGTTGTCCATGCCGTAAGACAAACTCATGCCGCCACGCAACAGTTCTGCTTCCTGAGCATGGTGCGGCAGCTGTTCCAGCTGTTGCGCCGCAGTCAGTTCGGTCAAGGCATCGAAGTATTGCTGCTGAAAGAAGTGATACAGCGTTACGCCGTAACGCAGGTCCTGTACAGACTCGCTGGCCGGCTCTGTAGACTGACCAACAGACGCGACCAGCAACAGCAGCAGCCCGCAGGCGTGACACCGTGCTCTGAAGGCAGACTGCGGGCAACGCCGGGGCATCAACACTACCACTCGCGAACCGAGAACTCCGGCTGTTGCCTTGCCTCGGCATCGGTTATGCGCAGTTCCAGGTTTTTAGCCCCGGCAGTCTTGTCCACCAGCAGCTGGGTCGCGCGGCGATAGTCGCGCCCCTTGGGGCCCCTGCCGGTAAATACCGCCACAACTTCGTGGCTGCCGTTGCGGACATTCCCCATATAAAGCCGGTGAATACCGCCACGCTGCAGCGCATCCACCTGGCGCTCGGTATAAAGGTAATTCGCCACCACAGTACCGTCTATGCTGAGCTTAACCGCATCCAGAGCGAAAAACGTCCCCACGTCCATCGACAAGTACACCGCCATCTGCGTGTTGCTGGGGAACAGAAGCTCTTCTTCGAGAATGAACAGATCGCGGTTCAGTTCCAGAGTCTGTCGCTTGATGTCCTCTATCTCCGCCCCGAGGCTGGGGCTGTCCTCAGCAAACGCCGGAACGACCGCAAGCAGCCCAAGCAGGGCGAGTACGGCGACCCGGTTGCATAATGCACTCATTGCAACACGCCCCCGCTGATGCTGGCCAGGGGCTGGAACGCAACCAGACGATCACGCGTCGCTGCATTGCCCAGGCCCTGCCCCGGGAAGAACCCGGCATCGGAGAACAGGTTTTGCTCACCGTGCAAAGCCATGTAATTGAGAATAATAGTCTCCACGTTCAAGTTGACGTTGTTCGCGGCTGGTGTAGAGGTCGTTTCAACCGATGCATCGCTGCGCATCCATCCCAGCTGCTGGTGCTGGAAAGGATCTCCAGCGGTGTCCATCAGCTGTGGCGCGCCAGCCGGGTCATATACCAGGAAGAACGATGCCGCGGTAGAGGAGTTGTCGCCACTCCACACGCCTTTCTCCACGCCATTGACGACTTCGATAGTGCCATTGCTGGACACCGACCCGTCAGAGAAGACGTAAATCATCAAGGGAGTGGCCGTGCGACGGGCGTAATCAAGGCAGGCACCAATGCACTGTCCGGCACGAAAATCGCGGGCTTCGCCGGTGCGCCTGTCACCCGTGTGATAATCGTAGCCGCCCATTTCAATTGTGCCGGCTCCGGCAATTCCGTCGATAACCAGTTTCATTACCGAGGCGGCTTTCTGGAACTCGCGATCACCCTCGAATTCAGCACTGTCGAAAATTCCCGCAGCGCCGACGATGTTCGCGTCGATTCTGGGGTCCAGCGCGTCGGGGCTGGAAAATTTTTCCAGCGTGTCGGCGCTGCGCAGATACTCGCAACTGAGGCGATCCTTGAGCCGCTTGTCTTCTCCCGAGGGTGTATTCAGACGGGTATTGACCAGGTCAAGCTTGAAGTCGGTAATCCGTTTCATCGACTCCATCACCGAGACAATATCCTCCGGATTATCCAGCAGCAGATTGAGGTCGCCCACGTCAACCAGGCCACTGGCATCCGAGGGGCGATCTACTTTGGTCGGGCGTATTTCAGGATCGATCAACATCGCTGGCGCCATCGAGTTGCCGCCAGAGTCACTGTTTTCAGATCCAATCAGTTGCAGTATCTGCCCGCGCAGGCCGGCTCGATAGATACCATACATGGGGTTGTGCGGATTATTGCCAGTGTCATTCTCGGAGCGGCCAGGAATGACGGCGCCGTTCACGAAGCCAGGCATTCCCGTGGCTTTGTCGAGGATTCCGCGCAACATCGCACTCTCGGAATGAAACAGCAACCCCAGGCTGTCATCAGTGAACATGCCCGAAACCGAATTTGGATTGTTGGCAAAAGGCAAAATATCCGGCGGCAGTCCCAGCCGCGAGTAACCCGCAGTGCTCAGGGCATCGCGCTGGCCACCAGGGCCACCCACTATGACGTTGGAGCCGGCTATATTTGCACCACCTGCCAGGTCAAAGCAGATAAACGGTATCTTACGTCCAGACACCGCGCCGAGGTCGCAGCTGGTATAAGGCGTTCGCGCCGGATCCAGCAAATCCGGTGAGATGGCATGCGCGCGCTGGCCCAACAACGCAAATAGCGATGTTCCCAGCAGCGTTGCACCACCCGCTCGAAATCCCTGCGAGAGCAAGTCACGCCGCGTCAGGGGGCGATGGTGGTCCGGGTGCTTGAGCGCCTCATCGGGCGAGAAAAATCGGTGGCGCCTGGCCATGTCTGAGTCCCCTACTTGATCAATACCAACGCGCTGCCAAAAACCGCAGTACAGGCAGCCTTGACAACATCTGCCGTGCGCGAAGCGGGACAGGGCTGGTCATTTTCGCAGTAAATCAGCCCATCGCGTTTGTTGTGTGCCGCCGGGTTCGGGTCCGACACCCACCGTCCATTCAGGAAAACGTAGGGCTTGAGGTCCCGGTCGTCAGTTATCAACAGCTCCACTTCATCAAGAATCCGCGCCCTGTCAGTCGTGGCCAGCAGACCCTGGTTGGCGGCCCGGTCCACCAGCGGTGCAATGATGTCCTGTCGCCAATTGATCGCCGGGCTGGCGACGGGCGTATTGAAATCAAAACCAGCAGCGAATACTTGCCGGCGTAAATCTGCATCCTGAACCAATGCGTCGCAGTAAGCCGCCGTGAGTTGCGTAGCGGCCATCTGATGTGAAGACATAAACGCATTGAACTCAGCGACGCCGGGCAGCGCCCTGCGTACATTACTGAATGTCTCGGCCACGGTCTTTCCCGTCACCTGACTCACGGCATCACTGCCCATGGGAACGCCGGTGAGCACCGACAGGGTGGCGTTGACCTCATCAAACGTACGCATGGCGATGTCGGAAGACTCTGTGCCAGTCAGTGTCGGCGCGAAGGCCTGAACCACGCCATCGTCAACTAAACCCTGCTGTCCATCGACGGCGTCAAAAGCGAGGAAGAAAACATCGTTGTCAGCACCATTTTCCAGCGGCACAACAGTTCCAACCGACGAAAGTGACAGACCTGTTTCACCCAGGCTGCCGCTGTTAATGCGCTGTTCAACGTTAACGAATGCCTGACCGATAGAAGACAAACGACCGTTGATACCAATGCGAATTCCGCGCAGATCGAAATCGAAGTCACCGCCGTCGGGATTGAGGTTTACGAAGAACGGCTGATTGAACAGATAGCTGGAATCGTCGAACTGACTGACCTCAAATACCACGTAGCAGTAGTTCACACGCTCACCGTCGCGCTCACCATGGCAGCTCTGTTCGCCCTCAACCAGCTCCGCCACACTGAACAAGAGGAAGTACTTCTGGCCCACTCCCACTTCGAAGTTCTGCACTATCTGGCCCGGCGTGAGAGCGCGGTTGTGCACCGCCGCCATGCGCAACGCTCCCGCCCAGGGATTACTCCCCGCAGTGCTGTTACCGAGTACCACAGTGAATGATTCGTTCCAGTTGTTCAGCAGCCCACCGCCTGCCGGATCCAGGTCACCGGTGTAAATTCCGTTCACGTAGAGCCGCCGCCCTTCCACCGGGTCATAGGTAACCACCACATGCTGCAGGGTGGCCTGGGCCAACTCGGCGTCATCATCGGTGCTCAGCGCCGGCTCGCCCGCATTGCTTTGTTCGGTTACCGAGCTGCGGTTGAATGCTTCATAGTTGTACAGCGTCTGACGCAGCAGCAGATTGCTGCTGCCCGGGCCGCCGGAATAGCCCAGTATCCAGGCTTCTTCCTGACTTACATTCGCCGGCGCAACCCAGGTTTCAATGGTGTACTCACCCGTACCCGTCAACTGGCTGAACAGCTTGCTGCTGCCGTTAACCCCGCCCTGGGCTTTTCCGTCAACAAACCGTATTCCCCAACTCGCCATCCAGCTGAATTCCCCGGACAGCGTGAGCGGGATCTCGGGCTGCACGCCACTGGTATCGGCAACGGTAGCGCCCGAGCCCTCGCGGAACTCCCATTTTGCCACCAGGTCCGATTCATACCGCCCCCCGGCCGTGGCGACTATCCCGTCGGTTTCCAGCACCTGAGCCATACTGATCAAAAGCTGTGGGTCGACGCTGGTCTGCTCTACGACATCGGCAAAACGCTGCACCGCATCACGCATGGCACGGGCGTCACTGGGGCAGTCGTTCCAGCAGTTGTGGGACTCCGGATCCAAACGCAGTACGACCCGCGACTCAGACGGGTTGGTCAGGTTAATACGGCTGCGCAATGCCTCGTAGGCGAGGTCTTCATCGTCACTTGCAAAATACGGTACCTGCGGCACCGGCGCTGTATCCGAGTGGCAATCTGCGCAGTGTTGCTGCAACAAACCCATCAGCTCGCCCTGGGACGTCAAGGAAACGCCCAGCGACAGTGCCTCCATCAGCGTGTCCGGCGCGCGACGGCTTTCCCCGGGTCGCAAGATGCGCCGTGGTGCCAATTGCACGGTGGACGTTGTCTGCACAGCATCTGCGGCCCAGCGCTCAACATAGCCGGTAATCGTTGTTGCACAGGTCTGCTCCTGTCCGGGAGCCAGCCAGCAGTTGTGGCCGTCTGCCACCCGCGTGACCACCGCCGAGGAAGCGGGGTCATCCAGGTTCACCACGCTGCGCGCCGCCTGCCACGCATTATTCACGTTACCCTGATCGACAAATGCAGTTCTGCCCTGGCCACCCGGTGTATGGCACTCGCCGCAGCGGTCATTCCCGGCCAGCGGATCATAAAAATTGATTTTGAACTGCTGAATTTCATCGCTGGCGGGCGGCGGGCCGCTGTACACAAAGTCCCCAGCCGATGGGTTGGATTCAGGAACCACCTGGCGTTCACTGCCACCACCGCCACTTCCTCCGCTACAAGCGGTGATCAGGCCCAGGAGGATGACAGCGATAACAGGTTGCAGAATCATGGCCGACTCTCCCTACAGGTCAGCGGCGCAATACGCCGCCACCTGGGCAAAAACCTGCTTCATATTGCCACTGCTATTGAAGCCGGAGACAAACCCCGAAACTGCCTGCGCGTCCCCGGGACCAGGGTCACGCACGCAGACACTGCGAAACGCTTTCTTCACCTGGCACTGCGCGAATGCGTCTGTATTGGCCAGCTCCCAACCCAGCGAAGCCGCACCCTGCCCTTCTGAATAGGCGGGGTTAAGTGCCATGTCCAGGGATCCGGTGTTGTCTGCCGGCAAACGCCAGCCAATGCGAGCGCTGTTATCGCCAAGACGCCAGTAGTTGGTCCAGTGATCGTTGGGCGTGATATAGCCGGAGGGAAAGCTGCCGGCGTTGATCAGGTACTTACCCTGAACCGTGCCGGGTGTATATTCAATCCGGCCTCTGTCTTTACGTTGCTCCAGTTCCAGCCCCGGGAGCGCGTCCTCATCAGGATAGGGAAAACCGTAGTACGCAAAAGCCTGGGACATCGGGTCCATGCCGGCGTGACAATCGACACAGGAGTTGAGAAACAGCCTGCTGTCGCCACCTGGGCTGCGCGATATATCCTGGCGGATGCGGTCTGTTGGACGGGTTCCATCCTTGAGCTGCTCAAGATCCATACACAAATGATTGAGTACTGTGAAACGGAACATGGCACGGTTGGTACCATCGACAAAGAACGCTCTGGCAGAGGCCCTGCTGGTTAGCACGCCAGCGACAGCCTCGGAAGGTAAGCCCGTTACCGAGCTCTGGGCCCGCCGCACCAGTACCTGAGGGTCGCCCAGGTTTGTACCTGCGCTCTCCAGCGCTTCATAGTGATCGTTATTGTCCGCGCTGTAGGCAGGTAGTCCGCCGCCCTGGCCGACATAGATTACGTCGTCTCGTAAAATTCCGCGAAAGTCCTGTTCGTCGCGCACTACGCCTATAACCGTTGCTGAATAGTCATTGAGGGGGGCAAACGCATCCTGCGCTTCATTGGTCCAGGGTGTGACCCAATTTTTTAATACGGTGGTGTAGAACTGCCCGGTGGCAGGCTCGCCCGGCGCGCCATCTATGGCATACAGCGCAGCACTTACCGCATCACCGGCGCCCACTGCATCTGCCATAGCGGCTAGCATGGCGTCTGTGGGTGGCACGCCGGTCAGCCGGTCATGCATCCGGCGCGCCTGGTCACGCTCATCGGCCACGGTACCGGGCGCCATCGCCAAAATGGCCAGGGCAATGCAGATCGGGGTGATCCTTGAGATGGTGCTTGAACGAATAATAGCCATGTATAGCGTTTCGGCAGAACTGCTTTGCAACAACTTTGCAGACACCCCCTCCCCAGACAAGGAAAAACCGGAGAAAAGTAGAGAATTACAAAACCTTGAGTTTTTCCCGGTTTTCGCTTGCGGCTCTTCGACTCTCTTTGCAAAGCTGGCCGAAGCAAAATGATAACGCCGGAGCTGCCACCTACCCATGCAGGACAATGTTCTCAGCAAGCGAGCCCGCCACTGGAGTGGGCTGACGCTGGCGATCGCTTGCCTGGCAGCCTGTGGAGGTGGTGGCGGTGGTGGTGTGTCTCTCGTTTCCGGGGACCAGGACGCAGATCCGGTTGTCGTCGAAATACCGATAGCCTACGTACGCAGGCCCGTACCGGAAACGTTCAGCGACCTGCGGGATCCTCTGGCATTCAACCCGGGCGCACAGCTCTTCCTGCGAGAACGCGCATCGACCACGGCCGACGATATCGACATCACCGCACAGATTACTGCCATTGTCGCGGAAGAGCTGGATGCCGACGCAGAAAACCTTGCCGTGGACATCAAGGGACTGGAAAGTTCGTTTGACGGCAAAACCATCGTTTTTGCCGCAAGAGTGGTGCCTGAGCCCGTCTCTGCCAACCTCGAAACTACCACCTGGAACCTGTGGCAACTGGATGTAGAGAGCGAACAGGCCAGCTATCTCATTTCATCACGCATCAAACGAAACGAAGGCCTGGAAAGCGGCGGTGCGCAGGATATTGCACCGCACTTCCTGCCTGACGACCGCATCGTCTTCAGCTCCACCCGCCAAATCACCAGCCAGGCACGACAGCTCAACGAGGGCCGGGCGCAGATTTTCTCTGCGCTTGATGAGGACCGCAACTCGCCCGCCGCGGTGCTGCACGTGTACGACCCGCAACTGCGCGGCGACGAGTTCCGACAGATTTCCTTCAACCTCAGCCACGACCTGGACCCCACGGTGCTGGCGAGCGGGGAGATTCTGTTCAGTCGCTGGAATAACACCGCCACCGACCATATCAGCCTGTACCGCATTGAACCGTCGGGGGCGGGCCTTGCCCCGGTGTACGGTTTCCACAGCCAAAACGCAGGAACCGACGGAGCGCGCATTGTTTACACCCAGGCCCGGGAACTGGATGACGGGCGCCTTGCCAGCGTGGTTCACGGTTTCAGCCCCCAAAGCCTGGGCGGTGAGATACTGCTGATCGACGCGGAGAACTATGCCGACGCCGAGCAGGGGCGCTGGGAGAACCTTAACAGCGGCGGCACTGGACAGCAGTCACTGACCGAGACAGAGGTGCGCAGCGATGACCTGATATCGCGAGGCGGGCAGTATGGCAGTGTCTATCCACTGCGTGACGGCACAGGGCGCCTGCTGGTGACCTGGAGCGAATGCCGGGTGATAGATGAAGACGCCGCACAGGCAGAGGGTCAACCCGCTGCTGCCGGCGACCTGGTGCCTTGCACGCTGCAACCGGAGAACACGAATCTCGCCCCACCCCTTTATGGAGCCTGGGTTTACGACCCTGCCGCCGACACGCAGCGCCCTGTGGTACTTGCCGAGGAAGGGTTCTGGGTCAGTGAAGTGATCGCTGCCGAGAATCGTGACTTCCCGCAGGTATTGTCGCCGGGAGATACCTACAACGCGGACCTTGCCGCAGCGGACCAGGGGCAACTGCGCATTAACAGCGTGTATGACTTCGACGGCGTCGACAACTCACCTCAAGGCATTGCCAATCATGCCCGGCCGGGAGCGCCCGCCTTCAGTGCTCGCCCAGCCCGTTTCCTGCGCATGACTACTCCTGTGCCCCTGCCAGATCCCGACATATTCGAGATCCCCGGCTACGCCGTCGGGGTAACCGGTGCGTTCGGCTTCCGCGAGATTCTGGGCTACGTGCCAGTGGAACCGGATGGCTCAGTTACCGCGACGCTGCCGGCCAGAAGACCCTTCAGCTTTGACATTCTGGACATACGCGGACGGCGCATAGGCCCCGGCCACAACTACTGGCTGCAGGTCGCCCCCGGGGAAGTGCTGCAATGCAGCGGTTGCCACGACCATGGCACAGGCCTGCCTCATGGCCTGATCGACTCACAACCGACACCGGCAAACCCCGGTGCAAGAGGCATCCAGGGCGGCGTGACCGGCTATCCCGGTACCAACAGCGACCTGCTCTTTGCAGCAACGAGTGGCGCCACCATGGCCGAGACCTGGGACTTCCATATGCCAGCAGATAATCCGGGCGCACCCGCGCGTGCACTGGACACGGAACCGACGTATCGCGACCTGTGGAGCGGGCCGCAGGCCACAGCCGAAGCGCCGATAGAGGATCGCGGGTACGACCCCGGCTGGACGGATATTCCACCAGAGCGCGCAATCCTGACTCGTGGCTTTGACGCCACCCAGCCGCCGCGCAGCGTGATCAATTACATCGACCACATTCAGCCTGTGTGGGAGCGCCTGCGGGCACCTGTCATGGATACAGCCGGGAATGAACACACAGATTGCACCAGCTGTCACGCGAGTACTGATGACATACTGGTGCCCGCGGGGCAACTGGATCTAAGCGCCGCCCCTTCAGACGTGGACCCTGATCACTACCGCTCCTACCGCGAACTGCTGAGCGGGGACAACGAGCAGTGGATCGACGCGGGCGGCGCCCTGGCTGACCGTCAGCGAACCTGCACCGAACTGGACGAGGACGGCAACACGCTCACCACAGTGATCACCCTGCCGGTGGCCGCCACACTGCGCGCCGGCTCGGCCAATGCCTCGGATGCTTTCTTCCGCTGCTTTGAAGGGGGCAGTTGCGGGCCGCCAGACACTCCCGCACTGCCTGACAACTGCGTTGAAGAGGCCGGGGAACCGGTACCCGCCACGCGCAACACAGTGGACCACACCGGCATGCTCAGCGAAGCCGAATTGCACCTGCTGTCAGAGTGGCTGGATATAGGCGCACAATACTTCAACAACCCTTTCGACAGCCGGCTGCAGGACTGAATCATGCGTCTGTCAGCCACCAAGCTGTTCACCCTGCTTGCTCTCACTCTGTCCGGCGCGGTGACAGTGGCCGAAGACGAGGCATCGGTCACAAGCCGCGTGGTCGAGGCGTATATAGAAATGCACACCCATCCCGGCCGGAACTACCCCGTGTTCTATGTTGCCGAGCGCGGAGAAACCATTGAACTGCTCAAGCGCCGCACCGACTGGATCAAGGTTCGCAACCAGCGCGACATCGAGGGCTGGGTACATGTGGACGCGATAGGCCGCACGGTGAATGCCAGTGGCCAGGCGCTTGGCTTTGCCAGCCCTGACCAGGACAGCTTCAGCACTCGTCACTGGGAGTTCGGCTTTATGCTGGGTGAGCTGGACAGTACCGACGCGATTACCGGCTACGGAGGCTACCACTTCACTCCCAATCTATCGCTGGAAGCGGCTTACACGGAAAACTACGGCGATTTTTCCGACGGTAAGATGTTCACCGGCAGCATCGTGCATCAGATGTTCCCCCACTGGCGTTACTCTCCCTTTTTTACGCTGGGCGGAGGCATGCGCGAGACCAATCCGCGCTCTACCCTGGTGGCCACCGAAGACCGCAGCGATGGCGTTGCCAGCGTTGGCGCGGGCATACGCATCTATCTCACGGGCCGGCTAATGCTGCGCCTGCAATACAAACACTACGTCGTGATGACCGACAGGGATGACGACGAGGAGGCTGGAGAATGGAAAATAGGTATCAGCGCGTTCTACTAGGCCTGTGCCTCGCTGCGGCAACGCTGCCAGCAACAGCACAAGACCCGATACAGGTGGTGGAGCCGCAACTTGAGCGCCGTGAAATCGAGCCGCCAGCCATAGACAGTGAGAATTTCGAGGTAGGCTTTTTTGCCGGCATGATCAGCATAGACGATTTTGCCAGCGAACCGGTCTATGGCGTGCGCGCGGCCTGGCACCTTTCAGAGGACTTCTTCTTTGAGGCCAATATAGGACTGGCTGAGGCAGACCTCACCAGCTACGAAAAACTCAGTGGCGGCGCACCTTTGTTTGAGGACAGCGAACGAGACTATCAGTTCTACAACCTCAGCGTGGGCTGGAACGTGCTCCCCGGAGAAATCTACTTCTCCGAGAAGCGGGCTTTCAAGTCTGACCTCTACCTGATCGCTGGCGTAGGCGGCACCGACTTCCTGGGAGACACCTGGTTTACCGCGACGGTAGGCATAGGCTATCGCCTGCTTATCAATGACTGGATCGCCTGGCGACTTGATGTTCGCGACCACATTTTCAACCGTGACACCTTCGGTGACGACGAAACCACCCAGAATATCGAGTGGTCCACCGGCGTCACCTTTTTCTTCTGATCCGCCCGGGGGCCTTTGCCATGAAATCTCTCGTTTTAAGCCTGCTGTTGATCTGCGCACCGTTTGCTGCTGCAGTAACCGATACTGGCAGCGCCGCCAACTTTACGCTGAAGAGTCTTACCGGTGAAAACATCCGCCTGAGCGAACACCGTGGTGAAGTTGTGCTGATCAATTTCTGGGCCTCCTGGTGCGGTCCCTGCCGCCAGGAGATGCCCGAACTCGAGGCATTGCATCAGCGTTATCGTGACCTCGGTTTTCTGGTGCTGGGCATCAACGTGGAACAGGATCGGAGCAGCGCTGAACGCGTGCTGCGCGATCTCGGCGTCAGCTTCCCTGTGCTATTTGACGACGATAACAAAGTGAGTGAACTCTACGACGTGGACGCTATGCCGGTTACCGTGCTTGTCGACCGCAACGGCGAACTGCGTTTTGCTCACAAGGGCTACAAGCCGGGCTACGAGGCAATGTACGAGCAGCAAATTCGCGAGCTGGTCAAGGAGTAGTACCGATGAAACGACGCATAAGCCTGCTGACCGCGTTGCTGCTGATGACGGGCTGCGGCATACAACCCTGGGTCAAACCCTACGAGCGGCAGCATCTGGCCGAGCCGATCATGCGCTTCGACAGAGACCCGATCGCGGGGGCCTACACCAAGCATGTGTACCAGTCGCGCGAGAGCGCCAGGGGTGCCGAAGGTGGCGCAGGAGTCGGTTGTGGCTGTAACTGAATTACGATCCGGCCATTGCCTGCTGGCCGCAGTGGCGGCACTGATGCATGTGGCTGTTTCGACCCAGGCCGCCACCTTACCCGAGGAGCGCGCGGACGCCATGTACCACCGCTATGACGGCGGCGGCGTTACGGTTGATGGTCCATCGCTGCTGGTGCGCAAAAACTTCAAGGAAACCCTTTCCGTCAGTGGCAACTACTACGTTGATAACATCAGCAGCGCATCCATTGACGTGATCGCCTCCGGCGCCAGCAAGTATACGGAGGAACGCACCGAATACTCGCTTGCGGGTGACTATCTCTATGGAAAAAGCCTGTTCAGCGCCGGCGTTACCTACAGTGACGAAAGTGACTATCAGGCCGCCACCTATTCACTGGGTGTGAGCCAGGATTTCTTCGGCGACCTGACAACGCTCAGCTTTGGTTATTCACTGGGCCAGGATGAAGTGTCACAAAATGGCAACAACGAATTCGAAGAGGACATTGACAGACACAGCTTTCGCATTGGCCTGAATCAGGTGATCACACCAAAACTGGTGCTGGCAGCAAACTATGAGTTGATAACCGACGAAGGCTACCTGAACAATCCTTACCGCAGCTATCGCTTTCTCAGCGATCCGCTTGACCCGTCAGCAGGCTACCAGTTTTCCCGCGAGGTCTATCCGCAAACCCGAACCTCGGACGCTGCCTCCCTGCAATTTCGTTATCGCCTGCCGTGGCAGGCTGCGGTGGGCGGGCAGTACCGGTTCTTTACCGACGACTGGGGCATTGATGCACACACCACACAAGTGAGCTACACCCATGTGCTCTACCAGCACTGGACCGTTGACGTGTTGTATCGATGGTACAGCCAGGGTCAGGCCGATTTTTACCAGGACCTGTTTCTATTCCCTTCCCAGGACGAGAAAGACTACCGCGCCAGAGACAAGGAAATGAGCGAGTTCAGTAACCAGACGCTTTCGCTGTACGTCAGTTACGAGCGGCCCCTGAGCTGGCGCTATGCCTACAAGGCCGGGATTACCCTGCAATACGACCGCATCAGCTTCGATTACGATAACTTCACCGACCTGACGGTAGCGGAGACGCTACCCGGTGATGAACCACTTTATGCATTTGATGCAGACGTCTACAAACTCTTGTTCACTCTTTGGTACTGAGTAACAGCTCCGCTGAGTAGTGCAGCCTGCCCTCCCCGTCGACAATGATGGCGTCGACACCTGGCAGGCTGTTTACCAGAGACAGGCCTTTGTCCACACCAAGCACGAAAACGGTGGTGGACAGTGCATCGCTATCCATAGCCAGCGGCGCAATCACGCTTGCACTGCGCACTGCCCTTGCAGACTCGCCTGTGCCCGGGTCAAGAATATGGTGATAGCGAACACCATCGCGCTCAAAGAATCGCTCATAATCACCTGACGTGGAAATCGCCGTGTCCTCCAGGGGTATCACCACCACGTAGTCACCCGGCTTACGTGGATGGCGGATACCGATCATGCGCGGCCGATCACCCAGATTGCCGATGATCCGGCTGTCACCACCAGCACTGACCACCGCAGATTTGACACCTGCGGCCGCCAGCAGGCTGACTGCACGGTCAACGGCATAGCCCTTGGCAATTCCGCCAAGGTCTATCGACATGCCCTCACGCCTGAAGCGTATGGTTGAGCGGCCTGTATCCAGCTCAATCTGCCGGTAATCGATAGCGGCACGCGCCGGTGCCAGTTCTTCACTCGCGGGCGCCCTGCCGTTGCGGTAGTCATACAACTCACCAGCAGAGGCGAAACTGATATCAAATGCGCCCTCACTGAGGCGTGAGAAATGGAAAGACCGCTGTACCACGTCGACGATCTCCGGGGTAACGGTAACGGGTCCGCGATGTGCCTCAAGGTTTATCCTGGCGAGCACGCTGGCCGGATTCCATGGGTTCATCATCAGGTCCAGGCGTTTAAACTCGGCGAATACCGTGTCGGTGAGGAGCCGACCCTGCGTCACATCATCGGCCCAGAACTCCACGCTGACCTCCGTTCCCATCAGATGGCGTGTTTCGCTCAGCCATTCAGCCCGGCTGCCGGACGCTGGCGCCAGGACGAGGGTAATCAGCAGGAAAAAAAAGAGAGAGGGTGAGTGGCGCATAGTTAGTTACTATCAGCGAAAAGCGGGAGATTTCCAACAATAATTGTGGAAAATACGTAGCTCGCCCTCTAGATTCTGACTACACAGAAGCACCAAGGACGGCTGGCAAGCGAGTTTATTAACAAATGAAGCGCTTCGATCTTACTTTCAAGGGCGACATACTGCCCGACTTCGACCCCGACGAAGTACGCGAGGGTTTAGCAGAACTCTTTGGCATCAACGACGAGCTGGTACTGGACGAATTGTTTTCAGGAGACAGCTTCGTACTGCGCAGCGGACTCGACCGACGCTCGGCAGCAGACTACTTTCGCAAAATTGCACAGTTGGGTGGCAAGGCTGAACTCGTAACGCGTATCGTACCCGACCATCAGGATAGCGAAAGCGACGTGGTGACAAAGCTGGAGAGCGATCAGGCGCATACCGACGCGCAACCGGAAACGCTCCACAAGGACATCGACTATTACCCCTCTGGGGAGAAGTCCGGAAGTGAACCTGCCGCGCCAGATGACAGCCACCGGGAGCCGACTATCGATACCGGCCCTAGCGCAGCTGAAGTATTGCAGCGTCTGCAAGGGCTGCAGCAGGAGGCGGAAGAAGACCACAACAGCAAGCTCAGGCATCTGGAGACGTTAAAGGCGGAGGTGAAGCAACAGACATCTGCTGCGCTGGAGGACATCAAACAACACCGAGAACAGGTGCTGTTGACAGCGCAGGACGAAACCACACGCCTGGAGAAGCAGGAGCGCGAGATCAGGGAACAGTATGAACGTGATATCGCGTTGCTGGACGAGGAGGAAGAGGCACAGGCAAGCCGCTTGAGTCGGGAACTGCAGCAACTTGAAGCGCAGTATCGCGAGCAGCAGGAAGACCTTGCAACATCGAGAACACAGCTACGACAAGACCGGACGCAATTGTGTGAAGCGGCAGACGCAAGAATCAGGGCCCTGGAGGAAGAGATTGCCGCTACACGGGCGCAGTGCGAGCAGGACGTGGCAGCAATAGATAAGTTGTTACAGGAAAAGGATGTCAGCAGCGATAGCCTGGAACAGGGTTACAGTGAGCAAACCGGCTCAGCGCAAACACTGCATCAGGACACCCTCGAAGAACTCGAGGCCAGAAAACGTGAGGCAACGCGCCAATACGAGGAACAGCGCGAAGCCATCCGGCAACGCCAGCAGGAACAGGACAGACACCGCGAAGAACGGCTAACCGGACTGTGGGAGGACGAAGAAAAAAATCAACACCAGGCGCAGGACCGCCTGAAACAACTTGAAGTCACTCGCAAGCGCGAGGAGCAGGCGCTAAAACAACGCCTTGAACGCCTGCGCGCAGAGGAGGAAAAAGTTCGCAAAGGGGAGCTGTCACTGCCCTGAGCATGCCTGAACTCTTCAGCCTGCAGGATCCTGCCCCGACTCAACATTGCGAGCAGCCTGTACCTGGTCCATCTGGTGGCGATACGCTTCCACGATTTTATCGACACCCGAGGGGTTGAGCCCCCCTGTATTCCCTACTGCCACATAGGTTGCATAGACTGCAGAGGCGGACATCAGTGCCGCCGATACAACATGCGTACCCACCCCCTCGTCTTTCATTTCATTGGCGAGCGCGACAAAGCGATTCATGCACTCGTGGTGGTTTTCTGCGTCGGACTTGGCCATAGTTGTCTCCCTGGCGGCTAACGAGGTTAAAGGCGCGGAAGTCTAGCATTTCCAGAGCCACTATGCCGACCCTTGCGAGTGCGAAATTCGTAAACACGCCGCATCTCATGCGCACAAATTTTGCTATCATGTCGCCGACTCAAGGTTCGTCACCTGAACGTCACAGACGCCAGCATCCAGGGAACACATTAATGACATGGCCGGTGCACACGGTTTGCCTGTCCTGCGCCTTTCTTATGGGAGGCCTGCTTGCGCCCGTTGTATTGGCGAGCGGCAATGCCTCTACCGAGTTTTCGGTGGAACTGGGTGTCGGTGCAGAATACGACAGCAATGTATCGGTAGACGAACTGGATGCGTCAAGCAATGAGGGCGATTACGCCACCGTCGTGGACGTCGAGTTGCAGCTGGACCAGCGTTTTAACGACACTCTGGATATGGCCGTTACCTACGACTTCAGTCAGAGCAACTACGACCAGTTCAGTCGACTGGACAGGCAGACACATCTGCTGGGGGTAGATCTCGGTGCAGACCTCGGCGCGGTGAATTCCGGCTTGTCTCTTTACTACATTCACGCGCGGCTGGACGGCCAGGAGTTTCTGGAGTACTACAGGGCTTCTCCCTATCTGTCGGGATTTTTATCAAAGAAGTGGTTTGCCAGAGGCGCGTATGTTTTCTCTGACAAAGGGATAGAGCAGAACCCCGGCCGGGACGCCGACAGTCATGCCGCTGAGATGGACTTTTACTATTTCCGCCGCGGCCTGCGCAGCTATTTTAACCTGGGGTTCAAGTACAAGGATGAGGATGCGGTAGAAGATCGTTTTGACTACAGTGCCAGCAACGTAAAGCTGCGCTATGTTCACCGCTTTAAAGTGGCCGGGAAGACGCTGAAAACCGGGTTTTCATGGCGCTATGAGTATCGTGACTACAGTTCCATCACGCCCAGTATTGGCGAGGAGCGGGAAGACAAACGCCATCGATGGAACATTGATATCGAATATCCAATGCTTGAAAACGGCGCGATCGCACTGTACACCGGGTATGCCGATTACACCTCGAACTTCCCCAGTTCTGACTACGACCAATACGTGGTGGGTACCCGCTTCTCCTACCGCTGGTAAAGTAATGTGCCTATGAACGGGTGCCCGTTGCAGGGAAAGTGCTCTCTTTGCGGCTGCACCCCGAAAAAGCGAATACAGTCAGGCTTCAGGACTCCCGCAGCCGCAGCAGGCCATATCCATATATGTCATCCCGTCCAGGGGGGCCCAGATCCTCCGCTGACTGGTAGAGCATGGCCATCACGTCGGCACCGGGCCTGCCCTGGCGCAGGCTGGCTGCCGCGGTGACCGCAAACGGCACGGCAAATGACGTTCCGGAAGACGCCGCATAGCCCCCCCCGGCACGCGCATGTAACAAACCCACCCCGGGGGCGGCGATATCCAGGTAATCACCCCGGTTGGCCAGGCGGAATACCTTTCGCCCTTCGTCTACAGCCGTCACAGCAACAACGGTATCGTATGCTGCGGGATACATTGGCCGCGCCACCGGGCCGCCATTACCGGCCGCGGCCATAACCAGCACGTCACGCTCGAAGGCGCGCTGCAGTGCCGCCTCAAGCAGACGGTTGGGCGGCCCGGCAAGGCTGATGTTCACTACATCCACCTTGGTGGATATAAGCCAATCCAGGGCACGCAACAGACTCACCGTCGAGGCGATCTCGCCGCGTTCCTCGTCCTGCTCGAACACTGCGGCAGCATAGACATGCGCCCCGGGTAACAACCCCTGATACTGGTCGTCGTTCGCCGCGATGATGGAGGCGATCGCGGTGCCGTGAAAATCCGGCAACTGTGCGCCGTCGGCAACAAAGGAGCGGCTTTCAATGTTCGCATTGACCAAAGCGGGATGCGTGGTATCAACGCGGCTGTCGATCATACCGATACGCGGCGCCACGTCCGATGTTGCTTTCAAGGTGCCCATCGCCGCCCTGGGAGTTATGCCCTGCTCCAGTACAGCCACCTCTGAGCCGGCTGTATAGATATGGTTCAGGTCGACTTCGGCCCGGTCCTTACCGACCACGTCCAGCACGCCGCGGCGCACTTCCGTGATATCAAAACTGGAGGGGCCCGCTACCTCTGCCAGGCGCATGCCCAGTCCGGGCAGGTCAGTGACGGTTGCAAACAGATAACCTTTCTCGGTCAGCTCTTCGAACACTTCCGGCTCTGCCATTACCAACCACTGCTCGCGCTGTATGCGCTCCTCGTCTACCTCCAGGTTGCTTTCGAGTTGTTCCAGGATATCGTCGATTTCATTTTCGATACGTTCCTCGACCGCGTCCGCTACCTGCACCTCGGCCGCAGTTTCAACGGCCTGTTCCACGTTGCTCTCTACCGCTACCTCAACGGAACTCTCTACGACGCTCTCTACAGAATCCTCTACAGAATCCTCTACGGCAACTTCGACGGTGCTTTCCACCATGCTTTCCACGGTGCTTTCCACGGTGCTTTCAACCGTTCCTTCAACCGAAGATTCCACTGCAGCCTCTACGTCCGCCTGAACGTTCTGTGCAACAGCCTCTTCCACGTTATCCTCGAGGCTGGCCTCCACGCTATCTTCGAGACCGCTTGCAACACTGCCTTCTATCGAATCTTCAACCGTCTGCGCCACGTTCTGCTGTACGGAGTCTTCCAGCTTGTCTTCTACCTGGAGCTCCACCTGGCTCTCGACAACGTCCTCCACGTTCGCTGCCACGGTCTCTTCAACCTCGTCCTCAACTACCTGCTCTACATCTTCTTCGACTTCCTCAGTGAGGGTGTCGGTGATCTGTTCCTCTACAGCATCCTCGAGTGCTTCCTGCACATCTTCCTCAGCGAGGTCCTCGACCACGTCCTCTACGCCTTCCTCAACCTGCTCCTCTACCTCATCCTCTACCTTTTCTTCAACGAAGCGATCCCCGGGGCCCAGTAACAGCTCGTCCAGACGATCCTCAACGGCATCCTCAACCTGCTCTTCAGCGGAATCTGTTACCGACTCATCCACATCGTCCTCTACCGAATCCTCTACCTCTTCTTCGACCTGTTCCTCGACGATGTCTGAACCGTCGAGACTGCCCGGCACTTGCGCCAGCGCATGCTGAGCCGCAGGCAAGCCCAAAAGCAACGCCATCACAGCAGCTGCAGCGGCTGGCGACGCGCCACAAAAGGCTAATTTCTTCATTTCTTTCAATGAGTTGCGAAAAAGCATGATAGTATTTACCGTAATAAACCCTTGTCACTTGCTACATAGATGACGTTTCCAGCGAAGAAAAATTCCACATCGGGGAATAAAATCGCCGGCTGAACCGTCCCTTATTTTAACAGGATATGTATGTCCGCGCTCAGCGATTCACAGCGGGAGGCCCTGATGGCGGAACTCGGCGGTTTACGCCGCTTCTGCTACTCGCTGACCGGCAGTGCAGCCGACGCAGACGATCTGCTGCAGGCAACAGTTGAAAAGCTGCTGTTCAAGGGCATGCCAGAAGACGCACACGCCGCAAAGTGGAGTTACCGGGTGTGCAAGAATGTTTGGATTGACGAGTTGCGCGCAAGAGAAGTGCGGCAGCGATACCCGTTAACCGCTGTTGATGACAGTACCTCGCAAAGTACAGAAGAGGTAGCCCAGGTGGAGCAGGATCTGGCGGACGTATCCGCCGCTCTGGACAAACTGCCGGACGAGCAACGCATGGCGTTGAGTCTGGTAGCCATCGAAGGGAAAACCTATGCCGAGGCGGCAGACATTCTGGAAGTGCCCACGGGCACGATAATGAGCCGAATCGCCAGAGCCAGAAAGAACCTATTGCAGCACTACGGGCCCAAAGACAACGAGGGCTGACAGGACCAGAACCATGACAGACAACGATTACGAACTGCTCTCCCGCTACATTGACGGTGAACTCGATGATGCCCTGCTGCAACGTCTGCAGCGACGGCTGGCAGCAGAGCCTGAGTTGCGAGCAACCCTGGATGAGTTGAACACGGTACAAACGCGGCTGCAGGAGTCTTTTAGCGCGGTTGATGCAGCGCCGGAGCATATCGTCAACATGCTCAAGCCTGCGCGCGACAACGTTGTGGCCTTCCCGGGCCGCAAGAGTCGCCCCGCCTGGCACTATGCGATAGCCGCGTCACTGGTTGCGGCAGCGGGGCTGGTGCTGGCCCCACAGTGGCAAGACAACAGCCCGGCAGGGACTACATTCGCCACGGTGCTCGAATCCAGTCCATCCTCAGCGCAGGGCTGGCATGCTCTGGAAGATGGCCGCCAGCTTCGACCTATTCTCAGCTTTCAGGACACCAGCGGCAACTGGTGCCGTGAATATCTGGCAGGCAGTGCCACATTAGCAGCGGCTGAACGCGGCGTAGCATGTCGCCACGGCAGCACCTGGACAATACAGGTCTCGGTAGCTGCCGACGTTCCCGGCAGTGACGCCGAATTCCGGCCAGCCGGCGCCGCAGACGCCGACGCCGTGGCCGAGTACCTGGCCGACCACGCTGCAGGCATTGCCTTGAGCAGGGATGAAGAACAGGCACTGATCAGCTCAAACTGGCAGCGCTAGTTCACCGCAACACTCTTTGGCCCGGACGCGTTTGCTTCCGGGCTTTTTTTTTGGTTCATCGCACAACAGCGAGAAATGAGGCATTCAAACTAAGCGGAGGCCACAAATGGGGTAAGCCTTCCGCGGTTGAAAACAAACTTCCACGCCCTCGGAAGGCTTACCCCATTCGTGGCCTCCTCCTTCCGTTTCGACATCACTATCCACTACCTATGCTCCCTGTGACGTTCCAAGTCGCCGGGAGAGCACCTGAATTCAGCGTTTGATCACCTCGACCCTCCGGGTTCCCCTCAGTCAGTTGCGAGCCAGAAAAGC